>Ga0194048_10000052_pt1 | contig 50560 bp, 62 predicted proteins | sample JunL225m_MetaG_FD_161685 | JGI IMG/M metagenome (GOLD analysis project Ga0194048, IMG submission 161685) | Anoxic zone freshwater microbial communities from boreal shield lake in IISD Experimental Lakes Area, Ontario, Canada - Jun2016-L222-5m | ecosystem: Environmental > Aquatic > Freshwater >...
GCAGCGCTTCGATCTGAGTGACGGTGCTCTTCAGATCATCGAAGTACCAGTGGTCATACTGGATTCCTCCGAAGAAGAAGCCGGATGTTGTTGGCAGCTTCTCCATCGCGACGGTTGGATCTTTCACGGCGAACCCATCCTCCATCAATCGCTCCACCTTTCCTTTCGTGTAGAGCGTTCCATTCTGGACCCTCGCCGGGACTAGCTCGCTTCCGGAGACCACCTCCTTGCAGAGACGCACCAGCTCCTCCAGTTGTTTGCGACTCACGTCGGACGGCTGGCATTCATCCACGCCATCCTGCACGTTGTCCACGAACCATTTGTGGATCGCGTTGGCTTTGCGCCAGTAGGCGACCGTCGCGCTCACGGTGAGCGATGGTGTCGATTCACAGATTGTCGGCGAGAGATCGAAAGCCTTCAGGACGGCTGCGTATTTCGCCTTCTCATCGTATCCGCTGACGTAAAAGTCAGCCTTGAGGTACATGTCTAGTCCCATAATGTTTGGTTCTTTCTGTTGGTTGTTACTTATCTTATGCTTCATTTGTTGAAGTTCTTCAGCTCGGCATCCGACCACCTGTGCTTAACGATGAGTCCTGAGGTGTTCTTGTGTGACGGTGGATACTTGCTGCGCACTTCCCTACCCACTACGCCGTCAAAGAAATTGACCTTCACCTTCTGATTCATGTGCTTCAGTGTGGCGAGGTACTCGCGCAACTCGGCATCGGTGAAGCGATGGTTGGGAATGATGTAGGCAGTATCCACCACCCACTCGGACGGATCAAGCGGTGCAACTGGAAGGTTGATGGTCTCGATCACCGCTCGACGCTCGGCGAATGTACCCGGCATAATCAGGTCCAACAGCACGATGCAACCTTTGGCCATGGCGTGCCTGCGCTCCAGCACTTCGCAATCGACCCAGTCTGCGGTGATTTTGGCATCCGCCAACGCCCTGCGCATCTGAGCTGCTGCCAGTTTCACTTCTCCAGCAATGCTCAGCAGCTTCTGGTGGCGATTGAATAACTGCTCCATAGCAAGGTCGCCAACCAGACGCCAACCATTGAGCTTGGGTCCCCATTCAAATATGCCCCCCGGACGCGACGGACGAATGAGACTCGGGTGACCACCGTCAATGGGACGGGCCGGGAACGGAGCAATGCGCTTGCTCACTTAACCTCCTTGGCGAGAGTTCGGCGAAGAGCCGCCTCGATCTCACTCTGCCCACGCTGCGCCTTGGCAAGCTGTTTGCTTGCAATAGATATGAGGATGGGTGGCACCCCGTCCATCGTGTTGAGCTGCTCCAGACGCGCATGTGCCTTGGCGACGGCGACCTCGTGCACCAGCGGCAGGAGGTCCTCGATGTCTGCAGATGTGAGGGTGCGAGCCAGCTCCGTGATCTTGATGGAAGCCCATCGAGAGGGTTTGAAGTTGCGCGCCCGTTCCAGGTAATGAGCGGCGCGTGAAGTGATGGTGGGCGTGGTTGTCATGGTGAAGACGGCGGTTGGAGTGGCGTTCATAATGTAACAATAGCAGACAAGCGAACGTCTGTCAAGTGGGTACGTCTACAACGCAACATCAAACCTATCATTGGTCGGAGTGCAACGCTGGGTCTTCGTCACGATCGAACTCACCGTCTGACGGGTTCTCTCTAGATGCTTCTGCAGAAGCTTCGATTATCTCGATCGCCTCGTGCTTGCCGCCCGTTGGCTGATAAGAGAGGCCGCGCAGTGTGATGCTTGCCGCCATGCTGTGCAAGGTGCGGTCGCCCTGCAGCATCTGCGCCAGCACCTCAGTTTTTTCCCTGCAATAGACGCGAGCGAAGCTAGGGTCATTCTGCTCGATGTCGACCCCGTTATCGATGAAGTCAGCGTACTTGATCGTGGCGCTATCGGCTCCGATTCTGGACAGCCGGGTTGCTTCCTTGTCCTTGCGGGTGCGGCGGTTCAGCGCAGGGAACTGTTCCTTCGTGTACACGTCCGTCAAATCGATCACCATCTCCGCCACTGCGTCACCAAACAGGCGGCGAATCACACCAATGTGGATTTCCGGGTTCCTCGGCGTAACATCCTCCAGAGTATCGTGGAAGAGCGCGGCGATGATCATGTCCTCGCTGCCACCGTGCTCTGCGACGATGGCTGCAACACGCTCCGTGTGCATCCAGTACGGGTCCCCGGTGTACTTGCGCTTGTGCCCGATGGAGTCGTGTGCGGTGCGGGCGAATGCTCTTGCTGCTGCGATGCGTGGTGTGTCGATCATGGTGAAACGTTAACAGGTTGGTGAACGCTTGTCAAGTTTAATCTTATGAGGCAGAACTTGACAACCTGCTGCCATTCTGCTATTCTTTCATCATGAACAAACCAGCACGCATCACCGAACTCGAAGCCCTGATCAATCACGCATCCGCCGCTTACTACGGCTCCGGCAAACCCGTTATGGCTGATGGAGACTTCGACCGCATGGTTGATGAGCTCCGCAAACTCGACCCGGCCAACCCGCTGCTCGCCACGGTTGGCACCCCTGATGTAGGTGGCAACTACACCGAGGTCCACCCGGTGCCGATGTTCTCGCTCAATAAGGCAACCACGACCGAGGAAATCGCCAAGTTCGTCAATGACGTTCGCGATGATGCCTACGTGCTGGAGGCGAAATTCGACGGCATCTCCATGGAGGTCACTTACGTAAACGGCGTGCTCACCATGGCCAGCACGCGTGGCGACGGCAAGGCCGGTGTGAACATCCTCGCCGGAGCGCGGCGCATGCCGAACCTACCCAAGCAGCTGAAGGGTGTCACCGGAACGCTGATCGTGCGCGGCGAGGCTATCTGCCGCGATGAAGACTGGGTGAAGATCGACCCGGAGATGAAGTCCAATCCACGAAGCGCTGGCAACGGGGCAATGCAGCGGAGCGACGGCGAAGGCTGCCAGCACATGACCTTCATCGCGTATTGGGTGCGCAGCGGCACCGGGCACACCAGCTGCAATACGGAGCCCGCGCAGCTTGACCTGCTGGCAACGCTCGGCTTCACGGCCTCGGAATACGAGGTCATCAAGACCAGCTCGGCAACGGCACTCGACATCGAGGCCGCGCTGATTCGCTGGAAGGCCAAGCGCTCCGGCCTCGGCTTCCCCATTGATGGCGTGGTGATCAAGGCCAACTCGCTGGCGAAGCAGGCGGAGATGGGTGCGGTAAGCAACCGCCCGAAGGGCTCGGTAGCATTCAAGTGGGAAGATGAAGGTGTGGAAACCGAAGTGGAGGGTTGCCTGTTCACGGTTGGACACACTGGCACCATAACGGCAACGCTCCGCCTCAAGCCTGTGCGCATCCTCGGTACCACCGTTTCGAACTGCATTACTTACTGGCGCGATCTCCGGGACATGGAGATCGCTGTCGGAGACACGATAAACCTCGTGAAAGCCGGTGAAATAATACCCCGCGTGCGCAGCGTAGTACGACGTGGCGAAAACCGGGTGCGCATCGTGGAACCCGCCACCTGTCCGGTGTGCGGCGCGGAAACGGGTCGCAAGGACGGAGGCGTCCACCTCCTCTGCTTCGGCGACAACTGCGCGGCGCAGGTCACGGGCAAAGTGAAGAAATGGATCACTTCACTCAACATCCTCGGCATCGGCGATGGCCTGCTGGAGACGCTCACCACGGCAACAGGCGGGTGGCCGCAGAGCGACAGCGGAATGCCCCCGCGCGTAGCCGATCCGTCCGACCTCTACACGCTCGACGAAACAGGCCTAGCCGGAATGCCGATGGGTGCTGGTGCGGTTGGTACGGCGCGGGCCAAGGCCATTATTGCCGAGATCAGCAAGACCCGCACCCTCGGCATCGATGACTTCATCGGTTCCCTCGGTCTGCCGCACCTCGGCAAGCGCAAGGTCGAGATTATCCGCAGCAGGGCCAATGGCAAGCTCGACACCGTGGATGCATGGTTGGACGAGGTTACCATTATTGCCAACGCCTCGCAATGTGGCATTCCCGGCACGGCAGAGGAAATCGATGCGGCGCTCGTCGCCGCCCGCCCGCTGATCGAGAAGCTGCTCAAGCACATTGCGATCAGGGCCAAGGTGCTCAAGCCAATTGCAACACCGATCTCGGATAGCATGGCGGATATTGCCCAAAATGGGCTGGCTGCAAAAGCTCCAGTCAGCCGTGTCGTGAACACCACCGGCACCAGCGTAGTGGCAGGCCAGAAGTTCGTCTTGACGGGTGCCGCATCCCGCCCCCGCAAGGAAATTGCGGCAGACATCGAGGCCGCTGGTGGCATCGTAGCGGACGCCATCAACGGCACCGTGCAATTCCTCGTCCAGTCTGATCCTTCCAGCAAGAGCAGCAAGACTAAGAAGGCTGAACAGCTCGGCATCAAGGTGATCTCCGAAGAGACTCTCATGCACATGATCGGCCTGTGAGCAAGAAGGGCAAGCGGCCAGTATTTGCCCCCGGCGACCCGGACCCACTTCGTCTAGCGGTCGCCGGGCGGTGCTCCGGTATCCGGCAGCATGCGCTTCTCCGGTATCACGACCGCTCCGGCACCTGTGCAGGCATTACGACCAAGCAGGTGCTGCACCAGATTCAGTCGCGGTTAGCCAACGCTGAAGAGATGTGGCTTCGCCCGGAGCGCCGGGTGCGGCATATGGCTCGTCACCCCGAGCCCGCCGCTTACTTTCGGCATCGTGATTTGCTATTTGTGATCGTGAACGACATCATTGTCACCATTCATAACGCCATGGCAGACAAGTGGTGGAGCCAGCGACCGGTCTAGCCTCCGGACTCAGTCAGCCCCTTACACAGGCCCGCTACGATCTGGTTCTGAAGCTGCACGCGGTCCGCCAGCGGCATGCCGGTCGGCGTCTCCACGCAGCAATATGAAATGCCCGCGTCGCTGCACTTCCGCTCCAGCGACCCGGCATATGGCTGCCTTCCGCCTGTCACCACGCCGTCGTCAGCCGTGTCAGAGTGCACCTGCACCGCCAGGTCTGCCCCGGTGCTCGCGAGCACCTGGCGCACCGTGTGGGCAATATCATCCGAGCAATAGGCGTACACCCCGTCAACCTCGTCATCCTCGTGCGTGGTGATGACGCAACCCGGAGCTGCGTCCGTGATCTGCTGCCAGATCGATTCAGCCGTCCCATTCGTCCCGTCGTCGAAGTGGCGGTTGACATCAACCCCACCAAGCTTGCGGCTGCCGGACGTGTTGACCGGCCCTATAACCTTGACACCTGCCGGGGCATGCACCATCCGCCCGGCTGGCTCGTCGCCGTGCATACCGGTAACAAGGACGACCCCGGACTCAAGCAGGCATTCACCAACCTCCTTGTAGCCGACCATCGGGAACTTCGCCGCCATGCGAAGCAGACGCTTAATGGGCAGGTCTATGCGAACAATGGGAACCTGGGCCGTGAAACTGCGCAACCATGCCGCCGCCCAGTGGTGATGACCGTCCAACACGTGATTGTCTGCGCTCACAATGACGGTTTTCTCCTTGCCCTTGCGCGTGATGATATCCACCTTCTCCGGGCAAACCTCCTGTTGCGTAGGACGAAGATCTCCGGCTCGTGCAATGCCTCTTCGCACCTTAACCCCCTTGCCACGCAACCACTCAAGAAAGTTTGGCAGTAGCTTCGACTTGATCTGTGGCATGTCCCGGCGCGGGATCAACCCAACCGCCGGAATGCCAGCATCCTCGAACAGGACGTATCCTTCCAGCAACTGGCAGAATCCATGCGGTGTGAGACCCATTACTCGCGCTCCGGCGGAAAGTCTCCACCCATGCCGTGATCGAAGTCATCTTCCTCTTCATCTGTGGCTGCACCAATTCTTGCAGACATCTCCAGAAACTGCTTGCATAACTGCTTCAGCTCTTGGTACCCATCCATCTCGTGTGAGCTGAGGGACTTGAGCCCAGCCACTGGATTCCTCGACCTCGCAATATCGGTCAGCTTGCGTACTACCTGCCCCATTTCGGTAGCAGTGTTCTCGAAAGCACAATAAGACATGCTGGTTTCGCTCAACGCGGGAGATTCAAGCAGGCGGTCGGCAAGGGACTTCATGCTTGATACGTAGATTGCGAAGGTCGAGGCTGCGCGGTGCCATTCGGCACACCCCGCTCAAGTCGCACCAGTGCGGGGTGCTTTACATCGCGCAGCCTCGATTACTTCGGCGTGAAAACGTACGTGGCCGGGGAGGTCTTTCGATCCACCTTCACCTCGTACTTGATCTTTGCTACCACAATGCGGCGCTCAACCATCCGGGCCATGGGGGCCGCCATCTTGATCTGGATCGGGCTGCCGGACTTCAACGTGCTGAGCACCAGTTGCATCCGTCGCGACTTGTCGGCGTTGGCGCTATCAATGCGCTCGGCCTCCTCCCAAATGCGGACAGCCACGTCAGACCGGTTCTTTTGAAAGGTATCATCATCCTTCAGCACCTGACTAACGTACTCGCGAGTCCGCTTTACCTTGGTCGCGATGGTGGCCTGCCACCCACGCGGGAGAAGCTTGAGGCGGTCGCGCACTTCCAACAGTGCGGATTGCTTTTGCGGGGTGAATACTGGATGGCTCATACCTGAAGGAACGCCACCCCGAGTTGTACTCAGTTGCCGGTGTAAAGCTGGTATTGCACCCTCCACATGCCGACGCGGGAAACGTGCTTCTTCTGCGTCCAGCAAACATTTGCGCCACCGTGCTCGGGACATGGTCCCGGAGGGCGCTCGTAGTGGAACCCGACCGATGCATGCTTGTCCACCACCTTGTTGAAACCGGCAGCATCGGCTGCGGCATCCATTGCTTCAATGGTATCGAACGTGGACTGGTGCTGGAAGGCTGGCGCGGTAGTGATCATGTGTGCATCTTAGCACAGACACGAACGCCTGTCAAGCTGTTACTGGTACCGTTAGTTGAAGACGAACCGCTGAGCAACCAACCACTCACGCACCTCAGACCGTGCATCTGACCAGTTAACCGTGGCCTCCGTCCCGAACAAGGACGTTATCATGTCCCGCCGGGCATCATCCTTATCCAGCTTCGGCACCTTCAGCATCAACCGGTTGGGGATGCCAGCCCTTGGGTGAATGGTTGGTTCCTCGGCAGCGGCAAGGGCGTCCTTCATGTTGATGCCAAGCTCCCCGTCTCCGATGACCGGAATATCAATCCACGATGCGTCAAAGCCGGGCAGCACCTCCGGCAGCCACTGCGCGGCGTTATCCATGACGTCGTGCATGATAGCAGACACCTGCAGTGTCTCCTCGTCCGGATGGTCTACGTAAATGCTATCGTGCACGACCAGAATCGCCAGCGCTTTCAGCTTCGCCCGGCGCAGCAGCTGATTGATGCGGTAGGCTGCCATCATAGTGACGTCTGACGCCGTGCCTTGGATGCCGTAGTTCTGCGACTGGCGCATGGCCTGCGCCACTTGTGAGTTCAGGTGGCGATCATTAGGGTTCTGTCGGCTCTTAGCGTAAAACGCCAGTGCTGGCAACGGAGCAACAAACCCAAAGCCGGAGCACACCCATTGATTCTGCACCGCGTTGCGATGCACCAGCTTCACCCACTCCGGCACCGCTGGGTACAATTCATCGATCATCTGGTTGAAACTGGCACATTCCTCCAGTGTCACTGGTTCGCCCGTGTCCGGGCTGATGACCTTGCCCTTAGTGAGCAAAGCAAACAGACCGGGATCTCCCTGCCCGTAAATGCGCCCAAACAGAGCGCCCTTGCAGATGGAGCGCTGCGTCTTGTTACTCTTGTCGGCCTTGTCTCGGAAGAAGTGTTGCTGGGTGCGAAAGTGCGGGTCCGCACCGGACTTGAACGCAGAAATCAACGCTTTATCCCGACACATGAGCGCCAGAATGCGCACTTCCAGCCCCGAGTAGTCGCGCTGACTAATCCACCCGTTTGGAAAGCGCGATGGATATAATCGCTTAATCAGTCCATCGCGGGGCATGGCCTGCAAGGGAGGCCTCGTCACCGCCAGCCGCCCGGTGCGCGGGCCAGTGATATTGAAGCTGGCATGGATGCGCCGGTCATCCTGAATAATGCCGTCTCCGCCCTCTACCTGCATCGGGTGCACGTATGCTGTCAGGAACTTGTCTGCCTCCCGGTAGTCAAGCAGGGACTGCGCTGACAGGTTGCCGTCCAGCGCCCACTCCTGCAATGCCGTGGCATCAAGGGACGGAGCGCCAGATTCGGTCAGACTCACCGGCTCCAGCTTCAAGTAGTCAATGAAGAATGCCTTCTGCTGCGGAATCGAGTTCCAGTTGATATGTGGGTGCACCTCGGCAGCCAGCACCTTGGCGCGAACCTGTGCCAGCGGCGTGCGCGGTTTGGCCTTCGGCTCGAGCTTTGTGTAGTACTCGGCCTTCATCCACTTGTCGCGAGCGCTCTTAGCCATGACGTCCATCAGCACGGTTCGCTCAAATTCCACGATCTTCTTGTCCTCACACAGGGCCTGCCGGGCTTCCTCGGCCACTGCCGTATAATGCGAGCTCAAGCGCCCGATCAGCTCGTGATCCACTTCAAGGCCATTCGCCTCCATCTCCGTGCAGATGTGGTGATGCACGCGCCGACCGAGCATGGTGTACTCCAGCAACGAGTATGTGGGCGTCCGGTTTGGGTTGCCGGTGCGAATGAAGTGCCCGCCGACGCCAGCCGCTGTCATATCTTCCAGCCGCTGCATCATGATGCGGTACAGCGACGGCAGGACCGCTGTATCCATGGCGGCGTATGGCAGCATTAGCTCAGACGGGAACTGCGAAAAGTTCTGCTCCGGGTGCGCAGCCTTGTAGACTTCCACGGCCCGCCAGTACTCGCCCGTGCTCGGAATGTACTTGCGTACCAGATCGTCAACGCCACGGAATCCTTGCGTGTTCGCGTCGATGCAGTACTCGAGCACCTGCGTATCGGCAAGGAATCCCTTGGGTCGCCAGCCAAAGGCAGCAATCACCGCCGTTTCATCGAACTTCAGATTGTGTCCGATCTTCTGGATGCGGGACAGCTCCATAATATACTTAAGCAGCTCCATCGTGGACTGCCGCTCCCGGCGGGAGCGCTCGTCTCCGCGAACTGACATGAACGGCTGCTGATCGTAATTGAGCGAAACCAGCAGCGGTGCGGGCTGAGACTCGTGGTGGAAGCTCAGCAAGAAGATGTCAAAGGATTTACGCCATGCCTGCAGCCCGGTGGTTTCCGAGTCCCACGCCAATGGTATATCGAGGTTATCTAGCACCGGACCGAACCACTTTTCCACATCGCCTGTGGTTCGAGCCATCGTGAAGGTGCGCGGAATCTCGCATACCAGTTGTACGCCAGATGATGCAGCTTCATCTGCTTCCCGAATGCGAGATGCTGCTGCCCTCCAGAGGTCGAGGTACTTGCTCAACTGACGCTCCTCGCCGCGTGCATACCCAACCGCCCATAGAGGGTGTACCGGAATGCTTATCACTTGCTTCTCCACCGGTTCATGCAGGCACTCATCAACTAACTCGATCAGCACATCACCGTGGCAGGCCTCCGGGTGGCACCAGCATCCGAGGCGCTTGCCACGCAGCTCCGGGAGCCTTGCCATTAGCTGTGGCTGCTTACGGATGTGATCCTTGTACTGCTCCAAGCTCCGCCGCCGCGCATACTTTTGATCATCCTCATCAAGGTCATCGTAGTTCGACGGCAGCGGAAACGGATTGCCCCACCCTTCATTCTTGTGCTGCCCGTGATCCCGTCCGATGTAAGCGTCAAAGGCTGCGCCAGACTTAATGTTGACGACCGTTGTCGGTGGTGGCGGCACGGCAAACTTGGCCGTATAAGCGCGACCTGTCAGCTGAATGACGTTCTTCGACTTGAGAATGCTGCCGCAGGCGGCTGCTCCCAGTGGGATGATAGCCGCCGGGCGAAGTATGAGCAGGCGCTCTTGCAACAGTGGTGAGCAGTACTGAATTTGCTTGTCTGAGGCTCGATCCCGATTCTTAGGCAGTGCCGGGTTGGCCCCGATGGTGTGGCACCCTACGGCGAATCCAAACCAGCACCTGTGCAGAATTTCTGGAGCCGCAGCTCGGATGATCTTGATGGCTTCCAACACTGACTCGCTGCGGGAGATGGTCGCAGTGCTATCGGCGGTTGCATCTGGAGACTCCATGATCACCGCAATCGGCGAGTCTTCTCCAATGGGCGGAAGTCCAGCAACCAACTGGCCGTTGATGATGTGACACCCATCCAGCATGAACGGCGACCGGGCGCATTCGTGCAGTCCGCACTTGCTGCAGCCGGGTGGGAGGGCGGTCTGGTCGGGTTCAGCGATCATATGCTTATCCAGTGCGCCACGCGATACACATCTGACTTCAGGATGTAGTAAACTGGTTGATCTGAACTCATACTGCAGTTGGAACGTCAGCGCGCATCAAGTCTACCAGAGTACGGTGCATAACCATGTGCTCCTGCGTCCCGTCACCCTTCGTGGTCGATGAGTGATGTCGAACCACGGTGTCTCCGAAGTTCAGCACGGAGACAAAGTCATCCGGGAAGGTGAACTCCGACACCAGCACGATGTTGCTCCGGGACATACGCCGGGCGAAGTCCCAGAACTGATCATGATCAAAGGTAAACTTGCTTTGCTTGGTGCGCCCAGCGTAAGGCGGGTCCAGATACATCGTCGTTTCAACCTGCCCGTCATAGGCCAGATACCCGTGGGCGGCAACGTCTGCCCCAACGCTGCGCAACGCTGCGGCCTTCCGGAGCACAGCTTCTCGCAGCACGATCGATCGGCGCTCATTATCGCTGCTTGATGCTCCTCGCTCGGATCTGGCGAACCCGCCGAAGTACTTGCCGCCAAAGCCCATACCAAAGCCGACATACGCCGTTAGCGGGTCTTGATCATCGCGGTTCCGGTTGCACTGAAGGTACATCTCCTCAGTAACCACGTCCGGCGGCAGCCATCCTCTCATCAGGCACTGCCACGTGGTGATCAATGCCGGGTGCTGATCGCTTAACCAGACCTGTTCTGGCTTAGCTGCATCGGTTGAACCTGCCAGCATCTCGCATACTCGGCTGGCCGACCCCATGGCTCCGCAAAACGGCTCGATGTAAGCCTTGGTTCCGGACATGACGGAGGCCACCATCTGCGCAATACGACGCCCCTGCCTTGCTTTTCCCCCGAGGTAATTCATGCCAGTGGGTATCTTCCGCCCGGCCACGGTACTGATGTGTCCGGGATTTCGGCGTCAACGGTTGCTGAGGCAATAAAGTAATGGGCATTACGACATGCTGCCACGGCCAACGCCTCCGTGCTAAAGGCTCCTTGGAATTCCCATGAGTTTGTTTCGACATTAATCGATTTGCCAACAACCCAGATAATCATGATCTAATGAACGAATGTGGCAATCTCCATCTCCACCAACCCCCCGCCCACCGGGCGGGGTCGCGGCTTTAGCCGCGCCAAGCAAGCGCCATTACCTCTGGCCTAATGCCGGAGGTCTTCGCGTACGCGCCCGCGCTAGCGGGCGGGGGCGCGCTCCGGAAACTCTGAAGAAGAGTTTCTGGACACGCACGCGGGCAGGAGCGCTTGGGCGCGGGCACGGGCATGTACGCGTTATTGTGGCACCACACTATTGGGCTGGGTTGCTGCAACTCTGTAGGTATTGGCAGCATTCTTCAACTCATGCAAGCAGCCAAACCATACAGCATCGCCGAAGTGCTGCGTATTCTTTGCCTGCCAATGACGGACCAAAACTCGCCATTTGCGGGTGATCCGGAAAGGGCTCACGCCGACCGCCGCCAGCAACTAGCCGACTTGAAGGGAGCAGGTGCAATTGAGAGCAGCACCACAAGTTTGACTGTCGTAGATACCAAGCACGGACGAACTGTTACCGAGGTGATTCGCATCCGAGCATAATGGACTTCGACCTTACAGCCCTCGTCGAAGATACACTCGTCGACACACACATTAGGCATCGTGGCGAACGACCTACCGGTGGGTTCCGCCCGGATGAAGCCATCCTTGCGCAGCTGCGAGAGGCATTTCCAACAAATGACGCACTGGTTGGATGGCTAAAACTGGCCATGTTCGGTCACATGGCCAGAACGGAGACCACGCGTTCGCCATTCTTCATCAATACGATGATATTCTCGGAGGACTTCATTGCTTATCTCGAGAAGCACCGGAAGTACCTCCTGTCGGTTTATGGTAACGCCAACGAGGCGGCGGCGTTTGAGCGCACGGTTTATGCCGATTGCATTCGCACGGAGCAGGATTTCCTAAGCGTGTGTGGGGGCTGGTATGTCCGCCATGGCAGCGTGGCAGACGAAACTATCTTGAGCATGGTCGTACCATCGGTCTGGTGGATTATTTGGTCGCACACGCACAAGCGCTGGCCGTCCACCCCCCAATGCTGGGATCAGGTAAAGGTGCGGCACAACGGGGCACAGGCCGTCTTTGGGCGGTTGATGGCCGAGGAGCGGGCAAAGTTGAAAACGGCAGGCAGGCGAGACGTGGTGCTCAAGGCGGCAACGCTTGCTGCCAAGGAGGCTCGCATGCAGTGGGCTGCCCGGTTCGGCCTTGTGCGTCTGCTGCACTTCAACGGATACAGCAGGCTTGCCGATGACTCGCAGGTTAAGGCAGCGGAGATTTTCCCAAATGAGCCATTGGAGGCGGCGGACCTGCGATTATTCAAGCTGGCCAAGGCAGCACGCCCGTTGATGCAGCCTGTAGCAAAGCAGCGTGGTGCGGGTGGTGCCTACGAGTCCAAAGGTGCATTATTGGCGCTGGCTATGCAGGTTGGGCATCACGACGCGGACTAAGTATTTAAACTTGGCTAACAAACTTCTTAGATGACCCCGTCCGCATTCGCGCAACTGCTGGAGCAACGGCTGCCGGACACATTCTACCACGGCACCGACAAGGACTTTGATGTCTTTCGGCGAGCAAAGCTTACGCCCCAGCTCCAGCTCGGATTTGGGTTCCATTTCACGACAGATCCAGCTTTTGCGCGGCTATACGGTAAACGCATCATTGAAGCCCGGCTGACCGCCGCCAATGTGCTGGATACGCGGCAGGTGGTGACGGCGGCAGCAGAAGAACTGTTTGCCATTGCCGTCAAGCTTGGCGGGAAGCGATGCCTATTCAATGGGGCGGTATGGCTGCAAAATGCGGTTGACGCCACCGGCCCAGCCCGTGCGGAGCGCGTGCTGCGGGATGCCGGATTCGATGCCGTATGGTATACGGGAGAACACGGCACCAGACCGAGCGGGCTTGGATATCGCAATGCACCACAGAAAGCACCCTGCATTGTGGTAATGGACGCGGCGCAGATCACAGCAGCTTGACAAGCAGCGTAGTAGCTGCTAAGGTCAACATATGAACTTCATCTCCATGGTCTTCGGCAGCGGTGCGCGGGCTAAGCGTGCTCGGCGTGGCACGGAACGCGACGGCAATCAGTACGACGAACCAGCACGCAAGTTCATGCAGCACGGAGACTCCATGGGAAAGTCCCGGCGCTGGGTAAAGCATAAGCATGCCAAGCAGCAACCGGCGGAAGACCGGGCGGACTAATGGCTGATATCGAATGTACCAGCTGCGGGTGGATTGGTGACCCATCCGAATGCGTCTGCACGCCAGAAGATGCACGGTCTGCCAAGCCATCGGCACAAATCAACTTTAACAGATGCCCAAGGTGCGGGAAAACAGACTTTGAGGACTTGGATGAGGATGAACCGGTCGAACCCTAAGTATTGGAAGCCATGAATCGTCACACACCAGTTCCTAGCGCCCTTCGCACACTTCGCCTGATCGAGGAAGCCGAACCAGACGTTCTCCACGAGTACGGGATCACAAGCTATGAGACTGGGTCGGTGAACAACTCTGACCCAACCAAGAAGGCAATTACCACGTTGCGCTGGATGCCCCGTAGTGGGCTATCGTCTGACTCCAAGTGTTCTGCATGGGGTCGGCTTCTACAGGGTATCAGCGACGATGAACTGCAACAGGTGCAGTGGAATTCCGCCATTGGCAGGATTCTGCGTACACGCTGGGCATGGCTATACGACGATGTCGCGTTTGGTGATTTTGAGGAAGGTCTCTTTGTTCGTGCCGGTCTCGCCAACCAATTTGATCGCATTGTGCGAGCGTACCTGCAGGCTGCTGGAACATTGTCAGAAGCTGCTCCGGACGCCACCGATGCACTCGATGATGCCGCCGGTGGCGGTCTCGACGATGAACTTCCCAATGAGGACGGTGCACCACTCCCGTCGCATGACAGCAAGTTTGACGCTCTGAAGAGCCTGGCGAAGCGTGACCTTCCAACCCTCCGGCATCTGGCAGCACTGAAAAAGGTGCATGACTCGCAGGCCAACCTCACCGGCAAGGATGCCTCGCTCGCCATCCAGGCCATCCTGAACCGCCTCGATCAGATTGATCCGGCGGCAGCGGCACAGCTCGGCCAGAAGAACTGGGAGCCCAACGCCCTGTCGTGGATTGAACTTTTTGACACCATTGGCGACCAGAAGCTTGGGGAGTACATCGGCATCAAGGACCACGCATCCATCCCGACCGGTTCCGCTATTGAGGCTGGCACGGATGATGAACCGGTTGCTCCGGCCAATGACGACGGGGAGGAAGGTACTGCTGCCCCGGAGGGTGATGAAGACGGTACGGGCGACACCGATGAGGTGGAGGCGCTGCTGAAGAAGCCAGCCCCGGAAGCCAAACCGTCATCGGCAACACGAGAATCACACACGCGCATTATCAAGCGAATCACCGAGGCAGGGGATGACGGCTACAATAGCATTGATGACATTGTGGCGAGCCACGGCGACCGCAAGGTGGTGGCCTTCATTCACAACAGGCACCAAGAGCGCGTGCCGTTCGACGCATCGCTGGAAGACGCACTTCACACGTTCGAGCAGTACAGTGGAGACGTTGCCGATGTCATCTCGGACTGGAAAACGGTGGAAAGCTACGGAGATCTGGCGCAGTACGTGCGTGGGCAGCAGCCGGAAGCCAAACCGTCATCGGCAACACGAGAATCTTATACCGCAACAATCAAGCGAATCGCCGAGGCAGCAGGCGGAAGCTTCCGTGCCTTTGACGGGCTTGGCGACAGCGATCAAGCCGTGAAGATAGTGGTTGGATCGGCTGGTTCTACCGAGCAACAGATTATCGAGTGGTGCCGAGCCAACCCGGATGAAATGCAATACTCTGGTCCGCATGATGAACGCCTATCGGTCGATTTGGACGAAATCGGCGTTGTCATGCCCGGCAGCGAGCATTATACGGCAACCAGCATGCGGGCGCGCAAGGTAGCAACCGGAATGCTCGCGTTCGAAGTGTACCCGGTAGTGTAACGCACGCGATCAACGTAGCACACCACATTGACGGCAACGAGCACGTGGCTACGTATCAGCCGGACGCAAACGGGCAGCGTCGTCCGCGCTTAACAACCAGCAAGCGTTCCTTGGATAACTTGACAGGCGTCACGCCTCCTGTTATTATTCGTTCATGATTCAAACTGCTCCGCTTCCTACGAAGAAGGTTCTTCAGCACCGCCCATATCAACAGCGCATCGGCGAAAAGCTCGATGCAAACTGGCGCAAGGGTGTCAATAGCCAGCTGGTGGTCGCCCCCACCGGGGCCGGGAAAACGTACTTGGGGTTACGTGCGGCCAAGGCAGCACAGGATGACGCCAAGGAATTGTTCGGGTGCGAGCCGCATGAGGTCGGCATCTGCTGGGTGGCCATGCGCCGCAACCTGCTCCTCATGGCGCAGGAGGATAACATGGCGCTGGTTGGCGCGCAGAACCTTCACACGGTCTCGATGTTCGACACCAATCCGGCCCGATACTTCAAGGATTACGCTCGCGTCATCACGGTTTACGACGAGGCACATCACGTGGCTGCCAATACCTGCGTCGGCCTGCATTCCGCCGTCGACCCCGATCTCACCATCGGCCTCTCGGCTACGCCGCTACGCACGGACCGCATGGACCTATGCTTTCAGGTCACCGTGCAGGATGCCGGATATCACCGCCTCATCCAAGAGGGCTGGCTCTCTCAGTTCGATCACTACTCGATCTCCGGCAGGTGGTCGCCACAATCTGTCGCCGAGACTTATCTCGCCGACCCAAAGCGCTGGGGGCAGTCCGTCGTCTTCTTCTTATCAAGAAAGGAGTGCGAGGAGTGCGCCACGATCATGCGGGCTGCAGGCACCCGCGCCGAGGTGGTGACCGGGTCTTCTAATCGCGAGCAGCAGCAGCGGGACTTCGAAGATGGCAAGGTCGATGTGATGATCTCCATGGCCGTGCTCACCGAGGGCTTCGATTGTCCGCAGCTGCAGACCGTGTGGGTGCGCGATTCCAAGCACCGCAGCGTCATCACGCAGATGAGCGGGCGGGCGCTCCGCTTGTTCGAAGTGAATGGTGTGCGGATCGCGAAGAACGTTGTGCAATCTATCGAAGCCGGGTATCCGTTCACCCGCGTGGCCTCGGCCCGCATGCAGTATCTGCAGGTGGACGGCAAATGGCGATCCATTGGCGCGAACGACAAAGCATGGCATGCATACGCGCTGGTCAGCGGACGCCGGGTCGAGGCTTACGCGCGTGGAGACATCAAACCCAACGCCTATATGCTCACCTACAGCCGGGGCGTGGAATGGGATAGCACCAACGGTGTAATCAAGAAGCCAGCGGTGCGCCTCAAGCCCAGCAGCGATAGTCGCTCCGAGGATCTGGCGGCGCAGCGCGAGCGGGCACAGGAGCAGGGCAATGCCGATCCGGGAGCCGAGTAACCTATGAGACCAACAGCCAAACAAATCCAGCAAGCCATCGACACACTCCAGTCCGCACTGGCCGCAACCTACGGAGACGCAGCAGCGCGTGCCGGAATTGGTGAGGGGTGCTCCATTGAGGTACAATGCGCACAGGTGCAGGTATGCGATGCCGAGTGCTGCGTTGAAGACGTCGATTCACCACAGGCCGCAGCCCAGTTCCTTGCAAATGCACAAAGGTCACAAGCCATGAAACACCCAGTCACCATTCAGCTCGACGTCGACGCCTGTCACCTAACTGATACCCCACTCCCGTACTACTGCGTCACCATGCAGAAGGGTGCGCCTTATCGCAACCGCGACAACTATCACTGCACCAACTGGGACGACGAACCGCAGCTCATCACTGCACGTTCCGTCGCCGAGCTTTACGAGCACATGGCGCAGGAGCGCGTTAATTTCACCATCTACGGCGAAACGCAAAACCGAGCGTCCCATGGGGATACGCACGACATCGAGGATTATCTCATCAGGTTCTCTTCCATCTTCGTGCAAGTAGAGGAATACAGCGAAGCCAGACTCAAGGCTACCGTCACGTACCAGAGCATCGGCGCAGCGCGGGACGCACGGCGCGCCAAGGAGAGGGATGAGGCCGAAAAGGCGCGCAAGCGGGCCGAGGCATACAACCTCCGCCAGCGCGAGGAACACGATAAGGCCGAGTTCCTCCGGCTCAGCAAGAAATTTGCGAAATAAGGCACAGGCGACTTGGCAACTTGACAAGCATTCGTTCCTCTGCTAAAGTTCTCACATGATCGGCAACTACCAGCAGCCAACGCAGTACTTGACAAGTGCTCGCGGGTGTGCTAAAGTTCCCACATCAGCAGCTTTCACCCGGCAGAACCGGAATCAGACAAACAACCAATAGCAAATCACGCGAAATTCGCGAAACCCACTATGACAGCTACCGCCGAAAACACCAGCACCGAATCCGCCACCATCGCCGCCGAAGTCGAAATGCGCGTCCGCAGCCACCCCATGGCCCCGGCGAGCAACCTCATCTGCCACCCCGGCACGATGATTCCGCAGATCGAGCAGCTCAACATCGACCTCGCAGACATCAAGCTCGACCTCACCGAGGCAGGCAGCAGCGCCCGCCGCCACGTGAAGGAGCTCAAGATCGCCGGACAGGTCGTCCGCTACAGCGATCGCTTCGGCAACAGCCTCAGCGGCCTGATCGGACAGTCCAAGTCCATCTTCCGCCTCTTCGAACCGGACGAAGTCATCAGCCGCGCCCTTGAACGCGGTCATCGTGCGGCCTGCCGCGTCACGCTCACCACGCTCAAGGACGGCACCCGGCAGGTTCTCGCAGCCACCGGCCCCAAGGCCGTGGCCGTGCCGCTCGACGATTACATGACCATCATGGCCGATGCCGGAGTGAACCTCCAGCACGTGCGCTATGCGGACGGTGAGCTCCACTCGCCACACACCCCGTCGCTCGCTTCGAGCTTCATGGTCGGCAGCGACGTCATGGAGAACAAGTTCACGCTCTCCGCCCCGCTCGACGGATACGGCCAGCTCTCGAGCTTCCTCTCGATCCTGCGGCAGGTTTGCAGCAATGGCGCGGTCGCCATGGCTCCGGCGTTCCGCACCAGCATTCCGCTCGGCGATGCCGATAAGGAGGGATTCAACCCCGGTGGCGTCCTCCGCCGCTTCCTGAACAGCTTCAATCACGAGGAAGGCTACAAGGCACTGAGCGACCGCTTTGTGGCGGCGAACAAGTGCCCGGCCTCCGTGGATGAGTACTTCGGCCTGCGCAAGACGCTGAACGGATTCCTCGACACCGAGAACTCCGGGACGCGCGGGTGCTCCGAATGGGAAGTGCGGGTCGCACTCGACAAGCTCGCCGGAGACATCGAGGGTGTCTATGGCAGCGCGAACCTCGATCAGGTGCCCGCCAAGGTGCGCCGCTCGATGCCCACAAAGATGAGCGTCTATCGCCTGATCAACTTCGCGACCGAGGTGGCCACACACTACGCTCACGAAGGCTCCCGCCGCCGCCTCGCGCTGTTCGTCGGCCCGCTGCTCGCAGCCACCGGCGGCTTCGATCTGGAGAACATGCTCCGCCCCGAGGAGACGCCTGAGGCCTTCTACCTCAAGCACATCGTCGGCGCGAACTCCGGCGTGGCCGGTGCTCTGCCCGAAATCGCATCTGCCAACTAGTCCACCCTAACTGGCAAGACGCGGGGAGCGAGATCGGCTCGCTCCCCGCGAATGCCGGTAACGAAGGGTTATCTGGTGGGTAGAGGCGAAGCACGCCTGCAAACGGGGAACCGACAGAGAACCACGAGTGAAGTACCAAGTAGGCTGCATTGTCATGGCCGAACGGGAATTGCACCACTGCCGCGCAAGCGCAACGGGGCACTCACCAGATAGTCCTTCGCAACACAATGATCACCACCCGCACGTTCCTGCGCGACGAGGTAGTGGTTGGCACGTGCGCCACCCACGCCAGAAAGCTGGTGCGCCTCCTATCCGATTCATTCACACCCACCAACACCAACAACTAATGCAACTTAAACTTACATCCGAGCAAATCAAGGAACTCACCAAGCTGGGAATTACGGCTGCTGCCGTCGAAATTGCTCGATGGGATAATGATACCGTCTTCGAAAGCTACGAGGTGCCGCCGGGTTACATTGTGCGACTGGCCAAGCATGCACGCGCCAACCCCAAATCGTACAACGGCATCCTGCAAAAGCTGGCACAGCTTGAACGCGTGCTGAAGGCTCCAAAGACGCACAAGTGCACGCGCCTCGACACGTTGAGCGAGGCTATTCTGCAGTCCTGCTTGGTGCAATCGCCAAATCGGTGGCTGTTCGACATTGAGTCTGAGGTGCCGTCCCCATGGTTGGTAACCGGGTGCGCGTATACGCCTGCCAATTGCACACGTGATCGGGACGAACCAGCACGGGTGACCCTGTCACTGGCTGCCAGCGTGCGCGGCAGTAAGACACACAAGCACCTGACTTTTCACCAGGATGACCTAATGATCAGCGCGGGTGAGCGCGATGCAGCTCGGCGAGCAGAAGCACTTCGCAACACGGAGGAAGACCACCTGCAGGTTGAAGAAACGAATGCAAAGCTGGCCAAGTATGGGGTAACCGTGGAAGACATACTGGCGCGCGAGGGCTTCGTCTTTGAAGCGCCGGAGCTCAAGGCTAACTACGACAAGTACGTGGCGGAGTGGGAGGTGTTATGGAAGCAGCACTTTCAGCAGTTCACGTATGTGACGCGCGTTATAGATGAGGCTGAGGATGAGGACGATGCCACACTTCAGCGGCAAAAGGCCATGGCCGATGCCACACTAGGCGCATCGGAGTACAAAGTGGTGAACGACGTTCCAACGCTCAAGCTCAGGGGCGAAGAGACCACCCTCCGCATTCCGGCTCTCAAGCGCAGCATCGAGGAGGGTACCGAGGACGATACCGACATCTTTCACATTCCAATTCACCCGTGGCTGTACGTATTCAATCTGGAGACGCATAGCCACATGTGGGTGGCCCCGCACAAGGTTAAGGCATACGTGTACGACACCGGATTGGTGGAGCGCCTCATCCTGCCCGATCCGCACAAGCAGCTGATCCGGTTGCTCACCAGCAACCCGGACACCCTCGCTGCAGACTTCGTGCGCGGCAAATCTGCCGGTACCATTATCATGGCAACCGGCAACCCCGGATTAGGTAAGACTATGTCGGCAGAAGCTTACTCGGAGGGTAGCCAAACCATCCTTTACAAGGTGCAGAGCGATCAGCTTGGTCTGAGCCCTGACGCCATCGAGAAAAACCTCAAGGAAGTATTCGCCCGCGCTTTGCGATGGAACGCCGTCCTGCTCATCGATGAGTGTGATATTTACGTTCGCGCACGCGGCACAGATATCAAACAGAATGCGATAGTGGGCACACTCCTGCGCACTTTGGAGTACTTCAACGGAGTGATTTTCATGACCACCAACCGCGCCACGGAAATTGACGACGCCATCATGTCCAGATGCAGCGCCGTCATCCGTTATGATTACCCGTCTGCCGCACACGCACTGGCTATCTTTGATCAGTTTGCAACACTGTTCAAGCTCACCGTTCCTGCATCCGTGATCAAGCAATTTCTAACCAGCATGGCCCAGCGTCCAACACTGAAGGAATTTGCTGCGGATGGTCACCCGCAAATCAGTGGTCGCACCATTAAGAACCTGCTGCGCCTTACCGCCAGACAGGGGATCAGCAAGCCATCAGCAAAGGAAATGCTAGACACAATGGAATATCTGGCAACCTGAACCGACTATAAGCGTTCCTCCGCACATGTCTGAAGAAGCCCAAATTGCCGATATCGGCGCAAACTCCACCAACGTTGAAAACATGCGACTGTTCGTAGGGCTGGAGATCTTCATCTTCATTACGCACGTCGTCCTGTCAGGCGTTGCCTGCTTCGTTGGCGCGCTCACCGGGGCGTGGATAGCGTGGGGAGTCATCGCCGTCCTGGTCATGCTGTTCGGGTTTGGTCTGACCGCCTTCATGATGATGACGCGGCTAATAAGTTACACGATAGCATTCGCCCAGATGGCGGAGTTGCTGGATGCAACGCGCCTTGTGATGCTGTCGCTGTTCTCCAAACCTGGAGCCGGAAAACCTGCACCGTTTAAGCCGAAGAATCCAGACACCATTTGATGAACCCCGCACCATGGGTAGAGCGCGACTTCAAGGTCGCGGCCAACGATGCCCTTCTGCGGCTGCTGGAGGCAACACCTGCAGATGGGCTGAAGCTAGCCATGGTTCCTAATATCAGGGTGCGGCCTGACGAACAACCAGCGGTCATTCCTCGACGCCGCAATGCGCATAATATATGAGTTACCTTGATCATTGGGCAATGCAGTCACCTCCGCGCCCACAGCAGGCCGAGGTACTTGAGTGGGCTGAACGGTCTGAAGCGCGTACGTTGCTGGTTAATGCCCCAACTGGCGTTGGCAAGTCACCCATCATTGTCACCGTCGCCGAAGCAGACGGAGGCATTATTCTTACGCCGCTCAAGCAGCTGCAGGACCAATATCGTCGAGACTGGCCGGACATGCCTCTTCTCAAGGGGCGGCAGAACTACCCATGCGACCACTTCAGCGGATCGGACTGTCAGTCCGGAGCTGCGGCTGGCTGCAACGCAGAAGCATGTCCGTATCGATCTGCGCGCGGCACATTCTTCGGCGCGCGAGCCGCCGTCACCAACTACGCGTGGTTATTTGCGGCCATGCGACAGGCTGAGTTTGAACTGCCAAGCGGAGAATGGTTGTGTTGCGATGAGGGACATGCGCTTGAGGCCAACCTAATTGGTGCTGCTGCCGTCAAGGTCACCCTCGATATCATCAAGCTGCTGGAATTTCGCGAGACGTGGCCTACGGATGTGACTACCTCCGTATCATTCATGGAGCGTATGCTCACCGTGGTCAGCGTGCGCATTGTACAAATGTCACAGGAGTGCAGCGTTGGCGGAGACGCCGTGGACCCGGACATGGCGCACAACCTGGTCAAGTTAAGGATGTTGTCGCAGTCCATTGAGTACTTCCTCGAGTCGCACGAGCAGGAGACGTGGGTATTCTCAGATGATGGCGACCTCATGACCTTCACGCTCCGACCGTTAACCGCACAACGGCTTTACAGCACATACATGGAACCGCTGGGACGCCGCATCCTGCTCGCCAGTGCAACGCTTCCAGAGCCACGGCTGCTGGAGAGGTGGGTCGGCATTGCCGATGCCGAGCGCATTGACTTACCGTCACCATTTGATACAGCAAACCGAACGGTGAGGTTCGCACCAGCCGGAGACATGTCCAGAAGTGCGTCAACGGCCTCGCTGCCTGCAATCGCGAACAGGATCGTGAAGCTGCTGGATGCGTACAAGGGGCACAAGGGCATCATCCACTCACACTCGTTTAAGCTCACGGAGCAGCTTTCCACCATGCTGCGACACCACACCGGGCGAGTTCTCGTTCATGCTCGCGACACGGATCGGCAAAACCTCATCGAGCACCATCTCCGGAGTTCGGAACCAACGGTGCTAATGAGTCCGTCTATTACGGAAGGGCTGGACTTGTTCGACGACCTTAGCCGATTCACCATCTTCGCCAAGGTACCATACGCGTACCTTGGCGACAGTTGGGTTGCTGCGCGCATGAAAGAAGACCCGTGCTGGTACGCATGGCAAACCATGCAAGCTATTATTCAAGGTACCGGTAGGTCGATTAGAAATGTTAACGACTGGGCGGATTGCTGGTTGATCGATAGTGGATTTGGGTCATTTTGGTCTAGGTGGGGTCACCTTGCCCCAAAGTGGTTTGCCGACAGTGTCAGCATGTAGCACATGCCACATGTTACAGTCCAGATAGCGTTCCTTGCCGTGTGATTAACAAGCATTTCCTTCCGCGTCCGGAGGACCTACCGCAGCTGCAAACGGCAGAGGGCCAGCCGATTCCGTTCGCCCTCATCATCGGCATCGACCCGATGAACCTTGAGGCGGAGTACGAGAGTCATGCGGCATGGCAGGCAACGATTTCGTATGCCGAGGCACGGGCGCAGGCAGACGCGGCCACGGCAAACCGCGTGTTGGAGCGGCTGCGCGCCAAGAAATTCTTCGAAAAGAAGCAATCACTTGCAGCTGCTGGGTCGAAGCCTACTAACGACATGATTGCCAATGCTATATGTCTCGATCCAGATGTTGTTGAACTGGAGGATGCGGCAGCGGCGGCGGATGAACGAGCAGCCATTCTGAACGCTGCACTGAAGTCCTTCATCGCCCGCAAAGATATGATTGTTGGGATCGGAGCCAACAGTCGAGCCGAGCAGGTGCGCGTATATCGACCAGTTGGGTCACCAGAAGATTAATGGACGCCTACTTTTACAGATGTGGCAAAGAACTCCGGGGTGACGTGCTTTACTCGAACCCATTGCGGGTTCGCTGCAGGTGCGGCAAAGCGCATGTGCTGGGTGTTCTCAAGGTACCTGATGCCGGAGAGGTAGCAGACACGTTTGAAAACGAATGGATCAGGCAGACCACCCCACTTCGGCACGGTCACTGATGAAGCACGCTCACGACATTCTTCGAGCACGGTTGCACGCCCGCATTGACGCTCACGGCAAGCCACCAGCACGAGCAGCAGCAAAGTACACCATGGAGCAGCTGCAGGGACAGTGGCATGACCTGTTCGAGACCATGATGCGCAATAGGCTTCAAATGGGGGCGCTGCGCTACGGACTCAATTTCTGCAATGCTGCAGGAAAGCCGCAGTACGATCGGCTGCAAAGTGCCATTAAGCGGCTGGAGTTATATCAGGAGACCGGCAACGACGAGCTGCTGGTAGACGTTGCCAACCTGATGATGCTAGAATTCGGAGAGGGCAAGCATGCCAAGAAACACTTTGAAGCCGTGGACGGAGATAGTCGAATTGCCGTACATGAAGCTTAAAGTTACCAAGTTCTGTCTGCAGCCGACGCCGTCCTTTCCAGACGGTGCCCCGCAGCGCGAGGAGTACGAGTCTGCTGACATACACAGGCAAGATTGCCGCAGGTATATAACAGAGTGGGTACAGAAGTACGAGTGCCTCGGACTTACCACACATTGGCTTACCGATGGTCGGGACGGTCGCACGATAACGGAATGTCGGGACCGCAACTGCCCGCAGCACTTTCCACGTGACTGACGTCTGCATCATTCATGGAGATTGCCGAACCGGCCTGCGTGTCCTGCCGGATGCCAGCATCAACTGCTGCGTTACGTCGCCGCCGTATTACGGACAAAGGGATTATGGACACGCTGGACAGCTGGGAATAGAAAGGACGCCAGAGGAGTACATTCAGTCCTTGGTTTCTGTGTTCGCGGAAGTGTGGCGAGTGCTTCGCCCGGATGGGACCCTATGGATTAACCTAGGCGACACTTACTCGCGAGGTAACCGCCGCACCGTAATTGCGCAGCGAGGAGCTCTAGCATCCAGCAAGGACGGTGGCAAATACGGGTTCGTTTCGGCCTCAGGTATGATAGGTGATCATCCGATTATTAAGCCGAAGGATATGATTGGAGCACCATGGAGGATGGCATTTGCGCTGCAGGCCGCAGGGTGGTATCTGAGGCAGGACAACATCTGGCACAAACCCAACCCACCGCCGGAAAGCGTAAACGATCGATGTACAAAGGGACATGAGTATATGTTCATGTTCTCCAAGTCTGAGCAGTATTACTTCGACCACGTAGCCATTATGGAGCCAGACAAGGTTGGCGGCATGCGACGCAGGCGATCCGTGTGGACCATTCCGGTGTACGCCGACAAGGCTGCGCACTTTGCTATGTTCCCGCCTGCACTGGTTGAACCCTGCATACTAGCCGGATGCCCACCTGATGGTACGGTACTAGACCCGTTCGCCGGTAGCGGTATTACAGGCATGGTAGCCTCGAACAATAATCGAGCGTCCGTGCTGTGCGAGATCAACGATAAAAACCTTGATATTATCCGCAAACGCTGTCCGCAGGCCTTCGTGATAGTTCAGGGGTAACTGCAGAATTTGGGCGTTCCTAGTTATTCGACCAAAGGTCGCCTTACAACAACACACCAACCACATACCAACCCGTCATATGCCTCCTCCAACCCAACGCCCCGTCCTCAGCCCAGAACTCCTCGCCGATCTCGAAGAAGATCGCGCCAAATTCAGCACATCTGCTGGTGATAACTACAAGATCCCGGACGATAACCGCCCACATGCCATCCGCATCCTGCCTGGCATGTTCGGAAAGAGCAAGCAGAAATTTTACGTGGCTCACGCCCAGCATTGGGTGGTGGTGGAGGGGCGGCGGCTGCCCATGGAATGCCCGGCCAAGATTACGACAGGCGCGCCGTGCCCGTTCTGTGACGGTCTCGCCGGGTGGCGCGAATACGAGACGGAGCTGCGCAGCAACGTTCGCAGCAGTGGTGGCGTGGATCAGATGGCCCTCAAGCGCATCGGTCGCATCATCAGCAACTCCCTGCCCCGCATCAGCTATTCAATGAACATCATGGCCCGTGATGATGCCAGCCCCATCGTCCGACCATATTCGGCACCGAGCACGGTCTTCAGCGTGATCGAGAATAACTTCATCAACAACGGTCCGGACATCCTTGACCCGTACACCGGTATTGACTTCTCTATCACCAAGTCCAAAAAGGGTGGTCGAGCATCGTACAGCACCATCGCCCTGCTGCAGCCGGTGGCACTCTGGTACACGGATGACGAGCAGATCGACGAGTCCACCATCAACGATCTGATGGAAAAGCGCATCAAGCTCGACAACATCCGCCTCCCGGATTATGATGAGATGGTGAACTGCTACAACGCCATGGTGGACGCGGTTCAAGCCGGTGCCGAAGACGCCGATATGCGGAACGATGAGGCACATAAGTCACAGCAGAAGCCAGGCGCTGGTACTCGCCCCGCTGGACCTCCGACAGGTGGTGCCCGTCCAGCCGCAGGAGCGGCCCGTCCTGCCCCACGTCCCACCGCCACGGCAGCAGCTGCCGCCCCGCGTCCCGCTGCCCGTCCCGCCCCTGTTCCCGCCCAAGCCCCTGAGGCGGGTGGCGACGACGTGCCTGATGGTGTCGAGGACGACGTGCCAATGGACAATGTCGAACCAGCGGCCCAATCACCAGCGGCCCAATCACCAGCCGCGCGACCCCGTCCTGCTGGACCCGCAGCGGCTGCCCGTCCTGCCGCAGCCCGTCCCGCTGGACCTCCGACCACCCGTCCAGCCGCAACGCCAGCCGCAGCACCTGCTACGCGCCCCGTGGGCACTACCAAAGCAGCGGCCCCGGCACTGATGCAACGCCTGAAGGCATTGCAGGCGCAGGAAGACGCCACCCCGGCAGAAGGTGGTGGTGAAGCATCTCAGGAACTGGAACCCGAACCCGCTGAGTAATGGCCAAGACTAAAGCCACGGCAGCCTCGCCGCAGGACACGCTTCGTCGCATACTGGACAAGCATGATGATGACACGCAGTATAGCCACATTCTCGGCGAGGGAAAGGCCGTGGACCGATTCTATACACCCAAGCACTTCTATTCTACGGGCCTGCGCCTGCTGGATACGATCCTCGGTGGGCGAGGTGCTGAACGTGGAGGGTTCGGAAGCGGGCGCATCACGGAGATTTATGGTCCAGAGCGCACGGGCAAATCCGAGCTCCTGCAGAAGATCTGCGAGCGCTTCCTCACACAGTACGAGGACGGTATCTGCCTTGTGTTTGATCAGGAGCAGGCGTTCGATGAAAAGAAACTGGCATCAGTGCCGATATTCTCGTGTGGTCGAATGTCGATCATGTGGAGTCGTACGGCGGAGTCGCTGTTCCGCTCCATCGAAAAAATGGTCACCGAGATTCATGAGTCTGGCGAGACCACGCCGATTCTGATTGGCATAGACTCGCTTGCCGCCATGGAAACGGATGAGGAGGCCGACAAAACGCTGGAGGAGCACACGATGATGGGAATAGCCCGCATCCTCTCCCGCGCCATGAAGAAGATTCGCAACCCGCTGACCATGTCAAACGCACATCTCGTGGTTCTGAACCAGATCCGCGACAAGCCAAACGCAATGGCAGGAGCCGAGCCAGAAAGTCCCGGAGGTCGGGCGTTGAAGTTCGCTGCTGACTATCGCATCCGCACCATGAACAAGGGGCAGTTCCGGTTCAAGGCCGACAGTGGCAAGGGTGCGGACAAGGCAGCACCGGACGGCCTGCTTGTTGGGTTCAAGACCATCAAGAATAAGCTTGACATGCCGCTGCGGGTCGTGGAGATTCCGTTGCTCTTCCGTGGCACGGGAGGCGAACGGTCCGGGTTCTCCGACATGTGGTCAGTCTTCTACCAGCTCAAGCGCAGCAAGCTGCTCAAGGTCTCCGGCGGTCGATACACGCTGGATGGCCTCGGTGAGACATTTGATATGACGCAGTGGCCGGAATTTTGGAACAGCAACGTGGTCATGCCAGTTATCGACGCGGCCCTTGTAAAATGGCAGAACCGCATCATGCAACGCGATGGCGTGGTGTCGGTAGATGAAGATGACGATGAGGACTGAGAAATGATTCATCAGTGGCTTCGTTGCCGGTGCAGTTACGATGCTGGTTACGATGCTGGTTACGATGCTGGTTACGATGCTGGTCGTGTTCATTATCACCATGAACAGAATCGGCCCATGGAGATAATGAGAGCGCTCTCCACAAACTCCGGCAATGGTGCTGTGATGACGTGGGTGACATGGACTTGACAAGTGGCGATCGCTATGTTATTGTTTCGCACATGATAACAAAGTCACCAACAAAGTCACCAACAAATTCACCAACAAATTCACCAATTCTGTTCATTAATCGCAACGCCGGGCCATTTGTGGTGGTCGCGCGACTGACCGGCGTCAGTGCCGGTGATTGCGCAACCACGCTTGATGCCCATGGTATCAGCACAATGCCGAGCATCCCAATCCGCAAGCTGCTCAACATTTGCAAGAACAAACCCACCACGGTCTGTCCGTGGGTCAACCTGCAAGGCTGCGCAGAAGTGGCTATCGCCATTGCACAGGCTGCCGCTGAGGCACATCGGGTTGGAGCAACGCACGGGTATAACTGCGGATTCAGTGGCGGCGCTGATCCGGGTCTGTGTCACTTTGCTCATGGAGACCCTCGGGCAAAGGAAAATACTCACTACAAGAAGGTGGGAGATAATTTCATACACAGGGCGCTGATCTGATGCCCGGCCTCTCCACAAACTCTGGCAACGATGCCGTGATGACACCGTTGTGGCTCGCCCAAGATTGCATGGAGTGGGCTGGTACCGAGCCCGGAATGCGCGTTTACGAACCATGCTGTGGAGTCGACAGTGGGTTTACGGAGGCGCTATTGGGGCAGAGCGTGCGGTACATTGCAAGCGGCAAGGAGCGTATGCTCGTCGAGTGGGCCGAGATCACGCTCGGACGCGACATGTTCGAACACGATCCGGGACAGGTTGATCTAGTCATCACCAACCCACCGTATTCATTGCTTGGGAGATTCATTCCGCACATGCTGAACGTGATCCGGCCAACCCGCATGGTGCTGCTAGCACCGCTCACCAACCTTGTCACAAAGAAGCGCCTCCGCGACACCTTCGATGCAGGGTACTCCTTTAGCCGGATTCACATCGTGGAGCAGTTGCCACCACCAGCCGTGTGGCCTGCCTCCGGGTTCCAACAGTGCTTCGTGGAGTACTCGCAGGGCGATCACCGTACGCAGTGGACGCGCCCCAGTTTGCTGTAACTTGACAGATGCTCGGCTTGGTGCTATCCTTAGAAAGGATACCAACATGAAGAAGACAACTGACCAAATAGCACACGACTGCGGGATCAACGCATCACTACTCGGAGCCGTAGTCCACAACGTAAGGACTCCCGCGAATCAACCGGAGGAACAGCTGCACGAGGTCATCGGCGCGCTCTATCAGCGCATTGAGAATCTCGAAGTGGACAGCGATCAGTTAGCACTGTTCCGCGATCTCTGCTGCGAGAAGTGCGGACACCACGCCCATCCGGATGAAGTGTGCGCCTTCTGCGAGAACGCAGAGCTGAAGCGGCGCATTGAGAAGCTGGAGGAGGACAAGCGTGAACCAGTGCTTAACCTAAACGAGTGCTGGACGTGCGGCTGCCTGACACACTGCTCGTCGTGCCCGCGCTGTGAAAGTAACCTCGTGCCCGAAACGACGCAATCGGCAGACTTGGAAGCGTGTCGCGAGCGGATCAAGAAGCTGGAGGAGAAAAGAGACCGACTCAAGGAGACGATTCAGGCGATGCGAACCAACGCGACAGGGCTGAGGAACCCGGACGCATTCGCAAGACCAGACCTGCAACCGCTGCGCGACGCTTCCGCTCAATCGATGGAATTCTGGGCGCTGCGCATCGAAGATGAGGCGCTGTAACAAACTACTCCTGCAGTCGGCTGAGCATCGCTGCCTGTAGCGGGGACTGGAAGGCAGACGCCGGAGCCGCGTGGATCGTAGCTTCAGGACGAGCATCGCCCTGTCGCAAAATCTCCGCCTCAGCCGTCACCCATAGCGGAATGCCGGTCTGGGCAAAGAACTTATCCACGGACACGTACACCTTGCCGAGCTGGTAAACCCGCCCGTACAGCAGCAGCTCGTCGCCTGCTTCCGGATAGTAGTCCTGCATGCGCAGTTCCAGCACGGAGAGACCCATCTTGACCGGCTGTGAAAAGTCCCACCCGGTCTTTTGGAACTTCAGGTCCGGGTCTGCGTAGGTGCAGCCGGGGTGTAGGAAAACAGATCGCGTGAAGGTACGCTGGGCCGTCACCGGTTCATTGTACAAGTCATCGATCTCGGCTCCAGTTGAAGCTCGCGCCAGTTCCTTGAACGTCATCAGGGCGTAAGATGTGGTTACGTATTCAAGGCAGATGCGCTGTGCCTCCACAATATCTTCCAGCCCGGACAATGCCTGCCGCGTCCGGGACACGTCGGCAGCAGCATTCATCAAGGCATCCAGCGTCAGCCCGGATCGGGCAAGAATGGCGGCATCATGCGGGAACAGGCGCTTGGCGTTGAAGTTCATAATTGCGGGCGCAGCCACTTTTCGACGGTGCACGAAAACTTACTGTCGGCCCGTGCGTGTTGCTCAGTTTCTTTAAACCCAAACAGGCGAACCAGCATACGGGCGGCCACAATATTTGTACACCAATTCCTGCATAGCACCGGACCCGGCGATTCCGCGAGTCCATGCTGTATTGCCGCCAACATGAGCTCATACCCAATCGTCCCACCCTGGTGCTCTGGCAAGACTGCCATATCAAACGAAAACCCAGAAAATTCACCTAGTTCGTTCGTTTGCGGCACTGTTAGTGCTTCAACTGCACCAACGACCGTATCGTCAAGCTGCGCCGTTAAAATGAGTGTAGCGTCAGCACGCGGATTGATCCCACTTTTGCGGAAAACTTCATAGGCTGCCTTGCCAACTATCCACGGGTCGCCATGGCTATCATCGCACTCAACCCATGGTACAATGCAGAGTCTTTCACATAATGCATGGAAATCCGTGGGGCGCATCATAGTATAAGGTCGATGCGGAGGGCAGACGGCACAACCGTGGAATCAAGCGCGGAGGACAGGGCATCTTCGGCGCGTTTGGATACCGCTGCAGTGATGGCTGGCAGCAGCCGGACACGCGGAACGTCGGCTGCACCGAACTCCAGCTGCCGAAGGGCGAGCAGGGTTCGCTCTGGCAGACATAGCTGTCCGGCCTCATTTAGTTCAATTACCTGCGGCAACCCCGCAACTGCCGTCAGCAGCTCAGCTGGTGCGTGCAGCAATCGAACCTGCAAACGTGTACACACGGGTATCAGCGCCTCGCGGAGTTCGGGCGTTAGCTGCTTAAAGTCCATGTCGCAGGTCACCATTCCTTATAATTAGCCTTTGTTGGCTACATATTGGAATGGCAATTCTCAGCAACATTATTGGTGGCCTTACAAAGGGGGTAGATGCATTGAAGATCAGCCTTGGTAGTAGCCAGAAAGCACTAGACGGACTAGCCAAACGCCAGAAAGCAAACTCTGCCACACAGGTAGCAGACATGGCTGCTATTGAAAAGCGACTTAAAGAATTACGCATCGAGGCTGCTAAGCTTAAGCTCAACCCGGCCACGCTGCAGGCGGACCTTGATGCCGTTAGCGAACGAATTAAGCGAACCACCATTCGCCAAATGCAAAGGTCATCGGATTTGGAGGGTCAAAAACAAGCGGACCTACAGGAAACCGAGCGTGTCACCATGGCTACCGGGAGGGGCATGAAGGTGTTCAATGGGATCATGCAGGCTGGTACGGCAATTGCAACCATTGCCAAGGTTGGTGGTGTTGGATATGCGGATGCAGCCGTCAAGGCAGCCCGTGGCACCCACATGGCCGGACTGAGCATGCAGCACATGATGTGGCAGGGCATTAAGCTAGACCAGGCGCTCGGGCTTGGTGTCGAGGAGTCAGCTAACCTGGTGGTTGGTTTAAACCAAATTGGCATGGCGGCAGGCAAGCGCTCAACGGACATGGAGGGGCTAGCCGTAAGCATTGGTGCGATTGGTCGACTCAGCGGCGTTGGGTCTGCAGCCGTGCTGGAGTTCTACGATGCTCAACTTCGCGTGGCTGGTGCAAGCAGCAACGGTGCCGCTGCCATTGCTAACCTTAGCGTAGAGGCGCAAAAAGCCGGTCTAACCGGCAAAGAGGCGTTTGAGGAGATGACGAAGCACGCCGACATGGAACTCGGCATGGATGATGCGGCCAAGCAGGAGTATATGCGCCGCATGCTTGGGGCAGCTGCCACCATGAAGGCAGCTGGTGTCGACATGAAGGCGGCTGCTCCGAAGGCAGAGGGAACCGACCGTCTAACACAAGCTGCGATACTGGCGCAAGCAAGTGGTGGTACCATGTCGTCTAAAGACGTAATGGCCAAAATGTTTATGGCAGAGGCTGGAGACGATAAGGCCGTTCGAGACCTTGCCAAACTTAAATCTGCGCTAATCAAGCAAAACACCGGTTTCTCATCACAGGAGATTGTTAAGGCACGCGGAGACGCTGCTACTGGCGATCCGGAAGCGGTGAAGCGCTTTGCTGATATGCAAACGCGGATGGAAATGGCGATAGGTACACTCAACGATGTTGGAAAGGGTGTTCTCGGCACAGGTGGTACCTATAACATTAATAACGAAATAGTTCGCCAAATGGCAATTGGTCCGACCAAAGAGGTGAAAGCTGGAAGCATCGAGGATACGAAAAAGGCGGCAACTGGGTTAACGACGAGCTCAAGCATGACGACAGAGGATAGGAAGGCCGGAATGCAGGCAAATATTGCTGGAGTTGTTGCAGGTGCGAACAAGGCCAGCATCGAAGCAACCAGTACATTTGTTGCCGGAGTGTCTATTGCTGCTGATGCGGCTACTACGCTTGGCGGGGCACTCAAGTCCCTAACAGATGCCGTTCTCGCCATCAAAGGTATCAAAGGTGCCTCAACACTAACCAAGGCTGGAACTAAGGCAACGGAAAAAGCTGTAGGCAAAGCTGCAGGCAAAGCTGCAGGCAAAATTGCAGGCAAAGCTGTAGGCAAAAGTCTTATCAAAAAAGTTCCGGTGCTTGGGCTTATCGCGGGTCTTGGGTTTGGGCTTCAGCGCTTGATGGAAGGAGACTTTATCGGGGCTGGCGCTGAGGTGCTTTCCGGGGCCGCAAGCATGGTGCCGGGACCTGGTACCGGAGCATCAATTGCAATTGATGCTGGGATAGCTGCCAGAGACATAAGCAAAGATCAGTCTGCCATTGATGCTGCCATTCCGGACTTTGATGTAAGCAAGCGCCCAGGGGGATACCTCCCAGATGATTACAACCCGGACAACATCGACCTTGTTACACCACGCTCAGCCGCCATTGATGAGACCAGCTACGGGGACGGAACACCTCAAAGCATTGATCCTGAGCAGCACGAGCGTCTGCTTGCTCAAGGAAACACGGTTGCCGCCCGGCAGCTGGACTCACTGGCAGCAACACGTGATCTGAACGAGCAAATGTTAACAGCCATTCTGAACCTTGGCACAGACGGATTTAGCCCGCTGCTCTCTGGTGGGTCCCGTGTATAACTTGACGACAACTTGCCAGCATGCTAAAATAATATCATGAACCCAAACGACGACCCTAAAAATGGCCTGATTATGGCCGAAGGCTGGCGCAAAGCCGCTGGCATGCAACCGCTCCCGGACAATGCTCCGTACTCAGACCACCTGTGCCAGTCGTTGGCGTGGTTTATCGCCATTTGCCTAATTTGCCCGTGGTGGGTGCCGGTGCTGATGGTCGGTGGCACGGTTTATACGGCAATAACGTGGCAGATGGTCAAGGGTGCCATGGATGTTACGCCAATTGCGCAACGCTTGCCATGGTGGGTACCAACGCTGTTCATCGCTGTACCGGTTGTTATTGCATACGTCGCGTACGTTTACTACCAATGCCTTTGAGCGATGGTGAACCGAATCCGCACCCGGCTGCGCGCTGTCCATACTGCGGGCAAACGAAGGCAGTTGTGACGTGGCGATTCTGCTCCCGTTGGTGCATGGATTACAGCACCACAAAGCCGCGTGAGCTTTGGGCAATACCGCACGCGCCGGATGGCAACGAAGACCCTGGGCTGGAATACTGATCAGTCGAAGAACGGGGGTACCCGCTGTTGGAACTTCATCAGCTCATCCTGCAACTTCGTTTGATCCTCCCGAGCTTCAGAGATCAGAGCATCACCGTCTAGCGTCAACGAATTGCCTCCTGGACCCGGCAATGTGTTCCCAAACTTACGGCGAGTTATTCCTAATTTTTCCTTGGCGTTAGCGAGCGACGCCCGGCGAATCCAGTCCTTGTGGACGAGCCGCACCTGTTCAAAAGACCGAGGAGCGAACACCCAAACACCAGCAATGGCTCCATTGACTGGATTGTAAATTCGAAGCGCCTGATTTTCTTCATCCCACCAGTACTTGGCGTCCACTCCGGTTACTCGCATGAAGGTCTTGCGCCATGTCAGGAAGCTGGCGAAGTCCTGCGCCTGAACGTCGATGATCGGCGACACACCAACCAGGTTTGCCATAAACGGGCTGACCGTCATGCTGGCGTATACGAAGTCCACGCGCCACACGCTGTAAATCGGCCCCATATCTGCGGGCAGCTTGTAAACAGTGTTGGTGCTCGACGTGTTGATGCGCGTGTACAGAATCCGTGGGCAGCGACGGCTGTACGCGTGCAAGGATTCACTGATCGCTTGGTCTAGCAAGTCACTGGAGTCCATCCCAAATCCCTCCAGTCTCCAAGTGCCGCCACCGAGACTGGTGCGGATGTAGGCACGAAGTTCATCTAACGAGTACGATTCAGATAGCAGCATACTTGGCTCCCTTCCGCAAATTGTCGATCACCCACAATGGCTGCAGGTTCGTATTATGCGTTAACTTGTGGAATTGCGCCAATTTCATCTGGATAATTACTCTCCAGGTATAAGCACATTAACAACTGAGTCTTCATGGTAACCCGCGTCCTCGTCCGCGTCCTCGTCCGCGTCCTCGTCCGCGTCCTCGTCTTCCCATGGCGCTGTTCGACTGATGTAAGGCGATCCGTCTCCGTCATATCCATACCACAGATGCACCTTAGGGTTGGGCATCGGAACACCCTGTGCATCGAACACCAGTGTGGCGCATGAGACCTCGCCACCGCCATCCTGCACAAGCGTATCCTCCCGCTGTTCAGCGCACTGATTGGCTTCAGCTACTGTTTGGAATGGTCCGTATGCCTCAGCTTCCACACCGTCCAAAGTTCGAATGCCAATGGCGGCAATATACCCGTAAATTCCGAATTGAGGATTACGCTCGGTCTCTGTCAGTGTGCAAAATTGCACCGGTTTCATCTGGATAATTACTTCTTTGGAGATGCCTTGGCCACCACACGGATTTTGGCCTTTGCCTTAGGCTTCGCCGGTACATCCTTGATCAGCACAGCCTCCTGCGTTGGTGCCGGTGCCGGTTCCGCCTGCAAACCGGCGTTCGCAAGAACCTTGGCTAATACCGCTCGTACCATCTGCCGTGTCTGCATACTGGCTCCACGGGCATCAGACATAGCAGAGCTTCGTGCAGCCAGCAGTGCCGGGTCAGCGCTTTGCAGGATCGGTTCGGCCACCGGCGGCTGGTCTGGCTCGCCGGGGTCAAGCATCTTACGTAGCGCGTGCGACTCACCGTACATCATTCCGAGCACCTTAATCATCTGGTCTGGTGTCAGCGCCAGCAGCTGGTTCGGGTCGAACATGATGGTCTCCCCGCGTTCGATAGCCAGCGCCAGCTTGTGGTAGCGGGACATGGAGTGGTGGCGCATAACCACCCCAGCCAAGTCCGTTCGAGCCTGCCACTGCGACAGCATGCGTTGCAGCTGCTGCAAGAACTCCGGAGTTACATCTGCCCCATCCGCGACGAACTGCAGCCCCTGCTGCAACATAGCCATGGAGGCTGACGGATTCGCCGGGAAGTTTTCCGGCTGCATAACTCGCTCCTCCAGCGTAACGGATGCAGCCTGTCGCAACCGCCCAGTCTCCGCACCTGTTGGTGGAATCGCTTGCTTGAACTCTGATGTCTGATCCGACACGTTAATCGAGAAGTTGTATCGCGCGGTCGGCTGCCGCCAGCCATGCGTCAGCTTGTTTCTTTTTCGACGGATCACTGACGAACGCCGCCCAGTCAGGTAGTACATCACCGTTGAAGGCAACGCCCCCTACGGCAGCGCAGTACGCTTCGTAAATGGCCTCCGCCACGGTCTCTTTGAAGGTTATCATGGTTAAGGAACACCCGTCTGCATTCCTAGTATTATGAGTGCCAAGTACTATATCCGCGAAAAAACAACTCGCCGCCGCGTCTCTCCGGAGGTTTTTGAGTCCGCCGACAAGGCCAAGGAGGCCGTTTCCAAGATTCTGACCGAGTCCACTGAACCAACCAAGCCGGAACTGGAAGTCGCCCAGCTTCTGCAGGAGGGTTAAAAAACTTGACGGGTAGCGAGCGACTTGCTATGGTACGGTCTATGATTACCAAACTTGCTTCGTCCTTCCCGGCCTTCCTTCACTTGCAAGATCTTGTCGATGGTGTGGTGGGGCCGTTTGCCTCTCAGCCCGACATTGATGCGCATATTCTCTTTCTGAATGCGCGCGGCGATGGTGCTGCGCTGTTGGCCGTCCTTGCTGAAAACGACCCATCCGTGGCAAGGCTGCGCACGAGTGGGGCGTTGTTCATGACGCCCGATGAGGATCGCGCCTTCGACTGTGAAGCGGCACTGGCTGAATGATCGCCCGGCCAGCGTGGTACGCCGTGCTGCGCTTATATGGTTGTCCGTGGTCGGAGCAGACGGCATTCGCAGCCGTACTGCAGCTTGCACCGAACCGCCAGACGGCGATTACGTCATTTGAAGAAGTGCGCGGAAGCCTGCGCGGGTGGGTAAGGCACTGCCACGAACTCGGTCGCGCAACATGGACGCAGCGTGTTTGCGACGTTATCCTCTCCGCAATGCCGGGATGTCGGCTGCAACCGGTGAGGTACGCATTGATACATGACGAGCAGGTTTGGCAGAGAGACGAACATTGGGCGTCCATGGAACTGCTCACAGACGGGACGTACTGCGGCGCGAGCGGACGTATTTTAAAGCGTCTGAACCTATATCATACACTTCGAGATGCCAGGCTGTCGTTCCTTTTGCTTTACCAACTCACCTCAAATATGTCCAACGTCACCCGAATCGGCTATTACAACCATAACGGCCACCCGGTACTCTTCCCAGTCCGTGGTGCCAGCATCGAACTGATGCCAGGGCAGCCCATCGTTGATCCAAAGGGCAACCTGATCCCGCACGACATCGACCTGGAGGCAGAGGTTAAGCTCGGCACCATCAAGCATTGCCTGTCGAACGACAAGCGATTCAACACGTTCAATGGTCGCGCTGCACAGGCCGAAACCGTCATCATCTCGTCCAAGCAGTTGGACGGCTTCCCGTCCGGGTTCGATGAGGCTCGCGAAGTTGCATCCCGTGCCCCGCAGAAGCAGAAGCGGGTGGTCGCTGCGCAGGTTGGCGCTGCCGAATCGCCGAAGGATGTGGTGGTGTCCGACCCCGCTCCGGCCAGCAACGTACTGCCAGCTGCATCCACCGTGCTGGTAGAAGACCCGAAGAAGGCCAGCAACGTGCTGCCGCCCGTGGAGGACGTGCAGGAGATTGGCATTGATGACTTCATCACGCAGGGCAAGGCAGAAGGCAGCATCGCGATGAAGGGCAACAACATCTACGTCTATGACGGTCACGAGTTTAAGAGCAAAAATGCACTGCTAGTGTACGTGCAGAAGCAGCAGGAGGTGACAGCGTAATGGCACTTAAACCGCGAGAAGCCGTCCCAATTGCAGCTAAAGGGTACTGGTTACCATCTGCTGGGATTCCGTACCTTGACGAGTTTCCAGACTTCCCGGAGGAGATCGAAATCGGCAGTTACACCATTGAGACGGAAGCAGTGCTGGCCAGCAACGGCACGGCGGTGGACAAGTTCCGCTATATCATCGGTCGCGTGGCCAAGCTTCCAAAGGGGTTCCCGGTGGAGAAGCTGATCATTGCCGACGAGATGGCCATCATTGCCATTGCCCGTGGGCAGACATACGGTGAAGTTTACCAGTTTTCTGCAACATGTCCGTCCTGCGGCCATCAAAGTATCGTGTCCTGCCGCGTGCCGGAGGAGCTGCCGGTTAAACGTTGGGATCGCAATAATCGACCGCCAATGTCCGTGACGCTGCCGGTTTCCAAGGATGTGATAGTTACACGCATGCTCCGCATTGACGATGAAGTGCGCACTTCCAAATGGCTGAACAGCATCAAAAGCCTCAACCCCAACCAACCGCAGGATACGATCTCGTACATCCGAGACAAGGCGCTGCAGATTGTTAGCGTCAATGGTGGGGTGGCCGACACGGTAGAAGAAGCGGAAGAGTACCTTCGCATCCTGCCGGGTCCGGACATGATAGCGCTACAGGAGCACCTGACCAACTCAGCGTGCGGTATTCGTTACGAGTACACCATCACCTGCGAGAAGTGCGCCCACGTCTTCGAACGTGTATTCCCAATCCAGAACGACTTTTTTCGTCGCAACCGCCCAGGATGGGCGAACGCCAACATCGGAGATGCTCGACCAGCACCTGGAACACCTGAAAATGGTGGGACAACTGGTGCAGCACGCGAATCACGTCCGGTCGGACCTGTTCCAGGAACCAATCCAGCGGGTTAGGTTCTGGTACAACCAGTGGGCGGAGTTCATTCGCAAGCGCAATGCGAACATGAAGTAACTTGACAGGCGTTCGTGTCTGTGCTAACGTCTACACATGATCAAATCAAGTCCCAAGACGCTAGCAGCACATGCATATGAACTTGCCGGAATGGGTACCGGCCCGTATTCCTTCTGTGGCATCGTAGAGATGCCGAACCTGTCGGAGAATTCGGCGACCAGCTTCGGCAGCGCGAACCCATACGCAGAGGTTCAGGCGCTGAAGCTGAAGGCCGGAGCTGGGACCTGTGCCTGTTGCGGCATGGCTATCACCGTTATCTGCGTCGTGCGCGATGGTGCGGGAGACCGCTGGGGCGTTGGCAGCGACTGTATTGAGAAGATTGGCGATGCCGCCCTATGCAGTACTGCTAAGGTGGCGGTTGCCAAGCGCCGTGCAAAGATGGTGCGCAGTCGGAACGCGGTCAAGCGTGAAGCGCAGCGACAGACCTGGCTCGATCAACCGAGCACGCACACACGGGCACAAGCCGGGGAGACAAACCGCCAGTTCAACGCACGCAGGGACGAGGAGATGCAGGAGGCTATCATGATGCGAACAACAGCTGCGCAGGCACGCGAGTTAATGCTTGCGGACGTGCTATCAGTGCTGGACGGCGGCACCGAGTTCTTCCGGTCTTTGGCGGCGCAGCTTCGCCATGGATCGCTCTCTGAACGGCAAGCTAGGTGCGCGATCAAGTGCTTCCCGATTGCCAGCCGGGACATGATCTTTACGCGCCTGCTTGAAGGGGCCAAGTGAGCCGCACCATTGTCAAGGCCGCATGCACGGGTACCGGTGCATCTAGCGTTCCTTGCTGCATGACTGAAAAGCCACGACCCAAGGAACAACCGCCAACCTGTCCGCAGTGTGGCAACCAGGATGTGCAACCAGATCCGCACTTTGCAAACGCCCCAGTGCCGAGATACCTGTGTGAGACGTGCAATCGCACCTTTGCACCTGGCGATGCTCCGGTCAGCCGGTGGGTTGGTGGTGGCGTGCAGCAGAAATAAAGACAGCGCCGGGACGCGGGCTCCCGGCGCAGTTCGCATACCCAACTAAGCGACTGGCGTCTTGATGACGTGCTTGTTCACGAGACCGGGGAGCTGCATCATGCCGACGACGTCTCCGCTGCCAAACACGGCTGCCAGCACCGCATCCGGGTGGATTTCAGACTTCTTTGCGGGGTTTTGCAGGCCGTTGGACTTGATGTACTCCCATAGCCGTTTGGTAAGCTCGGCTCGCGTAATTGGCTCGGAGCCAACCACTTTCTGCAATTCGGGAGACGTGGTGACGGTAGCGCTAAACGCGGATGGTTTCTTTGGTGTGCTCATAACACGGAAGAACGCTGTGCAGATGCTGATACTGAGCCTACATTCCTTTGACTCATGTTATACCCCGGCCTTGCCAAAATTTCCGGAAGGTCTACGGACTTCAAGGAGACAAACGACTTCTTTCCAACCGACCCGGTAGCCACGCTCAAGCTGCTGGCCGTGGAACGGTTCACAGGAGGTATCTTTGACCCATGCGCCGGGGACGGTGCCATTCTGCGGGTGTTTGTAACCCATGGGTTCACTACCACTGGCGCAGATATTCGTGACTACGGCGGTGGTTACCCAATTGCCAACTTTCTCGAGTACCCGGACGACCACGCTGTTGATAATGTCGTTACCAACCCGCCGTATGCGCTGTTTGATGCCTTTCTATCCAAGGCCCTCAGGATCGCCCGGCGCAAGGTTGTCTTCTTGTATTCATTGCAAAACTTGGGGCAGCTGCGCCGCTCCCGCCAATGGACAGGGGCAGGCGGGGTGCGCCCCAACTCCATTCGGGTGCTGACACCGTGCATCAAGGTGAACGGTAAGCGTAGTTCTTGGAGCCATTGCTGGATCAGCTTTGACAAAGAGAACCCAGCTACCAAAACTGAATTTGACTGGCTGCTACCAGAGTTACTCGATCCCAAGCCCTAATTATCACTATGCAACGCATGCCTCAGGATCTCGCCGATGACACATTTCCGCCTGATAAGCCGCCACTCCACGGAGAGGTGCTCGTTCGCGCCTTCCACCGTGATGGCTCACCCGCCATCGTCCCATTCGTGGATAACGGTGGTAGCTTCCTGCCGCGCCCATCCAAGGAGGAACCGGGGTACATCGTCTGCGGCGACAACCTCGTGGTGGACGGTGGCAGGCAAATCATTGCTAACCTGCTCGGCGGGCGCGGGTACAGTGATGTTACACCGGTCATCGACTGGATTATATCTAAGATCAGCTTTGGTACCGGCGACCAAGTGGCAAGATACACGGATGTTACGCTGTCTCCGCAGCCGGACGTTGGTCTTGGATTGGTAGGTGGAGAAAACGAAATCGAAATCACAACCGGGGTCTACAAGAAGCTGATAAACTCCGTCGACTTTCCGCAGCCGTTCATCGTTCGCTTCGAGTGCATACTGCTACCGGACGAGGCCAATGGTGTTCTTATTCGAGAGCTGGGCCTCTGGAGCGGTAACAACACCTTGGCATGCAGAAAGGTAATCGTGCCCGTGTCGAAAACGGCAGATATCGGGTTGTCGTACCTTTGGCGCTTACGGTCTTAGAAATATCTCCAATAGGCTGATTATCCGCATGAGAAGATGGAGAACAATCACTGACGTCGAAATCGTTGACAGTACCAAGGCATTTAAAACTCGCAATGCTTGGAGGTGTGGCGACTATAGCACATACACGCAGGTTCATCAGAAACGACCGCATCTTCTTCCCGCCTGCACCGCCCACATGGGTCTGCCGGATGGCCCGGTCCTGCGAGGTTACCAGGTGTACTGCTACGAGTTTGAGGACAACACGGCTTATGTTGGCCTCACGTGCACGCCGCAGACACGCCACGTCGCGCACACCAAGGCCGGTCCTGTGGCCGCGAAGGTCAAGGCAGGCGTGTCACATCGCCTTTGCACCATTTCCGATTACCTTCCGGCGTCCGTTGCCTCTGCGCTCGAACCCATCATTGTCGGAGTCTGGCAGAACATGGGGTGGCAGATGCTCAATGCACAACGCGGTGGGTCGCTTGGCATGTCGCGATTCACGCACACTTTTGAGCGATCATTGGCGGCAGCACGGCGGTGCGAAACACGCAAGGACTTCGCCACCCGGTTTTACCTGGAGTACTTCTTCGCTTGCAAGTACAAGTGGATTGGTCGCATTGCCGCAGATCGTGGGTGGCCCAAGCATGCACTAGCTCGCTGGTCTTATGAGACATGCCTCTCATCCGCCCGCCGATTTAAACTCATGATCGAGTGGGTGGAAGGCGACAAGCTTGCATACGGTGCGGCCTTTGATCGTGGATGGCTTGCGCAGATTCGTTCCGAGTGTTTCGGACCCCAGCGCGTCTACAGTCGCAAACCCGCCAAGTGGACTGCTGAGTCATGTCAGGCTCGCGCCCAGATGTTTAAGAGCCGTGCGGACTGGCAGGTGAACTGCCATGATGGGTCGTGGACGACCGCACGCCGCAAAGGCTGGCTCCCGGAGATTGGTAAAGCCGTATTTGGTACGCCGTTATCGTTGCAGCGTATGTCTCCAGATGAAGCAGAAGCTGCCAAGGCGCGCAAGCGCCGCCTGCGCAAGGAACGGGACGCCCGAAACCATCTTGTGGTAGCCTAAGGAGTTAGGTTGGAGACTAGTTACCTTCATGAGACCAACACAGTTTACTCGCTTGACAGAAGAAGCGAATGAGGCAAACATGCACAACACGACATGGGATGCTGCGGTAACAAAGGCCGAAGCCGAGGGTGAAGCGTCCGGAGACGGTGACAATCACCCATTCATGCTGATCATCGACTTTATCGCCGAGTTGTACAACGGTGGGGTAAGGCAGTACATCGATCACGGTCGATCTAAGAACTGGGGTCAGGTAATGGCGGAGCTGCGGTACAACTTCACTGACCCAAAGGCACGGGAGTTAGCCGACGTTATGCGCAAAGCACAGCCTGCCGTAGATGGTGCACGTCGAGCAAGTGCAGCAGCGTCTAAGGCGAGTCAGGAGGGTAATTATGACAGCGAGGATGAAGACCCATATGCGCGGTTTACGCAGGTGTTTGATACCGTCGAGGACTGGATATACAATAATGCAAACACTGGTCCAATTCTGACGGAATTGGCGAGCAAGTAGCATTACCGTTCTTGTGGTAGCCTAGCATTCCTCCAGTCAATGAGACGTATTACTAACCTTACACGGCAGCTGCTACCAATGTCCATACGCGGAACGGACGGTAAGATGCAACATATTGCGATTCCTGTTTCCACTACGAGTGGTGTCGGCCACGTCGACATTGCGGACGAACCGGCGGACCTTGGCCCGGAAGCCACCCGTCATCACACGGCACGACGCATCAGTATCGTACGGTTAGCTGGTGTATCACTGGCCGAGCCCATTATTCAACAACCTGCGCAGGTTGAGGATGTCAAAGCCGTTGTTGTACTGCCAGACGAACAGGTTTTGCCGAGGGACGGGCGCGGGGACAAGACGCGGTTTGAAGATCGGGATAGGGACAAGGGAAAAGGCAAGCGCCAGGAATGAAGCCATCCAGATTCCAAAGGCTCCTCGAAGCTTCGTCTCCGCTACCATGCACAGATGATGAGGTGTTATTCGGCCATACCGCAAAGTACGCTTATTGGCAGATAGCAATCGGAATCAAGGCCGGGGACAAATATTGGCGTGATTACGACCGCGACGTGAAATCCGGAGCAATCCCCGAATTCCCGCGCCCCACCTACACCGCCGTATACAAGGAGCGCGGGCACATTCTCATTGAACTACGCCACTCCAAATGGTATGTTACGGACGTTCGCGCGTTTGAACGCGGGTACGGTCCGCTGCTGTACGATATCGCGATGGAGTATGCGACAATGCATGGTTCAGGGCTAAACCCACACGCTGCCATGGGGTTGTTTAACGCACATACGACGCCGGAGGCAGAAAGAATCTGGCAGTATTACCGAACGAACAGACCAGACGTTCGCCAGGGCGATACTGGATTTTCCAAAGATGCCGTTATCCTCCCGGCGTTGCAGCAGGCAGGTCTGATCATACCAGCACCATTCAACCAAAACTGGCTGTCATAGGGATCGATGTTGCGCAGCACCGCTTGGTTATGGAGTCCGTTGTCGGTCGCACCTTAGCGCTGATGCCCGTCGACGAACTTCGCGCACTTACAAAGATTATGATTGATTCCCATCTCCATTTTTCGGGCTGTTTAAGCCCGTCCTGCGCGGCGGAGTTAGCTAGTGTGTCACTGGCCGAAGCCGAGGCACAGCTGGTTCCAACGGACGATGCTCATAAAACCCTGCTCAGCCTGATCTCCAGGTTTGACCTGCTAGATCGCGTGGTGTGGGATGAGAGCAAGCTAGCCGCCGCCATTGCCTCCGTGCGCGAGCAAACCGAGGACTTGCATGGGTGCTGGATGCGGGTGTCGGTAGATAAGTACGCCCATTCTGGTATGATGCCGTCCGAAGTGCTTAGCCAGATTGCGGACGGGCTGCCAAACGCCCGGATTGTGCTAGCCTTCCGATACGAGCAACCGGAGTGGCGGCTTGGTTTGCTCAACCACCCCGCAGTACACGGGTTAGACTTCGTAGGCAACGAACACAAATTCTGCGCACCATCCGTCTGTGACGCGGCGCGCACGGCGGTTAATAAAGGCGTTGTGGTTTTTGCGCATGTTGGTGAGACGCTGACGCAAGAAGACACACTCTGGCGCATTCGCATGCTTGCCTCTGCCGGGGTGCGCAATATCTGCCACGGCGTGCGTGCCTTCGCACCACCGGAACACGGGCAGGCAACTACTGCGTACTGGGATAGTGTGTTGGAGGTCATGGACGCCATGCGTGATACCGGCAGTTGGTTCCATATGGCTCCAAGCAGCAACTACTGGACTGGCGCTTGGGGCGACCCAAACCGCCACCCGGCGGGATGGATGGCCGATAATGACATGTTGGTTACGGTTGGTGCAGATGATCCGGTGCAATGTCGATGCACGCTGAGAGATGAGTTGGCGAGGTTTGGCGAACTCACCGTCGCGCGACTCATTGAGAATGCCCGCAGGCACTGGCAGGAGTTTGCTGGCGGTAAGAAGTAATTATCGGCATGCCAGTTGCTCCGCTCAACCTCGATACTACCCTTCCGGATACAGACACGTCCAGGGCAGCGAACACCGCCGCCATCGTTCGCTGGCTAACTGCCGCCGACCCACGCACGCTGGAAGCCATTAGCCGCGTCTTTGGTGATCTTGGTTGGCGGTCGCAGATAATTGAGCAGAAGATCAATGAGCTCATTGCTGCAGCAGAGCTCACGCATGACCTTACCGGGTATACGCTTACTGACGGCACCAAGCCATTTAGTGGCGTCATCAGTGGTGTGGAAGGCGCAGCCGGTGCCAATCTGACGACGCGAGCCGGTGCTGCCGCGATCGCCGCTGCCCTTATTGGTGACTTGTCTTCTACCATCGACGATGTGGAGGTGCGTGTCACCGCCCTTGAGGCATTGCCAATCGTTCGGTATAGTAACTGGGTTGAGCACACATGGACCGCCGGGGTGAAGCATTACCTTGACCTCCCGCTGACTGAATCGGTCGGCAGCCTGGATCGCATCATTTCCATCCAGCTTACGGAGAAGCTAGATACCTCGGTCCCCACCATAATGGTGCCGTCACCGACGTCTATATGGCGTTATCGCCCGGCTATGGTTGGCTCCAGTCGCGGAGCCGCCGTGGACGATGCGTGGATGCCCAGCGTTGGCGTTGTGCGCATCTTACTGCCATCTACATCCTCCTACGCCTCCGGCTACGAGGTTGGGGCAGCGTATGACCTGCCCGGTGCTCGGCAGCGGTTCTATCGAGCTGCCGTTACCGAGCACCAATGATCATGCAACCGGCAACGTTCATTCAAATGTGCGAATCATTGACGCGAGTGTACCGGGGAGGACCACCGGGGCATTACTGGACAACCGACCCGGCGCTCGCGGCATCCATGGGAAAGGTGACCGAGCAACAACGGAAAGTGCGTCCCGTCGATCTTGCAGACGTACCATCTCCGCAGTTTGACGAGACTGGAGCACTTACATCACTCGCTCGCGCCTTTATTCAGTCCAGCGGAGCGAACGCCATGCGGTGGCCAGCTTCGCGCATGAGCTGGTACCAGAAAGGCGAACAGCCGCTTAAGTTATGTCGCGGCGCGGCAGACGAATGGATTATTTACTTTATTGATGCGGAGGAAAAGTAATGGACAACGCTCCAGAGCAGAGTCCGGAGCACTGGCTGCGCGACCCGCAGAAGCACCTATATTACGGCCTGTACAAGGGTATCGTAGAGCAACGCACGGATGCTACGCGCCGTGGACGCCTGCGTGTCCGGGTGGTAGGCATTCACGGCGACGAGGTGTCGGTTGATAACCTCCCGTGGGCACTTCCTAAAACCTCATCGTGGAAGCAGGGTGGGTTGTTCGCTATTCCACCGCTGGACGCGACAGTGTGGGTGGAATTCGAAGCCGGTGACCCGGAATACCCTGTCTGGAGCGGAGGCTGGTGGGGTACCGATGAAACTGTGCGCGGCACTGGCAAGAAGCCGAACTGGTTCGGTGGCGAGAAACGCACCAGCAGCACCGACAGCCTCCGCCTCGACAAGAATGTTAACCCGGATGATGCGCCAAACTGCTTCGGCATCGTCACGCCTATTCAAAAGCACATGCTGTTGGATGATCGCAAGGGGTTGGAGCGCATCCGCATTGGCGACCAGTTCGAAAACACGACGTGGCTGAACAGTGAGGTCGGCGTGCTTACCCTGGAAACGCTGCTGGGCGTCCGAATCAATGATTCTAAGCCACGCGGCCTCACAATTAGCCGCCGGGACGAACAGGTGCAGATTTACACGCATTACGGGTGGCGGTTAACATTTGATGATAAACAAATGGTATTCGAGGTGGCTGCTCCTAGTGGAGCCAAGTTTCGCATATCAGATGCCTCTGGAGCACGAGCGATCCAAGCATGGACGGCAGCTGGGCACTATGCATCTCTGAATGATGCAACCCAGCAGGTAGATGTTGCCACGTACGGTGGTCAACGCCTGCTGCTGGATCAAGCGGCGCAGGTGGTTCACTTAACTGATGGGTCGTCAATGCTGCATATGGAGCCACAGCACGTTATTTTGGACGTGGTCGGAAAGCTTGATATTCGCGTCACCGGCATCCTTGACATTATAGCCGGAGGCAAGGGACGATTCGAGGGTGCCCAACTTCACTGGAACAGCGAGGCTACGGCAGTAACCAATGCGGGCGCTACTGGCAGCGGTCCGGCCAATCCGCAACGGCTTCCGGCTACAGTAAAGGCATGGGAAGCCAGCAAACTGGCCGGTGGAGATGACAAGTCCACTGCCACCCCGGTATCAACGTAATCGACAGGTGTTCGAGCGTTCTTACTGCAATGTTTAGCCGTTCCGCCGTTGCAGACCTTCCACATTCTGAGTGTCGACGCGGATACTTCAAACCGTTCGTTACCCATCTGCGGGCGAGTGGGTTTACGGTCCAGCAGGCGAATGATGCAGTCCGGGGCGTTATGGAAGTTCTGCAGAGTTGTCTGATGCAGCACGGGGAGCCAGTGGACCTTGGGTTCATGAAGCTGGTGGCAAAGCGCAAGTCACCACAGGCCATCCGGTATAACCTGCAGAAGAAACGCCTCCCCAAGGAGGAGGTGCCGATTCACATTGTCGGTGAACGATACGTCTGGCGGGTCCACTTCCACAAGTCGTGGCTCGACAAGCACCGCCCCGATTGGCGTATGGTCTGAAACTAAGTATTACACATGCCAGCAACACGAGACTCATTGACAACGGCAGGAGCCACCGCATTGATCCGCACATTTATCGGACAGACCACGGCGCTGCCAACTTATGGGGGTAATGGCGGCACCAATGTGCCGGAAGGTACCGACATTCAGGCTGCAGCTACAGAAATCCTGCATCTGCTCCAGGCCGGAATCGGCACCATTGAGGCGTATGCCACGGTCACCGTGCCGTACGGGCGTCTGAAGTGCAACGGTGCTGCGATTAGTCGAACCACCTATGCGGCGTTGTTCGCCAAGCTGGCCCGGTCATCCAGCGCTACGATCACTGTCGCCACCCCCGGCGTTGTAACGTGGACGGCCCATGGGCTCCTCGCCAATGATCCGGTGATATTCCGCACATCCGGCACGCTTCCAACCGGCATCACTGCCGGAACCGTATACTACGTCAAAACCGTGCTGTCGGCAAATACGTATACCATTTCAGCAACCGCTGGCGGATCAGCCATTAATACGACCGGTAGCGCGGGCACCGGACACACTGGATGGTACGCCCCATTTGGTGATGGTGACGGGTCAACCACCTTTAACGTGCCAGACATGCGGGGCGAGTTTATGCGTGGGTGGGCAGACAACGCCAGCGTCGACACCGGGAGGACGTTTGGTAGCGCGCAGGGATATGCAACGGAGACGCCTGTCAACACAAACAGCTCGCCGATCCTGCGCGGGATATTTACATCCACCGGGTATACCAACAACTTCAGCACGGACGGCACGGACGCCATCTGGGGTATTCAGGAACAGGTGCCATTTGGCAGTTTTGGTGACGGCGTAACCACAGCGGTATCGCGTGGTACCCAGACATGGGCAAGCGAAACCCGCCCGCGCAACAAGGCAATGATGTTCTGCATCCGCTACTAATATGAGAAAACCAGCGTACAGCTTTTCACCGGACACTGGAGCGTTTACCGGGCAGACCATGGCAGATGAGTCACCGCTTGAACCAGGCGTGTTTCACCTGCCAGCGCATGCTACCTTTGACGCCCCGCCGGACGCAGGCGACGCCGCCGTCCCGGTGTGGACGGGCAGCACCTGGGAGCTCCGCCAGTCTGCAGATGTTACCCCTGCGCCCAAGAAGCCAGAGCCAACATGGGATACGGTCAGAGCGCGTCGCAACATGCTGCTCAGCGCATCTGATTGGACGCAGCTTCCGGACAGTTCTGCAGACCAGCAGGCGTGGGCGGCGTACCGGAAGGCACTGCGAGACATTACAAAGGGCGAGTTTGCAAATAAGGTCAAGTGGCCGACCCAGCCGCTTTAAGCTTCTTCGCCTGCTTGCGCAGCTTCCACTGATCGTTCCAGCGGAGCTTGGTTAGCTCGTGAGATGTGTCGAGCAGCTCCACCGGGTCCAGCGACTTCACCTGCCCGAGCACGGAGGATGACAGGTCCAATAAGGCAAGTGCATCGCACTGGTTATCATTCCAGTTCCATGGCTCGTTCTTGGTCCACGCATGCGGCAGGAACTCCTGCTCCGGAAACCGCTGGCGAACCTGCTCAATAACCATAGCCTTGCTTTCCTTGCTAAGCGTTCCGTCACCGGTAGCAAATTTCTTGATGGTGGCTGGTGCGAAAGAAACTACGGGAATGCCGCGTTCACTAGCTATCATGAGCAGGATGGCCTCCAGCCCCTTCTGCACCAATGACACCTTCCCACCGGCAGAACTACCTCCCACGACAGCCTCATACGCAATGACGCAACGTGCTCCGAGCAGATCGGATACCTGATCGTTCAGCCAGCTATGGAACATTGCGAACCTGCGTCCCGGATGATCCGCGTGCATGGTTTTGGTGGCCTTGGTGCGGATGGAGAAGTCTGCCGCCCCGGAAGTGACCGACGCCAGCCGCTTGATAGCCCACCCGGTGTGAGTAGCTGTGTCGAGGGCTATTAGAACCTCTGGATGAATGCTGCCGTTCCTTATGTCTGTTGTCGATGTCATCCTTCAGGAACACCAGATCCTGCGGGTAACCTTTATGCATATTACCGGAAGTACGCCATCTTCACCCATCGAGGACGTCCCAGACGTGCCGGAACAGTCTGTTGCCGACATTGACGCTGCCAAAAAGAAGAAACACCACATCTTTGATAATGATTACGTGTCCACACTGTGCAGGCACTACCAGCAGCACCAGACTGCAAAAACGTACCAGCGCATCATTGAACACACCAGTAATCTGATCGACACGGTTATTCGGGCGCACAAATTTCATCTGTCCGCACCGTTTGCTGATATTCGGAACAACATGTTCCTGCACTTCAAGGGGTGGGTCATGAACTGGGACCCATCACCGGGGGCCAAACCGTTGTACTCGTACGTAAGTGCATGTTGTAGAAATGCGGCCCTGTCGTACATTACCGCCGAGAAGCGAGTGTCAGATCGTATCCTTTACGAGCATGCGCACCAGACGCCGCTGGATGCGTTCGACGGGTGCCACTACAACGAGCGGTTTGATAAGGAGACAAAGGAGGAGATTCGCAAGCAGGTTGGTGCGCTCGAAGCCAGGTGGAAGGAGCCGATCATCATTGAGATCATCCGTTATTGCGTCGGCCTCATACTGCGTGGTCGAGCCAATGATAAGCGCCAACAGGTGCTACGCACCATCGTCACGGCGTATCCGGTCAAGGTAGATGATGCACGGTTCCTGCTAGACTGGTCCCTCGGCGCGGTCCGGCAGTGCGTGATCAACCACTACGACAGTCCGCTCGGGGAAGCCGACGTTCTCCGGGCAGCGTACAAGTTCAGCTTCCTGCCGGACATCGTCAACACCATTGGCATTGCTGCAACGCAGAAGCTCATGGCCGTACTGGCTGGAATTACGGTGAAGTTCCCATCGCCGACGCAGGTTCGACAGATTTCCACCATCAGGCTCATTCATGAGCACATGAAGGAGGATGTCACACCAAACGGGCTGGTAGACCTGTCTCGGCGGCTCAAAATTCCTGTAGCACGTGTGCAGGAAATTTACGATGACACCTGTGCCAACCAGCACGCCGGGGTACTGGAGGATCGCCCGGTGTATCCGGACGGGGTCGCACC
>Ga0194048_10000053_pt1 | contig 50233 bp, 43 predicted proteins | sample JunL225m_MetaG_FD_161685 | JGI IMG/M metagenome (GOLD analysis project Ga0194048, IMG submission 161685) | Anoxic zone freshwater microbial communities from boreal shield lake in IISD Experimental Lakes Area, Ontario, Canada - Jun2016-L222-5m | ecosystem: Environmental > Aquatic > Freshwater >...
CCATTCTTCCCACCATTCTTCCCGTTCTTCCCATTCTTCCCTCCATTCTTCCCACCATTCTTCCCTCCATTCTTCCCACCATTCTTCCCATTCTTCCCGTTCTTCCCTCCATTCTTCCCTCCATTCTTCCCTCCATTCTTCCCACCATTCTTCCCATTCTTCCCACCATTCTTCCCTCCTTACTTCCCATTCTTCCCATTCTTCCCACCATTCTTCCCTTACTTCCCGTTCTTCCCGTTCTTCCCACCATTCTTCCCATTCTTCCCGTTCTTCCCTCCATTCTTCCCTCCATTCTTCCCATTCTTCCCACCGTTCTTCCCATCCTTCGGTAGTTGCAATTATGCTTGCCCAAATCAATGCACCCCATGTGGTTGCTTCTGTGTTGGAAGAACATGCGTATGCTAAAGCACAGAATGACTAAAACACAAAACATGATATACTTAAACATTGAAAAGGAGAAAAAATGAAATATTTATTAATGACAGCACCAAACAATGGTGGTATATCAGAAGTTTTTTATACTGCGTTAATGCCAACTGGGGTTGCTCCACAATCCCTAATTACAAGATGGAATAGCCTTGTAGAAAATTCTCCTATTATGGTTGTTCCAGTATCAGGACAAGAAGAAATTGGATTAAACTATGAATGGGACAGTTCTTCTGAAACTTTTGGTCTTAATGGGGAAAATAACGAGCAAGTCCTTAAGCCAACAGATAGAGAATCCTATGCATTTTTAGTAGATAATAACGTAGTGTCTATTATGCATCTTAATGGTGAAGAAGAGGGAGATGCAAGATTTGCTGTGGCATTTTCTGAACCAGTAACTATAAAATCAGTTCCAGACAATAGCGACGTAAGTCTTGGATACACCTGGAATGGTACAGACTTTACATCACCTGAAAATTAATTAAAAATGTCTGAAGCATGGGATAATTGGAAAAAAGCCCAAGGAGATTCAAAGCCATGGCATATATTAAATGTCGATGCCAGAATTAAAGATCAAACAAAAATAGACGCTAGACTTAATATTTGTAGAGGCTGTCCAGAACTGATACAATTAACAACAACATGTAAAAAATGTGGTTGCTTTATGTCAGTAAAAACAGAACTACTTGGTGCTGAGTGTCCAATAGGGAAATGGGGAAAAGAAACTAATGAATAACTATGATGAAAATGAAACACCTTGGTTTACAAAAGATAGATCAGAAACGGCTTTAAATAGATATCCATCTAGGAAAATAGGAAACAATATTACAGTTGAAAATCCAGCACTAGGAATAAACCTATACAGCAATACGTTTTCTTCGGAGGATTCAAAAAGATATATTGATATTCTTGAGTCCAATCTGTCTACTGGTGGAAAGTATAAGTGGTCAGAAGCACAAGTAACAAACTCTAGTGTTCCAATTAAAAAAGCAAGAGATGCTGTAGATTTTAAATATAAACAAGAAAATCTGGGTTCAAAAGATGAACACAATTCTGAATTAATTGAACTACATGAAGAAATTTATCAAAAACTAAAATTTTGTGTTGACGATTATGCAAGATACTGGGGAATCAATGTTGTATATTATGAGGCTTTTAACTTTGTTAAATATGAAGGAGAAGGAAAACATTTCAATATTCATGCAGACCATGGACCAGCATATAACTGCACGGTTTCTGCTGTAATTTATATTAACGATGACTATGAAGGCGGAGAAATTAGGTTTCCAAGACTAGATGGTTACACACATAAGCCAAAAATTGGAGATATTATTTTATGCCCATCTAATTATATTTACGAACATGCCTCTCTTCCAATGAGTAAAGGTACCAAATATTGCGTTGTCATTATGACAGACATAAATGAACTGAGCCATTAGTGGACAGTATAAAATCTAAGATAGCAATATTTAGATCTTTTAGACCATGGTTAAATAAAGAAAGTCTATTTAAACCAGTTCCAACACAAAGTGTAATTCCTCAATGGTATAAAGATGCAGATAGGTTTGCTAAAATGCCAAATGGTGAATATTATAAAGCCCCAAAAGAGGTTTGTCCATTTCCAAAAGAAGGAACTACGGATGATTACGGTAAGATTCCTACATGGAAAGCATGTCCTGCTATTATGGATGCATTTTCAACAGGCTATGTTTTTAAAACTCCTTGCGATTTAAGGTTTTTTAAAAACTCTTTTGGTTCCATTAATGTTGAGATTACAGATTCAAAATATAAAGATTTTTGTACTCAGCGTCCACCAATGCCACAATTTGAGCATCCAAAAGGATTCTATAGGGATCATTTTTCTTGGAGTTCTGATTGGGGTTTAGAGTTGCCAGAAGGCTATAGTGCTTTATTCATGACTCCTATGAATAGGTTTGATCTTCCATTTATGAATACCGTCGGAATTGTTGATTCTGATAAAGTGCATTTGCTTGGAAGTTTTCCATTTTTTATTGCAGACGGATGGGAAGGAACTATTCCAGCAGGAACGCCATACCTACAAGTACTTCCTTTTAAAAGAGAAAACTGGGAACATGAAATAGATATTTTAAACCAGCCAGACATGTATGGTAAAATGGTAGATAACGCAAAGTTCTACCGTCAGCCTGACGGCGGGGTATATAAGAATAAAGTTTGGTCAAGAAGAGACTATAGATAAGGAATAGATTATGCAGACATGGACAGAAAAACAAGATCTTGGCAACGGAATATGGGTATATAAGGGTGTCATTAAAAAAGAGTTTGATGTAATAAATGTACTTGAAAACACCCTTGGGTCAGTCGCTGGTTATGGAGAACTCTCTTCAGAAGGCAAGCGATATCATTGGATGCCAGCCTATGTTGGATACCAACAACTTATGCCAACATATAGAGATTGTAATGATTTTAAATTTAAAAAAACAGATATAGAACAAGACACCAGTGAAGATTCTTTAAAATTGCAAGCACTTTGGCAAGACTTGTATGATGTTAAGTTGCCAGTAGTAGAAGATTATTCAAGAATGTACAACATTAATAATCTAAAATATTGGGAAGCCTTTAACTTTATCAAGTATGGTCCAGGACAGCATTTTATGGAACATCACGATCACGGATTTTCTTATAATTGCACAGTGTCTTTGGTTTCATATATTAACGATGATTATGAAGGCGGAGAACTTTTCTTTAGACTACAAAATCTAAAAGTTAAAGCAGAGGCAGGAGATCTTTTTATTTTCCCATCAAACTTCATGTATCCACATCAAGCAATGCCAGTAACTTCTGGAACTAAATATTCTATTGTTACTATGTTGGACTACAGTAAAAAGTTTCATACTAACGAAATGTATAGTGCAGAGGCAGACTAATGCTTAATATTTCAGTTGAGAAAACTCAAGACTCTAAATTTAATATTGCTCCAATGTCAATAAAAAGAGATTGGATGGATGTTACATCAGAGGGTCATGCATACAGGTGTTTCCCAGTAACACAGGCAAACGTTATTGGTTGGAACCTTTCTTGTAATGAAGACATAGAGTTTATTTGGGACGGAACAAATGATCAAACACCAAACCATATTGAAATAATAACAGCGCCAGAAGGGTCTTACGGAGGAAGGGGTCAATCCTCTATAAGTTTTCATACTGGTTTAATTTTTAGAACAGATGAAGATGTCAGTTTACTTGCTATCAATCCAGTAAATTATTTTAGCAATGATTTTGAAACAATGTCATCTTTAATGACTACATCTTTTTATGATAACCCACTACCTCTTGCAATTAAAGCAAAAATGGCAAATGAAAAAATTGTGATTAAAGCAGGAACGCCAATAGCAACTATAGTCCCAATTTCTTTGTCAAATTTAAATAATACTATTATTGAAATAGTTGACTACAAAGATCAGGATAGAAAAAGGCAAGAGTCAAATGTCTCATACGGTGAAGCAGCCCAAGTAATAAATTCTTCTGGACAGTGGACAGATTGGTATAGGGATGCAATAAATGAAAATGCAGAGGTTTTAGGTAAGCATGAAGTTAAAGTTTTAAAACTTTCTGTTATAGATAACACTAAAAATACTATAAAAAAAGAGGGTGCTCTATGAATGAAACAAATACCACTTTAATAAACACCTTGAACGAATATATACAAAATGTTAAAGATAAAAGAGTTGAGCATTATATAATTACAGTTTCCAGAGATGGAGAAACTCCGCCAAGGTCGCTAATATCTTTTTATACTAGAAAAGAAGCATTAGAAGGGTATGAAAAATATCAAGATGCTGGTTTTGCAGAACAGATTTTGACGGTATCTTTATACGAGCCGTCTGGAAAAATAAACACAAAGATTTTAAAAAGAAACCACGCTGGAGATCCATCTTTTGTGAGGCAAAACTATATAGATACTGTTGATGCCCTGCACAAAGTTAAAGATAAGTTAAATAAAGAAGACTATGAAGACTTATGTATTAAGATTGTAACTTCATTTGCAAAAGACAACTGGAGATTTAACGCAGATAGATTCTTAAAGCAACTAGAGATAGAGAGGGAATTGTAGGATAAACCCTATGATATAATTCAATTATGGACAAAATGGATGCTTCTGTTGTAATTAGAAAGCCGTCACTGACACCTTCTGGTTGGTTTGGCAATGGCAAAGATATGATTGTTGAGTTAGAGAACTTTATGACTCAAGAAGAAATGGATTTTTTAGAAAAGGCTGCAAAGTCTTTGACAATTTGGGATGTAACTGAAAGCCATGTAAATGAAAATGGAACAGTCGTCTATGATTCTGACTATTGGAAAGATAGGGTAGCAACTAGCCCAACCTTAGATAAAAATGATCCAACAATTGCTCCAGTAATTGCAGGACTGTTTGAAAGGCTAAAGCCAATAGTTGAGGAGTTTTATAAGGTAAAGGTTACCCCTACTGGCACAACCATTGTTAGATGGCTTCCAGGACAGTTTCAGAAGCCTCACGCAGACAAAGAACTACATGAAGGTCCAGATGCTGGTCTCCCAAATGATTTTCCAAACTATGATCTTTCAAGTTTGTTTTATCTAAACGAAGATTATGAAGGGGGAGAACTATATTTTGCAAACCAAAAGGTTCAGTTTAAACCTAAGAAAGGCGCTGCTTATTTTTTCCCAGGGGATATGAATTATATTCACGGAGTAACAGAGATTAAAAGTGGTATTAGATATACCTGTCCATTTTTTTGGGAGATCACAGAGCACACTGGAGATAGAAAACCATGACAGAAAAAACTTTAGATTATTTAGAGATATACCCTAAAATATTTGTTTACAAAAATGTTTTTAAAGATATAGAAAAAACATATCTTGAATTAAAAAATTCTACTGGTGAAGAGGATGGCCTTTTTAGTCCATGGACTCAGTGGTCTCATTTTGGAGAATATGTAAACCCTTTGTTTGCTAATCACCAACATACCTTTGGCATAGAATACTTTGAAAACATAGAAACAGAAACAAAAAAACAAGAGTCTCAAAAACTTTCAATGCTAGAACTGTTTAAAAATTTTTATTTAGTTACAGAACACTACGCTACTAAAAATGGCATAGACATTAATAAAGAAAAAATAGTCCTGTCAGATAGTGGAGAGTCTAAAAAAGAATGGATGATGAATGGTCCATCTATAGCAAGATATAAAAAAGATATTGAAGACCCAATTGCAATGACGTATCATTCAGATTATATTAGAGAGCCTATCATAAGTCCAGGATACAAGTTTGCTATAACCGCACTTGTTTACTTTAATGACGAATACGATGGTGGTGAGATTGACTTTATTGTAAATGGAGAAGCATATAAGTATAAACCAGAAGCAGGAGACTTTCTTGTATTCCCTTCTGGACACCCAGAGGTGTTAAGAAATGGAGATAGCGTATATTTACATGGTGTGTTACCACCAAGAGGGGCAAGCAAATATCTGGCCAGAATGTATTGGATGAAATATTCTTTTGGAGATCCTGAATGGTTTGAAAAAGAAAAAGAATTTGGAAAAGATGTTTGGGCAGAAATGCAACCAGACATTATGCAAAAGTTTAGAGATGACAACCCTAACAAAAATAATGCTGACAAAGAAAGAAGGATAAAATGAACCTAGAAAACAAGAATAGGATAACAAAAGATATAGTTGTTTATGAAAACTTTATTGATGCAGAGACTGCTGCTAAACTTGTAAAGGTTTTAGATAAGCATGCAGAACTGGGACTAATTACGTGGATGCCTATATCTTTCTATGAATCATACTCTTCTGTTTTGCCACAAGATAATGACGAGCATGTAGAGAATGAGGAATTGCCAAGCGATATATTCTCACAAATGAAGCAAGGCATTATTGATGCTGTTGCAAGTGTTCATGATATTGATCCAAAAATAATTTCTCAAATTGGATATCACACACAAAAGTGGGAGCCAGGAGCATATGCAAGAAAGCATTCTGATAACACAGACGAGCATGGTCACTCTGGTGCTTTTACAAGAAGTAGATATGCAGCCTTTTTATATTTAAACGATAACTTTGAGGGTGGAATGTTGCAGTTCCCAGATCAAGAAATAAACCTACAGCCTAAAGTTGGAATGCTTGCTGCCTTTGACGGGGGATTTAACAATATGCACGAAGTATCCCTTATAACAAAGGGAGTAAGATATACAATTGGATCTTTCTGGGATGACAGAGAAGAATCAGACTATCCACAAGAATTAAGAGATGCTTGGGCAGAAGAAATGAAAAAGACAAGAGAAGGTCAAGAAATTGAAAGAGCAGAGTGGCAAGAACTTCTAAAGCAAGGATGGAAGTTAGATGCTGAAGGCAACAAGTATAAAGTAGATGACTTATCATGAGCGTCTTTTTAGAAAAAGAATTTACAGACGCAGGATATAAAACAGAAGTTTTTCACGACCAAGTTTTAATTATTAAAGATTTTTTGAAAGAAAAAGAACTACAAACAATATTAAAAATAATTGATATAACTCCAGAAGCAGATTGGTCCATAGAGTACCAAAAAAATCTTTCCCGATTTTGTATGGAAAAGTTTGGAAGAGACGACGTCGACAATTTAGTTGCTGAAGGCAAATTTGAAATCACCCAAGGCTGGGATGATAAAAATTTAAATATTTCACATGAAATGATTAGTTCTATTTTGCAAAAAAGACTTGGAGATCTTGTTCGTTTATCTGATGATAGGCTAGAGTTGGCTGGATTTGGAACGCTTCAAAGGATGCAAAGTGACGTTGAATTAAAAGCCCATACAGATCAAGACACAGATCCTTCTATTAAATATGCTGCTATACTATATATTAATGATGACTACAAGGATGGAACTTTGTTTTTTCAAAACAAGGAAAACTCAGACTTGAGGCCAAGTCCAGGAACTTTGCTTGTTTTTCCAGGAAACGAAGAATACGAGCACGGAGTAAGACATGTAGGAGAAGGCCCTATCCGATATGTCACAGTAGGATTTATAAAGGTTACAGGCTTTTATGAAAATAATAAATACTAAGGAGATACAAAATGGATCTAGAAATACTTGAAGAAAAGGTTTATTATTACACAAACGTAATTGAAGACCCAAAGAAACTTGTCGATGCAATTGAAAATGATAATAAGGATCCTTGGGGTGAGTGGATGGCCTGTAGTGGTCAGCACTATGTTTATGGTTCAGACAAGACAATTGCTTTAACTGCAGAAACAGATGAAAAAAATAAATATATTTATGATACTTTAGAAAAAGCATTTGATGTTGTAGCAAGAGACTATGCTAAAGCACAAGGAATTACTGACGAGCCAAAACTATTTCCACAATACCCAATCAAAAAGTATCAGGCAGGAACCTACATGGGCGCACACTTTGATCAACAAGAAGGAGATGAAAGACTTAAAGTTTCCTTTGTCATGTATTTAAATGATGACTACGAGGGTGGAGAAATATCTTTTACTATTGCCTCCCCAGATGGAGTCCTTACTGCTTCTAGTCCAGAGTCAGACTTTGCAGAAGCAGAAAAAAATGGTAATTATACATTTGCTGTAAAGCCAAAGCCAGGAAGTGTTATTGTATTTCCTCCATCACCACCATATCATCACACTGCTCATCTAGTTAAAAGTGGTGAGAAAATAATGGTTCCACAACACTGGATTCATTAATATGCCCCTGGGGTATCAAAATTTTAGTGAGCAAGAACAGTTTGTATTAAACTTACTTGATAACAAAAAAGAAGGCCACTATGTTGAACTTGGGGCTGCTCATTCAAAAAATGGAAGCAACACTTACAGACTTGAAAATGAGTTTGATTGGAAAGGTGTTTCTTTTGAGATTGTTCCAGAACTACATCAAGAGGTTTCAGAAAATAGAAAAAATCCTTGTATCCTTGGGGATGCCACAAAATTTAACTATATAAGTTACTTTGAAGAAAATGACTTTCCAAACCAAATAGATTATCTTCAGGTTGATATTGATGCAGGATATGATCAAAAGGGAAGGCCAGTTGGTAGTGCATATACCAGTCTCCATGGTTTAATTGCTGTTCCTTTAAATAAGTATAGATTCTCAGTTATAACATTCGAGCATGATACCAACATGTATTGGAAAAATACATCAATTAGAGATATGCAGCGAGAGATTCTTGATTCCCTAGGCTACTCTTTAGTTGTTAGACAGATTCATGAAGACTGGTGGGTAGATCCAAGAGTAATTCCTTTAGAAAAGTATAGGGAGTATTTCCAATGGGCCACCCTGTAAAACAAAAAACAGCAATAGTTACTGGAGCAAGCAGGGGAGTAGGCTATGCAACTGTAAAGTTATTGTCTGAAAATGGGTATAAAGTTATAGCAGTTTCAAGAGACTTATCTAAAATATCTCAACTTGTTTCCGAAAATGTAGAAGTTTATCAGTTAGACATCACAAATGAAAACGCAATTAAACAATTTGTTGAGGAATATAAAGACATAACTTTAGATCTTTTAGTAAATAATGCTGGTGGTGGAGCAGGTCCAACTCACATCATTAATGAAACGATGAGTAATTTTAGAATGGCTTATGATATAAATGTGTCTGGTCCAATGTACTTGTCACAACTTTTTGTTCCATGTATGGAAAAATCAAACTCTCCTACAATTATTTTTATTAGTTCTTTAGGTGGAAAGTTCCCCTATAGATCAGGAGGAAACTATACAAATGCTAAAAGAGGTGTTATGGCTCTTGCAGATACAATGAGAATGGAATTTATGTCGTATAACATTAAAATAACAGAAATTTGTCCAGGAACTATTAACACACAGGAAGAAAAAAAGGTTGCTGCACTAACGGCAGAAGACCTAGCAGAATGCATTCGATGGGTATCTGAGTTACCAAGTCATGTAAATATAAACCACCTAGAAGTTAATCATTTGGAAAGCGGTAGATGGTAAATCGACTTTTACAAAACTCTCAATAAGAACTTTACTCAGAGTTTTGCTTTTTATAAAACTCTGCTATACTTAAGCCTTATTCCGTTTTTGAAAGGACGATACATATGTCAGATTTTTTTAGTTTTAGACTTCCAGAAGATTTTATAGATAAATATATTTCTGCCCCAAGCCCTTTTGGTTTTAAAGATGCAGCAGAAAATTCACTTGGAGAAATTACTTTTATTCGTACGTATTCTCGCATGAAGGAAGATGGAACTAAGGAAAGATGGCATGAAGTTTGTCGTCGTGTAATCGAGGGTATGTATTCAGTACAGAAGAATCATGCTAAAGAAAACCGTTTACCTTGGAATGACTACAAGGCTCAGAAGTCTGCACAAGAAGCATTCCAAAGAATGTTTGAATTAAAGTGGACACCACCAGGACGAGGTATGTGGGCTTTTGGAACCCCCATGGTAATGGAGAAAAAGAACTCAGCAGCACTACAAAATTGTGCAATGGTTTCTACAAAGGACCTTGACAAGAATGATCCAGGAGCCTTATTTGCTTGGGTTATGGATGCCCTTATGCTTGGAATAGGTGTAGGGTTTGATACAGTAGGACAGGATAAGCATTTCTTAATCTATGCCCCAACAGAACCAGAACAGGTGTTCGAAATCCCAGACACTCGTGAAGGATGGGTAGAGTCAGTTAGACTTCTAATCAACTCATACCTTAGAGCAAACCAGAATATTCAAAAGTTTAACTATGATTTGATCAGACCCCTTGGGGCGCCCATAAAGGGCTTTGGAGGCGTTGCATCAGGTCCTGCACCTCTTATCAAGTTACATGACCATATTGACCGTGTAATAGGCTCCAGAGCGGGTGAAACACTGGACTCTCGTGCCATCGTAGACTTGGTAAACCTAATTGGTACTTGTGTAGTATCAGGAAATGTCAGAAGGTCTGCAACCCTTGCTTTGGGTAGCGCTTCAGATGAAGTATTTATGAATTTAAAAAACTCTGAGTCTTTCCCAGAAAGAAACTCTTTTGATCCAGAAAATCCAGGGTGGGCATGGATGTCTAATAATTCTATTTCAGCAGAAGTAGGAACAAAGTACGAAGACTATGTAGATTTAGTTACAGAGAACGGAGAGCCAGGTTTTATATGGCTTGATGTTGCTCGTAATTATGGCAGACTAAAGGATGCGCCAGATGGAAAAGACTATCGTGTGATGGGCTTTAATCCCTGTGCGGAGCAGCCATTAGAGTCATACGAATTATGTACACTTGTAGAAGTGCATTTGAATCGTCATGAATCTAAGGAAGACTTCCTGCGTACCCTGAAGTTTGCATACCTATATGGAAAGACTGTAACACTTGTTCCAACACACTGGCCACAAACAAACGGCATCATGCAACGCAACCGTCGCATTGGCACATCACTTACAGGTATTGCATCATTTGCAGATCAAAAAGGTTTGCCAATAGTTCGTGAATGGATGGACGAAGGATACAACAAGATCCGCCACTACGACCACCAGTATTCAGAATGGCTATGTGTTCGTGAATCAATTCGTGTAACTACAGTTAAGCCATCAGGATCAGTCTCAATTCTTTCTGGTGCAACTCCTGGAGTTCACTGGGGTCCTGGAGGAAACTTCTTCCTTCGTGCAATTAGGTTTGGAAACACCGATCCAATGATACATTTGTTCAAAGCAGCGGGGTATACAATTGAAGACGATGTTGTATCAGCAAATACATCAGTAGTTTACTTCCCAATTAAATCAGGTCATCCAAGATCTGAAAAGGATGTAACAATATTTGAAAAGATTGCTCTTGCTGCCACTGCTCAGAAGTACTGGTCTGATAATGGTGTTTCTGTAACATTATCATTTGATAAAGAAACAGAGTCAAAGCACATTGTCCCAGCACTTAATATGTACGAGGGACAGTTAAAGGCTGTCTCGTTCCTACCAATGGGAAACACAGTTTATCCACAACAGCCATACACAGGAATTACTAAAGAGCAATACGAGTCATATATTGGTAAGTTAAAGCACATTGATTTTAAGGCAATTTACGACGGTGTAGATAATCTTGAGGCTCAGGGTGAATCATACTGCACAACAGACTACTGTGAAATTAAAATAAACAAGTAGTCTTCTGTGGTAAAATAGACTTATAATGTCTACTCCATCAAACATGTATGCCGAAAAAGTCTTTGCTGAGCATCCGACTGGTCTATGGGCATTGGATGACAAAGCAGACTACATCTCTTTAATATCTGAGGCTCAAAGGGTTTTGTCTGATACTGCAAAATGGGACATAGTTGATGGAACAGTATCTTCCTATCCAGAATCTATAGGTGAGCCATTTCTGGGTAGTTATGTTGGAAGAGTTATTGCAAACCAAACAACTAGTAAAACAGCGTCAGTAACTTTAATAAGCAAAGATATTATTAACATAAAAGATCTTAATGAGTATCTTAGAACATTTTCTGTAGGAGCATATTTTTATTCAGAGACTGCTTACATTTCGGGGTTTGAGATTGGGTATCAATATGAAGATACAACAAGTGGACAAATCATTACTCACCTTAAAAACTTTGACACAGTTGTAAATAGCAACTGGGTGTTTATATCAGAAACTTTTGACACACCTCCAGATGATACAGCAATTAGACTTGTACTTAAGATAAACCATGTAGGAGGCCCTAATACAGAGAATGTGTTTAGAATAAACGGAATAACTTTAGGCCAGTGGTCAGAAGAGTTTGCTTCAACATCTCTGGGAACAACCGTAATAGATATTCCATCAACAATTTCTATACAACCACAAAAGGGGCTTGTTGCAAAATGTTACGGCCTTCAAGAATTAAATGGATACTATCTTGTATCTGACAACATGCTAAAAGCAAAGAATACTGGAATGCCTATTGTTTATGGAACTGCAGGACATACAACCCTATATGCTAATGACAATCTTCCATCACTCATTGTCCCTGGAGTTGGAATGTTAAATGAAGTTGGACAATTTAAACAATACACTCTTGAGACTTGGATAAGAATAAACTCATACACAAATGAAACTAAAAGAATTATTGGTCCGATTGGATCAAACGATGGAATATATGTAGATGGACCATCAATAGGTTTAAAGGTTAACAATCAATATAAAACAAACTATGTTGGAGAATGGACAAGGCCAATGCTTCTTCATTTAAAGGTTGGCAAAGATACTGCTTCTTTGTTAATTAATGGGGAAGAGGTAATTTCTATTACATATTCACAAGACTTAGCAGTTCTTCCAAGTGAATTGAATTCGGTTGGGAAAAATCAAGATTGGATAGGGTTCTATGCATATGATGATATTTCTCCAATAGACATAGATTGTGTTGGCATTTACCCATATCTAGTTCCACAAGATGTTGCAAAAAGAAGATTTGTTTTTGGTCAGGGTGTTGAAATACCAGAAAATATAAATACATCTTACAGTGGAACTTCTATTGCAATTGACTACTCTTTTGCAGACTACACAGCAAACTACTCATATCCATATATTGGTAGTTGGAATCAAGGATTTAGCGATAATCTTACAACTACAAACAGGGCAATATCTGTAGTTAATCATATACTTCCAAAAATTGTATTGTCATCAAGAACAGAAAAACAACTATTTGAAGACAATAAAGTTGCTAACAGTATAGTAGACACAGCCGCATTTTTATATGATACAAAAGATTATTTTTCTTTTAGACCAAATAGTGCATGGAACAGTACTAGCGGATATCTTTTCTTTGAAAATTTTGATTTTTTACAAACCCCAGTGTCTGCATTTTACGGATGCTTTCAATTAAAGGCTAGCGCAACCACTCCACAAACACTGTTTAAGATTGAAAAAGAAAACACTTCAAATTCTTTTGTTATCGAAGTTAGAAATAATATTTTGTCATATATAATTAATACTAATGGAAATTCCGAGACGCTATGTTCTTCTCAGGTTTTAGATCCTAACGATTTCTTTGAGGTAGGAATTAATATTCCAAGGTTCGTAGAATTGTTTGGTAATCCAGTAGCAGAGTTTTTTGGATCTTTGGCAGATCTAAGACTGTATGTCGGTGGAGAAAAAGACAATACAAAAACGTTTACTGGCAAGATATACAATGTTGGGTTTGCAACAAAATATAATTTTCAAAAAATAAAAACTTTGTTTAACTCAGTTGGCATACCAAAACTTCACGAAGACATCTTTTTTGTTTATCAAAATAATCAAATAATAGACATAGACGGTGGATACGACACAACATCTCAGGCACCTTCTGGTGGATTAACTGACGTATCTCCTGGAGCAATTTCTGGCGGAGGGGTTGTACCGTTAGAAGAAGACTACTTGGTTGAACATACAGCCAGTTATACTTTGGTCCCAGATATTTTATTTGAGACGTATAGTCTTGCAATTGCAGCCAACGGATATTGGGAAGACAACATTCCCCTTACGTATTTTGCAGAGTCTGTTTTTGATAAAAGAGGAGATCAGTATTTTGATCTTGATTTTATACAGTTCAACATAAATTATCCAATCCCGTCAAAAACTATTGCTATAGAAACAGACCCAGTTGATTGGACATATGCAGATCTTGCAACCGAGTATGGGGTACCAATTCAAAGAACTTACGAGTCATTAGATAATTATTTATTTACAGGGTATAACGATTATGAAGATTTAAAAAATAAGATAGCAAAAGATTATAAATACGATACAGACGGAGCATTAGTAAAAACCTATGTTACATTTCAGTACACAGAACTTGGAGCAAATGCAGTAACAGACTATTTTATTAAAGTAGAAAGGCCAAAAAGAAATGGAGTTTTAATTCCAGGAACTGACTGGATGACAACAAAATATGAAGTGGTAGATAATATGATTATCTATCCACCATCGGGTGTTGATTTTAACGACTTGTCAATGGTTACACACATAGATGTAAATGTAAAAAACTCTTTAGTAAATAATGTTAGTATTAAGAAATTGTCTTATGCCTCTCAAGCATTAAATGAATCTGATGCAAGCCCAATAGGAACAACTTTTGGAACTCCTATTTACCCATATACAAAAACTGGAATCTATTACAATTTTAAAAAGAATAATCCTTTTTCAATTTACACAGGATCCTCTCCATATCTATATTTAACAAAAACAAGTGGAGTACAACTAAAAGGAACATATGATCCGCTAGTAAATAGAGGACTTATGATTCCAATTAATACAAGCAGAGCAGATGGATTTAAAGTAATTGCTTTGCAACTTGCTGTTAGGTTTGATGGTGAGTATTTCCCATATGCTCCAACAGAAATATTTGAGATAGAAAGCAGGGGATCATATATAAAGTTCTACATGGTTGCTTGCGATCCAAGTGGAAGAAGAGCAAAGATCTATGCAATAGATACAAAAACTGGATTAGTTCAAAATGGAATTGGTTTTTATTGGAACGGCAAGATAGTAAAAGAGCCAGTTGTATCTTTGCAAGACTGGGGATTCTTGGGGATCAGTTTTGCAAGCAGTTTAGATTTTTCATATTTTGAGGGAGCCATAAGACTGACTGGCCCACTGCTATTTAATAATATATCTTTCTACCAGTCAACTAACCTACAAGAAGTACAAAGAGTAGCAGAAAGACCATGGTTTAGAGTTAAGGTACTAAATGGTTTAGACTTAGACTGGAAGTTCTGGAATATTGGTTCGTTTAACTGGAATAAGGTACTGGTTTTATCAGAAACAAGTTATTATGGTGTAAACCCTTCTGAAGTTTATAAGAGTTATACGGGAACAAACAAGATAATAGTCGATACCGATAAGGTTTTGCGTCTAGGTAATTACAAATATACCGCCTATTCGGATGTAAATTGGAACCAGGTCGTAGTAGATCCAGTATGATATGGTATACTTATGGTTATGAATGTTGAAAATCCAAAGAAAAAGAGTAAAGTTCTGCCCAAGATGAAGGGCCAAGTGGGAGAGTCTCGTGCAAAAATTATTGAAAAGCATTATGACTGGGGTCTTTATGTATACAAAAAGGCTAATGGTAAATGGTTTACAGATGGAACTGGTTCAGTTTTAAACATTGAGTCTATGAAGGGTGACATTTTGCAAATATCAAAACTTAAAGAGGCTGCAAAATATTACGGGGATGAGGGAGATGGAACATGCATATTTGTTCCAGGTCTAACAAGAATATCAGAAGAAGAATATTCTGAGCAAAAACAAAGAATGGCAGAAGGTCTTATACCTTCTTTAAATGATCTTGGTGCAGTTCAGGCAGCCAAAGACACTATTGCAAAATATGGAAGTGATGACTAATGAGTGAAGATAACGAATATCGTATTGGTGCAAGAATTGATTCACTTCCAAAAGAAGATGATACTTTTGCAAAGCAAGATCCATTTAATAAAGATTGGGATCTTTTAAAAACATTTAACGGTTTAGATAATAATTTTAAACGCCGTGCACAAAGAATGTCAAAGGCGGATGCAACACCAGCATACATGGATAGCGCAATGGCCATTAGTACAGGTATTAATGGAGCAGCATCAAAAGAGATTAATCCAGGTCTTATTTATAGAAATGGCTACGGACTATTTGATGTTATTACTCCACCTTGGAATCTTTATGAACTAGCAAATTATTACGATACATCTTTTGCTAATCATGCTGCAATTGATGCAAAAGTAGAAAACATTGTTGGACTTGGATATGACTTTGAGGTTTCAGCAAGAACGATGCTCAAAATTGAATCATCAACAGACTCAGGTGCCAGTGATCGTGCAAGGAAAAGAATTGAAAGAGCAAAAATTGAAATGCGAGATTGGTTGGAAAGTTTAAACAATGATGATTCTTTTACTTCTTCAATGGAAAAAGTGTACACAGATTTACAGGCAACTGGAAACGCATACTTAGAAATTGGTAGAACTGTAAAAGGTGATATAGGTTATGTTGGGCATATACCAGCAACAACAGTTCGTGTAAGAAGACTTCGTGATGGCTTTGTTCAAGTAATTGCAAATAAAGTTGTTTATTTCCGTAACTTTGGTGCATCAAATCCAAATCCACTAGGAACTGATCCAAGACCAAATGAGATTATTCATTTTAAGCAGTACTCTCCTCTAAATACTTTTTATGGTGTTCCAGATATTATTTCAGCAATTAATTCTTTATACGGAGACTCTCTTGCATCACAATACAATATTGATTTCTTTAGTAATAAGGCTGTTCCTAGATACGTTGTAACTCTTAAGGGAGCAAAGTTATCTGCAGAGGCAGAAGATAAAATGTTTAGATTCTTGCAGACTGGACTTAAAGGACAAAACCATAGAACTCTCTATATTCCTCTTCCTCCAGACTCAGACACAAACAAAGTTGAGTTTAAAATGGAGCCAATTGAAAATGGTATTCAAGAGGGATCATTTAAGGAATATCGCAGGCAAAACCGTGATGATATCTTGGTAGCACATCAGGTTCCACTTTCAAAACTTGGTGGAGGAGATTCTGGATCAATTGCTTCAGCATTATCACAAGATAGAACATTTAAAGAGCAGGTAGCAAGACCTTCTCAAAGACAACTTGAAAAGCATATTAACAAAATCATTCGTGAAAAAACTGATATTTTAGAGTTTAAGTTTAATGAACTAACCCTTACAGATGAAATTACTCAGTCTCAAATTCTTGAGAGATATGTTAAGAATCAGATTATTGTTCCTAATGAAGCAAGAGAGCAGTTGGGAATGGCACAGCGTCCAGGAGGAGATGAACCCCTTCAACTCAAGCCAGAACAAGCAGCAGATGCCACGGCCAATAGAGCAAGAGATGCAGAACGCACAAATAATAACTCAGATAGTCCATCAACTGTTTCTGGAAGAAACCCAAAAGGTGAAGGCAGAAAGTTTGATGGAGAGTCCGAATTGTCCACATTGTGATATATGTATAAAAAGGGCTTATAATATGATGGTGAGTAATATATCCAAGGCCCATTGGAATTCAGATGGGGAAAATTTGCGTCTGTCAATGCCTTTTTCAAAGGTAGACAAAGAACGAAGAACCGTATCTGGATTTGCATCCCTAGACAACATTGACAAGCAAGACGATATCGTTACAGCAGAAGCATCAATGGACGCCTTTGCAAAATTCCGAGGAAATATTCGTGAGATGCACCAGCCATTAGCAGTTGGTAAAATGGTTGACTTTAAAGCAGAAAAATATTTTGATCCAGAATCAAAAAAGTTTTATAGCGGTGTCTTTGTATCTGCCTATGTTTCAAAGGGCGCACAAGATACTTGGGAGAAGGTCCTTGATGGAACTCTTTCTGGTTTTTCAATTGGTGGAAGAATGAATAAATGGGATGATGGGTTTGATGAAAAGTCAGACAAAGCAATTAGAATTATTAAGCAATACGATTTGATAGAGTTGAGTCTTGTAGATTCCCCAGCAAATCAGTTTGCAAATATTGTATCAGTTGAAAAGGTTGATGGAGTCGATGTATTTAAAGCAGATGCCACCGTACTTGAAAATGTTTTTTATGATAGAGAGTCTGGCATAGTACAGATTTCAGAGAATGAATCAGAGGTAAGTCCTACAACAGGCAATGCTATGGAAAATATAGGTTTCGTTGAAAAAACGGATAATGAAAAAGTAACAATGATAAAATTCTTAGTCGATAGTGCTAAAGGCATTAATACTTCTAAGATTAACAAGGAGGAAAACCTTATGGCAAAATCAACAAAAAACACAGTTGAAGAAATCGTAGAGAAATCTGATATTGCAGTTGAAACAACAGAGGTCGCTCTAAAGTCAGATGGTAACGATGAAGTTACAAAGGCTTCAACATGTCCAGATTGTAAGATGTCTATGGATGCATGCAAGTGCGATTCAAAGGCTGAAACAACAGATGAAGAGTCAACAGAAAAGGCTGCAAAGCCTGCAGTTGATGAAGCAGAATCTGCAGCAGAGGCTGCTGCTGAAACACCAGCAGATGAAGAGGCAGAGGCTAAGAAAAAGCCTATGGCTCCTAAGTCAGATGAAGTAGTTGCAGAAGCAATTGCAGAAACCAATGACGGTCTTGAAAAAGCCTTTAGCGATCTAGTAGAAATAGTCAAGTCATTGCAATCAGAAGTAGAACTTTTAAAGTCTACCAAGGTTGACATTGAAGTGGCACAAACATCATTTGAAGCAGTTGCAAAAGATATTGCATCAGCAACAAATGTATTTAATGAATTTGGTAAGCGTGTGGAACTTGTAGAGCAAGACACTGCTTTCCGAAAGTCTGGCGATCTCGGCGAGATAGTACAGAATCAACCTGAAACGGTTGAAAAATCCCTATGGGGCGGTAGTTTCCTCAAAACAGCCGATCTATTCATTTAGAAAAAATCACAGGAGGTGACAATATGTCGGAACAAAATATAGAAAAGAACCAGCCAGGTACCTCAGGGAACATTGGCGGAACAGCACCAGGACTCTACCAGGGTCAAGGCGCATTCGCATCAGGTTCAGATGCAGCAAGTAACGTACCAGGTAACTACACAGACGGTGGTGTATTGGGTAATATCCCAACAGCACGTCTAGGAGTTAATGATGGTCCAAATGCAGTAAATCCTTCAGGTGAGGCTGGATCAGGTATCCTACGCCCAGAGCAAGCACGTCGTTTTATTGACTACGTGTGGGATGCAACCATTCTCGCCCAAGATGGCCGTCGTGTTACTATGAGAGCCAATACAATGGAACTCGAAAAGGTAAACGTCGGAGAGCGTGTAATCCGTGCAGCAGCGCAAGCAGTTGGCGACTACACAAACGCAGGTGCAACATTCTCAAAGGTTGAATTGACTACAAAGAAGATTCGTCTTGACTGGGAAGTATCTGCAGAAGCACTAGAAGATAACATCGAAGGTGCAGCACTAGAAGATCACATTGTCCGTTTAATGACAAATGCTTTCGGTAATGATATCGAAGACCTTGCAATTAACGGTGATGGCGCAACAGGATCATTCCTTTCAATCATGAACGGTTTCGTAAATCGTGTCAAGACTGATGGAGATGCTCACGAGTCAGTTGTAACAGTCGCTAATAACGCTTGGACAACAGACGTAATGCAGAACATCATCACAGCAATGCCACGCAAGTATCGTGCTATCAAGTCTAACTTGAAGTTCTATGCTGGTACTGATGCATTCCAGGGAATTGTTAAGAATAATGGTACTCTAGCAGACGCAGTCGCTGAAGCATTTGCTTCACAGGCTGGTGGAACACCAATGAACCGTCAAGCATACCTTGATGGTGGAGCACAGACATTCGGAGGAGCACGTACAACTCGTGTTCTAGGTGTCGACGTTCAGGAAGTTCCTTACTACCCTGCAGGATATGTCGACTTGACATTCCCACAGAACCGTGTATGGGGATTCCAACGTGATATTACTGTAAACCGTGAATACAAGCCAAAGAAGGACACTGTAGAATATACAGTCTTCGTTCGCTTCGGTATTCAGTGGGAAGAGCAGGATGCAATTGCATTCGCTGATGCTGCATCAGATTCATAATCTGTAATCAGTAAAATTTAGGGGGAGTAGGAGTTAACGCTCCTGCTCCCCTTATTAACTTATAATGATATAATACTATTTAGGAGGTAATAATGGAAAACATGAATAATAATCCAATTACAGAAGAAGCAGTAGTTGAAACACCAGTTGTTGTAGAGGCGCCCGTCGTAGAAACACCAGCAGTTGAAGAAGCACCTGTAGAGTCTGTAATTGAAGAATCACTAGTTCAAGAGGCAATAACTGCCCCATCGTATGAATCTCATTCCAATGAAGTACAGGCCCTTGGCCCCGTAGATAATGGAGTTATGGGAACTACATCAGTACCAAGACCAGAACCACGCTTAGTTGAAAAAGCACCAGAAGATTTATCTGTAAAGCAAGCAATTTATTCAACAAAGAATGTTACATGGGAAGGTGTTGGTAAGGTTTATAAAGGCTACAACATTGTTACAGAAGAAGCATTAGATAAGTGGTTAACAAGATCACATATTCGTATTGCAACACCAGAAGAAGTAAAAAAGGCTTTTGGGTAACAATCAATGGAGGTCATGAGAGTTCCACCTTATCCTATTAATACAACATGGAATTTACCCATACCAAACTATGAGTATATTCAATATGTTGAGGATTTGGTGGACCACTCAGTAGTAGAAACAACGGTAACTTCTGATGCTAACGGAATAGTTCAGTATGAGTTGCCCCTGGATAAAGTACAATATGATAGAAAGTTTTATATTAAGTTTTATGACTCAGAACATATTCATACACTTTATGAAGAAAATTTAGATATTATTAGACCATATGTAAATGCTAATAAACTAGGAACAACAGCATCTGAAATTGCAGAATATAGAATGCTTGAGTTAGTCGCAAGATCTATTGTAGATACAATTATTCCAAATGGTTTTTATAATCATAAACAAATTATTCAAACAACAGGTCAAGGAACAGACTACTTCCCATTATGGTATGACACAAATAAAATTTTAAAAGTTTATGAAAATAACAAATTAGTTTATGATGTTGATACTCCAGAAGATAATGAGTACCAATTTGTCATAACATTAGATAACTCTGCTGTTCAAAAATTTATTGCAGATCCATATAACAGAGCAGAGCAAGCACCACCAAATATTCCATCAGCAAGGGGAGATTTAGGATATTATGGTTTTCAATCAGTTGGCTTTCCAGCAGGATATGATTATACATTTATTGTAGATACTGGATTTAAGACAATTCCAACAGATGTTGCTTACGCAACAGAAACATTAATGGAAGATATTAAGTGTGGAAAGTTAGATTACTATAAGAGATATGTCACAGCATACAATACAGATCAGTTTAGAATTCAGTTTGATAAGTCCATGTTTGGAGGAACTGGCAATCTCTTAGTTGATAAGATTTTGGATAAATATTCAAATACAATTCTTAAACCAGGGTTAATTTAATGATATGCGAATCAACAGATTATATGTTTCCTATGCAGGGTTCAGTATACTATCCTATAGTTGATCAGGGAGACTTTGGTGCAATTAAAAAGCATTGGGTAATAGATAAGCAGTTTGCTTGCATATTTTCTTCTGCTGGAAGAGCGTTTAAAGAAGAACTTAAACCTAATGTAAGCATAAAAGAAAATGCAGTACTTGTTGGTAGGGTAAAATCAGACTTAAGAATTTCTTCTCGTGATGCCAAGAATCCACTAACAAACATATTAATTACAGACATAAAAGATAAAGATGGAAATATTGTATACATGGAAACTTCAGGTCCAAGGTCTGGCAAAGGAACTTTATTTGAAATAGCAACTTTTGAACCATTTGTTGGAGCCTTTGGAGTAATAGATTTTTATAAGGTTGTAATTAGAAGATCTGAAAATCAAGCAGGTGATCTATGATAACTAAGTTTAATTCTAATCAGTTTAAAAAAGAAATGACAAATATTGTTAATTATTCTGTTGGATTTTTAGAAGGAGTTCAAAAAGGAAAAACTATATTCCTAAAAAATTTTGGAATGCAAACAGTAGAATTGATGAAAGAATTTATAGATTCAAATGCAAGAGTAAATCCTCAAATGCTTGAGCACGTATATGAATGGTATCAAATTGGAAGCCCAGATGCAAGACTATATGATATTTCATACACAACAAGTAATTTAGGATTATCTTTTAAGTCATCTTTTAGTCAATCTATATCAATTAAAAATGGGTCAAGAACTCCTTTTTATGACAAAGCAAGAATTATGGAAAAAGGAATCCCAGTAACGATTAGACCAAAAAATGCACAAGTCTTAGCATTTGATGATAATGGTGAGACTATTTTTACAAGGGGTCCAGTACAAGTTATGAATCCTGGAGGAACAGCAGCAGAGCGTGGCTTTGAAAAAACATTTGATATGTTTTTTAATAAATATTTTTCACAAGCATTTTTAAGAACAAGCGGTATTGCAAAATATCTTGAAAATCCACAGGTATATAAAAAAGATATGCAAGCAGGCAAAAAGATGGGTAAGTCTAAAGGACTATCAACTGGATATAGATGGATTGCTAATGCAGGAATGGGTGGATAATGGCTATAGTTATTGATCATCCACCATCATTTATAAATGCATTTTTACAGCAAAAACTTGGTGCAGACTTTGGAGCAATCCCAATGTTTCCAACTGTTCCTACAGATATGATATCCATGGCAGAAGGGTTTTCTATTCAAGATTTAACAGAAGGAACAAGATTTAGTTTTAACGGTAATGCTGCTATTTACGATAGAATGCACAGAATTAGAAAGTCTCCTTTCCCTCATATTAAATGCGAACAACTTCTTTATTATTTTAATGCTTTAACAGAAGATGCAGTACCAATTTGATTAGAATAACTCAAACTATCCAGGACCTTTTAGACCGTGGCGATGAATCTGCAGAAGATCTAAATACATGGATTTCTGAAAATCTTGATATTCAAGGCACAAAGAATGTAGATAGGCCAACAGCAACCGTTCCTGGACATGGAACATTTTATATTCCATATTTTCATAACATAAAGATATATCAATTAGAAGAAACAAGGGACATTGTAGACTTTGGAACAGCCCGTACCTATGCGGGGAATAAGATAATTATTGATTATGATTGGCATGCCGTATATCCAGACTTAAATAACTCTTAATAAAAAGGCTGTATAATTGTAGTGAGGAAACAAGCCCTTTTAATAAAATGAAAGAGGTGAAAAATATGGCTAATTATAGTCGCGGTTCAAGCAGTAACATTATCGTGGGTGCAGCAGCACTTTTTACACATAATGCAGGCCCAATCGGATACGATGAAGACGGCAAGATTACAGATGCGCAAGCAGCAATAGATCTTCCAGCACTTACAGCATCCGCAACATCCTATAAGGATACTCTGTCAAATGATGGAGATTTCACAAATATAGGATACACATCAAATGGTTTGGATATTGAATTCAATCCAGATTTTGGTGATGTAGCAGTAGATCAACTTCTTGACGTTGCTCGTTTATTCAAGCAAGGCATGACAGTTAATCTAAAGACATCTTTTGCAGAAGCAACACTAGAAAATCTTCTAGTAGCAATTGCAGGAAAAGATAGCGATCTTCCAGAAGCAGTTTCAGGAATTCATTCATTGAGAATGTCTGCAGGAGATATTGGCGACGTTCCTCTAGAGCGTGGCCTTGTAGCAGTAGGACCAGGTTCTGGTTCTTCTCTAGATCCAAAGGAAAGAATCTACGTAGCATATCGTGCACTCTCAATTGAGACTGTTACAGTATCTGCAAAGCGTGATGCAGCATCTATGTTCGATGTATCATTCCGTTTGCTTCCAAATGACAATGCGTCATATGGTAAGATTGTAGATCGTTCACTAGCGTAATACAACTTAATATGATAGGCTCAATCCTTCGGGGTTGGGCCTTTCTGTTTGGTATACTTATATAATGGCAACAAAAATATACGACACAAAAAAAATATCATTAGTAGATGATAGAGTTATTTTTGCTGCTCCATTAAAAATAAAATACTTAAGAGAATTTTTAGAGACATTTGAAACTATTAAAGAAGCAAAAAGTGATGATGAATCAATATCTATTCTGGCTCAATGTGCTCTTATTGCAATGCAACAATATTGCCCATCAATTAAAACTATTGAAGATTTAGAAGATAGCCTAGACTTACCAACCATCTATGATGTTATTGATGTTGCAGCGGGAATCAAAATTAACGAGAAGTCAGAAAACACAGTTAAGGACCAGGCAGTTGACAGTGGATCAACATGGGAAACCTTAGACTTAGCAAAACTAGAGTCAGAGGTTTTTTTAATCGGTATATGGAAAGACTATGATCAATTAGAATTATCAATGTCTATGCAAGAGTTAACAGCAACACTAAAAATAAAGAGAGAGTTAGACTATAACGATAAAAAATTTTTTGCTGCAATGCAGGGTGTTGATTTAGATAAAAATTCTGGTAATGGTAACGAATGGGAAGATATGAAGGCTAGGGTATTTAGTAAAGGAGCAGTAACTGACGGCAACGATATTCTGGCTTTACAAGGTATTAATGCTGAAAAGGCTGGTTTTGGAATAGACATGGGTCTTACCTATGAAGTTTATAATTAGTAAAAAATAAACCTGACTTATGGTATAATTAACTAAACCTTATAAGGAGGAATAAATGGCAACTGCCACTGAAGAAAAGACAGTCACGCTTATCGATGGCACCAAGATCAAAGTTAGACCACTTAAGATCTCTCTACTTCGTCCGTTTATGAAGAAGTTTGAGGATATCGCAAAGGTATCAGAAGATAACGAAAAGTCTATGGATTTACTCATGGACTGTGTTCAAATTGCAATGCAACAATACAAGCCAGAATTGGCAGAAGACAAGGAAGCACTAGAAGAAAATCTAGACCTTCCAACAGTATACAAGATTGTCGAAGAGGCATCAGGAATTAAACTTTCTGACGCATCATTACTTGGCAACCTTGCAAATAACTAAATAAAGAGGTGTTAATGGATGGCTGATGTAGAATCCAATATTCATGTAAATATTGATACGTCTGATGCTTTAGCAAGTCTAAAACTTCTACAACGTCAAATATCAGCCTTCCATACACAGATGTCAAAATCTGGTACTGCAGCATCTGCGGTAGCAGCAAATCAAGCACAAAACTTGATGAACAACATAAATGCTACTGGTAAATTTAACGCATCAATGCGAACAGTAACATCAAGTACAGAATCTTTTACCAATGCTTTAGAAAGAAATAAATTAACTTCTAGAGAATATTTTAGATATACTGGTGCTGCAACAAAAACTTTTGGTAGATTATTTGCATCTGAGTTTGAAACATTAAATAAAGTTGCAAGAGAACGTGTAAAAGATATACAAACCCAGTATGTTAAAATGGGTAGAGGTGCTAATGGTGCGCTACAAGCAATTGCCGTAAGGCCTCTAACGCTGGATATGAAAAATCTTGGAACACAAACTGCTATGGCTGCACAAAGACAACAACTTCTTAATCAATTATTGAAACAAGGATCAACAAATCTTTTAAACTTTGGTAAAAATACACAATGGGCTGGTCGTCAGTTGATGGTTGGTTTTACAGTTCCACTTGTAATGCTTGGATCAGTTGCTTCAAAAACATTTATGAAACTTGAAGAACAGGCAATTAGATTTAAGCGTGTTTATGGAGAAATGTTTACGACTCAGGCCGAAACAGATGCCATGGTTAAGCAGGTTCAAAAACTTGCAACAGAATATACCAAGTATGGTGTTGCAATAGAAGATACAATGAAAATGGCTGCAGATGCAGCAGCAATGGGTAAACAAGGAGCAGATTTACTTGCTCAGATTGCTCAAGCAACAAGACTTGCAGTTCTTGGTGGAGTAGACCAAGCACAAGCATTACAAACAACTATCTCAGTAACAAATGCATTTGGAGTTGCTGCAGATCAGTTAGCAGGAAAAATTGATTTCCTTAACGCAGTTGAAAACCAAACAGTTGTATCAATTGAAGATTTAACAACAGCAATTCCAAAGGCTGGACCAGTTGTAAAACAACTTGGTGGATCTGTAGAAGATCTAGCCTTCTTCCTTACTGCAATGAAAGAAGGTGGAATCAATGCATCTGAAGGAGCAAACGCTCTTAAGTCTGGACTAGCATCTTTAATTAACCCATCAGCAAAAGCAAGTAAAATGCTTGCAGGGCTTGGTGTTAATATTAAAGGAATTGTTGAAGCAAACAAAGGAGATATTAAGGCAACAGTAGTTGGATTTGCACAAGCACTTGATACACTTGATCCACTTAATCGTGCTCGTGCTATTGAGCAATTATTTGGTAAGTTTCAATTCTCAAGACTGTCTACATTGTTTCAAAACGTAACAGCGCAGGGTACACAAGCACAAAGAGTTTTGCAATTAACACAAGCAACTACAGAAGAACTTGCAATATTATCACAGCGAGAATTAGACAAAATTCAAAACACAACAACTTATAAATTTAAAAAATCAATGGAAGATTTAAAATTAGCAATAGCGCCTGTAGGAGAGCAATTCTTAAAAGCATTAACTCCCATTGTTGAGTTTGTTGGAAAAGTTCTTGATAAATTTAATAATTTAGGAGATGGTACTAAAAAGTTCTTAACTATTCTTACAGTTGCTCTTGCTGGGGTTGGGCCAGTTCTTTTGATGGGATTTGGTTTAGTTGCAAATGCTGTTGCTAATATAATTAAAATGTTTGTAGGCCTAAAGTCTGTATTTAATAGAACTGGTCAATCAAGTCAAATATTAGGAGAACAGACAAACTATTTAACTAAAGAACAATTAGAAGCCTCAGCAGTTGCAGCATCACTTGATCAGGTTCATCAAAGATTAAGGCAAACTTTTACATCTGAAACAGCAGCAGTAAATATGTTGGCAAATGCATATAGAAGAGCAATTGCATCACAGATAGGATTTGTTGGTCCTAGTGCTGGAAAGCGTATGCCTACACCTAAAAAATATTCTAAAGGAACAACAAGTGTTCCAGGAACTGGAAATAAAGATACTGTAAACGCAGACCTAACTCCTGGTGAAGCAGTAATTCCTCAACAATCAGCACAAGATCCAGCAAATAGGCCAGCCATTGCACATATGGTTGCAGGCGGAAGAATTCAAGGATTAGCCTTTGCTCCCGAAGCAGTAAAAACAAAAGATAACAATGCTACAAAAATGAGTGAGACTCACGTAGGTGGTAAAAGCGAGCCAAGACTAATATCAGACATAATAAAGGCTCATCCAGAAATGACTGACAATCAAAGATTAAAACTTATCACCATGGAACAGGTTCTTTTGTCACAAGGATTGCCAGCAGTAACAACAACTAAACATGGATTAATGTTTGATTTTCCACTAGAGATCAACAAAAGAATGTATGGAGAAGGAATACCAAAACAAGATTTTATAAATGAATGGATAAAAGACGGGGCAGCAAAATGGCATCCATCTGGAATGAGTCCTGTACAAGCACAAGCACTAGATGATGCATTTTTAACTGCTGTTAAAGACTCTAAAGCAACAATGATTAATGATGATCTATTAAAAAATTTATATGAAGAAAAAATTCCAAAAATTATAAGTCCAAATGATCCAGGATACATAAAGTCTAAAGGTTTATATGTAACAGACTTTAGATTTAATATGGGTCAGGGTTTGGGAACTACGCCAGAATCAAGCGCAGCAATATTAGAAAAAGCAAAAACAACAATAAATCCAGCAACTGGAAAACCTTACATTGCCGACTATGAGATTAAAACTAGAATATCTCAAAGTCAGGGTAAAGTAGTAACTTCCTCTGGAAGTGTAACTCTTAATCCAGGAATGTATAATGGTTTTGAGATTAAAGAGCCAACAACTGTAAATATGAATAGACTTGGCACTGGTACAACGCCAACTTTTTCTAAGAAAAAAGATAGTCAAGGAATAAAGAAATCAACAAAAACAAAAATTGCAGTTCCTTTAGAGGCTCCAAAACTAATTGATCTTCAGAAAGCATTAGACCATAAAGAAAAGTTACAGGCTATAGCAGCAGATGCAGCAGGGACTTCAAATGGAATAAAGAAACCAACAAACTTTGGTGTCCAGCAATCTCAAAGTTCTGGAAGAAGTAATTTTATGTCAACCATTGGTGGAGTATATATAAAGCCAGATGGAACAAAAGTATTTGTAAAGCCTATGTTAAGCGAATTAGATGCTGTAGCAGAAAAAAGAGCAACTGAAATTGCAAGAACCGTTCATGGGTTGGTAGCACCAAAGCAAACTATTAGGACAATGATTGACCCTACAGATATTTCTGAGACAGATGTTAATAAAAAAAGAAAAATAATTGTACTAGAGTCTCCTTATGATCCAAGGTTTGATCCAAACACAATGTCAAAAACATTCACACAAAAAGATTATTTTAAACAGTTAGTTGCATCAAGTCTTCGTGCAGATAAAGATCTTAAGAAAGGCAATCTTGGAGGAAAAGTTTTAGCAGATGTTGGAGCAGCAGGAGTTTTTGATACAGCCTCTGGGAAAAGGACTTATTCAAAAGGTCTTCCATCAATGGAAGATATTGCAATGCATAACTTTAAAGGTGTTGCAGGAGCAAACGCTAATGCTTCCCCTTTCTGGTTTGGAAATGCAACAGCAGATATTCCACAAAGGATAAAATCTGCAAAAGAGTATAAAGACTTAGTTGTTGCGGAAATAGAAAGAACTCTTCCAAAATTAAGAACAAAAATTGATAGTCTTAAACTTGCTGACAATGATCCAGCCAAAAAAGTCTATGAGGACATGTACAAAAGACTTGAGGCTGGTAAGGCTGCAGACTGGGAAAAAGTTTATAATTTTCATAGATCAATTTTAGTAAAACCAGATGAAGTGCTTCAAGATAAAAATGGTAACTTAAAACCAATACCAACAAAACCAAATAACGGAAAATTAAAGTCAAATTCTGGCAGTATAAGCGACACAAGACTTGCTCCAGCAAGTGTTGCTTCATTAGTTCGTCAAGGGCCAAAAGCAAGAATTGTTGGAAAAGCAAATGCTCCAGGGTCAAATAATGCAACTGTAAACGCAGTCCTTGCTGGAGTAAAAGGGTCTGTTGCAAAAGCCAAGGTTGCTGGCGCAACTATTGGAAAAACAATATCTCAGTCAGCAGCAGCATCATCAAGAACTACATTATATGGCACTGGACCAATAGATTCAGATGCTAAATCTTTACGTAGACAAATGGAAAAGCGCCAAAAGGCAGAAGCAAAAACACAAGCAAAAATGGCAGCATCAAAAACTAAACTATACGGTATGGGACCAATGGATGCAGATGCCAAATCTATGCGTAGACAAATGGAAAGAAGAAGTAAGTTAGCAAACTCTGTAGCATATCAAAAAAGAATTATTAGTGAAAGAGCAGCAGCACAATTTACAAAAGCACCTTCAATATCTGCAACGCCAATAGGACCTTCAATGGCAAATGGAAAATTTGAAACCACCAAATTACAAAGAACTAAAAATAATTTATCAAATGCAAGAGCAGCAGGAAAAGGTGGTATGGGTCTTGCTGGCGGTGTTGGATTAGCAGCAGGAGCAGCAATGATTGGTTCTATGGCTCCAGGCAAAGTTGGAGAAATATCACAAAAATTAATGATGCCACTTATGGGGTTGTCTATGATAATTCCAATGTTAAAAAGTCCTGCTTCGGCTTTAGCGGTAGGACTTGTTGCAACAGTTGGATCATTTGTTGCTTTAAGAATGGCATTTGATAAAGCAGCAAATAATGTTTTACAAGAAGGTGAAAAGTTTAAAGGATCTACATCTGCAATACAGTCAATAGCAAAATTTGGTGGTAAAGCAACAGCCTCAGAACAGATGGACCTAAGAAGAAAAAATTCTTTTTCAATGCTTGGCCCAGCAACAGGTAAGACTACGTATGGAGAATCATTTGTTCAAACAGCAGAGGGTAAAGCATTAACAGCAAAAATATCAGAACAAAGTGCTAAGGGTAAAGGAAATGTTGCAGCAAAAGATTTAAGTGGTCAACTTTCTGCAGCAATTATGTCTGGTGCTATGGATATGTCACAAGCAAAAAGTTTGGCCATGAATGCTGGCAGACAAGCAGGAAACATGTCTATTGGTATAAAAGTTATTGCTCAACTAGAAAGTTTACTTGGACCAAATGGAGAAAATCTTATTAACGATCCATTAAATGTTAGAATTAATATGATAAATGCAAATGCAAAGAATATGCAAAATAGTGCAAACAACGTAAAGAATGCTGGTAATTTACAAAAACTTGCTGGACAAAAAGTAACACAAGGACTAGGAATAGGTGCATCTGCACTTGGTGGAGCAGCAGCAGGTGCTGGATTCGGAACAGCACTTGGACCTGCAGGAACTCTAGCAGGAGCAATCATAGGTGCTGGAATTGGAACAGCAGTAGGAGCAATTGGTGGATACTTTGCATCACAGAAATATGCAAAAGAAGCAGCAGTTCTTGGAGCAACCTATGCGGTAGATGCTAAAATTGCAATGGAACAAAATAAACAAATATTAGATTCATTTGATATGTACTATCAAAAAAAGATTGAAGAGTTAACCCTGCAAGGCAAAATTAATGAAGCGAATCAAATGCAAAACGATTACATTAGAGATAGAAATACACTTACAGCAGCCCAAAGTGCTTTACAAGCAAATATTGTTTCACAGTATAACTCTGCTGGTGGACTTCAAGAGTCAATGATGTCTGGAATGAAAAAAGCCACAACTGCAAAATACAAAAATGATCCTAACCAATTAGCATATATAGATACTGTAAATCAACAATCAAAAAATCTAAGAAAAGATGGTCTTATAAACAGTGGTCAAGAGTTTTTAATTCAAGCAAAAATGGCAAGTGGAGATATTCCTCCAGCCGTATTTAGAACTCTTTTACAAATGGCAACAGATAACAAAGACATTGCACCAAAGATGATGAACATTATTACAAAATTTACTGGTGCAACATCTGAGTCAATAGGCGTTGCAGCACAAAATATTCTTGATGCAAAGGGTGATGTTAATAAAACAATTCAAACAAACTTTATTACAAAAGTTGAAGCATTTGAAAAAGACTCAGATGCTCTTGATTTTACAAAAAATATGATTAAATTAAATAATCTTAATACAGTTATACCTTCAGATTTTATGGTTAGTTTTTACATAGACCCAAAAAATAAAGCAGCATATGATGAATTAAATCGAATTCTTGATGCAATTGAAACACAAAAACCAAAAACAATAGATGCTGTTTATAACATAATGCCACAACTTAAGGGCAGTGCAGCCTTTAATGAAGCATACTTTAAATCATTAACAGATGATCAAAAACTTGTATACACAACCACAATTGCATCAATTATTAATATTCCAGATCCACAGATTGAAGCAAGCGCAGATTACATAGCATGGACTAAAGAATCTGGACCTCATGGTGGTGCAGATGTTACTGGCAGTATTGCAAATAAAATAGCAAAATATAAAGAAGCACAGGGCTGGAAAGCAGTTACAGATAATACACAAGTAGGAGTTGCTGCCCCAGCAAAAACAACGTCAACTGGCGGAAACACAGTACAGGCCTCACCATTAGATGATTTGGTAAAGAAATTAAGAGATGTAAGAATGAATCAGATTATGGTAACAGAAGGCTGGGGTGCTTCAAGTAAAGCACTTAATAAACTATTTGGCGGTAGCAAGACAATCAATGTATTTAGTGGTATAGAAAACGATCTAAGACGCCTAGGTGGAAGTCAAGATTTAATTGAACTAATTATTGGTATGGACCCAAAGGTATATGAACAGAAAAAGAACTCACTATTTTTCTTTGACAACAAGAAAAACATTATTGGACTAAGAGAAGATGCTAAAAACATTCAGGAAGCATTAAACTCAATAACTATGGGTGACTGGAACTCTAGTATGGAGGCAGACCTTAAGGCTATTGATAATCAGTCCTCTGCATTTAATAAGTTAGCAAACCTTGGAGTTCCAGTAGCAGATGCATATCAGTTAATTTCTGATAAGACAATAGCATCAGCAATTGCCAATGGCGTTAATGATAAAACATTAAAAACATTAATTGAAAGATATAAAACTTTGACTGCAGCACAACAAAAATCAGCAGCAATAAGCGGAGTAAAGACAGACATTGCACAATTTAAGAAAGATACAATGCAAGAAGCAAGACTAAGATCTAAGTATGGCGCAGAAAATGCTTTTGCAATTTCATCAGATGAAAACTTAAAAGCAATGGAAAATCAAGTTGCTTTAGCACAAGCAAAAGTAGATAGGTTGATGAGAATTGATGCACCAGCAATAATGATCGGTGCTGCACAAGGAGAATTAAATGCATTAATTTCTGACTTTAATGAAAGACTAAATCAGTTAAAATCTACAGTTGAATTTATGCAAGGACTATTTGATAAAGGCTTTGGCAATGCAATGCAGGCTTTTGATGTTAAAGAAACAGCCCTTAATATACAATTTAAACTAGACACAAAATCAAAAGATACAATAATTAAAGATGCACAAAATGCAATAGCATCAATTCAATATAAAATAGATGATAAACAAGCAGCCTTAAAGGGTATTGAAGATCAAGAACAAAAAATTAATGACAAATATGATGAAAGAATTCAAGCCTTAAATGAAGTTGAAAAAGCCAATGCAACTATTTCAAATCAACAAAAGGGACAACTAACTCTTGCTGAAGCATTAACATCGGGAGATATTGCTGCAGCAGCCAGGGCTGCACAAGACATTAGAGCACAAGAAGCAGCAGATGCCGTAACGAAACAAAAGGATGCTGTAGAACAGTCTCGAAAGTATGAATTGGCTGGAGTAACTGCAATTGATAAAACTGATGGCAAAGTTAAAACTAGGAAGCAACTTGAAGAAGAAATTAAAACCCTTGAAACTGAAATATTCAAAATTGAAGAAGATAAACTAGAACCAGCGCAAGAGTTTATTCGATTAAGACAAATTCAATTAGATAAAGATATAGAAGGACTTACAGTTCTTGGACTAACAAAAGATGCATGGGCAGCAATTAAAAATGAAGTAGACCTTGCATTAATTAAGAGCGCAGCATTTGTTGAATCTATGCAACTTGCACTAGATGTTCAAAAAAGACTTATTGATGCATATAATACACAAAAACCAGCAGCACAGGTCACACCAGCAGTTGCTTCACCTAATAAACAAGTAGCAGACCCTGCAACTACTCCAGAAGTTCCTGCAGTGGTAAAAAAAGCAGCAGACGCAGCAGTAGCAGATGCAGCAGCAGCAGTAGTTGCAGCAGGATCAACTGCAGCAGCAGCAGCAATTGCAGCAGATGCAGTGCCTGGCGCAACCATAGTAGTGGGAAATGAAACAACTACAAATACAGCAGGAACTATAGAACCAACAGGTTCAAATAGACCAACAGATCAGTCATCTGTTGTTCAGATGCATTTTGATGATTTACAAAAAATTGCAGATGATGCAGACAAGAATTTTATGCTTTTTAATCAGGCAATGAATGTTGGAGATGTAGCAAAGAATGCAGGAAACACTCCAGCCCAGCACTTGGCAGATTTATACAAGTTACAAAATGATCTTGCTGTGCAAAAGGCTATGGCACCAACAGAAGGAATGCTTGCACAAGAAAAAGCAGTAAGAGATGCAGCAAATGCTGCCGCAGCAGCAGCAACGGCTAAGAAAGCAGCAGATGCAGCAATGCTAAAGAAATTTGGTGGAAATGCTGCAGCAGCAAATGCATTTGGTAATTGGTCTATGGGTGGCCTCATTCCTAATTATTTTGCAGTTGGTGGTTTTGCAAAGGGTACTGATACAGTGCCAGCAATGCTAACTCCAGGAGAGTTTATTATGAGTAAGTATGCAGTTGATTCTCATGGCGTAGACACTATGAGGGCAATCAATAATGGTCAAACAACAGGCGGGGCAGTGTATAATAATACATATACATTAACTGTTAATGCAAAAACAAATGCTAATCCAAATGAAATTGCACAGGCAGTAATGTCAACAATTAAACAAGTTGATGACAGAAGAATTCGGGGGATTGGTTTAAATGGTAGATGATCCAAGGTTCGCCTATATGCAAAGCCGTAAAAGATACAACAGACCTAGCGGTATGCTATGGTCTGAAAACTCTGGTACTCTGATAAATGGTTTGTATATTCCTCAAGGATACGAAGTCGGAGCAGCAACAGAGGGGGTAGATCCAGAACTAATAGACCAATTTTTAATGCTTACAGATGATAATAGATCGCCACTTGATTTTTCAGATGAGCGTATTGAAAAGCGAGAGAGAATGATTAATGGACGTATGAGATCATATCATACTGCAGACAAGATGAAAATTAGCACTGGCTGGAATATGATTCCTTCAAGGTCGCATTCGAATGTTCCAAGTTTTAATATAGTAACTGGAAAATCACCACACACTTCATACACAACAGACGGTGGCGCAGGTGGAGCAGACATGCTTGAGTGGTATGACGGACACAAGGGTTCTTTCTGGGTATTCCTAGCATATGATAGAAAAGGAATTTTTAAGGGAACAGAGGCTCCCTATGATCACCTATCCCAGTATAACCAACTTATAGAAATGTTTATATCAAGTTTTTCATACTCTGTAGAAAAAAGAGGCGCTAACTTTGATTATTGGAATGTCTCAGTTACCTTGGAAGAGGTATAATGTTTGAGGACAAAGACTTACAAAATTTCTTAGAAACATCTTCAACAATAAGAAATAAGTCAATCATAACTGCTGAATGGAATATGAATATTCCAACTAACATTAAACACATAGGAAACTATAGATATAGACCTACACAGTCTGGATCCGTATACTCTTCTTTGCCTAGTAGTTTTGATGTTAATGATGATGGAAACTTTTATACAGGAGCAACTGATGCAGATATTATTATAGATGGAGAGTTTGATAATAATGATATTCCAACAACATTTTTAACTAAGAAAGAAAAACTACAAACTCTTTATTCTTTAGAAGATTGCTTTGGTCAGTTTAGACCAAGGTCAGGAATTAATAAAGCGGTATTTTTTGAAAAAGGAAAACTGCACCATCCAAATTTATTCATGGCAGATAGACCCAGATACTACATGCCAGATAAAAATGACAAGTTTAAGTATTGGACATCATATAGAACAGAGTCTGGAGAGGAGTACGGAATAGCATCAAATGTTCGTGACTCTCAGTATTCTATAGAAGATGCTTGTCCATTTGTTGTTTATAAAGAAAAAATTCCAACAAATAGGGTTGTAGTTAAAATGCAAACACATACTGGAACTGAAAACCTTGGGCCATTTTCTTCACCGACTGGAGCATATGCAGATCCATTTTATGGAGAATTAAACCAAAAAACTCCAAGTAAGTGGAAGATTCAGTTTTTAAGGGATGGCAATTGGGAAAATGTTGTATCTTTTAACCCAGCAGTAACAAGAAGAGACGGAACTCCTATTATTAAAAGCGACGGATATGTTGAAATTGCTTACGGATTAATAGTACCAGAAGAGTGGAGATCAAATTTTGTTATTGCAGAAACTTATACAAGTATTTCATTGCTTCCAGAACAGTCAGTAATTGGTTATGCTTATTTAATTAAACCAAATAAAGACGAACTAGGCGCTTACCATATTTGGGACGGTACACAGTATGTGGTAAAAATACCAACATACGGGTGGTACATACAAGATGAGACAGTAGATAGATTGACTAACTTTGTAACAGATGCAACGTCTCCAGATGTATTTGTAAAAACACTTGACAAGAAAGAGCAGTTTAGAGAGTTTGAGTATATAAGCGGTATAAGACTTGTAGTAGAAACTATGAACACAAAAGATGCCACATTTGATCTTATTGAAATTTCTCCAAGACTTGTGATGAATGTTTCTGATAAAACAATTGACTACTCTATCAATAAGAGTGCTTCAGACCTTGGACTTTCTGGTTTGCCAGTAGGACAACTAATTGCTTCTAATGGAAGCATAACTCTTTTTGATCATGATCAAGCATTTAATACTAACAACAAAAATAGCATAATTGCTAAATATATTTCAAGGCATGCTCAGTTTAAATTTTATGAAGTAATTGTTGATGTTGCTGGATGGGACTACTATGTTCCGATAAAAGCATTATACTCAGATGCATTTCCAAAACAAGACCTAATGTCAAAGCGTGTGTCTATATCATTAAGAGACATGTATTGGTATTTAGAATCACTAACTGCTCCAGAAATACTGATGACTGAGGTTTCTGTTAGTTCTGCAGTTTCTTTGCTACTAGACCACATAGGATTCTCTAACTATACTTTTAGAAGAGTTGCAAATGAAAAAGAAATTATCATTCCATACTTTTTTGTTGGGCCAGACACTAGCGTTGCACAGGTTCTTCAATACTTGGCAGTTTCAACTCAGACAGCAATGTTTTTTGATGAGTACAACAACTTTGTTATGATGAGTAAAAATTATATAATGCCAACAATAGAAGAAAGGCCGACAACTTTTGATCTTAAGGGTACAAAAGATTTTGTAGAAGATCGGGAAGTAAGAAACAAAACAAATAAGCCAAAATTGGCAAATGTTATTTCTGTATCAACCCAGGATAGTGCGGTATATAATGATGGCGCAATTAATTACAGTACAAGATACATTCAAAGATCTATAGGATCACTAAGACAGGCAAGCCTTGTAGATGATGAAAGATACTACACATACAAACCAGCACTGTTATGGGAAGTTTCTGGTACACAAAATACCAAGTCAATAAATAATGAAGTGGCAACTCAATCTGCCTATGTGCTCAGCGCTATTCCTCTTAACTCGGATCTAACTGCTTCTGTACCAGAAGTAAAAAACAACATTGTGATTAATAATACATTTAGCCTTGGTGAAGCAGCCTACTGGATTACAAGATATAACGGATACTTCTATTCACAAGGAGAGATTATTAAGTATGATGCAGTTCAATATAATGTTTCTGGGTTTGGAAATGTATGGATAACATCAACTGAAGATTATCAAAACTATTTTGCAAAACTTCCATTTAATGGAAAAATATATCCTACAGGTTTAGTTAGAATATACTCTGAGCCAAAGTACTTTGAAAAAGATGGAGTAGTTAAACTACAGAATGGAGTTGTTCAAAAGCATGGCCGTGGTCAATTTGGAACTGAAGTTGTTGCACACTCTGCTGGAATATCTGATTATTGGAAATCAGATGACAATGTCAAGGGTTGCTCAATGCTTTCAGAATTTTTATTTGATCAAGATATAGAACCGATAGATATTGAAGTAGTAATCCCACCAGGCTCGACACAACAAGAGATAGACCTTCTAAAGGCTGCTGGCAAGGCAACTAGAGAAGGATACTCTTCAGATGCGATTGCAAGAACATCGTCAAGAAGTGGAATTATTAAAAACTTTATGTCAACGTCTTTTCTTGGAGAAATTGTAACGGCAACAAAGCAACAGACTGGAACGCTACAATCTTCTGCTTTGTCTCTTACTGGTCCGAACTTTACAACTAAAGAAAATCCAAGAGATTTTATATCCTATGTTCATAAAAACTTAAAAGACAAAAAGTATAAGCATTTTGGAACAAGAATGAGAATCGTTGGAAAGATTGAAAACAACGAAGATAGAGGTCAGACATCTAATGGATCTTCAACATACTACATTGTTAATGGTAGCACCCCAGATAAAAATATAAACATATCTGGTGGCTCTGGAGGTCTTGCATTTATGCTTAACCCAACAACAAATGTTGGTTATTATTTTGAGATTGCAGCGCTAGGTGTTGGAAATTTGTCAGATCAAGAAAGACAAAGTGTTAGCAATGTTTTCTTTTATAAGATAAAGTCTAACAATGGCGTAGCAGTTCCAGTCTCTCTTTGGCAGGGTCTTGGAGAAATTACTGTAGATGATGGTAAGTTTACTGGTCAGGCAAGAATAGTTGCTGAACAAAATTCAACGGTATATGACTTAGCAGCAGAGTATGAAGATATTGGAAGCATAAGAAGATTCTGTCTATATCTAAATGGCCAATTAATTAAGACAATAGATGACACAGATCCTCTACCAGCGTACTCAGATGTTGCACTATTTACACGAGGCTCTTCAAGAATTATGTTTGAAAATGTTTATGCATTGTGTAATAACTATTCTCAGAATACAACATTTTCTTTAGGAGCCCCAGTCAACTCTGTATTTGGAGACTCAGACATAAACGCTAATGAGTCTTTTAGAAAATATTCTATAAGTGGACTAATTCAAAATACATACTTGGCAGGTGTAGGAAATTCAGAAGCACCAAAATACAACATATACTTTGAGGAGTTTGGTAGCATAATGAGAGAAGCAGCCACTTTTAATTTTAAGTATGATAAAGCCTTTCCAGCACTAACTGCAAAGATTTCTCCAACGTTCAACAAGATAAAAGGATATGTTGTTTCTGGATTTAGGGCAGGATCATATGGAGCAGAGTTTATGGTGTTTAATGCAACAGATACGGCAATTAGTTTAGACGAGACAACTGGTAACTATTTAAGAGTTCAAGGAGTAACATTTACACAACAATCAGATAATAGGTTAACTGTTGATGATTACTTTAATAAAAACAGTTTAACATCTGATCCACAGTTTGTCGCAGATACTTTAATTTCAAACCCATATAAATTTAAACAAGATTATCAGGATATCAAGTTGAGTAGAATGACTTACGGTAAAAAAGAATTTTCTTTAAATACTCCATACATTCAATCTTATGATGAAGCAAATAGTCTCATGAAATGGCTTATTGAAAAAATAGCAAAGCCAAGAAGGTCTGTTGGTGTTAAGGTGTTTGCAATACCAACCTTACAACTGGGAGACATTGTGACCCTTGACTATGAAGAAAACGGAGTATCTATGGCATCTTCTTTATCAAGCAGGTTTGTAATCTATAACATTGATTATTCCAAGAGTATAGATGGACCAGATATGACATTATTTTTGAGTGAGGTTGTTTGATGGTATATCTAGGAAACATGACAGATGGCGGTGGAGAAACAGCATCACCAAATACTACTGCTTCGCTTCCAATACCAAATGCTACGGCTTCACTTCCATTAGTAGACAACGCAACATCTCAAGGTGCTTCATTAAAGTCAACTGCGTATGCCATAAAGATTGCAACCCCTGATTTAATAATAAGAGATTCAGAGGTTATGTCTATTGAAATAATGACAGACCTAATCTTTGAAGATATTGGCGGTCAAGAACTTGCAACAATATCCAGACACGATCTAGTCAATGGTCAAAAAGTAGTCTATGCTCCTATTAAAAATTTAACAGATCTTTATTTACAGTACAACCCAAATAATATTTTAAGGCTACAGCAGTCTGACTCATATTTTAAGTCTTTGTCTATTTCAATAATGGACCACCTGCCAGTTTGTGGGAATGGGTATGACATAATTGAGAACCCTCTTGAGCCAGATAAAAACAAATGGACAAAGGTTCCAAACTGCAAGTCTATTTATGTTGATCCTATAAGCGGAGACTTAATAATTAACCTTGTAAACTTAAAAGATGGGGTCCAGGCAGAGGTTCAGTTATTGACAAGTGGAGAGATTTATGATGCTACAATATACAATGGAGGAAATTAAGTGATAACAAATACAGGAAAGAATATTTTAGCCAAGTACCTTGTTGGTCAAACACCATCATATGCTTCTCATATTGCTGTTGGGTGTGGCCCCAAACCACTAACCCAAGACGGAACTCTTCCAGATTTTTCAGATAAGAAGTCACTTGACTTTGAAATGTTTCGTGTGCCAATAACCTCAAGAGGTTTTGTGGATGAGTCAGGTGTCTCAAAAGTCGTACTTACAGCAGAACTTCCAACACAAGAACGATATGAAATTACAGAGGTAGGTTTATTCTCTGCTGCATCAAATCCTGCTGCAGGAGCGTTTGACAGTAAAACTATTTACTCATTTTCTGATTCTGAGTCCTGGAAGTATTCTTCTCAGGGTAAAGAGATACCAGTAATATATTCCCCACTAGATGACAGACTTGTCAACATAGTTGGAGCAGTAGCATCTGGAGTAAACGTAACATATACAACAGACGCAGCCCACGGTTTTTTTGCTAATAACAACACCAGAGTTTCTGTTTCTGGAATTTCTCCAGCCAGTTTTAATCTAACAGATAAAGAGATTGTCGCTGTCCCTTCGTCAACAACTTTTACATTAGTAGCAGACGCTGTCGTCGCTGGCACATTTAAAACTTCTGGGTATTTAATTAATGATGTTGATACAAATACTATCAATCAGGTCTATCCAGTTTTTCAAACAAATGCAGACAATAAGATTTTTACTAATGAAGATAGAGTAGACAGACATGAAAGATGCAGATTCTTAAACAACATACTTATTATGTCAGGCAATACATCTACAATATCTATAGAGTCCGACAACCACCTACTTGCAGCAACAGGATCAGAGTTTGTACAGTTAAATGCAACAGCAGTAGATTTTAGTAAAAACTCTCCAGCAGATGAACTTAGATTGGCATTTTCTGTGGTCAATAAGGTTGGTAACGCAGAAACACTACCAACATCTGTTAGAGTTATTGTTGAGTTTTCTTCTACTGGTACATTTAAAACTGGTAAGTGGGCACTTTTTGAAGCAGTCGTGACTAGTGCAGACAATGATTTTTCAACAAATAGGTATTTGGTTGTATCAAAGCAACTTCAAGAACTTCAGAAGAGTGCAGACTTCTCGTGGGCAGAAATAAATACTGCTAGAATTTATGTTTCTGTTACAAAAGATGGAAACAATACTCCAACATCTGATTTTTATGTTTGCTTGGATGGATTTAGACTTGAAAATATTAACTCAACAAACTCTGTTTATGGTTTAACTGGATACTCTGTAATGAGAACTCCATATGCAAAAACAATTATAAAGTCAGCAAATACAACAAACTATATTGAGTTTAGATTTGGTTTGGATGTGTTATAGTGGCAGATGCAGGCATTAAGAATGTTATAGTTAAAAAAGAACTTTTAGGAAAAGTCTCATCAGAAAATGGCAGAGTTATAAGATTTAGGCTTGTTGCAGAAGACAAGAATAGAAAGTCTGCTTGGTCGCAGATCTTTATGATTAATGGACAGTTTGTTCAAGTTTTGCCAGGAGATATATCTGTAATTGGAAACTTAGTATTAGTAAACTGGTCTAATGGTTCAAATCCAGCAGACCAAACAAAGTATGATGTTTTTGTTCAATATGATTCTAGTACTACAATTACACATATAGGAACACCAACGGGGACAAGTCTTTCATTTTTAAAAACTGGTACTCCTCAGACACTCAGAGTTCTGGTACAATTAGCATCAACAAAACCACAGGCAATAGTGGGAACTCCAACAGCAGGCAAAACTATCAAAATTTTTGACTCAGGAATTAGAAACGCAACCACAGGGTTTCTGGTATAATTAGAGTATGGCAATATTACCTGTACCAGAAAGAGGCCAGCCTCTAGACGTAACATATATCTATCAGATTGTTAAGGCTATTAATGATTTATCTTCACAGATTTCTACTTCAACAAACAAATATGTCTCTGTAGACACAACAACATCAGGTAAGCAAAGCGTAAAGATTTCAGAGGCCCGTATAATCGGTGGATATGTCCAAGTGACAACAAGTACAACACAGATTGCAGGATCGTCTAAGACGTTCTCTTATGACTTTTCAACAGACTTTAAGTTTGCCCCAATTGTAACAGCGACCCCTATTAACGTAGGAAACACTGATGCTGGAAAAGATGTCACGGTAACTATAAATAGTATATCAACTTCTAGAGTAGAAGGAACGGTTAAGTTTAATACTGGAGGAGACACAAGCATTGGGCTTAATTTGATAATAGTTGGAATACCAAATTAATGATGTCATGTAAAAAATGCAAAGGAAGAATGTTTTTAGATAGGCAATACACTGAGATTAATCATTTAGAAGTATTCTGTATGAGTTGCGGATTTAGAGTATTTTTTCATCCACCTAATCAAACTTTGGAGGGGCAATGGTTACTAAAAAGGGAACTATTGAGAGCGAAAAATACAATGAGTCACCTGTAATACCAGGTAACAAAAAGGTTTGGTTTCTTAATGGAGACCTTGTTAGAATACATCACTACAACCACTCTAACGGAATAATGTCTGTTTATAATATTATAAAAGATCAAATTGAAAGTTGTTTAATTAGTGATTTTAGAAATAAAAGAGAACGGGCATACACGGTAGGTCAGACTGCTGATTTAGTTAATCGTCATAAAAAATACATGCCATCATTAATGAAACGAGGAGTCATTCCATTTCCAACGGGATCTCAAAAAGGTGGAGCAAGAGGGTTTCAGGTAAGATCATATTATTCAGAATTGCAGGTAAAAGAGATACGTGATATACTTGCTTCATATCATATTGGTCGACCAAGAAAAGATAAATTAATTACTAATGATATTACGCCTAGCAAACAAGAGTTGACACGAAGAATGGGTGATGGTATACTTACTTATAGGAAAACAGAAGATGGACGATTTATTCCAATCTGGAACGAATCTATTTAACGAAGGGTATAAAATGGAAAACGAAGATACAAAAGTATCTGTAACACTTGGATACACGCTTAACCTTGGCAACTTTCAATCACTAAGACTTGATCTTGGCATTGTTGATTCAAGGCGTAGTGGAGAAACACCAGACCAGGCTTTTGAGCGTGTCTACAAGTTTGTTGAAGATAAACTTACAGACAAAATTAGGGAAGCACAAGAAGAGGCTGCCGAAGCATAATGGTAGAACGCAAAGACCGTATGGCTTTGCTTTCAAGATACAGCAAGTATCATACCGCAAGGTACGAATCGAAGCCATCCCTTAACTTAAATGTAGAGCAATGGGCATCTGATGCTCTTGTTGAATCATATACATTACCAGGGTGTTACGATATACTTGAGTATTACTTTTCAGTTGCAGAGAATCCTTCTTGGAACTACTTTGCATACAACGCAGAAAAAATATTAAAAGCACAAAGAGATAACATAAAAGATAGTTTAGAAAGAGCAGAGCGTAGAAGAATGGCAAAGGAATGGCTAAGTGAATAATACAGAGTCAAAACTTATTACAGCAGTGCTTAAAGATAAGCAGATGCATGTTCTTCTTCAAGCCAATGTTGAAAATCTTTTAAGGACCCATGGAGACATCTGGGGATTTATTCGTTTATACTTTGAGGCTAATGCAACTTTGCCCCCAGCAGAATTAGTTACAGAAAAATTTAGAGACTTTGAACCAATAGCAAATGTAGGAGCAACAAAGCACCACCTTGAAGAACTTCAGGGAGAATATTTAAATGATAGCCTAAAAGATATTATTAGATCAGCAGCAACAAATGTTCAAAATAATCAGGGCGTTGTAGCACTTAATGACCTTATTACAAAAACCTCAGAATTAAAAAAGAATACATCTGCAATTCGTGATATTGATGTCACTGATCTGGAGTCTGCCGTCGCTTACTTTGAAAATGTAAAGAAGCAGCAAGAACTCGGTCATGTTGGCATCAAGACTGGTTTGCCAGGATTTGACAATTACTTGCCATCAGGAATCATGCCTGGGCAGTTAGGAGTCTTCTTGGCATACCCAGGTATCGGAAAGTCGTGGTTGGCTCTCTACTTCGCTGTACAGGCCTGGAAACAGGGTCGTAGCCCACTGGTAATAAGTCTTGAAATGTCTGAGACAGAAGTTCGTAACCGTGTCTTTACTATTATGGGTGAGGGTAGATGGTCACATAGAAAAATTAGTAATGGTGAAATTGAAATTGATATGCTTAAAGATTGGCATGCCAAGCATCTTCAGGGTAAGCCAGAGTTCCACATTATTTCAAACGACCAAGGTGGAGAGATTAACCCCTCAGTCCTTCGTGGAAAGATTGATCAGTACAATCCAGACTTTGTGATCGTTGATTATCTTCAGTTGATGGCTCCTAATCAGAAGTCAGAGAATGAAACGGTACGAATGAAGAATCTTTCAAGAGAACTTAAACTAATGGCTATTGGCGAAGAGGTTCCTATCATTGCTATCTCATCTGCTACACCTGATGATGTTAATGATCTTTCTTCAGTCCCTACCCTGGGCCAAACCGCATGGTCTAGACAGATTGCCTACGATGCTGATTGGGTCTTGGCTATGGGTCGTGCAACTAATAGTGATATTATTGAATGCGCTTTTAGAAAGAACCGTAATGGATTCATGGGAGACTTCCTTGTTCAGTGTGATTTTGACAAGGGATACTATAGATACAAAGACTTTGAAGATAAGCAGTTATAATATGATATGTCAGAAAATAAGGAGATCTTGCCACCTACGTTCTATCATCATAAACCCATAAAAAGGTTTTATCTTGATGGGGTCATTCACGATGATTCCATGATCGGCAGGCTCAAAATAGAATACATAAGATTGTTAGTCTCAGAAATGAAACTAAGCGGGTATGTGCCAAGGCTTGACCTTGACCCAGACTTCACAATACGATATAATGATAAAAAGAACTTTTACGAATTTGAATTATCAATACAGGCAGTTTACGCAGGGAAAAGGAAAAGCGAATGGATAGCAGGAATAGACGGAACGAATCCAATCTTTATACCGCAGACCAAGTTAAAAGAGTCCTTACAGGATCGGGTATAGATATTGAATCTGATTTATCAGATAACTACATAGTCTTTTGTCCATTTCACAACAACCATAGAACCCCAGCAGGAGAAGTACATAAGTCAAACGGTTTATTCTTTTGTTTTTCTTGTCAGAAAACAGCAGACCTCATTGAACTAATAATGCATACCTCTGGAAGAACTTATTTTGAATCAGCAAGGTATATTAAGTCAAAAGAAAAGTTAACTAATCTTGTTGATGATATTGATAAAAGTCTTATAGTTGAAGAAGAGTTTAAACAGTTTGACATAGAGATATTAAAAAGACTCTATAACAATTTAGTTTCACTAGACAGACCAAAAAATTATTTTAGATCAAGGCACATAGAGATGCAGTCTTGGACAAAGTTCTCACTTGGTTATTCTGATAAGCAAGATATGGTTACCGTTCCAGTCCACAGCCCAGACGGAATTGCAATTGGATTTGTTGGTAGATCTGTTGAAGGAAAAGACTTTAAGAACACTCCAGGACTTCCAAAAAGTAAAACATTATTTAATTTGCACAGAGTAAAGAAGTCTGATAGAGTGTATGTAGTAGAGTCGTCTTTTGATGCAATAAGGCTTGACCAGGTAGGTATTCCAGCCGTTGCAACCTTGGGTGCAAACGTATCAAACATACAAACAGGATTGCTTCAAAAGTATTTCAATAACATTATTGTTATTGCTGATAATGATGAAGCAGGAGGAAACATGAAAGACAGGATAATTGAAAAACTTGGATCTCGTGTTTCTGTTATTAAACTAAACAATGAGTATAAGGATATTGGAGACATGCCAGATGAGGAACTTAAGAACTTAGAGTTCCAGTTTGACAAATCTATATCACTTATGCTAAACTAATATAACAAACAAAGGAGAAATAATATGAGCGTAGTAAAGGGACTCAAAAACATTAATGCCCTGCTCGACAGACCAAAGTACGAAAACGATGGACCAAAGGTTAAGTGGCTAAAACTTGCAGATGGCCAATCAGTCAAGATTCGATTTGTTGAAGAACTTGATGAAGATTCAGCAAACTATAATGATGACCGTGGACTTGCACTTGTTGTAAAGGAACACGTAAATCCAAAAGACTACAAGCGTAAGGCTGTAGACACAATAGAGTCAGAGGGTCGTGACTGGGCAGAAGAAATGCACCGTAAAGATCCAAAAGCAGGATGGCGTGGACGCCTTCGCTTCTATTGCAATGTTTTAGTTGACGATGGAATTGAAGCACCATATGTTGCAATCTGGTCAATGGGTATCAGCAAGCAATCATCATTCAACACAATCAAGGAATATGCTATGGAGACTGGAAGCATTTCAAATGTTCTGTGGAAGTTAAAGCGTAACGGTCAGGGAACTGAAACTAATTACACACTTATTCCATCAGCACCAGACAAAGAGCCATTTGCTTGGGGAGAAATTAAGCCCTATCCACTTGAGTCAGCACTTAAAAATATTCCATATGCAGAACAAGAAGCGTTCTATTTGGGCTTTGATGGCCCATCCGTAACTTCATCAACCAACGCAGATTGGTAATATGAATTACGTAGGCTTACATGTCCATACACACTTCTCATTATTTGATGGTGTGGCTACTCCAGAAGAATACGTTGACCGTGCAGTTGAGTTAGGGATGCCAGCAATTGCCATCACTGACCACGGTACTTTATCTGGGCATAGGGAACTGCACCGTATTGCAAAAGCAAAGGGCATTAAGCCAATTCTAGGTCTAGAAGGATACATGTGTGCAGACATATCTGATACAAGAGATAAGTCTGAAAGAGAAGGTCAACAAGATCTTGTCTACAACCACATTATCCTTCTAGCCAAGAATCAAATTGGTTTGGAAAATCTAAACAAGATTAGCGAACTGTCTTGGACAGACGGTTTCTTTAAGAAGCCACGATTTGATTTTACTATTCTAGAAAAGTATAAAGAAGGAATCATTGTTACCTCTGCTTGTCCAAGTAGCGTTTTAGTTAAGGCACTTGAAGAAGAAGAGTTTGCTATTGCTAAAAAGTATATCTCTTGGTTTAAAGAACGATTTGAAGACGACTATTACATTGAGGTTATGCCTCACAATGAAGCACACATTAACAAGTATCTTATTGATCTTGCTGATGAATTTGGTGTTAAGGTAGTTGTTACCCCAGACTGTCACCATGTTGACCCATCACAAAAAGAAGTTCAAGAGTTTAAGTTGCTTATGAACACCCACGGTAAAGTTTTAAAAGAATCTACATACGAAAAATCAAAAAAGAAAACAGACATGATGGAGCGCCTCGACTATCTCTATGGTGCAGATCGTCAGATAACATTTAATAAGTTTGATATCCATTTGCTATCTTATGAAGAGATTAAAGCAGCCATGGAATTGCAGGGGATAGATAGACCTGACATATATTCAAACACAATACTACTAGCAGATACAGTAGGAGACTATGGTATTCAAGATGGAATGAACCTGCTTCCTGTGCAGTATAAGAGTCCCGATAAAGAGTTAAAAAATATTGCATATGAAGGTTTAAAGCAAAGAGGTTTTGCAGATAACCCAGAATATGTTGCTAGAGTAGAAGAAGAACTTAAAATTATTAAAGACAAGAAGTTTGCTCCTTACTTCCTTGTAGTTCAAAGCATGATTGCTTGGGCTAAAAAAGAAGGAATCATGGTAGGTCCAGGCAGAGGATCATCAGCAGGCTCTTTGGTTTGTTACGCACTAGGGATTACAGACATTGACCCAATTAAATATGGATTATTGTTCTTTCGTTTTATTAATCCAGACAGAAATGATTTTCCAGATATCGATACAGACATTCAGGACTCTCGCCGTGATGAAGTAAAAGACTATTTAGTTAGGCAATACCGACATGTTGCATCAATTGCTACATTCCTACAGTTTAAAGATAAAGGCGTAGTGCGAGATGTTGCACGAGTTCTTAATATTCCCCTTACAGATGTTAACAAAGTTTTAAAACTTGTAGATACATGGGAAGATTTTTGTACATCAAAATCAACACGAGAGTTTAGAGAAAAATATCCAGAGGTGGAAATGTATGGAGAACAATTACGTGGTCGAATTAGGGGTACTGGTATTCATGCTGCAGGAGTTGTTACTAGTAAAGATCCAATCTTTAGGTATGCGCCGATGGAAACTCGTTCTTCTCCTGGATCTGACGATAGGATTCCAGTGGTTGGCGTTGACATGGAAGAAGCGGAAAGAATTGGCCTAATTAAGATTGATGCTCTTGGACTAAAGACACTTAGTGTTATTCAAGATGCAGTCTTAATGATTAAACAAAATCATTATAAGGATATTGATTTGCTTTCTCTTAATCTTGCAGACCCAAAGATTTATGAAATGCTTTCAAATGGATATACAAAGGGTGTGTTCCAGTGCGAAGCAAATCCATACACAAACCTTCTTGTTAAAATGGGTGTAAAGAATTTTGACGAACTTGCTGCATCAAATGCTCTTGTTAGACCTGGGGCCATGAACACAATTGGTAAAGACTACATTGCTCGTAAACATGGTAAGCAAAATGTTTCCTATAGCCATCAAGTCATGAAGCCGTTTACAATTGATACCTACGGATGTATTTTATATCAGGAGCAAGTAATGCAAGCGTGTGTGCACTTAGGTGGAATGTCGATGTCAGATGCTGACAAGGTTAGAAAGATTATTGGTAAAAAGAAAGATGCAAAAGAATTTGATTTATATAAAGAGCAGTTTGTTGAAGGTGCATCAAAGTATATATCTCCAAATAGTGCTCGTGATCTATGGCATGATTTTGAGGCTCACGCAGGGTATTCATTTAACAAGTCACATGCAGTAGCATATTCAACGCTATCATACTGGACAGCGTGGCTAAAATACTACTATCCTCTTGAGTTTATGTTTGCTCTACTTAAGAATGAAAAGGATAAGGATAATAGAACAGATTATCTTATTGAGGCAAAGCGTATGGGTATCCATATTAAACTTCCACATATTAATGATTCGGATTTTGATTTTAAAATTGAGGGTAAGGGTATAAGGTTTGGTCTAACAGGAATAAAGTATATATCTACCAATATTGCTGAAAAATATATTGTAGGCAGACCATTTAAATCATACAAAGAACTTGAGGAGTTTACTTTTACTAAAGGTAACGGGGTAAATAGTCGTGCATTAAACGCTTTAAGAATGATCGGCGCTGCAACCTTTCCAGATAACCCAAGGAACGATGTTGAGATTAAAGAGAATTTGTACGAGTACTTAAACCTTCCAGAATTTAATATTACTATTCCATCTCACTATTATGCTTTTATTCAAGATGTTACCGACTTTGAAGAAAAGGGTTCTTATATATTGCTTGGTATGGTAAAAGCAATTAAACGAGGAAAGGGTTGGTCACGAGTTGAAGTTTTGGACAAGACTGGCAGTGTTGGGATATTTGATGAAGAGGGAACGACTATTGAGACAGGTCGCACTTATCTTATTCTTGCAAATGATAATAGGATTGTTTCTGCAATTCCTGCTGATGAGATGAAGGGTTCTTCAAATGCTCTTGTAAAGTTTTTAAGTTACAAACAGTTGCCATATACAGAAGAGGAAATGTTTGTGGTATCGTTTAAACCAAGAGTTACTAAGACTGGCAAGAAGATGGCATCGCTAACGCTTGCAGATACAAGTAGAGACTTGCATTCTATTACAGTTTTCCCTACATCGTTTGCAAAGGCATACATGCATATTGAAGAAGGAAAATCTTATAAGTTTGATTTTGGAAAAACAAAAGACGGAACAGTAACATTGGAGGATGTACATGTCAGTTAGTTTAGAAGAAGCATTAGCACAACTAGATCCTAAGTTAAGGAAAAGACTTGGTAGTGGTGTTGGAATTAACTTTGAATATCAACCAACCCCTAGTTTCGGTTTAAACCGTGCTCTTGGTGGTGGACTGCCATATGGTAGACAAGTCCTTGTCTGGGGTTCGAAGTCGTCGGCAAAGTCTTCTATGTGCCTTCAGATGATTGCTTTAGCACAAGCAGAGGGAAAACTGTGTGCATGGATTGACTCAGAAATGTCATACTCAGAAGACTGGGCTAAACAAATGGGTGTAGACCCATCAAAGTTAATCTACTCACAAGCAAGAACTATTAGTGATATGGTTGAAGTTGGTGTTGGATTAATGAATGCAGGGGTTGATTTAATAGTGGTAGACTCTATTACATCAATGCTTCCTTCAATTTATTTTGAAAAAGATACTGACGAAATGAAGCCTTTGGAAAACACCAAACAGATTGGAGCAGAATCCCGTGACTTTAGTAACGCATGGAAAATGCTTAATTATGCTAACAACAAGATTAAGCCTACTCTTCTTGTTCTTATTTCCCAGTCTCGCAATAATATTAATGCTATGTATACTAGCCAGCAGCCTTCTGGTGGTCAGGCTACTAAGTTTTATTCTTCTTGCATTATTAAGTTATTT
>Ga0194048_10000054_pt1 | contig 49982 bp, 45 predicted proteins | sample JunL225m_MetaG_FD_161685 | JGI IMG/M metagenome (GOLD analysis project Ga0194048, IMG submission 161685) | Anoxic zone freshwater microbial communities from boreal shield lake in IISD Experimental Lakes Area, Ontario, Canada - Jun2016-L222-5m | ecosystem: Environmental > Aquatic > Freshwater >...
ATTTGTTTAAGAGGATAATATGAAACTTCCCAAGCTTTATGAACCAAGCCAGTACGAGACTGATATTTATACTATGTGGGAGAAGGCCGGCGTTTTTGAGGCTCAACCAGACAAAGAGGCCGAGAGGTTCTCGATCAGTATGCCGCCACCTAACGCAACAGGGCATTTGCACGTCGGTCACGCTCTAGGGATTGCTTTACAAGATACAATGGTTCGTTATAACCGTATGCAGGGCAAGGATGTGTTGTGGTTGCCGGGTACTGACCATGCAGCTCTGGCTACAAACGCCATAATGGAGAAAAGACTAGCCGACGAAGGGACTAATAAGCACGAAATCGGTCGTGAGGCATTCGTTGATCGACTCAAGGAGTTCATAGAGGGTAGTCGCGGCACTATAAGGGGTCAAATTAGGGCTATGGGTGCTAGTTGCGACTGGAGCAGGGAACGCTACACGCTAGACAGCGCTCTGAATCGTTGCGTCAACGAAACTTTTGTCAAAATGTATAATGATGGTCTTATTTACAGAGGTCATCGCATTGTTAATTGGGATCCTAATCTTGAGACTACCGTTGCCGACGACGAGGTTGTTCATGTTGAAGAAACGGGTCAATTCTATACATTTCAATACGGACCTTTCCAGATTGGTACGGCTCGTCCAGAGACAAAGTTTGGTGACAAGTATGTAGTAATGCACCCAGACGATAAGCGTTACAAGCAGTATAAGCATGGCGATACTTTTGAGGCCGAATGGATAAACGGGCAGGTGACGGCCACAATTATCAAAGATGAAGCTGTTGATCCTAAGTTTGGTACCGGTGTTATGACTATTACTCCTTGGCACGACCACACCGATTTTGATATTGCTGAGCGACATAACCTAGACAAAGTTCAAATTATTGATTTTCATGGAAAGCTAATGCCTATAGCAGGTGAGTTTGCGGGAATGACTATTGCTGAGGGTCGACGCCTGGTTGTTAAGAAGTTAAACGAGAAGGGTTTGCTCGTAAAAACCGAAGATAATTACTCTCATAGTGTCGCCGTTAATGACAGAGGCAAGGGAATTATTGAGCCACAAATTAAGCTACAGTGGTTCGTCGATGTTAATAAGCCAGTAGTTGAATGGAAGGGCAAGAAATCAAGCCTGAAAGAAGTTATGCAGGCAGTAGTCCATGACGGAGATGTTGATATCGTGCCAGCAAGATTCGATAAATTGTATTTTAGTTGGATAGATAATTTGCGAGATTGGTGTATTAGTCGTCAGATTTGGTGGGGTCATCGTATACCGGTATGGTATCGCACGAATGCCGAGGACGAAGTACAGACTTTCGCAGGAGTTCAGCCACCTATAGACGACCAAAGTGAGGGCTGGCATGAGTGGGAGCAAGATCCTGATACGCTCGATACTTGGTTTAGTTCAGCGCTCTGGACCTGGAGTACTCTTATCGATCCAAGTTTAGCGAGTAATTTTGATTTGTCTATGGACGACATTCTTAATGCGAGTCCAGACTTTAAGGCCTATCACCCGACATCAGTCCTAGAAACTGGCTGGGATATTATTTTCTTCTGGGTTGCTAGAATGATTTTGACCACCACTTATATGATTGGCGAAGTGCCGTTCAAGACCGTATATTTGCACGGATTGGTCAGGGCAGAGGATGGCCAAAAAATGAGCAAATCTAAGCCCGAGACTACAATCAATCCAATGGACGTTATACCTGTTTATGGAACGGACGCCTTACGACTAGCCCTACTCAGCGGAGTAAGTCCAGGTAATGACCAGCGTATGAGTATCGCCAAAATAACAGCTCAGCGTAACTTCTGTAATAAGCTGTGGAATATTGCTCGCTTCGTAGAAGATAAGCTCGGTGATGATTTCGTACTAGAATCTCACGCCAAAGCAACCAATCATGCAGATCACTGGCTGTTGAGTAAATTACAACAAACTACAAATACGATTGCTTCAGATTTAGAGAATTACAGGTTTGCCGAAGCCTACGACAAGCTCTATCATTTTGTGTGGGATGATTTTGCTGACTGGTACGTTGAGGCGTCGAAAATGGAATTAAATCCACAAGTCTTAGCTCACAGTCTGCAGTCTATTTTAATAATTGCTCATCCTTTTGCTCCGTTCATAACCGAGACAATTTGGCAGACATTGGCGTGGCAGGGTGACAGTATGTTGGCAGTAGCACCATGGCCAACTACGGTTAAGACAAATCCAAATGATGCTAAAGTTTTTGATGAAATTATTGTTGTCGTTACTGAGGTTAGAAGCTTGATGACCGAACTTAATCTTCACGGCAGCAAGCTCTACTACCATAATGTTCCATTCCTCAAGGAAAATGCTGAACTGATCAAAAAACTTACCAAGCTTAAAGATGTTATTGATGTTGAGTCAGGACTAGGCCTGCAGCTCGTACAAACAAAATATAAAGCCTGGCTAGATGTCGATAGTTCTACTATCAAAGCTCATCAGCTACAGCTAAAAGAACAACAGGGTAGACTGGGCGATGTCGTTAAATCTCTCGAGGCTAGATTAGCTAACAAGAATTACGTCAAGCAGGCACCAAAAGCAATTGTTGACCAAACAAAAGATCAGCTATCAGAAAATAAGCAGCTTTTAGAAAAAATAGCCGCTCAACAGGCTCGGTTCGCGGCCGGTAACTAGTTGGTAGTCAATAGTTGAAGCCAGGGATTATTTTAACTTGTCCCTGGCTTATTCTTCGTCTTTCAATGACCAAATGCCAAAATGTTAAATAAATGGTCAATGGTCAATGGTCAATGGTCAATGGTCAATGACAAATGATAAATCCCTATACCCTCAGGCCGGTTCTAAAGCTGTGCGGACGCGTTTGACTGATTCTTCTGGTCGGAAGTCGTCAAACCATAAAACTCGCCATCCCATGTGCTCTGCGGCCATTATATTGGTACGGCTGTCGTCAACTAATAGTATTTGGTCGGGCGAACATCCGGACTTTGACTCGGCTATTTCGTATATCTTGCGGTCAGGTTTTATAAAGCCGACTTCTGATGAATCTACTATAGTTGCGTATTCAACGTCTGGAATAAGTTTTCGTTTGCGCATCTCGTCAATAAATCCAGGCATTATATTGGTTAACAGCCCGACCTCATACACAGTAGACGCCCACTTCACGAGACTATTCATTTCCGGTATTGGGTCGATCGCCTCCATATAGTATTCACGCCAGTCGATGTTATCTATCTCTAGTTTTTTGGATATTTCTTTATTGAAGTCATCCATGCTGATACTTCCGCAACAAACCGCATCATTAAAGTGCCAGAAGGTGTTTTCGATAAGATCGCTAGGGACGCCTGTTTCTTCTGCCAATTTAGTGAATGCTCTGTGGAAGAATCGAACTAAGCATCCGTTCACATCAAAATACACAAACTTGATACCAGATTTTGAGGTGGATTTGATGTTTTTTTGTCCAGAAGGTGAGCCGATTAGCTGGTCAAGAGACATGCCTAAAACGGCAGAAATCTGTTGAATCGTAAAAATAGAGGGTGATTTAATGGCTCCGCGTTCAATTTTTGCTAAAGTTGAGTAACTCAAATTAGCTTTTTGGCACAGTTGCTGCTGAGTTAAGCCACGCGCTTTACGAGCCTCCTGAAGGTGATTCCCCAAACTTTTCTCATCCATAGACCTTATAGTACCAATTTTGTTAAATTTTTGCTAACAAAAATAGTACTAAATGGCTAGTTTAAATTAAGGTTAATTTTATTTACTGCGCAAATAATAAATGAAGAAGAGACCAGGCTACGAAAAATACAATTACGCCCACAAAAACTGACGCTATAAGAGTGGTCTTCATGTTTCCGCCTGTTCGACGGATGACTTTCTGAAAAACCCACGTCCCAACCCCTATTCCTGCTAGTACTGCTATCCATTTGTCTGACATTATTTAAATATTAACATAACCAGGAAATTTAAACACTAGATTTTAAGCAACTCGGCCATAGCCTGTAATTTGTCTTGGTTTGGGGCTGAAAGTAAATCTTCTTGATAGTTGAATTCGGCTAATGTATCAAATCCTATTACATGTACATGAACGTGGGGGACATCAAGTCCGATAACCTTTATTCCGACTCGATTAGCATTAATTGCTGTCTTTATTTTCTTGGATACTTTTTTGACAGTGCTCCACAAGGCGGCGTATTCGTCATCGGGCAGGTCATAAAAATTATCAATCTGCAGCTTAGGAATAACCAATACATGACCTTTTGAACTCGGATGAAGAGGGATTATGGCTATAGTTTTTTCGTCCTCATAGACCTTATAGCTGGGCAGCTGGCCCTTAATTATTTTCGTAAATACACTATCTTCCATAGCCACATTGTACATTATTCACGATTCATAGGCCCTGAAATGATAAATGATTTTTGACTGTTTTCGTCAGACTATGTACTCTTAATGGCATGGATCACAAAAGTGTTGAAGAATATATTTTAAGTTTACCTGGCGCCAGACTGGATTATCCGTTTGGAGATAGCGTCGCAGTATATAAAAATGGTTCTGCCGATGACTCCAAGATGTTTGCATTGATTAATGAAAAAACAGAGCCTCTACAGCTAAGTCTAAAGTGCGACCCTGGGTTGGCAGAGATATTACGTTCGAAATACGAGACGGTAATGCCGGGCTATCACTTAAATAAGAAGCATTGGAATACTATTTTGCTTACAGGGCAGATACCTTGGTCGGAGATTCAGGGTTTTATACTTCACAGCTATAACCTGGTGGGTTGATGAGCTTTTAGAGCGAGCTAACAGTATCGCTGGCAATAATAACCGCCAATTTATCCCGCATTTTTATGTATATATTTTTCTCTGTTTTGGCAGAAGTGGCATTTATCAAAGACGTTAGGCTGCTCCTATACTGTGCTAAAACAGACAATATAGTGGTGTTGAATACGGCATCGTAATTACCGCTCGGTTCGGCTGCGCTTAAAACCTCATCTGTTTTTGTATTCTTCTTTTTTGATATATCGGTAGGAAGTACCTTAGTTTTCTTCTTTACTAAAACATCAGATATCTTCTGTAGATCTGAGCTTGTGTTTATAGAAATGGTTGCTGCAAGATTTTTAGTTGAGGCTAATTTTGCCTTGGTGTCAGCAAGTGCAGCCACCCTGATTAGCTCCGTTTGAGTAGCTTTTGCGTCTATCAGTTGAGCAGAATTTGAAGAGCTATTCGAAATATAGTTATAGCCGAATAGACCTGCCACTACGACAAGTAGACCTGCCAAAACAGCAACACCGGCTCGTTTGCCTTGACCACCGGATTTATTCTTTCTTCCTGCGGACTGGTCGCTAAGAATAAAATCATACATAGTCGGTAATTGATTTTTGGGTGGGGGAGTATTTGGGTTAGGCATTTGCTGGGTAGGTTGCATAAGCATTATTTTACAAGTAGTAAGTAGTAGATAGCAAATAGTAAGTGTTAAATTATCCAGTTATCAGCTTTCGAAGTGGTTAGGCGCCCCTTATGCTTGATAGTTGTAGTCTTATACTTGATACTTAGAATCTATGGATGCTATGGAAGATATCAAGGGGAGATTAAATATCGAGGATGTAATTGCTCGATATGTCACTTTGAAACGTACCGGCCGCAACTTTAAGGGGTTAAGTCCTTTTGGCAACGAGAAAACGCCAAGTTTTGTTGTTAGTCCAGAAAAACAAATTTGGCATGATTTTAGCTCTGGTAAGGGCGGAAATATGTTTAGTTTTGTCATGGAAATGGAGGGCTTGGACTTTAGAGGAGCACTAGAATTGCTGGCTCGCCAAGCAGGAGTTGATCTTAGTCAGTATCGTAACGAACAGAGCGGGGCGCGTGGCCAAGAAAAAGAGCGAATATATGCAGCGCTTGAGTTGGCGACTAAATTTTATCAGGTACATTTTAGCAAGACTAAATCAGCCTTAGAATATATTTTAAAAAAGAGACAATTTAGCAAGCAGACCGCATTACTTTTTCGGATAGGCTACGCTCCGGAAGGCGACAAGGCTTTATTAACTTTTATGAAGTCCAAGGGTTTTAGCGAGAACGAATTAAAAGCTGCCGGTTTGGTTAGCAGTAGGTATTCTGGTTTTAGCGATATGTTCCGTGGTCGAATTATGATTCCTTTGGCTGATGCGCAGGGCAGAATTATCGGTTTTACCTCAAGATTGCTTATAGATAATCCTAATGCGCCTAAGTACATCAATACTCCGCAAACTGCCGTCTACGACAAAAGTCGTCACGTGTTTGGCCTGCATTTAGCCAAAGAGGCGATCCGAGTTAATAAGTACGTAGTAGTTGTTGAGGGTAATCTTGATGTGATTGCTAGCAACCAAGCTGGCGTGAAGCAGGTGGTGGCATCTGCAGGTACGGCCATGACGGAAATGCACTTGAAGGCGCTTGGTAGATTTACAAAAGATATTCGTTTAGCGTTTGATCAAGACGGAGCCGGTATCGCCGCAACAGAGCGAGCAATTCCTATTGCCGGGCGAGCCGATGTTTCGCTTAGTATTATTGATATTCCTGGCGGCAAAGACCCCGATGAATTAATTAACACCAAAGGTGGGCCAGAAATTTGGGCAAAATCTATCGAAAGCCATAAGTACGCCCTCGACTGGTTGATCGAGCAGTATCAGAAGCGTCTCGACTTAACGAGTGCGCCAGGCAAACGACAGTTTAGTGACGTTTTGCTTAAAGTGGTCAGAACCTTAGAGGATAGCGTGGAGCAGGATCATTACATGAACAAAATCGCTGGCATAATTGGCGTAAGTGTTGAGGCTTTAAAAGCAAAACTTCAACAAACCGTGTCCGACACTCGTCCTGTAGTGCTGAAGAAGCCTGCTGTTTCGCTAGCCAAAATTGACCTAGTTTTAGCAGAGAGAATCAAGTCACAGAATCAACTATTAGCGATTGCACTAGTTAATGCTGGGCTTCGTCCGAGTCTCGATAAACTACTAATTGATATGTTCCCGGAAGAACGAGGTCAAAAGTTGTTGGCCTTTATTCGTAAGCATCCAGAAATAGATATAAAAAAACAAAAAAGCCTATTAGCAAGTGACAATGGCGAATATGTCGATATTCTGGTATTATTGTACGAGGAACTCTATCAGGACCTCGAGGTTTTAGAGCTTCGTTACGAAGCCGCTCGGTTGCAGGTACGATTGATAGAAAATTATGTAAAAATCAAAAAAGTTCCGCTGGCAGCAGCCATGCGGGAAGGTGATAGCGACAAATCGTCCGCATTACTCATGCAAGTTAAAGAATTAGACAAATTGTTAAGAACTTATAAGGAGAATATTAATGACGAAAGCCAAGCCAATTAAGGCGACTAAAGCGACTAAGGCCTCTAAAAAAGCCGTAGCCGACCCAGCACTCGTAAAAATCAAAGATAAATTATTTCTAAAAGCTAAAAAAGCCGGTCAGGTCGACCAGCGCGATATCTTTACCGCTATTCCAGACGTGCCAGCCAATGTCGATTTGCTCGACAAGCTTTATACCGAACTAGCCGATGCTGGCATTGGTATTACGAGCGCTACTGAGCCAGACACAGATGCCTTCACAGACGAATGGGTTGCTGAAGACGAAGAAGAGATTAAACTAGACGAACAAGTTTATTTAGATGATATTGCTGATGACTCCGTTCGTTTATATTTGCGTGAAATTGGTAAAATCCCACTCTTAACTTCTGCCGAAGAACTTGCTTTAGCGCTACGCGTTGTGGCAGGCGAAAAATTAGCCAAGGACAAAATGGCCGAAGCTAATATGCGACTTGTTGTGTCGATCGCGAAGCGTTATGTCGGTCGTGGCCTCGACTTGCTTGACCTTATTCAAGAAGGCAATACTGGCTTACTTCGTGCTGTTGAGAAGTTCGACCCAGACAAGGGCTTTAAATTTAGTACCTACGCTACTTGGTGGATTCGCCAAGCTATTACCCGAGCAATTGCTGACCAAGCTCGTACGATTCGAATTCCAGTTCACATGGTTGAAACTATCAATAAATTGCTTCGTACTCAACGTCGTTTAACTCAAGAACTAAACCGCGAGCCTACTAACGAAGAGATCGCCAAAGAAATGGAAATCGAAGTAGAAAAAGTCGAGCATATTATGAAAATCAAACAAGATATTTCGTCGCTCGACGCTAGCGTTCGTGATGACGAAGAAGATTCAGTGCTAGGTGACTTTATTGAAGACGAGGACACAGTTAGCCCAGAAGAATCAGCCACCAGCCAGCTACTAAAAGAGCACGTTAAAGACATGCTTGGCGCCCTAACTGAGCGTGAGCAAAAAATCTTGAAGCTACGCTTTGGTTTAGAAGACGGTAAAAGCCATACACTAGAAGAAGTTGGTCAAGAATTTAACGTTACCCGTGAACGTATTCGTCAGATTGAAGCTAAGGCTCTCGCCAAGCTTCGTAAGCATCGTGACGCCAAAAAACTCCACGATTACATCAGATAGTCGCTAATCTTTTTAAGTAAGATAATCTTTAGAGTGATTTGCTTCCGTAGCACTTCGCTCTCAAGGTGTTTTTTGTTACAATTGGTGGATGAAACTTTTTGGACTATCAGGCACAAATGGCTCCGGCAAAGACACTGTTGGGCAAATGCTGGCAGAGCGACATAATTATTTATTCGTTTCCGGCTCTGATATTTTGCGTGCCGAAGCTATTCGTCGTGGCTTACCGGTCGAAAGGGAGGTGCTACGCACTATTAGTGCAGAGTGGCGCCGCGAATCAGGTCTAGGAGTGTTAATAGACAAGGCTGTGGCTGTTTTTAATGCCGAACCTGGTAAATACAGCGGACTGGTAGTTGCTAGTTTGCGTAATCCAGGCGAAGTTGTGCGAGTTCACGAACTAGGAGGCCAAGTGATTTGGGTTGATGCCGATCCAAAAACTCGTTATGACCGAATTTTTTCTCGCCAACGAACCGATGAAGATAAAAAGACATTTGAACAATTTTGCGAGGAAGAGGCAGCCGAGATGGCGCATTCTGGTGACGAAGCTACTCTAAACATGTCTGGCGTTAAAGATATTTCCGATATATTTCTCGCAAATGAAGGTGACGATAAAGATGCCTTTATGACCGCATCAGACCAAGCCTTAAATCTGAACTAGCTCAGTGTTCAATACTGTTTTTGGTTTACGGCTTACTCGATACAGCTCCCGTATAAATACAAATATTATCATTGCTGTTACTGCGTAAATCCAATCGATGAACGCCAGAGGTCCTGCTCTAAAATACGGTGCAATCCAAGGGTTATAAATGATATTTGCTACACAGAACATGGAAAGCGCGAGAGCCAGCCAAAGTTTATTATTTTTAAATTGATACAGCGTGAATATTCCATAACGGCTACGTCTCTGCATGATATTACCTAGCTGACATAGCACGATAGTTAAATAGGTTATTGAGGTCGCTTCCATGTGAATTGGGCTCCAGGGTGTAACGGTATGCGGACTAATGTGAGCGCGGCTAAAAAATAGCAGGTAATTACTGAAGGCTAGAACGCCGATAAGGAACCCACTCCATGATAGGTCTATTATCGATCGTGGCTCGAGGATGTGTTTGACTGGATTTCTCGGCTGGTCATCCATGAGTTCGCCATCGGCCGGGTCCCATCCTAGTGCGGCAAGCGGAAAAAGTTCGGCTATTAAGTCTATAGCCAGAATTTGCATAACACTTATAGCGAGAGGGACGTGGAAAATAGAAAATGCTGCCAGACTAGAAAGATTAACAGTAAGCTCTGCTAAATTACTAGTAAAGCAACTGAGAGTGCCTTTTTTAATGTTTTGAAAGACGATACGACCTTGTCGAATGGCGTCCACTAAAGTATTAAAACTGTCGTCTAATAAGATTATGTCCGCCGATTGTTTGGCGACATCAGTTCCGGTACGACCCATTGCCACGCCAATATCAGCTCTCTTAAGGGCAGGGGCATCGTTTATGCCGTCACCCGTAACTGCTACAACTTGACCACTATCTTTGACTAATCCGACAATACGCAGCTTATCTTCTGGGCTAACACGAGAAAATATAACATTTTCGCTTTTTAACAGCTTTAGAATATACGAATCGTCCATAGTTCGGATTTCTAGCCCGCTAATCACCTTAATGTCTTTGCCCTCATTTGATAGACCAGCTTTTATGGCCACTGCTTTGGCTGTAGTGGCGTAGTCTCCAGTGATGATAGAGACTTTAATATGAGCCTTATGAGCGTCTTTCATGGCCTGTATGACCTCTTCACGAATCGGATCGATCATAGACGCAACTCCGATTAGTGTTAGTCCGGATTCGGCCTCCTCCATTGTCAGTTTGTCTAGGTCTGTGTTGGCTGGTAATACTTTGTAGGCAAATGCCAGGTTGCGCATGGCTTCCTCGGCCATATTTTCGTGGTAATCTAGTATAAATTTACGGCTTTTGCTAGTTAATTTTCTTGTGTGATTGTGGTCCCATACATCCTCACATTTATCCAAAATACTTTCAGGCGCTCCTTTAGAAAAAACATATATCTGCTTGCCATCACCCCAAACTCGGATAGAACTCATTCGTTTTCTGATTGAGTCAAATGCAAACTCCTTTAGTTCTGGATATAGAGCATCGAGTTCGGTTGGTTCAACGCCGGCTTTTCTTGCCAGTGTTATTAATGAGCCTTCTGTTGGATCGCCAACCGTGTACCAATCTATATGATCTTCGTCGGGCTCGTTAACTTGAGCGTTGCTAGCCATAGCCCCAGCGGCAAAAAATATCTCCAGTTCTTTTAGTGATTTCTCGTCTAATATCTCACCTTTAGCGTTGGTGATATTGCCGTTTGGTTCGTAGCCAGAGCCGGTGACTCTGTAAATAGTTTGTCCTAGTAATATCTTTTCGACCGTCATCTCATTCTTGGTGAGAGTACCTGTTTTATCGGTGCAGATTATACTTGTCGCACCCAAGGTTTCTACTGCAGAAAGTTTTTTTACTAGAGCTCGGGCTTTTGCTAATTTATTGGCAGCGTGGGCCAGGGCAGTGTTGATTTCTGCAGGCAGGCCTTGCGGAATAATCGAGCTGGCTATACCGATTGCAAAAAGGAAGGCGTCTTTATTGCTGAGGCCAGTTTTGATAGCAATCGGTAAGAGTACGGCGCACAAAACAAACGCTCCTTGTGTGACTCTTGTAGCAATGTTATTCAGCTCCTTTTGTAGAGGGCTTAAATCGCTTTTTGTGTCTTGGCTTAAGTTTGCGATTCTGCCCAGTTCGGTCTGCATTCCAGTACCTATTACTACGCCGTGAGCATGCCCGGTGGCTATCGTTGTACCCATGAATACCAAGTTTTGTCTGTCGCCAAGTTCAACATCTGCCGACAGTAAATGAGTGAATTTACGACTAGGGTTCGATTCGCCTGTTAGCGCAAAATCATTACTAGCAAGTTCCGACTCGTCGATAATTCGCAGGTCGGCCGGCACGAAGTCGCCCTCTTCTATATATACTATGTCGCCAGGCACTAGCTCGGTTGATGCGATTTGAATTAGTTTTCCTTCGCGCACAACCTTCGCCACAGCAACTACCAGCTTTCCAAGAGACTCCATGATTTTTTCGGCTTTATACTCCTGAGTAAAGCCAATAGTTGTGTTAAATAGCACCAAGGCTAACAAAATTACGCCAGTTCGTGTATCGCCAAGATAGAAGGCCATCGAACTGCTAAGCACCAATAAAAATATCATGTAGTCTTTAAATTGACGCAGGTATTTAGTTATTGGTGATTCTTTTTTGGCTGCATGTAATCGGTTTGGACCGTAGTCAGTTAAGCGGGCGTTGGCTTGAGCGAGCGTAAGACCTTCAGAACTAGTATCATACTGTTCCATTACTTCTTCGGTAGATAGCCGATATGCGGGTAGAGTCTTATTTTCAGTCATATACATAAGCAGTATAGCAATTTTAGAGGTCGATTAGTTAATCGATGATGTTGCCAATATGAATATATCTGTTGATTTTTAACTCAAAGAGACTTATAAAACTAGTATGTCTATTTACGAATCAGTTCATCCGTTAGGTCAAGAAGTTGAGACTATACACAACGCTTTGCTTTCTGGCATGCTCGACGATGAGTCGATTATGAAGGCTATCCCGCCACACTTAAAATTGAACTATCAGGATCCTATATCGTCTGGCGATGGAGTCGGGGTGTTGAGAATAGCAGACTGGGAGAGTGAGAATATGACGGGTATATTTTTTCCTGTTGCTGTAGCCGAGGAAGAGACTAACGACTGGGTGCATAGAGTAGTAAACGACGATGTTCCAGAGCGCAAAGTGTCGCATCGACTTTTCACAAAGGACCTGCTTGGACGAGGATTTCCTGTCCATACCGAGCTAGGCAAGCAATGCCTAAGTGATTTTTTGCGCTTTGATGTAGTGGAAGACGGCATTATTTTTATCGCTTCAGAAAAAGAAGAACTACTGCCGATATACGGTAAATACGAAAGCGAAAACTACGACCTAATCACTAGAATAGCTCACAGCCAGTCGAGTGTTAGGGCAATACTAGACCTCGCCCAACGCTACTAAATTTTTGCCGATAAGATGACACAGCGTATACTAGATATATGGCAGAACAGAGGAAAAAGCTAGCGATTATTGACGGTAAGAGTGTTTTTTATCGTGGATTTTATGCGATGTCGAATTTAGCGACTAAAGATGGTACTCCAACCGGTGGCGTATATGGTTTTGCAGTCATGGCGCTTGAAGTTATTAAGCGGTTACAGCCCGACTACGTATGTGTCGCCTGGGATAAGCCTAAAACTAATATACGTAAAAGACTGGCAATATACCCAGCCTATAAGGCCGGTCGCAAGGCGCCACCACCAGAGTTTTATGCCCAAATACCAATTCTGCACGAATTATTAGATGCTTTTGGTTGGCCTTTATACGAACTAGATGACTACGAAGCCGACGATATTATGGGTGCTTTGGCAGTGCAGGCAACCGATAAAAACATAGACACTATGCTAATCACATCTGATATGGACATGCTGCAACTAGTTAATGACCATGTTAAGGTATACGCTCTCAAAACTGGGCTTTCCAACATAGAACTTTATAGTCCAAAAAGTTTCACGGCAAAATACGGCATCGAAGTTGAACAATTTTTAGATCTAAAGTCACTTAAAGGGGATAGCTCCGATAATATTCCTGGAGTGCCGGGGATTGGCGAAAAAACAGCCCTAGAATTACTAAAACAGTACAAAACATTAGACGAAATTTACGAGAATACAGCTTTATTAAAAGACAGTGTGGCTAAAAAATTAGTAGCCGGCAAAGATTCGGCATATATGAGTCGTGAGCTGGCTAATATTTGGGTCGACGCGCCAATAAAGCTAGATTTAAAAGAGGTGGATGGAACAAAGTCTAAGCCCGAAGTCATCCTAGATATATTCAAAAAATTGGAATTTCGCACACTAGTTCGTCAGCTGCCAGATGTTATGCAGGTTCAGGAACAACACGCTGAACGTAATGTTTATGAGCACGGCACAACAGGCAAGAACATTGTTATCGATAGCAATGAAAAGCTGAGTGAACTTAAACTTTCCAAGGCGAAAAGCCTAGTAATACACTCTCGTAGCGCCGGCAAGCACGGCCGCGACCCAAGAGTTTTAATATTGAGCCCCGACCCAAAAACGATCTACACACTAGATTTAACCAAGCTAAATCCTAAATCTCTATGCTCTCAGCTTTCATCTATAGAATCAGTTATCGGTTACGACGTTAAATCTACGCTAAAAGTGTTTATTGAATTAGGCGCACCTCTTCCAAAAGTCGAACACGATGTTCAAGTTGCAGCGTTCTTACTTAACTCCCTTAGACGCGAAAGGTCATTGACCGAACTAGCCGAGACCGACCTTGGTTATGACGGTTCGCCGTTCGAAGATATTGACGATGAGGAGTATAAGCACCGATCGCCAGAGCTAATAGGAGTAATTCGCTCCTTAGAGGCAATGCAAAGCGAAGCCATGAGTGAGCTGACAGGCCTAATTAAGGTTGCGCAGGACATCGATATGCCAGTTATACCGGTCATTGCTCGCATGGAATATGAAGGAATTGAGCTAAACACTGCATACCTAAAAGAAATGTCTGATCGGGTCGGAGATATGGTTTCGGATTTTGAGCAACAAATTTATGGCTACGCTGATCAGGAATTTAATATAGCTAGCCCCGCTCAACTCGCCGACATTTTATTTGATAAATTAAAGCTGCCAACTCTTGGAATTAAGAAGGGAAAGACTAGTTATTCGACAGCGGCAAGCGAACTCGACAAGCTGCGTGACCAGCACCCAATTATTGATGTAATCAGCCAATTCCGTGAAGTTACTAAGTTAAAGAACACATATATAGATACTTTGCCCGAGCAAGTTGATGAAAATTCGCGCCTGCATACAACTTTTAATATGACAGTAGCTCAAACCGGCAGACTTAGTTCGTCTGATCCAAATTTGCAGAATATTCCAGTTAAAACCGACTTAGGCAGAGAAATTCGGACCGCTTTTGTGGCAGCGCCTGAACGAGTTTTTATCGGTGCTGACTATAGTCAGTTTGAGTTAAGACTAGCTGCTTATTTGTCTGGAGATACAGATTTGATGGATCAATTTAACAGAGATGTTGATGTTCATACTGCCACTGCAGCGCTGGTTTATGATCGGGCCCCAGAAGATGTCACCAAAAACATGCGCCGCGAAGCTAAGGCTGTCAATTTTGGCATTATGTATGGTCAAGGTCCTCACGGACTTGTTCAGACAACTGGGATGACCTATGCCGCCGCTAAAAGTTTTATAGATAAGTATTTTGAGGTACGGCCTAAACTACTTAAATATATTGAGGCGGTTCGTGAACAAGCCAAAACCAAGGGTTATGTCGAGACGCTTTATGGTCGCCGTCGCCCAACACCAGACGCTCTTTCGGCTAATTTTGCTGTACGCGAGGCTGCCTATAGAGCTGCTGTTAATATGCCTTTCCAGGGGACGGCAGCAGATATTATGAAAATGGCAATGATTTCAGTGCAGCAAATGCTTGATAAACTGATAGAGGAAAAAGAATACTCAAGCGAAAATCAACCTAAAATTCTACTGCAAATCCATGACAGCATCCTAGTTGAATGTGTCGAGTCACAAGCCGAAAGCGTCGCCAAAATGATCAAAGAAACCATGGAAAACGTCGTTAAGTTGCCAATTAAATTAACCGCCGACACCGCCATCGGCAAGAACTGGGGTGAGCTTTAATGTCGATACCAAAGATTGAGATAGCTAAGGGAGTTAAGATACCACAAGTGGGACTTGGGCTGTGGTTGGTTAGAAAAGATGAAGACGTCGAAAGATCGGTAGGGGCGGCATTAGAGGCCGGCTATCGTCACTTCGACACTGCTCAGATTTATGGAAACGAAGGCAAGCTGGCTAAGGCTCTAGAAGATCATGGCATTAAGCGTGAGGATGTCTTTATAACTACTAAAATATGGTTAGTTAATTTTGCGCCGCTACTTACTATCCCTAGTTTTCATCGTTCTCTCAAGAGGTTAAAGACTGATTATGTCGACCTATTGCTACTACATTTCCCGGTAACTTTACTGCGTAATCACGCCTGGAAGGAGCTCGAGAAAATCCACCAAGACGGAGGCGCCAAGGCAATTGGAGTTAGTAATTTCACTGTTAAGCATTTGAAAGAATTGTTGGCTAATTGCGATGTAGTCCCAGCCGTAAACCAGGTAGAGTTGCACGTGTATTTACAGCAACCAGAGCTTGTTGAGTACTGCCGCGAGCAAGGGATTGTACTTGAGGCCTATTCGCCGCTAGCGCATGGCTACGGTATGGATAATCCTGTTCTTCAGAAGCTTGCAGACAAGTACGACAAGACTACTGCTCAGATAATGCTTCGTTGGTGTGTCGAGCAAGGTGCGATAGTTCTACCGAAGTCAAAACAGGCCGACAGAGTGCTATCTAACATTGATATATTCGACTTTAAGCTAGACGAGACAGACATGGCTGAACTAAAAGGGTTGGATAGTGACCACCGAACTTGCTGGGATCCCACACACGTAATATAGTATTGCTTTTATTTGCTTAATGTGGTATTATAAACCTGTTAAGTTGAGGAGAACTACATTATGAAATATTATTTTGGAATCATCGCAGTCATCATCATGCTATTTATTGGCGTTAAGTTGGCTTTTCCTGGCACCTCAAGCACTCCTACTAGCAAGAGCGCAACAAAGAAGTCTGGCCTTAGCACAAAAGTGCTTTCAGATTACGTTGCCACAAACGCGGAAGTTAGCGTAACTGTAGAGGGGCCAATTGTTGGCCACGAAATACACACAGCTACTCGAATTATAGTGTCTCGCGACGAAAGACGAGTTGAATATATTGTCGGCTATGAGAATCTAGTTGTTAAGTCAAAGAACTTTGATAATAACCAAGCTGCTTTTGATGCATTTTTACACGCACTTGAGTATCAAGCATTTCTAAAAGAGATAAAACCTAAAATTGCTGACGATACGGGTGTATGTGCAACGGGTACTAAATATATTTACGAGCTAAAAAACACTAACAGCAAAGATACCGACAAGAGGTTATGGTCAGTTACATGTGGTGTCGGTATTGGTAATGCCGGTAGCAATGGTCCGTTAGTTCGCGATTTGTTCCAGAAGCAGATACCTGACTATGCAGTAGTTGTTGGTTTGCTTTCTACAAAATAGACTCACAGTTCTTCTTGCGTTAACCGGGTGAAATAGACTAAAGTTTATTCATATATGTCTGAGTTCCTATCGCCCGAAGATAAAAAAATTATACCTGTATTCAACGAGGCTGTTAATTATCAGATGACTATACACATCGGTGGGGAGGCTAGGGGTGCGGATCTCAATAAAATTGACGATCAGGAATTTACTGAATTAGTGATGAACTCTGAAAGACAGCCCCTCAAGCCTTTGGCGGTTGCTAGAGATATGTTAGGTTATGACGAGACCGCTACTGCAGCCGACATCATGTCAGGGCTTCACAACGAACACTTGGCACTAAAATCTCTATATTTAAGTAATGGAATCGATCCAACTCAGGCGCTTGATGATTCAGCCGACATAATAGACCTGACGGAGTCATATATTGCTGGATACTCAAGAATGATAGGTAGTTTTGCTCAAAGAGTAGAAATGACGGAGCCAGGAGCAAATGGGCTAAGGCGCTGGAATGACAAAATTTGGGTTCCAGAAGAGGACGGCCACGACAGATCGTTGGGTCTTGATCGTCTAGCAAGGGACAGGGGTGGTGATCAGTTTGATAATGACCACGTACGATTAATGCAAATTGGCGTTCATCCCGTTCTTGACTCTATTCCCGCAGCAATGAGCTATCCCGACCTTCAAGAGGGCGCCACAGATCCATCGTATAGCAATAGGTCTGCCTTGTTAGGGCCTAATTTGGGTCAGCTGCCCAAGTTGATAGGCAAGCAAGAAGTTTATCATTTTAGAATGTATGGCGGTGTTTTGAAAAAGGTTATGGACGCCGACCCGGACCGTACTTTGCTGGCCTTCGAAAAAGAGGTGAAGAATTTTGATATGCCTGGCAGAGAGGGAATTAGAGATTATGAAAAACGCGAAAAAGCAGCAGCTTTAACGGGTTTATTAGACCCAGCCTCCATTCTTGACGTGCAAAGAAAAACCATTAAAAGACTTGGAGTCTCTGAGCGGAATTTTGCTACCGAAGAAGCTAAGCGCGCTCAACATGAGCTGACCAATCCTGACGGTAGTTATGGCGATGCTGCGCTTGCAAAAAAGCAGAGGCAGTTAGGTTTGATAAGGGAGAGAAAAGTTAATATCGCAGTAAAAGCAGGTGGCCTAATGCCTGCTATTCTGGGCGTTACCGTAGTGGCTCATCCCGTTACTGGTGAACTAACTTTCCCCTATAACAAATGATAAAAGCTATTATTTTTGATTGTTTCGGTGTTTTATCGACAGAAGGCTGGATTCCATACCGCTACCAATATTTTGGTAATAATAAGGAGTTGTTTGAGCATAGTGGAGACTTGCAGAAGCAAGTAGATGCCGGGCTGATGTCGATCGAAGACTTTATTAAAGATATATCGGACATGTCTGGTGTTGATGAGCAGTCAACCACAAATATGCTAGAAGGGGTGGCGCCGAATCGTCAACTTATCGACTTTATTCGTTCAGAAATAGCTCCAAAGTATTCAGTCGGCATGCTGTCAAATGCTGGCGATAATTGGTTGGATAAGATTTTTACCGCAAAGGATTTAGCCTTGTTTGACGAGATCGCTCTATCTTTTCAAAACGGATTCATAAAGCCAGACGCTAACTCCTACGAATCTATCGCTTCAAGGCTTGGTGTCGAAACGCAGGAATGTGTTTTTGTTGATGATCAAGAAAGATATTGCACGGGTGCGATTGACGTTGGGATGAAAGCTGTTTGGTATAAAGATTTTGATCAGATGCGCACAGACCTGTATAAAATTTTAGCTACCAATACGAAAAACTAGACGCTTGTCGGTGTCGCACAGCTCGCTAATAGTATTTGTATGCATCCGTAGTGTGCCGGCAAGGGCAGCGCTTTTTGTAGTGATTGTTATCTGCTTGGCCTGAATGCTGACTTGTACTTCACTAGCAAATGTTTCGCGAACAAATTCTTTAATAACCTGAACTTCTGGCGGTTCGTCGTATTTTTTCTTAGAGATTATGTCGGCAATTGAACTCATATTACAGAGTATAGCTTATAATTATTTGCATGCCAGAGCTACCAGAGGTTGAAACAGTTCGTACGGGTCTCACCAGTTTGATTGTCGGCAAGACAATTAAAGCGGTGGATTTTGATTGGCCAAAAAGTTTTCCTAACTCCCCAACAGATGTGAATGCGTTTATTATTGGAGCTAAAGTTACGGCAGTCAAGCGTCGCGCTAAAGTTCTGATGATTGAGCTCGACAGTAATTACACCTTGGTTATTCATTTAAAAATGACAGGTCAATTAGTCTATGTAGGTAAGGAGCGCTTTGGTGCAGGTCACCCCAACGATAGTTTAATCAACAGATTGCCAGACAAATCTACGCGTGTGACTTTTGAATTCGATGATGACCCAGAAAGCCCAAAGCTATATTTTAATGATCAAAGAAAATTTGGTTGGGTTAGGCTAATTCCGACCATAGAAGTTCCCAATATTGATTTCTTCAAAAAAGTTGGTCCAGAGCCACTAACAGATGAATTTACTGCAAAAGTTTTTATTAGCCGAGTAGAGAGGCGTGCCAACAGCACAATCAAGGCGGCTATATTAGACCAAACCGTTCTGGCTGGTATCGGAAATATTTATGCTGACGAGTCGCTGTGGGGTGCTAGAATTCACCCAGCCACTAGAGTACGTGATATATCAAAATTGAAACTCACTAAGCTGCACCATGAAATTAGATATGTACTTAATCTATCAATAGAAAAAGGTGGTTCAACAGATAGAAATTATGTAAACGCGGAAGGTAAGCGGGGAAGTTATATTGATTTCGCACGGGTCTTTCGCCAAGAGGGCAAGCCTTGCCCTAGACATCCAGACACTTTAGTTATCAAGACAAAGGTCGCGAGCAGAGGTACGCATTTGTGTCCAAGGTGTCAGATTCTCACATAAATCTGCCATTCGCTAAGCTATTTAGGTTAAACTGTATATTACTATGATAGTTGTTTTGACGGGTGCCAATAATTTTTTGCTACGCAAGCAGTTGCGAGAGCAGGTTAATGCATTCGTAGACGAACATGGCGACCTCGCACTGGAGCGACTCGACGGCGAAACCGTAGATTTTAATCGTGTTCATGAGGCTTTGTCTAGCGTGCCGTTCTTATCGAGCAAAAAAATGGTGATACTAAGTGATGCAAGCTCTAACAAGGCTTTGACTGAACACATTGATGAACTATTGGCTAGCGCCGACGAGACTACAGACTTCATTATTGTCGAGTCTAAATTAGACAAAAGAAGCGTTTACTATAAATCGTTGAAGAAGCAAAAGAATTATCAAGAATATGTGGAGCCAGATGACTATAGTCTAGTAAAGTGGCTCAATGAAGAGGCGAAGGCAAGGGGAGGAGATTTGAGTACTGCTGATGCGCGAAGCATAGTTGACCGCGTTGGTTCAAATCAACAGCTTTTGTCTAATGAGCTGGAAAAGTTAATTCTTTATAGGCCAAAAATAGACAGTGAGGTGATTAGTCTATTAATAGAGCCTTCGCCAAGAAGTACAGTATTCGACATGTTGGAGGCGGCTTTTAACGGTAGGACTAAGCGTGCGCTTGAACTTTATGGTGAGCAGCGTCAGCTAAGAAAAGATCCTCAAGCAATGATCGCATTAATTGCTTGGCAAATTCATATACTAGCCTTGATTAAGGTGGCAGGGCAGCGTAGTCCTGGCGAAATAGCTAAGGAAGGTCGGGTTAACCCGTTCGTAGTAAATAAGAGTATTTCTATTGCGAAACGATTATCTACTCAGCAAATCAAAGACCTCATCCACGAAACTTTATTACTAGATATTGCACTAAAATCTCAGCCAATTGATGCCGATAGCGCTCTAAAAAATCTATTATTGAAGATCTCAAAAATAGAAATAACCGCCTAATAAATAATTGATCATTTAACATTTAACATTGAAGCTTCAGGTCAAAAATTAACTAAATGCCAAAATGTTAAATTAATGCATCAATGGCAAATGATAAATGTTTAATTAATGTATCAATGCATCAATGCATCACTGATCAATCGCTCTTAACTCAATCTACCGTCTACCTAGGTTATTTCTTTTTAGCTACAGTTTTCTTAGCGACAGGAGCTTTTTTGACTGCTGGTTTATTTGCAGCTACTGGTTTTGCAGCTTTAACTGTCTTAGTTGGCTTTACACCAGCTTTTTTTGCAGCAGCTGATAGTTGCCGTTGCTTACGGGCGGCTTTGTTCTTGTGAATTATATTCTTCTTAACGGCTTTGTCGATTTCGCTTTGAGCTTTTTTGTGAGCATCGCTAGCTTTAGCTGTTCCAAGAGACTTAGTAAAAGTCTTAATAGACTCTTTTAGGCTTCTTTTCGTCTTTGCGTTACGAATAGTAGCTTTTTTGGTAGTTTTTACTCTCTTGCGAGCTGACTTGATGATTGGCATGAATCTACTTTCTAATTAATATTTATAAGATTTATGAAGCCTACTATACAGGGGTAATGACTTTTTGTAAAGTGAGCCCATCCCAACTAAAAGGTGACTGAACGCATTGCATTGGTGTCTAACTTTCGCCTAGGGGGATTTATCAGCCTAATTAGTGAGGGTAATGCATATTCATATTTGTAATACATAAGATTGAAAAAGCATAGGCAATATGGTACTCTTGCATTAAATGATTGCTAAAATAAATACACTAAAAGAAGAGTAAGCATGAACCCTCAAGAACCACCATCACTAGATCTTTCTCAGCCTGAACCGACTACTGTTCAGCTGTCTACAGACCCTAGACAACAGATTATCGACCGCCTAACAAGCGCAACTAATGTACTACTGACGGTCTCTCCTAATCCATCGGTCGACCAACTTTCTGCAGCTATAGGTGTTACGCTTGCTCTAAATAAGTTAAGCAAACATACCACAACGGTGTTTAGTGGTAATACTCCTCGAGCAATAGAATTCTTGGAGCCGTCTAAGACTATCCAGAAGGACATCGACAGTTTGCGCGACTTTATCATCGCACTAGACAAATCTAAGGCCGACAAGCTCCGATATAAAGTAGAAGATCGCTTCGTAAAAATATATATCACTCCTTATCACACCAATATTAGCGAGGGTGATTTAGAATTCGGGCAGGGCGACTACAACGTAGATGTGATTATTGCACTCGGAGTTAAACGTCGTGAAGATATTGACCAGGCAATTACAGCTCATGGTCGTATTTTGCACGACGCCACAGTTATTAGCATAAACAAAGACCAGAGCGACGATATCGGAGTAATTAATTGGCATGTACCAGGGACGAGTAGCTACTGTGAAATATTGTTCGATTTAATAGATAGTTTCAATACCCCTGAAAATAAGTTGTTTGACGAGCAGGTAGCAACCGCATTCTTGACTGGAATAGTCGCTGAAACCGAAAGATTCAGTAATGATAACACCACTCCTCAGACTATGAGTACCGCCGGTATATTAATGAACGCTGGCGCTAATCAGAAGTTGATATCAACGAACTTAGAGTCCACAGGATCTTCTTCAGGTCAGCGACCTAATAGTGTGATAGCGCCTCAGGACTCGCCGGCAATTTCGCGACCTCGTCCAGCGATATCTACTATGATGCCGTCGGTCGCCGCCACTGTTTCTGCGCCTATTTCTGCAGCTTCAACTACTACGCCGCCACAACCGACAATTACTAAGCCATCGGTTCAAGCTATAGCAGACGGTCCTCCGCCAGATTCCAAGGGTGCGGCAGGGATTGGCAATGAAGCTGCGTCTCATATATCGCTTTATATGCCGGAGTCACCAGCCCCACCTATCAAGCCAAAGGTTGATGATATAAGCATAGACAGCAGTGGTAATTTGCTTAAGTTAGACGACACGCAACCGGCCAAAGTCATTGCTGCGGAGCCCGCAACTAGTCTTCCGATTACTGAGCCGCCTGTAGTCGACCGCATCGACCAATCACTTGAGGAGATAGAGAACGCAATCAATAGCCCTCATCTAAAAGTAAACGGAGGCGAAACTGTCATGTCGTCCGAACGCGCAGGCAAGCCAACGACGCCAGTAGCAGCAGTTAATGAAGCGCCCGTAGAGCTCAATAATGGGCAACAATCAGGTCTTAAGTTGCCAAATCCTTTCGGTCAGACTCCGTCAGTTATCCCAGAGCCAACGTCGGCGCCGTTAGTTAGTCAGCCCAGCCTTGAGCCAGCTCCTGTAATTATCCCTACAGAGCCGATAGTCACCACGCTACCGCCGCCGCCCGCCAGTCCACCACCAATGATGCCGCCAGTAGTATAGTTTTGCTAAAATACTAAAAAAGTGATAAAATATCGCTACTGAAGAAGTAGGTTAATAAAAATGATTGCCCAAATTATAGTAAATGATAAATCGTTCGGTGATAAAGTCCTGTATGAGGGGCTTGAGCTTAATATTGAAGAAGGTGAGAAGCTTGGTCTGATTGGCCGAAATGGTACAGGCAAGACTACTTTGCTCGGCATTGTTACGGGTGATGACAAAGATTTCGACGGCGAAGTGAACTTCAAAAAGGGAACAGTCGTCATTGCAAGTCGTCAGGAGCACCACGGCCACGAAGATAAAACAGTTTTGGAATACATTGTCGGTGACTTACCGGAATTTGTTCGGCTCAAGCATATTCTTGATACTTATCCAGAGCATATGGGTGATAGTGACAAGAAGATGCAGATTTATCACGATGCCTTAGAGCGATTTAATTTTCTTGGTTATTTTGAAATCGAAGACGAACTTGCTCAAGCGCTACAAGCTTATCAAGTTGATCCGTCGAAGATAGAAGTGCCTCTTTCTAGCTTGAGTGGTGGTCAAAAAAGAATGGTTGAACTAGTTAAGGTACAGCGTGCAAGAGTCGATTTGGCTCTAATTGATGAGCCTACCAACCACATGGATTACATTGCAAAAGACGCTTTTATTAAATGGTTTAAAGGGGCTCGTGAAGCCGTAGTTGTTATTACTCACGACCGCGATGTTTTGAAAACGGTTGATAAGATTGTAGAGATTCGCGACGGGCAGGCCTTCCCATATAAGGGTAATTACGACGATTATCTACGCATCAATGCTATCAAAATTACGTCTGAAGTTAACGAATACACCGTAACTCAGCGGCGTATCGCCAATCTAAAGGTTGATATTGTTCGTTTCCGGCGCCTAAAAGAGCGCGCCAACGACCCGGGCACTATTAAGCGATTTAAATCTCAGGAACAGAAAGCAACAACGGAACTAGCCTTATTACAGACAGCCGAGAAGCCAAGTTTCTGGATTGATAGAGAGTCGGCAGGCAACTTGAATACTAAAATGAGTGACGCCTACGAAGAGCATAAGGCTCGCAACATTAAAGTACGAACTCGAACCGCTGTTACTGGCTCTAGCCGTCTGCTTATTGATGTTAATAAGTTGAGTCTTGGTTACGCGGCTCCACTTTTTGCTGATGTTAATTTCCAGCTTCATGAAGGTGATCGCTTGCGATTGCACGGCCGAAACGGGGCAGGTAAGACGACATTAATTCAGGCGATTATCGCCAAAACTGCAGAAAAAGAAGCTTCGAGTAAAAAATTTGCAGGCACGATTGCCGTTGAGAAACAGATTAAGATAGGTGTCTATGAGCAAGAAATTGACCCAATGTATTTGAACATGAGTCTAGCGGCTGCTATTGAACACGCTTTTATGGCCAAAGATGTACCGATAAGTGATCAAAAGATTAAACAGCTTCTCGGCGACTATCTATTTAACTCAGCTACAGACGGCAAGTTTCCGGTTAGTCAGCTTAGTGGAGGCCAAAAAGCACGCTTCCAGCTGATGAATATGTTGGCTGGTGATCCACAAATTCTGATTCTAGATGAGCCAACCAACCACCTTGATCTGCCTAGTATTGAGGAGTTAGAAGACGCTCTCAAGCAGTATCACGGAGCGATTATATATATCTCGCACGACAGCTACTTTTCGAGCAACATCGGTGGCGAGACTTGTCTAATCCAGCCACCCCTTGTCATAACAGCGTAACTATAGTAAAATGTGTTCAAGTCATTATCAATCTCTAAGAGAAGTAAAGTTAAGGAAGCCATGATTTCAACCGAGAAGAAGAATATTGCCATCAAAAGTAACCAGTCACACAAGACTGATACTGGCTCACCAGCTGTTCAAGCAGCTATTTTGACAGAACGCATCAAAGAACTAACTGAGCACCTAAAGATAAGCAAAAAAGACTTTGCAGCTCGTCGTGGACTATTGCAAATGGTTGGCCAACGCCGTCGTTTACTCCGTTACATCGCAGACAAAGACAGTCAGCAATACCTCGATCTAATCAAAAAACTCGGTATCCGCCGCTAATTTAGGCATTGGACATTTGGGTGCCCACAACCGTTCTGGCATCCAAAATCTAGAATCTAAATTCTAGGGGACTCGCGAATAACACATTAATAGCAAGTGGTAGAGCACAGCTTCCTTTTTCGTTGGATAACGAGTAAAAGGGCAGTTGAACCTTATCACTTGCGGAAAAAAGGAAAAAATATGAGCACAGTGAACCCCTTCGGCAAAGAAATAATCAAAGTAGAGACTGATTTTTGCGGTCGTACTCTTAGTCTAGAAGTTGGCCGTGTTGGCTTTCGTTCTACTGCATCAGTAACCGCTAAATACGGCGACACAGTAATCTTGGCTACGGCCATGGTTAGCCATAATCCTATGAAGGGATTTGATTATTTCCCGCTAAGTATCGATTATGAAGAAAAAATGTATGCTGCTGGCAAAATCAGCGGTAGCCGTTATGTTAAGCGAGAAGGTCGTCCAAGTGATGACGCAGTTTTGATTGGTCGTTTGATCGACCGACCTATTCGTCCATTGTGGCCAAAAGGTTACCGTCACGAAGTTCAAGGTGTTGCTACTGTATTGAGTCTCGACCCAAGCTTCCGACCTGATGCTATCGCTATGATCGCCCTAAGTGCAGCATTTATGCTAACTGGCGCACCATTTGACGGTCCAGTCGCTGGTCTACGTGTTGGCATGGTTGACGGCAAACTTACTCCTTTCGCAAGTGCTGAAGAGCTATCAACTGGATTACTAGATCTATTCGTAGCTGGTACTAAAGAGGCCATCATGATGGTTGAGGCTGGTGCCAACGAAGTTACAGAAGAACAAGTTGTTGAGGCCCTAGATTTTGCTCAAAAAGCAATGCAGCCAGCTATAGCTTTACAGGAAGAACTTATTAAAAAAGTTGGCGTAACTAAGCAAGAATATGTACTTAGTTTGCCAAGCGAAGATATCCAGAAGCAAGTCGACGAATATTTGAAAGGTAAGTTAGGCGAAAAAGTACGTGTTGACTATCCAGTTCGTCACGAGCGCCTACATGTTATTCGCCAAGACACACTCAAGCATTTTGAAGAACTATTGGGTGATGACTACAAGGCTGTAGAGCGTGAATACGAAGATGCATTTGCTAGTGCTATGAACAAAGATGTTCGTAACGGTATTCTAAACGATGATTTGCGTCCAGACGGTCGTAAATTTACCGAAATTCGTGTATTGTCGAGCGAAGTTGGTATCTTGCCACGAGCCCACGGCTCAAGCTTATTTACTCGAGGCATGACTCAGGGCATGAACATCGTAACTCTAGCACCGCTTAGCTATGTTCAGATGATTGATACTATGGAAAGCGAAGGCGAGAAGCGCTTCTTCCATCACTATAATGCTCCAGGCTACACAGTTGGTGAAATTAAGCGTCTTGGTTCACCAGGCCGCCGCGAAATCGGTCACAGCGCCTTGGCTGAAAGAGCTTTACAGGCAGTTCTACCTAGCGAAGCCGAGTTCCCATACACAATTCGTTCTGTTACCGAAATCATGAGCCAACACGGCAGCACATCTATGGCAGCAACTTGTTCAAGCTGTTTGGCATTGATGGACGCCGGCGTGCCTCTAAAGCGACCAGTAAGTGGTATCGCTATGGGTCTTTTGATCGAGGGCGATAAGTTTGTAATTTTGAGCGACATCGCTGATGCGGAAGATTTTGCTGGCGATATGGACTTCAAGGTTACAGGTACCGAGAAGGGTATAACCGCACTACAAATGGACATGAAAGTTCATGGTCTACCGGTAGCAACCCTAGCTAAAGCAATTGAGCAAGGAAAGATTGGTCGAGCTTACATCTTAAAGAGCATGCTTGAAACACTAGCAGCGCCTCGTAAAGAAATCAGCGCTCATGCGCCACATGTTGAGGCTATCAAAATCAATCCAGAAATGATCCGTACTGTTATCGGTAAGGGTGGAGAGATGATTAATCGAATTATTGCTGAGACTGGCGCCGAAATCGACATCAAAGACGATGGCACAGTATTTATCGCAAGTCCTACCAAAGAATCGATTGATGCTGCTATCAAGTGGGTGCGCGACCTAACAGCGACTCCAGAAGTTGGCAAGATATACGAAAATTGTCGAGTAGTTACTGTTCTAGACTTTGGTGCTTTCGTAGAAATAATGCCCGGCAAAGAAGGCCTTGTCCATGTTAGTGAAATGAGCGAAGAGCGCGTTGCTAGCCCAGGTGATGTCGTTAAAGAAGGCGATGCTGTTACTGTTAAGTTAGTCGCTATCGATGATAGAGGCCGTCTACAATTGTCGATGAAAGCCGCTGCCCGCGAACTTGGCGACAAAAAGTAAGGAATATCCGAAGATGAACATAGATAAAATCGACCGCTGGCATCAAACCAAAAAAGGCCTAATTACTTTTGGGTTGGTAGAGTTAGCGGTCGCATATCTATTAACTAGCAAGGCCATAGATAACGGTAGTTTAATAGTTTACGTTTTAGCATTAGTAGCTTTCATAGGTGGAGTCAAAAACCTTTACAATTTGTCATCCAAGAAAGTAGTAAAATCATGAGTAAACCAAAATCCGAAAAGTTGTTTGAGAAAAACTTAAAGCCGGTTCAACCAGAACTTGCTCGTGTAAAAAAACAGTACATTTGGTATAGTTTCGTCTCTGTTGTTTTTCTAGTCGCGGCTATCAGTAATCTTCTCGACTACAATAACCGGAAAGTAATATTTTTTATAGATTTTGCGGTTTTTCTACTAGCTATTAACGAGGCAAAGCATAGCCGTACTAAGCTAAAGTCAATCGAACGGGCGACTAAAAACAAGGAAGTCAAAAAAGACAAAGATAATGAGTAGTCCGTCAAAACAGTTAATGCTTGACCAAATTAAAGCAGATATTTTAAGCAAAAATGTCTGCCCGGATCTGGCCAAACAAGCCACTCAGTTAGTTTTTGGGGTAGGTGATCCTAATGCCGAAATACTATTTGTTGGCGAGGCACCTGGCAAAAAGGAAGACTTACAAGGGGAGCCGTTTATCGGAGCATCAGGTAAGTTTTTGAACGAATTGCTTGCCAGTATAGGGCTTAATCGCCAGAACATTTACATAACTAATATAGTAAAATATCGGCCACCAAATAATCGCGATCCAAAAGCAAGCGAAAAGGCTGATTTTCTGCCATATTTAATAAAACAAATCGATATTATCAAACCGAAGCTAATTATCACTCTAGGACGTCATAGCATGGAAGCGCTATTACCACCTGGGGTGACAATCAGCCTCGCACACGGTCAGCTGCAAGAATATCAAGGACGAAATTATTTGCCTTTGTATCATCCAGCGGCGGCATTATATAACGGTAGTCTTCGCCAAACACTAATTAGTGACTTTCAGAAGATACCGTCAATTATCAAAACTAAATAAGAAATTCAAAACATTAATTAAATCTCTAAAGAAAAGGAAAAATATATGAATGAATCAAATCAAGGACAGCCGCAGGGCAGTCCAACATCACAAAGTAGAAATAATAGACCACCACAAAACGGTGGCCGCCCACAAGGTGGTAACAATAATCGTCGCAATGGCTCAGCACCACAAAGTGGTAGTAGAGCATCACGCGGCGCTGCAATTCGCGCCCAAAAGCGTACCCAAGAGGACGCCACTCGTCTAGTTAATCAGTACTCTGATGCCAGTGGTCAGACTGTCAGTATGGACCCTAAGCGCGCGAACTTTATCGACGACCAGCCAAGACTAAAGATTATCGGTCTCGGAGGAATGGATGGTGGTGGATCAAAGAACATGATCGTAGTTGAATACATGAATGATGCAGTTATTATGGACTGCGGCAACGACCTAGGTGTCGACTTGCCAGGTATAAACTACGGTATTGCCGACACAACATACCTCGACAGCATCAAGCATAAAATCCGTGGCTATCTGATAACTCACGGTCACCTAGACCATATCGGTGGCTTGCCGCACATCGTGCCTAAGTATCCAGCACCAATTTATGGCTCTAAGTTTTCAATCGGTCGCGTCGAAGAAATATTTGGCAATTTTGGACTACCAATGCCAGATGGTTTTGAGCTACGCACTGTTACTATGAACGAAAACACTCACGAACGACTCAAGGTTGGCGTGTTCTTCGTCGAGTTCGTTCGCATTACGCACTCTATCCCAGGAAGTACATGTATCGTTCTTGATACTCCAGTCGGTCGTATCATTAACACTGGTGACTTCCGTCTAGACCCGAACCCACTTGACCACGAACGAAGCGACATCGAGCGCTTAACTGAACTTGGAAATGAAGGCGTTTTGGCGCTATTGTCAGAGAGCACAACTGTCGAAAGGCAAGGTCGAACTCCTAGCGAAAGCACAATCGAACAAACTTTTGTCGACATCATGGAGCGCGCTCCAGGTCGTACTTTTATGGCCATGTTCTCAACCAACATTAACCGTATCCAAATGATCATTAACGCTGCTGCACACCACAATAAAAAAATTGCCTTAGATGGACGCAGTCTTGTTAGCACGCTAGAAATGGCTGTTAGACATGGTTTTGTCCGTATTCCAAAAGGCACCATCGTGCCAATTGCCAGCGTATCAACTTTGCAAGACAGCAGTGTAGTTATTGTTTGTACTGGTAGTCAGGGTGAGCCAAACTCAGCTCTTCAGCGTATGGCTGCAGGCGAGCACAAGCACATTAAGCTAAAAGAACAGGACACAGTAGTTTTGAGTTCGACTCCAATTCCTGAGAGTGGTAACGACTCCTTAATTGGCTCTATGGTAGATGATATGACTCGACGTGGCGTGCATGTTTTCGAACATCGCAACCACGAATTAGACGGTATTGGGCCACTTCACGTATCTGGTCACGCTTCACAGGACGAATATGTCGACATGATCAACATGACCAAACCGAAGTTCTTTATTCCTATCTATGGCGCTTATCGAGTTAAGCAACGTCATATTGAGTTAGCTATCGTAACGGGTATCCCTAGAGCTAGTACTGCAAACGCTGAGAACGGTGACATTATTGCGCTAACACCAGACAAAATTGAAATTATCGGTAATGTTCCTCACGGTACAGTACTCGTCGATCAAACTGGCGCAATCGTAAGTAATATCGTCGTAAAAGACCGTGTAATGTTGGCAGAAGAAGGCCTAGTGGCTGTAATCCTTACTATCGACAAAAAGACGGGCAACCTATTGACCAGCCCAGACATAATCAGTCGCGGCTTCATATATATGCGTGATAGCGAAGAGTTGATGAACGAGTTCCGAGCTGAACTGCGTCGTGCCGTTGCTCAACGTTTCAAGCGAGTTGAATTAGATAGATTTAAGGTTGAACTGCGTGAACACGTTACGCACTTTTTGTTCGAACAAACTCAGCGTAGTCCAATCGTTATTCCAGTAGTAAATATTATTGGCGGCGGCAAGCCAGTCGGTGGTCCAGCAGGTGATGTTCAGTCAAGACCTGAGGTAGCTAAATCACCGGTCGAGCAAGCAGAAGATTTGCAGAAACGCTTCCAGCAGATGCGCGCCAAACTACTAAACCAAGACGCCCGCGTCGACTAGTGCTACCAAGAGGCAATTAGATGCTCTGCGTAGTTAGTCTATTCGCATTAATCTAGCCGTAAGCGCTTTGACAAATGATGTAAAATTTGCTATAGTATATGGGTTATGGAAAAGGAAAATAAAAACATCAATCAAAATAATCCAGAGCAGGAATTTCCTAAATGGATGTTAGTGGAGTCGGGTAGTGATCCGATGCTACTTAATATGATTCAAATCAGAGAAGATATAATGGCTCCAATAGTAGAGAAGGGCGGTTTTCATGCCCTTGACCCAGAAGACGAAGAGTTAGCAAAGCTCAGCATGGAAGTGGTCAAAACAGCCATATTAGATAGAAAAAGAGAACTTGGACTAGAGCCACCAGCAAAGTAAAGTGGTATAATTTAAGAATATTTATGGCAAAAAAGAAAAAACGAACACCAAAAAAAGCAATGAGAGCTAAAAAGCTTGAACCAAAAGAGAAGTCGCCTCTATGGCCGATAATTGGCGGGGTTGTTTTAATTGTTGTAGCCATATTTATACTAATGGGTGCATTTAATAGCGGTGGTTTGTTGCCGAGTAAACTTTATGACGGGGCTTATTGGGCGCTAGGAGTTGGCGCGTATTTAATACCGGTTGCTCTTATTTATTTTGCTGTATTAAAGTTCAAGACCGAGGACAAAAAAGTTCCTCTCGGCAAATTTATCAGCATGATTCTGGCATTGATTTTCAGCGCAGGTTGGCTGCAGTCAATGTTTGCCGTTAAGGCGACTGTTCCTGGTGGTTACAGTGGAGGTCACGGTGGCGTTATTGGTAGGTTAATAGGCAACTCGGTGCTTATTATTCTTGATAAATGGCCAGCTAGTTTCGTATTTTTGATTTTTGGAGTACTGTCTTACTTCTTCGCATTTGGCGTTTCACCAAAAGTTATCATGAAGCTTGCTGGACTATTTAACGGTTCTACTCGCGAAGGAGACACAGACCTAGCTGCTCTTAAACTCAGGGCAAGTGAACCTAGCTTTAAGCTTAACGAAGGCGTGCCTGTAGAGAATAGTAGACAACCGGCTCCAAGATTAAGCACGATGAAAAACACAGCCGAAAAGTTGACTATTAGAGAAAATCACCAAGCCTTGACGACGTCACGCGATCAGAACTGGCAATACCCAGGAATAGATTTACTCAATCAGTCACAAGACAAAGCTAATGCTGGAGATGTCGAGGGTAACGCACAAATTATTAAGAATACATTAGCTCAGTTTAATATTGATGTAGATATGGAGGGTGCAAATGTTGGTCCTCGTGTAACTCAGTTTACCCTCAAGCCTCCAGCAGGCGTCAAACTAGGTAAGATTGCATCTTTAGATACCAACTTGTCATTAGACTTGGCCGCCGAATCAATCCGAATCGAAGCACCAATTCCTGGCAAGCGAGCGGTAGGTATAGAAGTTCCAAACTTGAAGTCTGCAACAGTAAGAATTGCTAGTATTTTGAGTTCGAAAGAGTGGCGAGAGCTAGATAGTCCATTATCATTTACTCTAGGTCGAGATATAGCAGGTTTACCAGTTGTAGGCTCACTAGATAAGATGCCTCACTTATTGATAGCCGGTCAGACCAACTCTGGTAAGTCAGTTATGGTAAATACATTGCTGACTAGTTTGCTATATAAGAATAGTCCAAGCGATCTAAAGTTAATCCTAGTTGACCCTAAGCATGTCGAACTATCAACTTATAACGACATACCTCACTTATTAACAGAAGTTATTACTGAGCCAGAGAAGTGTATTAGTGCGCTTAAGTGGGCAGTAGCAGAGATGGAAAGACGATATCGAACTTTGGCTGAGTCCAAGCAGCGTAATATCACCGACTACAATGCGCTTAAAAAAGACGAAGGCATGCCTTATATCGTGATCGTAATCGACGAGTTGGCCGACTTGATGATGATGGCAGCACGCGATGTAGAGGCGCTGATTGTGCGAATTGCTCAAAAGGCACGTGCTGTTGGTATCCACCTAGTTCTAGCCACACAGAGCCCCCGTGTAACTGTTATTACCGGTCTGATCAAGGCCAACATTCCGGCACGTATCGCCTTTACTGTTGCTCAAGAAGTTGAATCACGCATTATTCTTGATCAAAGCGGTGCAGAGAAGTTGCTGGGTCAGGGTGACATGCTTTATTCGACGGCAAGTATGCCAAAACCAAAACGCGTACAAGGCGCGCTTATTACTACAGAAGAAATTCAAAAAGTTACAGACTTCTTGCGAATGCAACAGGCTCCACAATATGATGACGAAGTTGTTAGTCAGCCAGTACAGCTTAACGGTCGTGGCGGTGTAGTTACCGAGCTTGATACCAACGACGAGCCATTGTTCCGCGACGCAGTAAGAGTTGTTATCGAGGCAGGCAAGGCCAGCACTAGTCTATTACAACGACGACTAAGAATCGGTTACGGCAAGGCTGCTCGTATGATCGAAAATATGGAAGAGCAGGGAATTATTAGTGAAGCTGACGGGTCAAAACCACGACAAGTTCTAGCGGAATCACTTGAATCGGTATTTGGTGGAAGCGGCAATGTCGCGGTAGATGATGCTGGTGAGCCAGATATCTATGATGAAATGACGGACGACGAAGCTTAACCAATAAAATTGACCATTGACCATTCGTCATTTATTTAGACATTTGGTAATTTTGGCATTGCAGCTTCAATGATAAATGCTAAATGACAAATTAATGATCAATGTATCAATGAGTCAATGATAAATTGCCCTATCTTTACAAACAGGGGTGAATAGGTTACAATTACCTAGCAATAAAAACTTTAGCCTATGCCTCTAATGGCCATAGGCTGGCTTGGACAATTACGACCAAGCTTAACCAAAGGAAGGATATCGATGAATCAATACGAAATCGCTGTGTTGTATCACCCAGATCTTGAAACAGATCTCGAAAAAGCTACCGTAAAGGTAGAAAAAATCTTCACAGATAACGGCGGTAATGTCGTTGCTGCTGATAATTGGGGCAAGCGCAAGCTAGCTTACACTATCAAGAAGCAAGACTTTGCTATCTACGTGATTTACACCGTAGATGTACCAGCCGAGATGGTGCGCAAGATAGAAGGACTTCTAAATATTACTGACGAAGTTGTTCGATTCTTGATCACTAAGCCAGACTTGAACGCTATTGCTAAAGCAAATACTGCTAAAGCCGAAAAAGCCAAAAAAGCAGCTGAGCGTGGCGATCGTGGCGACGACGACCGTGAAGATCGTTCTACTCCAGAAGAAGAGTAGGCGAGACCAATTTAACATTGACCATCGACCATTTGACATTCATTGGGACATATAACATTTGATCATTGTATCCTCAATGCCAAATGCTAAATGACAAATTAATGATCAATGTATCAATGAGTAAATGATAAATTGCCTTACCCCGTACCTTAATAAAATATGAATAAGTAGTATTAATACTTGACTGTCGCTTCGACCAGAGTTACGGTATAAGTACAAATAAATAACAGGACATAGATCCTACAAGGAGGTTATAAAAATGGCACGATCATTCAATCAAGTAATATTAATGGGTAATCTCACCCGTGACCCTGAAGTAAGACAAATCCCTAGCGGGCAAGCAGTCTGTAACTTCAGTCTCGCACTCAATCGTAGCTTTAAAGGCGCAGATGGCGAGTGGCAGGAAGCGACCGATTATATCGATGTCGTAGCCTGGGGTCCACTAGGCGAGCGTATCGCACAATATTTGACCAAGGGTAGCCGTTGTTTGGTGCAGGGAAGACTACAAAGTCGAGCCTGGGAACAAGACGGTCAGAAACGAAGCAAAGTAGAAGTTAACGCTAACGACGTAACTTTCCTAGACAGTCGTAGTGCTGGCGGCGATAGCGAGGCAGGATCAAGCTATAGCCAGGCTCCAGCAGGCGGCAACGACAAACCAAAACCAAGCAAGAAACCAGCTGGTGGGGACGTCGTAGTAGAAGACATTGGCGATGAGCCTATCAATTTAGACGACATCCCATTTTAAGTCATTTGTGAGTGCACGCTCTGGGCGAAAGTTCGGTTGTCAAAAAGCCTCGGCGTACGCTGGGTACGCCTCAATTTTTTGAAACCGGCTTTCATCCCAGATCGCACTACTCAAAATGCCTTAAAGCATAATAGAAATGTAAATTTTAGAATAATTAACAAACTAACTACAGTAAAGTATCGATTTTGAGCCAAGGGTAATTTGTTTTGGAGACGAGGCTTCCATTTCGGAGACGTAATGAATTTACGACGAAGAAATATCCTCGGCCTCCGAGCAAATTACCACTCTCAAAATTGGTGCGCAGATAAAGGAGCATTATGGCAAAGATATTTAAACACAGGACAGATGTAGCATTTTTTGACTACAAGGATTACAAGACCTTGCAGCGCTACGTAAACATGTACGGACAGATAGAAACTCGCAAAAAGACTGGTATTACTGAGGCTCAGCAGCGTCGTCTTTCGATCGCTATTAAGCGCGCTCGTCACATCGCTCTACTACCATACGTCGCAAATAACTAATCTGCTATCCAAGGCACAGATATTTTTGGTGCCTTGGAAATGTCAGGCAGGGGTTTATGGTATGCTAGATTTGTAGATAGTCGTCTAAAACACGATGTTAAATAGCAACAAAAGGAGCATACAATGGACAATCCACACAGTTTTAACGACCCACAGTACAATCCGATTTTCGACAAAGTCACTTCTTTGCAATATAAGTTTCACGACATGACAAAAGGTGCTGCCGCTAGTCATCCGACTACTCGGGCTATGCAGAACGAAATTCACCAGCTTTTGCGTGATGTGACGGTGGAGCGGAGCGCTCATACCCTAAACAGTAGGATAGCTACAATCCAAAGTGAGCTGAAGGATTCCCAGAACTCAGCAACACCAGTAATAGATTTTGAAAGCCAAGCCGTGCTCAATCACGACTTCGATAGTCTTCATCACGATGTTGATAGTTTTCACCCACGTGTTCAACAATAGATAATAATATAGAAAGGTTCGCATTCATGGCATTTGGTATTACTGACTTAAGAAAAGGCACAGTTTTTCAGTACGAGGGTGTGCCATATCGAGTTATTGAATATGCCCAAAAGGTTATGGGGCGAGGCGGATCTATAGTTAATGTTAAGATCAAAAGTTTGTTCGATGGCCGCGTACTAGAGAAGACCTTTAAGGGCAACGAACAACTCGACTATGCCGATGTCACTAATAAAAATGTTCAGTACCTCTATGCCGACGGTGAGAAGTATCATTTTATGGACGAAGAGACCTATGAGCAATTTGAGTTAGGTAGTGATGTTATCGTCGATCAGGCTGGCTATATGAAAGAGGGCGATGTCGTCCAGGCGCAATTTTTTGACGGCCAAGTTATCAATATCGAACTAGCCAAAAATGTTCCACTAGAAGTTACCTACACTGAGGCAGCTGTTAAGGGCGACACAAGTAGCAGCATCACCAAAGAAGCCACACTAGAAACCGGTATCATCGTGAAAGTTCCGGCATTTATTAAACAAGGCGACATTATTAGTGTTAGCACCGAAGACGGTAGCTATCGCTCGCGAGTTAAGTAGCAATATGAAGTCACGGCTTGACCAAGAACTAGCACGACGCGGCTTAGTTACATCTCGTAGCCAGGCCGAATCTTATATTAAACTTGGAAAAGTTAAGGTTGATGGCGAGATTGCCAATAAGTCTGGCAGGTTTGTTGATAGTCGCAACAAAATTGAACTAATTAGTGACGAGCAGTATGTTAGCAGGGCAGGACTAAAACTTTCCAGCGTTGCCAAGATTTTAAAACTAGATTTTAACGAAAAGATAGTCCTGGACGTAGGGTCAAGTACTGGCGGCTTCACCGACTATGCCTTAAAACACGGTGCCAAAAAAGTAATTGCTGTTGATGTTGGGTCTAATCAGCTACATCCTAGCTTGCGCGGTCACGCCTTAATCGAATTGCACGAACAAACCGACATTCGACATTATGTTACTGCTAGTCTTTCTTTAGAGGGCGATAAGTCGAGTGTAGATATTATAGTTATAGATGTTAGTTTTATCTCGCTTAGAGACATTCTGCCTCAATTATCTCAACTTATGAGCACTAACTCGCAAATTATAGCTATGGTTAAGCCTCAGTTTGAAGCTGGTAAAGAGCAGGTTAACAAGGGCATTATCAAAAACGAACGTGTTCGCCGCGATATTTTAAAAGATTTTGAAGATTGGGCGCGCAAGTTATTTATAATTGTCGACAAAGCAGATAGTGAAGTTGCTGGAACCAAAGGCAACCGCGAGCGCTTCTACCTACTGAGAAAAACAAAGTAGGTCTTCCAAGGTCTCACCTTGGAGCAAGTAAAAGTAGGTCTTGCAATCTGTCTTCCAAGGTCTCACCTTGGAGCAACACCTTGGAGCAAGGTGAGACCTTGCAAAGGGGTTTCTGAGGAGTTTTTTAGACGTTGAAGCGGAATTCGACGACATCGTCGGGCTTCATTACATATGTTTTGCCGACGGTGGCAATTTTACCTGCTAGTTTTGCTGCTTGTTCGGAGCCTGCTGTAATTAGGTCGTTATAGTCTATGATTTGGGCGGCAATAAAGCCTCGTTCAAAATCGCCGTGAATAACGCCAGCGGCTTGTGGGGCAGTGTCTCCCTGATGAATAGTCCAGGCTCTAATTTCTTGTTCGCCAGCCGTTAGGTAGCTTTGTAATCCAAGTATTTCGTATGCGGCATGAATTAGTTGGACGAGGCCTGACTCATGTTGGCCGTAGCTTTCGAGTAGTTCTACGCGGTCAGCATCGTCTAGTCCGTTTAATTCGCTCTCTAATTTGGCGCAGATAAAAATTGATCTAGCAGGGGCTACCAACTCTGTTAATTCGCTACGTTTGGCCTGATCAATAAGAGTATCTTCGTCGACATTGAATACATATATTACGGATTTGGCGGTGATTAATTGTAAGTCAGACAAGAGTAGTCCGTAGCTTGTTAATAGCTCAGGCTGAGAAGAAATTAGTTGTCCGTCGTTTAATACTTTATTAATCTCAATGAGTGATTCGTAGGCTGGCTTTAATTTTGGATTTAAGCGCGCTTCTTTTTCTAGGCGGGGAAGTCGCTTTTCGACAGTTTGCAAGTCAGCCAGTATCAGCTCGGTATTAATAACGTCGATATCTTTCTTTGGGTCGTGTTGTTCGTCGACATGCAACACATTTGCGTCGCTAAAAGCTCGTACCACATGAACAATGGCGTTAGTGCTACGAATGTGGCTCAAGAACTGGTTGCCAAGCCCTTCGCCAGTGGATGCGCCTGCAACTAGCCCAGCTATATCTACGAAAGTAACAGTTGCTGGTACTATTTTTTTGGCATTATATAGCTTACATAATTCAGTCAATCTATTGTCTGGGATAGGTACGATGCCGGTGTTTGGTTCAATTGTCGCAAAAGGATAATTAGCCGCTAAGACATTATTGTTCGTCAATGCGTTAAAAAGCGTGCTCTTGCCAACATTCGGCAAACCAACAATTCCAATAGAAAGTGAACTCATAGCACCATTATAACAGGTTATAGCTATTGTCAGAAATGCAAAAATGTGCTAATATAAAGGTAGTTAATAAAACTAAACAAAAACATCAAAAATATGTCAGAAACATTAGAGCAAACACAGCCTTTGCCGGTAACACCCAGTCTACAAACTAGGGGTGAGCATTCACGAAGTATGGAAGACGCCGAGAAATATCGTGCTCTTCAAGATTTAAGAGAACTTGGCCTAATAATTCCTTTGTCACAAACTGAGACATTCCACGGTCGAGTTGCCAAAGTGGACGAAGGTGCAGATTGGTCTGTTGATCCTTCATTCTCTAACGGGGGTAATGACAGCGGCAACAGAAACATTAATAATAGATCGACACTCTACACTGGACAAAAGGATATAGCACAGGCTTTCGCTGACGAGCGTGCAAAATTAGACGGAAAACAAAGTCGTGCCGAAATTCACGAAATAGTATCGGCTGATACAGATGCTACAGTGATTGATATTGGGTTTGACCCTACTAAGCTCAATGAAGAAGACCGCGCTAAATACCATAAGGCTTTAAGGGCATTAGTTTTACCGATCACCGAAGGCTCGCCAGTAAGTTTTGAGGACCGTGATAAAGCGTTGCCCTTCATTACTGCCGTTGGAAAAGCACAGAAAACAGGGTATTTGCTTAGTGAGGATGTGACTGAATTAGCTGATGCCGCAAAAGTCGATGAACGGGTGGCTCTACAGATGTCGAGTGCGTATAATGCTAGCAAAATAGCGCTTACGGATCCAGTTTACCTCGCAAAAGAGCTACTTGGTAGACCTACTGATATCTTTACTTACAGCGGAAAGATTAATGGAGGAGATGAAAACCAAGATTTTCCAATTAATCTTGAGTATGTGCAAAGATTTTTGCGTGAAGCTCACATAGTCGGAGTTAAGCAGGAAGTTGAATCGGCTACATTAGGTCGTAGCCTTACGTCTATCTCTTTTTTCGATCTTGAAAAAGTCGACACTTCTATGGATTTAGAAAAGAAGCAGCAGAAAATAGCACAAAAGCTAGGCGGCATAGCAACCACTTTTAGCCAGTTGTCTGGTGAGTTGCAGCCTGACCAGCCTCTAAATGCATTACTTGAAGATCCATACGCAAAGCCTGGTAAGCTGATTGAAGCCGCCAAGAAGGTAGAAGGTTATGACTCGATATTTGAAGGTGACGCGGGTAACTGGGAGGGCTTTAGTCTGGCTGAGCACACAGAGACGGTATTGCGTAATTTTGATGAAAATTTTGCAGACGAATTACCTGTTGAGATGCTATCCCCAATGCGTTTAGCAATTCTTGCCCATGATGTTGGCAAGCCTATTGCTGTAGCAAATAATGAAAAGGAAAAACAAAAAGAATATAACGCAAAGCAGGCCAGTGATTTTTTTGACAAACTGGGTGTTGACGATAAGCTAAAGAATTTGTTATTAGTAGTAATTGGTGATGGCGCGGAACTATCATATAAAATTGATGTAAAAAATGCTGGTGAACCTGCTAAAAAGGCAATGGCTGAACTTGCCACGAAAACTTTAAGTAAGTTTTACGATACCGAAAGTGTTACAGATGATCAGATAAGTGGCTTTACGGAAATGTGTAAAATGCTCCAAATTTGTGATGGCGGTGCTTATACTAGTATGGCAGTTACCAACAGGGAGGGTAAGGGCCGTCACCGTAATGCCCCCTCTTTTAACGGCAGTTTTGCCCAGCCGGTTGGTCCCGGTAAGCGTTCGATAAAACTATCTAATGGCGCTAAAGCGACTGCCGCTCGAGATTTAACTCCTCATAGTGTGTTGAGTTCCTCTCGAACATAGTAGTTAGCTTTTAGATACAATTTTATAATTGAAGATTAATTCATGTTATTAATTTGGCCATAGTTGAACGCAATTATATTTAGTCTGCAGCCCGTAAGGCGATCGCTAGTTAATTGCGATGTAGAATTAACCACAATATGTACAAGCAGTTGACATATTGCTTATGATTGGGCACTATTAGAGTTGATATAACTAAATACTAAAACTCTAAAAAAGAAAGTACCTACCATGTCTGAAGAGCTCGGCATACCAAAACAGCAAAATGAAGTAGACCCAATGGCTGCGGATCATCTATTAGCGGCTATGGGTAGTCAGCCAGCACAAGAACGCATAGATATGAATAATTATCTCGATGCAGATAAAGTGATCACACCTACAGCATCGGAAATGGTTGCTACGGCTAACGAAGATTTTGTTGATGCTCATGCAGCTGAAGGCTATGGTGAGCTTATTGATAATCTTAATAAATCACGCTTCGCGCACGAAGAAGAAGTTACTACTGTCAATGAGCAGGGTGGATTTGATACAAGCAAAAAAATGATCGAACCAGATCCAACCAAAACTGATGATTTGTTTGACTCTCTTGCTAGCAAGCTTGGCGATACGAATCTTTCTGACGACGGTTTATTGACAGTACTAGGCCAGATGAATAAAAAATTGGCCATGACTGATGGTGAAATCTCAAATGTTATCGATAAAATTCATAATTCTCGTATGGAAGCAGCGGAAAAAGCTAAAACAGCCGAGGAAGATAAGATTAACGCCGAAAATTTGGCTGAGGAATCAGGAGCTATTACACCTCCTGTGATTGAATCCTTGCCCCCAGTCGAAAAGCCTAACCCTTTTGATAAGCCACCAGAAGCCAAAGACCAAGTTATCGGTGAAAATGATGGTGTATTGACCCCGGGTCCTTTAAGCGAAATCCAGCCACCTGTGGAACCTTTGCCCCCAGTCGAAAAGCCTAACCCTTTTGATAAGCCACCAGAAGCCAAAGACCGAGTTATCGGAAAGTTCTTGAGCAAAGAAGGTGTGCCGCTTGCGACTATTGATGGTCTCATGCCAGAGCTCATGGATAGAGTTGCAGCTGGTAATGAATCGGATTGGCACAGACTAGCACAAACCATGCGTGAGGCTGTCGCTATCGATCATAATAGCTCAATTAGCGCGGATAATCGCCTAGACATTCTAAATGGTTTTCTTCAGCATAAGCTTGATCAACTCAGAACTGTTAAAAACGGTAGAGTCGTCGAGAAGCCTGAATTAGCAAACGGTGAGCACACAGATATACATATTATTAATAACAATACGAACACAAACACCCTCGAAAATAATTCCGGAAACAGTGACGAAAACGCGACTATGGTCAATGTGGTCGGTGGTATGACTCGTCGCGAGCAGCGACAAGCACGACGCGCCGCACGCCGAGAAGAAAGAGGCCCTCGAAGAGGAATAGGTAGAAGAGTGGCAGGAGGATTACTCGCGGCGGGACTTGGAGCGGGAATCGGCATACCTGTATACGAGGCTTTTGAAGATAGCGGTAGCTCAAAGCCGGCAGTAGAAACGACAATCCCAGATCCAAGGGGAGGCGAGGTTCCAGCACCAACTCCAGCTGGAAAGGAAGTTCCGCCAGTAACCACACCAGCAAAAGAAACACCAGGCCAAGAAGGTAAATTCGTACCTGATAAAGACCGTACCGTACAAGATGTGACAGATTGGTCATGGAATGTAGCACATAACATCGGTAAGGCTGGCGACGAAACTGCGACTATGCAAAGAGGTATTGATGACTACAATAACGTTCATGGAGCAGAAGATGGATTTAGTCCATACCGCCTGGATAAAGTAGATATAAACGGTAGGCCTACAGTAGTTATTGTAGATGGAAAAGGGCACGTAACTAATATGCAGCAGATGGAAGAAATCAACCTGCGTATGATAGCTGCCAACGAAGCAGCTGAAGCAGCCCCAATTGTGCTGCCTACAACTGAATAATATAGCTAGATTGCAACTAATTTTGGTATAATTTCGGGCTTAAAAGCTCTAGTGACTCAAAAGATCTTAACCTATCACAAACGAGGAACTACAAAGGCGAAATCTTAGATCATATAATGTAGTTTTGTCGTAATTATAAGTTAAAATTAAAGATTGGTGGGCCTAAAAACCCGCCCACTTACATGCTTCAGAATTTCCTGTATATATAAGTGCTTATGGTATAATCGATGTAATATGAGCATCTTGAGTGGGGTATCAGAATTCTTTGGTCTTGACATCGGTACGACCGCTATTCGGCTGGTTCAGTTAAAAGGCGATGGTCCCGTAAAAAGCTTGGCTAAGTATGGTTATATTCCTCTTGATAGCAGGTTGGCTATGAGCGTCTCTAAGGCCGATCAGCTTAAGGTGATACAGGCCGTTCATGATTTGTTGGGTCAAGCGAGGGTCACTACTAAGAACGTAGCCGTAGGCATTCCTTCTCAGAACGCGTTTACGGCAGTTGTTGATGTTGATAGATTGTCGACTAAAGAACTGGGCAAATCTATTAAATATCAGATTGACTCGTTAGTTCCGGTACCCTTAGCTAAATCAAAAATTGACTGGGCCTTAATGGGTGACTCGCCAAAAGACAAGAACAAGGTAGAGGTTTTAATATCTAGCGTTCCTGATGAATTTATTGAGCGGCGCTTAGATTTGCTAGAGGCTAGTGGCTTAAACGTGATTGCTTTTGAGCCAGACAATCTCGCGCTTGCAAGAGCACTAATACCGGCTGGCGCAATTACTCCGCATATGGTCATTGATATCGGAAATAAATCAACAGATATAGTTATTAGTGTCGAGGGAGGACCTAGATTTACAAAGTCCATACCAACTGGAGCAGAGGCCATGGTTCGCGCTGCTGCCCAGAGTCTTAATATTGACGACAAACAAGCTCAACAATTCGTCTTCAAGTTTGGGCTGAACAAGGACAAGCTTGAGGGTCAAATTTTTAACGCTTTAATAAGTACAGTTGATGTTCTCACTACGGAGATAGAGAAGTCGATTAAGTTCTTTATGGCTCGTTATGGAGAGTCGGCTAAGCTTGAGAGAATCATCGTTACCGGTGCCGCATCAGTCCTGCCAGAGTTTCCGTTATATATAGCAAATAAATTTAGCATAAATGCCGAGATCGGTAACTCGTGGCGCAATGTTGCGTACCCAGCAAATAGGCAGAATGAACTGCTAGCTGTCTCTAATCACTTTGGTGTTGCTGCTGGATTAGCGGAGCGAATGGAATGATTCAGCTAAACTTATTGCCAGATATAAAAATAGCATTCATGAGGTCTCGCAGGTTAAAGCGGTTGGTTATGATGGTCACTTCAATCATAAGTATTATATCTATCAGCATTGTTGTTCTTTTGTATTCGTTCGTGAATATTGCTCAGAAGCAACACATTTCTAACATCAACAGTAATATTAAATCTAACGATACTAAGCTTGGTAATATTACTGATTTAAATAAAGTTTTGACCATACAAAACCAGTTGGAGAGCTTAACAGAATTACACGATCAAAAACCAGCTATATCTAGACTATTTGGGTACATAAACTCAATTACTCCGGCTAAAGTTGATTTGTCGACTTTGAGCATTGACTTCACCAACAAGACATTAAAAATTACCGGGAGCTCAGACTCTCTTAATACTCTTAATAAATTTATCGACACCATAAAGTTCACTGTTTATTCAACTCCATATGAGTTATCAGACAAAAAAGCATTCTCATCTACGGTACTAACTTCTTATTCTAAAGAAGAGAAGAGAGTCACTTATGCAATTGGTACGACTTTTGACCCTGCGATTTTTGACGGAAGGTTTGTTCCTATATTAAAAGTCCCAAAGATTATAAGCTCTCGAAGTGAAACCGAGAAACCAACGACATTGTTCCAGGGATTGGGAACGGAAAAGGCTACACCATGAAATTTTCAACAAGAAGATTAATGATCATAAAGTCCAACTCACAGATAATATTCATGATATCTGCTGCAACTGCGATTACTGTTTTCTCATTAGTCGCATCAAGAGCGCTGACGAACCAAATGGCTTATCAAGGCAGGGTAATCGACGAGAAGTCAAAGGCTCTTAGTCAAATAAAGAATAACGTCGCATCGGTTAATAAACTAATAACTGCATATAATGAACTTCAAGGTAGCACAAAAAATGTTATATCTGGCAATCGTGATGGAATTGGCGATAGAGACGGCGATAATATTAAGATTATTCTTGATGCGCTGCCAAGTAAGTATGACTTTCCTGCGCTAACCGCGAGTATCGAGAAGATGTTTGCATACCCTCAAGCTCCAAAGCTAGAATCAATTACTGGATTGGATGATGAGATTAATCAGCTGAAGAAATCTTTGGATTCTTCTGCGCCAGTAGCAATACCTTTCCAGCTGACCTTTAGCGGTAAGTATGCATCTATACAGGAATTATTAGCGTCGCTTCAACTTTCTATCCGACCAATAAGTGTTAATTCTATTGATATATCTGGTAGTGAATCAGATATGAAGATTATTCTAACAGCCCAGACTTACTACCAGCCCGAGAAAATACGCAATATTAAGACGAAAGTTATAAAATGAAAAAAAGAGACGTTTTAGCCATAGCCTTTATAGCCATAATATCTGGCACAGTTTCGCTATTGTTTTCTAACTATTTCATCTCGGCACCTAAGAATAGACAGGATAAAGTTGAAGTCATTGAAGCTATTGGTCTTAGTTTTAGGCAGCCTGACAGTAGGTATTTTAATTCCGAATCAATAAATCCAACTAAAATTATCCGTATTGGCGACAGCACTAATCCTCAGCCATTCAACGGAAGCAATTAAGGGCTTGAAGACATGCATCAAATTATGCCAAAAATTGATCTATCGTCAGATTCTACAGTTATTAATTTGCTAGCAGGAGCTTGAGCCAGTGAGCGTCTTGTCGTCTATTGCACAGAAGCAGGTCGAGGATAAACTTGTCTCAAATGGTGCTATTACTGCCGATCAGTTAACAGAGCTTAAATTACGCGCACAACAGACCAAGTCGCCAGTTTTTAGCGTTATGACGGTGGACGGAATAGTTTCTAACGAGATTTTAACCAGAACTATAGCTGAGATTACGAATGTGCCTTACGTAAACCTGACCAAGGCGCAGATTGATCAATCTATTTTGGCGCTCTTGCCAAAGGATGTAGCGCAGAGCTACATGTCTGTGCCTTTAGGTGAGATGCAAAACAGTTTAGTAGTAGCAATGCTTGATGCCGACAACGCACAAGTTGTTGAATTTTTGACTAATAAAATAGGAAGACCATTAAAAGTTTACGCAGCTAGCGAAGAGGGTATACGAAATGTACTGCAGCAGTATAAAAAGGACCCAAATAATGATGTGGTTATGGCTTCTGACGCTCCAGGTGAGGGGATAGGCGTCGAAGAAGATCCAGCTAAAAAGTCTAAGAATATTAAGACTATCGTTCAGGATTCGCCTATCAGTAAGGCTTTATCAGCAATTCTAGAATTTGCCACAAAAAATAGAGCCAGCGATATACACATCGAGCCGCTCGAAAAGGAATTAAAAATTCGTGCTCGGATCGACGGTGTACTGCGAGAGGTCATGAAATTACCAAAATCAATAGAACCGCCACTAATATCTCGCATCAAGATATTATCTAGCTTAAAGATTGATGAACATCGGATACCTCAGTACGGCAAGTTTAGTATTAAGGCCGCAGGCAAGGATGTCGATTTACGCATAACGATATCGCCGGTGGTATGGGGCGAACAAGTTATCATACATATGTTAGATAAGAGTGGTACAGATCTCCGCCTTGAAGACATGGGTTGCCACGGCAGGACACTCCGAACAATCAGGAAGGGGCTTAAACAGACTAGCGGCCTTATTTTGATAAGTGGCCCAACTGGTTCGGGCAAGTCTACGTCACTGCACTCCCTGATAAAGGAGATAAAAAATGATGCCATAAATATTGTGACACTAGAAGATCCTGTCGAATATAAGATGGATGGTATAAATCAGATTCAGGTAGACAATGAGGTTGGCTTAACGTATGCATCAGGACTGCGGTCAATTCTCAGGCAAGATCCGAATGTGATAGTGGTAGGCGAAATTCGTGATAACGAGACCGCGGCTCTGGCTGTTCAGGCTGCGCTTACCGGTCATCTAGTGTTGTCGACTATGCACACTAATTCGGCCGCTGGTATTTTGCCTCGTTTGCTAGATATGGGAATCGAGCCTTTTTTGATAGCCAGTACGGTGCGGACTATCATCGGTCAAAGGTTAGTGCGTCGTATCGGTGATAATAAAGATTCATATCTTTGCGATAAGATTGAGACCGAATCAATCCATGACACTGTTGGACATTTATTGCCCGAAACTAAAGACTCTACTACGGCGGTTTCGGTCGATTTAGGATACGAAAACTTGCCACTTAAGGGTGATAACGCTTATACTTTATATAAGGGCGAGGATAGTCCAAAAACGCCTGGTGGCTACAAGGGGCGAATGGGTCTGTATGAAGCTTTCGAGGTAAATGAAAGTATAAAGGAATTGATCTTAAAAAGGTCTACCAGTACAGAAATTCAAAAAGCTGCAGAAGCTGATCAGGATATGGTGACTATACGTCAGGACGGCGTCTTGAAGGCCCTAGCTGGCTATACAACATTGACGGAAGTTAATCGAGTAGCAGCATCAGACTCTAATTAAAATGAAGTTATGCAAACGGTAAATAGAAGGGTGGGGAAATGTCCGAACTAAGAATAGCGATTTGCGGCAGGCCCGAGAACACATTAGGCGCTAAAGAAGGCTCTTCTCCATTATTTAGTAATAAGGGGGTAGGCGAGCTATGACTCAAGGGCACGTAAAAATTGAAGAATTGCTAGACGAGGTAATAAAAAGGAAGGCGTCCGATCTTCATCTTCAGGTTGGAGTATCCCCAATGTTGCGCGTAGACGGCTCTATCGTACCCGTGCCGAGCTACGCTCCTCTAACCGAGGAGACTGTTGAGTTGCTGATTTTCGCCATATTAGACGAAGACCAGAAACAGATTTTACTCAAGGACAAAGAGTTCGACTTTAGTTTTGCATTTGGTGATCTAGGTAGGTTCCGCGTTAATGCTTTTCACGAGCGAGGCAACTTGGCTGCAGCACTTCGTTTGATTCCGAATCAGATCAAAACAATAGAAGAACTGGGTCTGCCAGCAATTGTCAGTACTTTTGCAAATTATCCAAGAGGGTTAGTGCTAGTTACGGGACCAACTGGTTCTGGTAAGTCCACCACGCAAGCTGCGATTATAAATAAGATTAACGAAGAGCGACCGGCTCATATCTTAACTATTGAAGACCCAATTGAGTTCACGCATAAGTCGAAGCGTTCTGTAATTGTTCAACGAGAAGTTCACTATGATACTTACTCTTTCTCGGCAGCTCTTCGCTCAGCACTGCGCGAAGATCCAGATGTCGTGCTTATTGGAGAAATGAGAGACCTTGAGACAATTTCCTCAGCGATCACAATTGCCGAAACTGGCCATCTTGTCTTGACGACTCTACACACAAACTCAGCTTCACAAAGTATTGACCGCATGGTCGATGTTTTCCCGCCGCATCAACAACCGCAAATTAGGTCACAATTGTCTAACATTTTAATGGCAATATGCTCTCAGCGACTAATCCCAACTATTGGTGGTGGTCGTACGGTGGCGGCCGAAATACTAGTTGTCACGCCAGCAGTTCGTAATATTATCCGAGAAGGCAAGAGTCACCAACTAGAGGCTGTTATTCAGACTGGGGCCGAGTTTGGCATGCAATCTATGGACAAGACCTTGATTGGCCTAATACATAGCGGCGCGATTAGTTATGACGATGCCCGCACCTACGCGGTTGATGTCGAGGAGCTAGACCGTTTAATGAGGGCTTAGTTTATGGCAGGGTTTAAAAACTAACATGATAAATACAAAGCCAATGCTTGCGCCACAATTCAGCACGGCCGGTAATTATATGCGGGTTTATTCATGCTGACCTATAAAGTTATCGCTCGCGATCCGGCTACAGGGAAGAAGGTTAAGTCTGAAGTACAGGCTTATGATGAGATGGCAGCCGCAAAGGTAGCATTAAAAACCGGCCTTATCCCAATAGACATTAACCCCATTAAGCCTGATAGTGAAAGCACCGTTGGCAGGTTTAAGAATAGAATTGCCGCCAAAGACAGGATCTTGTTCTCAAGACAACTTTCAACACTCATTAATGCTGGGCTTCCTCTTGTGCAGAGCCTTTACAGCGTGATAGATCAGTCATCTAGTAAGACGCTAAAAACTATTGGTAACGCTATTATTGCTGACGTCGAAGAAGGTCATACATTGTCAGCTTCTCTAGCTAAGTATCCTAGAGTTTTTAATCATATGTATGTAAATTTGGTGCAAGCAGGCGAAGCATCGGGAACCCTAGACAAATCCTTGGAATTACTAGCAATTCAGCAAGAAAAAGACGCAGAGATTGTACGTAAAGTTAAGAGCGCTCTCGTTATTCCGATTATTGTACTTGTTGTTTTGATGGGGGTACTGGTAAAGGTTCTTCCAAGAGTTGAGATGCTAAATGCCGGTTCGCAGGGGGTTAAACTACCAACATTAACTCTAATTCTGCTAGACATATCGCACGCAATATTAAATTACTGGTGGGCGTTCGCTGTTTTGGTTAGTCTGGGTGGATACTTTATGGGTCGTTGGGCCAAGGGAGAGAACGGTAAAAGGGTGATTGATGGTTTGAAGCTGCATTCGTGGCTTCTTGGGCCACTATATATGCGTATTTATATGGCTCGCTTTGCCAGAACAGCAACCACATTAATATCGAGTGGAGTGCAGCTTATAAATGTGCTCGAGATTACGTCTAAAGTGATTAACAATGTGCATATAGCGCAGACGCTAAGCTTGGCAAGAGATAAAGTTCGAGGTGGTAAACCATTGTCCGAGGCTTTAAAAGATGACAAGAACTTCTTGCCGTTAGTAGCTAGTATGTTAAAAATTGGCGAGCAGTCTGGTTCGATGGAGAAGATGCTGGAGAAGACGGCACAATACTACGAAAAAGAAGTCGACGAACAGGTAAAGAGAATCTCAGCCATAATAGAGCCTGCATTGATGGTGTTTTTGGGCCTGATTGCTTTCATCATAGTGGCAGCTTTACTATACCCGTTGTATGGATTGACTGGAAAAACAATCATTCAATAACACGACAACATCGGGGCTAGTGTGTAGTGCGTGGATCATGGTTGACCAGCTGCCGATACTCTTTAAAAGAATGCTGCATGACCAATATCATATATAATGACTGCACAACCATGGCAATATTTGTATTAATTATCTTAGGTCTATGTTTCGGCAGCTTTGTTAACGCCCTAGTATGGCGAATGCACGAGCAGCAAGTAGCAACTAATTCAGACAAGCCAAAGTCATCTAAATCAAAAAAATCCAAATCGTTAGCGGTGAAATCATCTGACATGTCGATTGTAACTGGGCGTTCTATGTGCCCAAACTGCCGCCACCTATTAGCAACCAAAGATTTGATACCAGTACTAAGTTGGATAAGTTTAAAAGGTAAGTGTCGCTACTGCAACAAGAAATATGACGACACTCCTGCTGCAGAGATAGTCACTCCATTTCTTTTTGTTTTTTCATACTTATATTGGCCCTTTGCCTGGAGCAATATGGGAGCCTTGTTGTTTGCCATATGGTTAGTCATCGTCGTCGGTTTTGTTGCACTAATTATCTATGATATTAGATGGCAACTACTGCCGAATCGCATAGTATTTCCTTTATTCTTGCTTGCCTTGGTCTACGTATTTTTATTGACTGCTGTATATGGCGGTGGGCTCGATACTATTCTTAGCTCTTTCTATGGCTTGCTTATTGGGGGCGGTATTTTCTATGCTATATTTCAGTTTCCAGGCAAAGAGCTGATAGGTGGTGGTGATGTAAAGCTTGGTAGTGTGCTGGGTTTG
>Ga0194048_10000055_pt1 | contig 49873 bp, 55 predicted proteins | sample JunL225m_MetaG_FD_161685 | JGI IMG/M metagenome (GOLD analysis project Ga0194048, IMG submission 161685) | Anoxic zone freshwater microbial communities from boreal shield lake in IISD Experimental Lakes Area, Ontario, Canada - Jun2016-L222-5m | ecosystem: Environmental > Aquatic > Freshwater >...
GGTGCTTCACAGCGTCTAGTTGATTTGTACACCGAACAGTATGTTGCTGAAAAGGCTGCTGCTATTAAGGCTTACCAAACAACTCGCGATTACAAGACACCTACTAAAAAGCTACTGATGCTTTGGAATACAACTCCTGCAAACTACACAAAGTTTGCAAGTACTGGTGCTCCAATCACATCAACTCCAGCTGCACAGGGCACAAACCACTGTAACTTCACATCAGCACAACTAGTGTTGGTAGCCAAGTCTTTGGTTCAAGCCTCAAGTACTGGAAAGCTTCCATCAGGTGGAGCGTTGAATACAGCTGTTCGCAAAGCTGGCAACCTTTCAACTGATAAGGGCATCTTTGCTCCGTTGCTTAAGTTCTACGGCGACAACTAATACATCGAGGGTAATAAACGGGGGCTTCGGGAAACCGAGGCCCCCGTTTCCTTTACTCTTAAGCCGTGAGAATCCAAGCATCAACAGCGCAACAGATGTTTGACTTGGGCATTTCTCTTTCTGCTCAATTCAAAGCAGGTGATCTTGTTCTAATTAACGGCCCTCTCGGTGCAGGAAAAACAGTGTTAGCACAAGGTATTGGCAAAGGTTTAGGAATAGATGACATCACTTCTCCTACATTTGTAATCTCAAGAACTCACAACGCACTCCTGCCCATGATTCACGTGGATGCCTACCGCTTAATTGATACCGACAACCCCAATCTTTATTTGGATGATCTGGATTTAGACACAGAAAATTCAGTCACAGTTGTTGAATGGGGCGGGGCCGAATCGGCACGATTGAGCGAAGATCGTTTAGAGATAACAATTGATAGAACGAATGAAATTCGCCAAGTCGAGATTAGAGCTATTGGTAATCGCTGGAATGGCTTTGCGATATGAGAATTACTTTAGCTATAGATACATCCACCTCTCGCACATCTGTTGCAATTATTGAAGATGGATCAATTCTTTGGAGCGGGCACAGAGATGGTGCAACAGAACATGGCCCAGCTCTGCCTTCACTGGTTCAAGAAGGAATTAGAGGATTTGTTATTGATGAAGTTGTCATTGGAATGGGACCCGGGCCATTTACAGGATTGCGTGTTGGAATTGCTTTTGCGCAAAGCTTTGCATTAGCTCGAGGTATTTCGGTTCGTGGAGTGTGTTCACTTGATGCCATCGCAGCACAAGTAAATGAAAAGGATTTTATTGTCACTGTTGATGCCAGACGTAAAGAGGTTTACTGGGCTAGATATAAAGATGGAGTTCGTGTTGGCGAACCAGCGGTGAATTTCCCGGCAGATGTTGCAGGTGCCCCAATTCATCCTGATCTTTATCCTGATATGAAAGCGCTAGTTGCACTTGCTGGAAACATCACTGAACCGATGTATTTGCGCAGACCAGATGCAGTGGCAACGGCAGATCGCACATGATTACTTATCGCGACGCTAATTCCTTCGATATCCCTGTTCTTGTTTCTTTAGATAAGGAGTTGTTTCCGTATTCGCCATGGTCTGCAGGGCAATACCGGGAAGAAATCTCTGCCCCCACGCGCCTTTTTGTTGTGGCACTAGATGATGCAAGCAGTGTTATTGGCTATGCAGGAGTTTTTGCACCAGGGGGCGCTGAAGCTGATATTTTGACGGTTGGCGTTGTCCCGCAGCACCGCGGGCAAGGTATCGCTCGGTCTTTAATGGCACGCATTACCCAATGGGCAATAGACCAAGGCTCAATTGCCATGATGCTAGAGGTTAAAACCGATAACGTTGAAGCGATTTCTTTGTATGAATCACTTGGTTACTCAAAGTTAAATGTTCGCAAAGATTACTTTGGTAGTGGTTTAGATGCATTAGTCATGCGCAAGGAGTTGCCATGAGTGAGCCACTAGTACTGGGCATTGAAACATCATGCGATGAAACGGCAGTTGGAATTGTCCGCGGTCGAACATTATTAGCAAACGTCATTGCTTCTAGTGTTGAGGAGCATGCCCGCTTTGGGGGAGTAGTTCCCGAGATTGCCAGCCGAGCACATTTAGAAGCTATGCAGCCAACGATTAAAAAGGCACTTGCTGATGCAAAGGTTTCACTGAGCGACATTGATGCAATTGCTGTCACAGCAGGTCCTGGTTTAGTGGGTGCGTTGCTAGTTGGCGTTGGATCAGCTGCTGGTCTTGCTATTGGTTTAGATAAACCAATATATGCAGTTAATCATTTAGCGGCCCACGTCAGTGTTGACTACTTAACACATGCCCAAGCGATTGAACCAACAATTGCATTGCTAGTAAGTGGTGGTCATTCATCACTTTTGCAAGTAAATGACATTACATCTTCGGTTGTGAAGTTAGGCCAAACTATTGATGATGCTGCAGGTGAAGCCTTTGACAAAATAGCTAGAGTGATGAAGTTAGGTTTTCCGGGAGGACCGGCTATTGATGCAATTGCAAAAGAGGGTAATGCCACCGCAATTGATTTCCCACGCGGGCTAACGACTTCCAATGATTGGCAAACACGTCCTTATGATTTTTCATTCTCTGGTTTAAAGACTGCCGTTGCTAGATATCTTGAAAGTGTGCCGGATTATGTTCGGGCCGATGTTGCCGCTTCATTCCAAGAATCGATTGTGGATGTCTTGATGCTAAAGGCGTTGGCAGCATGTAAAGAAAGCGGGATTGATTCATTAGTTATTGCAGGAGGCGTTGCCGCTAACTCCAGATTAAGGGCTGTGGCTGCTGCGCGCTGTGAAAAGGCCGGTATTACCTTGCGGATCCCAGCTCCAGGTCTATGCACCGATAACGGAGCAATGGTGGCCAGCCTGGGCGCTCTGATGGCAGCAGCTGGGCGTGAGCCTAGCCCTGTGGCCTTTGATGCCGATTCCAGCCTGCCAGTGACTGTTGTGAGCCTGTCCTAGCCGATTTGCCGTTGGGAATAGCCCCGTCTAACCTTGCGTTAGCACTCACGGGTCCACACTGCTAACCGGGCCCGCACGAGGAAATCTGAACTAAAAGGAGTTAGGCACATGGCCATTAAGCCACTAGAAGATCGCATCGTTATCAAGACAAACGAAGCTGAAACAACAACAGCATCTGGTCTTGTTATCCCAGATACAGCAAAAGAAAAGCCACAAGAGGGCACTGTTATTGCAGTTGGTCCAGGTCGCTTTGACGATGGTGTTCGCGTTCCAATGGATGTCAAAGTTGGCGATGTAGTTCTTTATAGCAAGTACGGCGGAACTGAAATCAAGCACGGTGGAGATGACCTCTTGGTTCTTTCAGCACGCGACATTCTCGCTGTAATCGAGAAGTAAATGGGAAAATCCCTTCAATTCGACGAGCAAGCACGTCGAGCAATGGAACGTGGCGTCAACATTCTTGCTGACACCGTAAAAGTAACTCTTGGACCTAAGGGTCGCAACGTAGTAATCGCTAAGTCATATGGTGCTCCAATTATCACCAATGACGGCGTGACTATCGCTAAAGAGATTGAACTTTCAGATCCTGCTGAAAACATGGGAGCACAGCTAGTTAAGGAAGTAGCAACTAAGACTAATGATGTTGCTGGTGACGGAACTACTACTGCAACTGTTCTAGCTCAAGCAATGGTTAAAGAAGGATTACGTAACCTTGCAGCTGGCGCACAGCCAATGGATATTAAGCAAGGAATCGAAGCTGCAGTTGCTGCAGTTTCAGAAAACCTTCGCAAGCAAGCAACTCCAGTAAGTGGAAAAGCACAGATTGCAGATGTTGCAACTATCTCTGCCCAAGATCGTGCCATCGGTGATTTAATCGCTGAGGCAATGGATCGCGTTGGCAAAGATGGCGTTATCACTGTGGAAGAGGCTTCTACGACTGGCCTAGACCTAGAGTTCACAGAGGGTATGCAGTTCGATAAGGGCTACATTTCTCCATATTTCGTAACAGATCAAGATCGTATGGAATCAATTCTTGAAGATGCATACGTGCTTATCTCAGCTGGAAAGATCTCTGCTTTGGCAGAACTACTTCCAATCCTTGAGAAGGTATCTGCTACATCTAAGCCACTTTTGATCATCGCTGATGACATCGAAGGCGAGGCTCTATCAACGCTAGTTGTTAACCGCATGCGTGGAGTGTTTACTTCCGTGGCAGTTAAAGCCCCTGGCTTTGGTGATCGCCGTAAGGCCATGTTGCAAGACATCGCAACACTAACTGGCGGACAAGTTATCTCTGCTGAAATTGGTATGAAGCTAGATGCTGCAACTTTAGAAGATCTCGGTCGCGCACGTCGCATCGTGGTTTCAAAAGATGCAACAACAATTGTTGAAGGCGCTGGAGACAAAGGCGCAGTTGCTGCCCGTGTTGGCGAGCTTCGCAAAGAGATTGAAAACTCAGATTCTTCTTGGGATAAAGAGAAGCTACAAGAGCGTGTTGCAAAGCTTGCTGGTGGCGTTTGCGTCATCAAGGTTGGAGCACACACTGAGGTAGAACTCAATGAAAAGAAGCACCGTCTTGAGGATGCAATCTCTGCAACTCGCGCAGCCGTTGAAGAAGGAATCGTTGTTGGCGGAGGCGCAGCACTTGTGCATGCAGCTGATGCTCTAGAAGGCGATCTTGGCTTCACTGGCGATAAGGCAGTGGGAGTGCGTTTAGTTCGCAAGGCTTGCGATGAGCCACTTCGTTGGATTGCAGAAAATGCCGGACTTGAAGGCTACGTAGTAGTTGCAAAGGTTCGTGCAATGAAGCCTAATGAAGGATTCAATGCTGCAACTGATATCTATGGCGATCTTGCAAAAGATGGCGTTATCGATCCAGTGAAGGTAACTCGTTCAGCTCTAGCTAACGCTGCATCAATTGCAGCTATGTTCATAACAACTGAAGCAGTTGTTTTTGAAAAGCCAGCAGAGCAAGCAGCAGCTGAAGCTGCAGGCGGACATGGACATTCACATGGCCCAGGTGGACACAGCCACTAAGAAAAGAACTCAGTAGAAAAGCCCCGCAGAAGAATCTGCGGGGCTTTTCTTTTTCAACTCAGGAGGAGAGTTAAAACTTATGATGCATGTGAAATATCTGGAGTTATTTGCTTACCAATAATTGCTAGGCGATCATCTTCTGAAAGGCCGCCCCAAATTCCATATGGCTCTTGCACAGCAAGTGCGTGTGCACGGCATGCAGCAATAACTGGACATGCTGCGCAAACAGCCTTGGCAGTGTTCTCGCGATTGCGACGGCGTGGGCCACGTTCTCCATCAGGATGGAAAAACATCTCACTGGGAAGCTCGCGGCATGAGCCTTGGTACTGCCATTCCCATTCATCGGCAACGGGACGGGGTAAGCGTGAAATTTCAGCCATGGCAATACTCTACAACCGCGCCATAGGTTGTTCAAGCCCCAACGCTCCAGAAGTTGTTCATGGGCGTGTTTCAACTGGTGAGTTGGCCCACTTCAGGCCACGATTGCCCCGTGGCCACTAAAGAAGAGCAGCTCACTGTCGCAGCTGTCGCACGCCGTTTGGGAGTTGCTCCAGCCACCCTGCGCACGTGGGATCGCCGTTATGGTCTTGGGCCATCTGCCCATGAAAGTGGAGAGCACCGCCGTTACTGCCCAGAGGATTTAGCTCGGCTGACATTAATGCGCAGATTAATCACCAGTGGGGTCTCACCTTGTGATGCTGCTGAACAAGCAAAGAACCACAAGGGAAGAATTAATCTTGAAACAATAGTTGCTGATTATGTGGTTCGTGAAGAATTAGTTGCCGCATTACACAAAGCAGCTAAAGCTTTGGATAAGAAATTTATTGAAGCGGCGTTGCGCAAAGATTTAGCACAGTATGGAGTTCAACAATCCTGGTCTGAAGTAATCGTGCCTCTTTTGTTTTTAGTGGGCAATGAGTGGGAGGCAAGTGGCACAGGCGTTGAAGTAGAGCACCTGCTCACTGAAGTACTCAAAGGGATATTGCGTGAACATGTTGAAGATATTAAGAAACCAGTAAATGCCCACCCAGTCTTACTAGCATCAGTAGGTGAAGAAATGCACTCACTTGCATTGCACGCACTTGCTGCAGCCCTAGCAGAACGCAAAATTGAAACTTACTTTCTAGGAGCCCGAACACCACATGAAGCCTTATGCGCAATGATTTCCCGGTCAGCACCACCAGCGGTGTTTTTATGGGCGCAGCTTTCTAAAAATGCCGACCCAAAGTATTTCAACGACATTCCAGCGATCAGACCTATGCCACGTGTGGTGCTGGGTGGGCCAGGGTGGAATCACGATCAGTGCAAAGAAGTGGCTGTGGTTGAAGATCTCTCACAAGCGGTGGCCGAGATTGAGCAGGCCGTAGGCCTCTAGGCCCTCTTGTTCTCCCATTGCTCTAAAAGCAGTGATTATGTGGCCTATCTCGCGCTCTAGCGCCAGTTTTTTAGTTTAAGCCAGCCCCGCATGGCTATAGGCTTTACCTAATAACCGCCAAGAAGGAGTTCGCCAGTGTCGGCACAGGATTTTGGTGCAAATGATTGGCTCGTCGATGAAATGTACGAGCACTATCTGCAGGATCCTTCTTCCGTAGACCCTGCGTGGGTTGAGTACTTTAAAAACAATAAACCAGGTTCTCCTGCTACAACTTCATCAAATCCAGTTTCAAAAGGTGTTCCACCAGTACCTAAGGCTGCGCAAAAAGCGCCAACACCACAAGCAGAACCTGTTGCACAAGTTCCACATGTGCAGCCAATAGTTCGTGAAAGTTCAGTGCCACAACCCAAGCCTGCTGATCCAGTTGTTAAACCAGCACCAGTTTTAATAACACCAAGTGCGTCAACTCTTGAAGTAATTCGCGGAGTTTCGGCCCGTGTTGTTCAAAGCATGGAAGCTTCACTTTCAGTTCCAACTGCCACCTCAGTGCGCGCAGTTCCTGCAAAGTTAATGATTGATAACCGCATTGTGATTAATAATCACATGAAGCGTGCACGCGGTGGAAAAGTTTCCTTTACTCACATCATCGCTTACGCAATGATCAAGGCAGTTCGTGCAATGCCAGAGATGAACGCCTTCTTTGGCGAACTAGATGGCAAGCCTGCTATTGGTAAACCTGAACACATCAACCTGGGTGTTGCTATTGATTTAGCTAAACCTGATGGATCACGTCAGCTCTTGGTTCCTTCAGTTAAAGGATGTGAATCATTAGATTTTGCTCAGTTCCGAAGCGCCTATGAAGAAGTAGTGAAAAAGGCACGCGATGGTTCTTTAACTGTTGAAGATTTTGCTGGCACAACAATGTCTATTACTAATCCAGGAACAATTGGAACTGTTCACTCTGTGCCACGTCTTGTGCAGGGTCAAGGATTGATTCTGGGTGTTGGAGCCTTGGATTACCCAGCTGAATTTGCGGGCTCGAGTGAAGAGACTTTGGCACGTCTTGCTATAAGCAAGGTTGTTACCCTCACAAGTACTTACGATCACCGCATTATTCAAGGCGCAACTTCAGGTGATTTCCTGCGAAGAATGCATGAATACATCCTGGGAGCAGAGGGTTTCTATGATGAAATTTTTGCTGCCCTTCATATCCCATATGAGCCAATCCGATGGGCTGCAGATAAAGAGTTTGTCCACGATGAAGAGATTGATAAGACTGCGCGTATTCAACAGCTAATCCAGGCATATCGCACTAATGGCCACTTAATGGCAGATTTTGATCCTCTTGAATATGTTCAGCGCAACCATCCAGATTTAGATGTTCAAAACCATGGATTAACACTGTGGGATCTTGATCGTGAGTTTGCAACTGGCGGCTTTGGTGGAAAGAAGTTCATGTTGCTACGTAAGATTCTTGGAATCTTGCGTGACTCATACTGCCGCACAGTCGGTGTTGAGTACATGTATATCGAAAACCCAGAAGAGCGCAAATGGATTCAAGAACGCGTTGAAGTAGGCGTTCAACAATTCCCTCGTGAAGAACAACTACGCATCCTGCACAAGCTCAACAGCGCAGAAGCTTTTGAGAACTTCTTACAAACTAAGTTTGTTGGACAAAAGCGCTTCTCACTTGAAGGCGGAGAATCTGTCATCCCTCTACTTGATGCAGTAATTTCATCTGCGGCAGAAATGAAGTTGGATGAAGTATGTATCGGTATGCCACACCGCGGACGTTTGAACGTATTAGCAAATATTGCAGGTAAATCTGCTGGACAAATTTTCCAAGAGTTCCAAGGTCACTACGCAGAAAATCAAGTTCAAGGTTCTGGCGATGTGAAGTACCACTTAGGTACTGAAGGTATTTTCACTGCAAACTCTGGTGCTACAACAAAGATTTATTTAGCCGCAAACCCTTCTCACTTAGAGGCTGTGAACCCAGTACTTGAGGGCATTGTTCGCGCTAAGCAAGATCGTCTTAATATTAAAAATGCTTACTCAGTATTGCCAATATTGCTTCATGGCGATGCAGCATTTGCAGGCCAAGGGGTCAACGCAGAAGTACTTCAGATGTCTCAATTAGCTGGTTATCGCACAGGTGGAACTATCCATATTGTTGTTAATAACCAAGTTGGTTTTACGACATCACCAAGTTCAGCACGTTCTTCGCGCTATTCAACTGACTTCGCCAAGATTATTCAGGCACCAGTTTTCCATGTGAATGGTGATGATCCAGAGGCTTGTGTTCGCATTGCTCGTTTAGCTTTTGAATATCGCCAAGCATTTAATAAAGATGTTGTCATAGACATGGTTTGCTATCGCCGCCGTGGTCACAATGAAGGAGACGAGCCAAGCTTTACTCAGCCACTTATGTACAAACTCATTGACGCAAAGCGTTCTACTCGCCACCTCTATACCGAAGCACTTATTGGCCGTGGAGACATCACAGTTGAAGAGGCTGAAGAAGTAGCACGCGACTATCAGTCACAACTTGAAGCAGTCTTTGCTGCAGTTAATAACTTGAGCGCTGAAACGAATCCAAACTTCAAAGCACCTGTTGCACCTGATGCAAACAAGATTGTTACTTCAATTCCAGAGGAGCTTGCGCGCGAAATTGCTGCAACACAAATAGCAACTCCAGAGGGCTTTAGTATTCATCCTAAACTTTCACCGCAGTTGGCTAAGCGCGTTGAATCTCTCAATGATGCAACTATTGATTGGTCAACGGGAGAAATGTTGGCATTTGGTTCACTTCTTAAAGAAGGTCGACCAATTCGCCTTGCTGGTCAAGATGCACGACGTGGAACTTTCTCTAATCGCCATGCAGTAATCGTTGATAAAGAAAACGGTAATGAGTGGACTCCGCTTCGCGCTTTGATTTCTGATGTGAATCAATTCTTTGTCGTTGACTCTTTACTCAGTGAATATGCAGCAATGGGCTTTGAGTATGGGTATAGCGTTGAGCGAGAAGAAGCCCTTGTTTTATGGGAAGGCCAATTCGGAGATTTTGCTAACGGAGCGCAAACAATCATTGATGAGTTCATCTCTTCTGCTCTACAAAAATGGGGAGAGCGCTCATCGCTTGTTTTGCTCTTGCCTCATGGTTATGAAGGCCAAGGACCAGATCACTCATCAGGACGCATTGAGCGTTACTTGCAGCTGTGCGCTGAGCAAAACATGACTGTGGCTCAGCCATCATCGCCTGCTTCTTACTTCCACTTACTGCGCTGGCATGCAAAGAACCCTGCTCGTCGCCCAATGATTGTCTTCACACCTAAATCAATGTTGCGCTTAAAAGCTGCAGCATCAGCTTTAAGTGATTTCACTTCAGGTTACTTCCAACCAGTAATTAGTGATGATTCAGTGACAAACGCGTCACGTGTGATTTTCTGTTCAGGCAAGGTGTATCACGACTTGGTTGCAGAGCGCGCAAAGCTAGGTGAAACTTCAACTGCAATTGTTCGCGTTGAGCTTTTGTATCCATTACCAATTGATGAAATGGTTGCAGAGGCAAACAAGCATCCAAATGCTAATTTGTTGTGGGTACAAGATGAACCTGCAAATCAAGGCCCATGGTCACATATTGCACTTCGTACCTCAGAACAACACGGTGGTCATGGATTTGGTTCTCGCATCTTGCGTCGTATTTCTCGCAGAGCAACAGCTTCACCTGCAACAGGAAATCATCACTTACACGAAGATGAGCAAAAAGCATTAATGCTCGAAGCCTTCACACGCTAAGAGAGTTTCTTTCCTCGCTTGTAACGAAAGAGAACAACGCCAACAATTTCTTCTGGAGTTATCCAACCCCAGCTTCTTGAATCTGTGCTGTCGGTAGCATCGCCTTCAACCCAGTATGTACCACTGTGAAACTTCTGCACGCGTTTAACTAAAAAGATTCCAGGTCTATCTTCACGTTCGACAACCACGACCTTGCCGAGAATGGAGTTTCCAACAGCCGTTAAAGCTGCCGCCCCATCTATCCAACTGACAAAGAGCCAATCCCCATCTCGGTATGCGGGAAGCATGGAACCACCCGATACCTTGACTGTGCCAAATTTGCTCATGGGCGGTAGTCTCGCACTTGTAGTTCCTTCAGTCGATGCGAACTGCGTGCCAATGGCACGAATTTATAAATGAGGAGAGAACATGTTTGCACCAAAGACAACTGTCTACGCACACTGCGATCTTCCATGTGGTGTTTACGATCCAGCCCAAGCAAAGATTGAGGCTCTTTCAGTAAAAGCATGCATGGAGAAATACGCAGCTAATCCTGATGCGGATTTCCGCTCACGCTCTGTTGCAATCAAAGAAGAGCGTTCACACCAAGTCAAAGAACACCTATGGGTTCTATGGACTGATTATTTCAAGGCGCCACACTTTGAGGCATACCCACAACTGCATTCACTTTTTAATGATGCAACAAAGCTTGCAGGTGCTGCAGGAACAAAGGGAACCCAAGATGTTGCAGTTGCAGATAAGTTGATCGCAAAGATCGATGAAATCGCAGAGATTTTCTGGGCAACTAAAAAAGCTTAAGAAATTAAAGATTGCGCGGCGGTGCGGGCGAGGAATGAAACTCGCTCCACCGCCGATCTTTTTATCATGGCAGCTGCAACTTGGCGCTCACCTTCATAAACTTCACATTCAAAAGTCAATTCACGGTTTTCAATTTCAATACACCTAGAGACTGCGCGCAGTTCAGCGCCAATCGATGATGGACTCAATGTAATCATTTCAAAACTAATGGGAATTGTTGTTTCTTCTGGCTCTAAATGCTCATCCATTGAAATGATTGCTGCATGCTCCATGAGTGAAATCAACTGTGATTGAGAAACGATTGGTAAGTCACCAATTCCCATAGCAACTGATGTGTCCCCAGCCCGCACAGTCATGACCGTTAAACCAACGGCTCCGATGACTTCTTCTGCAGGTTTCATGATTAATAACTTACCTGCTTAACCCTTAAGTGGTGGGATTATCGCCTTCATTGATGTATCGAATTTCTTCGGTGTGTTCGATCGTAACTTCACGGTGTTCGACTTGGCCAAACTCATCAATCTCAATGGAAATCTCAGTCATGCTGATCTGCGTGACAACTTCAGTAAATGCCCCAGTCATCTGGCCATGAATTTGATTAAAGATGGCGTTATGAAGATCTTGAGGGGCTTCTTCATTACATGTGCGGCGTAGAACTTCTTGCACTAATGAATGCATCTGACGCTCATGTGCAAGCTCAGCTTCGCAGGCTGGACACTCGGCAACGTGAACTTCAATGACGTGCATTTGTGGCGGCTCAATATTGCCTTCGATGAGTAGCACGAAGGAGTTAAGAACTTCGCTACATGGGGTTACGAATGAGAAACTCATACTTCTGCCCCCTCGTCAGGGTCAGTTTTCTTAGCCGAAGGCTTGGCTTTGACGTTATATCCAAGTTCCTTTGCATACTCTGTTAACCGCTCACGCAGCTGTTTTCTTCCCCGGTGAAGCCGCGACATCACCGTTCCAGCTGGCACGCCGACAATCTCGGCAATCTCCTTATAAGAAAATCCTTCAACATCGGCTAAATAGACAGCAATACGAAACTCTTCTGGGATTTCTTGTAGTGCACGTTTGATATCGCTGTCAGGTAGATTTTCAAGGGCCTCTACTTCAGCTGATTTTCCTTGATCACTGGTATGTGATGCAGCATCTGCTAACTGCCAATCTTCAATTTCACCAGCTGATAATTGCGGTCTGCGTTGATCCTTGCGATAAGTATTAATAAAGGTAGTTGTTAATACTCGATAGAGCCAAGCCTTTAAATTAGTTCCTGGCTCAAATTGGTGAAATGAAGCGAATGCTTTTAAGTAAGTATCTTGAACTAAATCTTTGGCATCATCTGGATTTCTTGTATAACGCAAAGCAGCTGCATAGAGCTGGTTTGTGAAAGCAAGAGCATCTCGCTCAAAGCGGGCAGCACGCTCCGCTGAGCTCTCTTTAACTAAATCAGTAGATGTCATTGCCAGCAAAGATTATCGCTAAAACAGGGTCTCTGGCTCACCCAATTCAATGGCCTCAATAAGGTGAGCCCCGTTGTTTGCAACTGAGTTAACCAAGACTGAAACAGGGTGGGCCTTAACTATTGATTCGGGGGATTGGACCAGCATCAAATTTTGCAGTTCTTCAACATCTTTATTCTCAGGATCAAGCCATGCATCCCAACGATCATGGGGCATGAAGACTGGCATTCTGCTGTGAATGGTTGCAAGTTCACCTTGTGCTTCTTGCGTAATAATTGATGCGCTCTCAATTACTTCACCGTTGGGTGCGCGCCAGCTGCTCCAGATGCCTGCGATAGAAAGCTGAGCACCATCGCGAGAGGAAATATAGAAAGCCTGCTTTGGTTTATATCTTCCTAACGCTGTGGCCCATTCGTAATATCCCTGGGCTGGAACTAAGCATCTACGTTGTTTGAAGGCATCTCGAAATGTTGGTTTTTCATGAACGCTTTCACTGCGCGCATTAATAGCTCGAGATTGTGAAGTCTTTGCTTCAGCAACATCACTTAGCCATGGTGCTATGAGCCCCCATGAAACTATCGCCAAATCTTTCTTAGCCGTACTCTCTTCTTTCTTGGGAGAGCGAATAATATAAATGGGATTTGTCGGGGCGATGTTCCAATTCACTGGAATGGATTGGCCAGGGGAATTGCCCGTGACTTCAAAGTGCTCCATGAGTTCGCGCATATCTGCACTTTGCGCATAACGACCACACATGTGCAAAGGATATGCGTAAAACGAGAGTGATGTTAGCCGCGATAGACTTAGGCGATGATGAATAACAACGCACACTGGCCCGCGCACTTTCGCGGCTCACAACCAGTAAAGGCTTTCGTTGTCATTCCCGGATCTAAATCTGTAACTAATCGTGCATTGATCTTGGCGGCTCAAGGGGATTCACCCTCCATTCTTCGCCGCCCGTTAGTTTCTCGTGATAGCGAACTAATGGTTGCGGGCTTGCGTGCACTGGGTGTTGGAATTGGCGAACAAACTCTGAGTATTAATGGCGTGGAAGAACTGCAGTGGACGGTAACACCTGGTCCTCTTCGGGGTGGTGTGAAAATAGATGTGGGTAACGCTGGGACTGTAATGCGCTTTCTTCCACCTCTTGCAGCCCTTGCAACAGGTGATGTGGCATTTGATGGTGACCCACGTTCTTATGAGCGTCCACTGGGGCCAGTAATAAAGGCTTTAGAAGAATTAGGAATTTCAATCGAGCATGATGGTCGATACAGCTTGCCGTTGAAACTGCATGGAACTGGCAAGATTCCAGGCGGTGCTTTAACAATTGATGCAAGTGCTTCGAGCCAATTCTTATCAGCATTGTTATTAGTAGCACCAAGTTTTGAAAATGGCATTGTTGCAACACATAAAGGTGGTCAACTACCGTCTATGCCGCACATTGAAATGACTGTTGATATGTTGCGCAGTTTTGGAGCGCACGTGGAAGTTAATACTGCCGCGCAATCATGGAGTGTGAAGTCAGGAAAACTTCATGGTCAAGAGTTAGTAATAGAACCTGATCTTTCTAATGCTGCGCCGTTTTTATCACTTGCCATGGTCTGTGGTGGAAGTGTCACTATTGCCGATTGGCCCAAGACAACTACTCAACCAGGAGATCAATTACGGTCAATCTTCACGCACATGGGCGCAAAAATTTCAATGGATGAGCACGGATTAACATTAACTGGAACTGGCGTCATTCACGGAATTGATATTGATTTACATGATGTTGGTGAATTAACACCATCTATTGCAGCAGTCGCAGCTCTAGCCGATTCACCGTCACATTTGCGCGGTATTGCCCATCTACGCTTGCATGAGACTGACCGTCTTGCTGCACTCACACGCGAAATTAATGCTCTTGGCGGCAATGTGGTTGAGGAAGAAAGTGCCTTACATATAACTCCAGCACCACTACATGGCGGCGTATTCCACACATATGACGACCACCGCCTAGCAACGGCTGGCGCAGTTATTGGCTTAGTAGTTCCAGGAATTGAAGTTGAAAATATTGCGACAACTCGCAAAACTTTGCCTGATTTTCCAGGTCTTTGGAGTTCTCTTCTTGCTTAGTCAGAGAATCAAACTATGAGCCCGCGCGAATATGATGAATCAGATGCGCGCGTAAGACCTGCACGTAGCACACGTCCGCGAAGCAAAGATCGCCCTAGCCATTCATCTGCCATTTCAGCACTTGTCACAGGAGTTGATCGCGGACGGCAAACATGTGTTACTGATGAAGGCGTGATTATTACTGCAATGCGTGCAAGAGAGCTTGGACCTAAATCTGTTGTGGTGGGTGATCGTGTTTCTATTGTTGGCGATGTCACTGGCGATGAAGGAAGTTTGGCTCGCATCGTTTCAGTCAATGAGCGCAGAAACTCACTCAGCAGAACTGTTGATGATGCTGCGCAAGTTGAGCGCACAATTGTCGCTAACGTAGATCAACTTGTAATTGTTGTCGCAGCCCTTAATCCTGAACCACGTCGCGGTCTGATTGATCGCTTCCTTGTTTCAGCATTTACTGAAGGTATTACACCTAAATTAGTTGTTACTAAAACTGATTTGGGAGTAGTTCCAGAGTTCTTAGCTGAGTATGCAAAGTTAGATGTTGAAATCCTGCACACCGCGATTAAGAGCGAGTCGCGTGAGAAGGATTTAGAAGCGCTGCATCAGATGCTTTCAGGCAAAATCTCTGTGCTCGTTGGTCATTCAGGTGTTGGTAAATCAACACTTATTAACGCCCTGGTGCCAGATGCTGATCGCTTAACTGGTGATGTGAATGAGGCAACGGGCCGTGGTCGTCACACATCATCTAGCGCAGTTGCACTTGCACTAGACACACACGATGGATGGATTATTGATACACCAGGTATTAGAGCATTTGGACTCTCACATATTGATGTGAGTCGAATTGTTGATGCATTTACTGATCTCTCTCTAGTAGCTGCAACATGTTTGTCGAATTGCTCACACGCTGAGAGCTCGTGCAAACTTGATGCATGGGCTGCGCCAAACGGGGTAGTTGACCCCGAGAGAGCAGCCAGATTAAGCAGCCTTCGTTCGTTGTTATCGGTCAAGGACCAAGCAGTATTTGTGCCAGAGGATTAGTATTCAATCTGTAGACATAGCGCATGAGTTGATTGAGGGAAGAATAGAAAATGAGCGAAAGTAAGTACGCCGAAGATTTAGCTTTGGCACACCTACTCGCCGATATCGCTGACTCAATCTCACTCGATCGTTATCAATCCTTAGATTTAGTAATTACGACCAAGCCAGATAACACACCAGTTACTGATGCTGATCGCGCGGTAGAAACGGCGATCAGAGAAGCACTTGCAACGCACCGTCCTAATGATGGATTACTGGGTGAAGAATTTGGAAGTGACATCACAGGTGCCAAGCGCTACTGGGTGATAGATCCTATTGATGGAACGAAGAACTTTATGCGCGGAGTTCCAACGTGGGCAACACTTATTGCACTTGTCGAAGTTGCAGAAGATGGAACGCAGGAAGTAGTCGTTGGAATTGCTAGTTCTCCAGCATTGGCGCGACGTTGGTATGCATCATGTTGTGAAGGTGCATATGTCACATTTAATGGCCAGAGCAGAAAATTAGCAGTCTCACAAGTTTCATCTATTACTGATGCGTCAGTGGCGTACTCAGATTTTGTTGGTTTTGGTTCACGATTAAACGCATTTAACTCAATTCTCTCTACTGCGTGGCGCACTCGGGGAATGGGTGATTTTTGGTCACACATGCTGGTTGCAGAAGGTGCAGTAGATATCGCCATTGAACCAACTCTTGCTGTGTGGGACATGGCTGCCCTAGACATCATTGTTCGCGAAGCCGGAGGAGTGTTCACAAATACTTCAGGTGAACATGGTCCATTTGGTGGCAGTGGAGTTTCAACAAATAAGGCAGTTCATGGTGCTTTAATCAAAGCGTTGAATGCATAATCGCTGATGGCAACTGAAACGATCTTAGAACCCACAACCCTTGCAATTGAGGGAATGACATGTTCTTCTTGCGTGAATGCAGTTGAAAAAGCGCTCAATAATATGGATGGCGTTCGCGCCAGTATCAATTTTGCAACAGAGACTGCGCATATTTTGGCACCTGCAGATATGGATGTTAAAGAGTTAATCAAGACCGTAGAAAAGGCTGGTTATAAAGCCGCTCTTTTGCAAGATGCTCAGTCTGTAACTTTGCACAGTAAGAAGTCAGCACGCGCTTTATTCTTTGCCTTTATTTTTGCAGTACCTGCTGTGGCAATCTCAATGGTTATGAGTTGGCACCACAGTATTGATATGTGGATTCATACTCAGCTAGATGCATTTGGGCTTCCACATCCACTGTATTCAGCCACAGCTTGGTTAGTGATTGCATTAAGTGCACCGGTTGTACTAGTTGTTGCTTGGCCGATTCACCGCGCAGCACTACGAAATCTTAAGCACCCAACAATGGACAATCTCATTTCGATGGGTTCACTGGCCGCATTCATCTGGTCGATATATGCAAACTCAACTGGTGAAGGCGATGTTTACACAGAAGTTGCTGCCGGCGTTATTTTCTTTGTAATTCTTGGACGATTCTTAGAAACAAGAGCCAAGGCACGTGCTGGAGCAGCCCTTTCTTCATTGCTAGCACTTGGTGCCAAAGAAGTAACGATTGTGCGCGGTGGATTCCCGCTTATTGTTCCAATTGATCAGCTACAAATTGGTGATGAATTTGAAGTCAGACCGGGAGATCGCGTTGCAACTGACGGCATTGTGGTCAGTGGCCAGAGCGCAGTTGATAACTCAATGCTTACAGGAGAAACAAGACCTGTGGATGTTGGTCCTGGATCTCAAGTAATTGGTGCATCGGTTAATCACAATGGAAGATTAATCGTGCGAGCCACACGTGTAGGAAGTGATACTGAACTTGCTCGTATCACTGCAATGGTAATTAGTGCACAAGGGACTAAAGCTCCCATTCAGCGACTAGCTGATCGAATAAGTGCAGTCTTTGTTCCGATTGTTACCGTAATTGCAATTGGAACCTTTGCTGGCTGGTATTACAGCGGTTACACACTCACTCAATCTATTTCAGTGGCAATTACAGTGCTTGTAATTGCATGCCCATGTGCCTTAGGACTGGCTACACCCGTTGCATTACTTGTTGCATCAGGACGCGGAGCACAGCGGGGAATTGTATTGCGTGAACCACGAGTGCTAGAAGTTGCTCGTAAAGTGGACACAGTTGTATTTGATAAGACTGGAACACTCACAGAAGGTGTTATGAACGTGCAGAGTGCAACAATTTCTGTGGCAGCTGGGGCAGTACTTGGTTCATCTTTCGCGTCCTTGATTAACGAAACAACAATACTTTCTTCAGCGCATGCTATTGAATCTGCTAATTCACACCCTGTTGCTTTGGCTATCTCTCGATATGCACTCAGCGCTGGAGCAAAGAGTTTTGCGGCAACAGATTTCTCAGTTACGCCAGGCTCTGGTGCTGCAGGTCGTGTAAATCTAGGATCTCAATCACCTGTTGTATTAATTGGTTCGCCGGCAGCCGTTGCACATAGCTGTACTGATTTTCACTCTGAAATTAAGGTAGCTGTTGCAGCAGGTCAGAGCGCAGGATTAACTGTTTCGGTATTAGCTTGGGATGGTGTGGCTTTGGCCGTCTTTGCTGTTGGTGATCAGCTAAAAAACGATGCAGCAGAAACTATTTCTAGCCTTAAGTCAATGGGTATCACACCCTGGCTTGTAACAGGAGATAGTGCAGAAGTTGCTGCAACAGTTGCTTCAACTGTTGGTATTAATAGTGATCACGTTGTTTCTACGGCATTGCCAGAGACAAAGTTAGTAATTGTAGAAAAGTTAAAGACCGAAGGACATTGCGTTCTTATGATTGGTGATGGAATCAATGATGCTGCTGCCTTAGCTGCTGCTGATTTATCTATGGCAATGGGAACTGGTACTGACACAGCGATTTCTTCTGCCGATATAACATTGATGAACTCAGGCCTGGGTAGTGTTATTTCAGCGCTCAAGCTTTCAGAAAAGACCTTAAAGATCATTCGTTTGAATATGGGTTGGGCGCTTATCTATAACGTTGTTGGCTTGCCCATTGCAGCCCTTGGTCTTTTGCAACCAATTTATGCTGCTGGAGCCATGGCACTTTCTTCACTCTTTGTAGTTACTAACTCACTGCGTATAAAATAAAAAATCTCGCTAGTGGATGTTCCACCAGCGAGATCTTTCATACTGTTGTGCGTAGTAGCGGGGGCAGGATTTGAACCTACGACCTCTGGGTTATGAGCCCAGCGAGCTACCGAGCTGCTCCACCCCGCGTCGGTGAAGCAATCTTATGCGCATCAATAGATAAAGACCAAATCGGTCTTATTTACTTCTTGCTTTGCGCATTAATAGCTGAATCAAGTGCTGATTTCAATCGCTTTTGTGCTTTGTCATAAGCAGCGAAATCACCCTTTGCAAGTGCAGCTAATCCATCGGCGTATGCCTGCTTAGCACTAGCTAGTGCGTTAGCAAGAGATGAATTAGTTGTGCCTGTTGTTGTTGTTGTTCCAGATGATGTTGTAGTTCCAGAATTACCACCAAATACTTGATCGAGTGCACCCTTGAGTGTGTCGTCATAACCAATTTGATCTCCGAAAGAAACGAGAACCTTTTGTAGTAATGGATATGAAGCAGCATTAGCAGTTGCACGAACATATACCGGTTGTACATAAAGCAATCCGCCACCAACTGGAAGAGTCAACAAGTTACCAAGCACAACATCTGATCCGCCTTGGCGAAGCAATGAAAGTGAGTTAGCAACTTCAGGTTTTGCTTCAAAGTTGGAAGCTACCTGAGAAGGTCCTGCAACGTTTGTACTTCGAGGAAGTTGAAGTACGGAAATCTTGCCGTAATTAGGACCGGCATCTGAGTTAACAACTGCAAATGCAGATAAGTTCTCACGTCCACCACGTGGAACAAATGGTGTTGTCAGTGCAAACTCCGGTTTAACTTCACCAGGCATTTGAAGTGTTAAGTAATAAGGAGGTTGTGCACCAGCATTAGCTCCAAATGTTGATGGATCGCGAGGTACGCGCCAGAAATCTTGTCCACCGTAGAAAGCTGCGGCAGTTTGCACGTGATAGGAAGAAAGGATTTCACGTTGCACGCGGAACATATCTTCTGGATAGCGGATGTGCTCAAGCAGTGACTTAGAAATCTTGCTCTTTGGCTGAACTGTCCCAGGGAAAGCTTTGCTCCATGTTGCAAGAACTGGATCTTTTTCATCCCATTGATACAAAGTAACTGTGCCATCGTAAGCATCAACAGTTGCCTTAACCGAGTTACGAATGTAGTTGATGTTTTGATTTCCTTGGGCTGTAACTGAGGTTGAGTTTGCAGTTAAAGCATCTGATGTTGCGCTTGAGAGTGAAGTTTGCTTTGAGTATGGATAGCCAGCACTAGTTGTATAGCCATCAATAATCCAAAGAATCTTCCCATCGATAACGGCTGGATATGGATCTCCGTCCAGAGTCAGCCATGGTGCAACCTTTGCGACTCGATCACGAGGGTTACGGTTAAAGAGAATCTTTGAGTCCTTATTAATCAAAGATGAAAGTAAAATACGTTGTTCTTGATACTTAAGTGCAAAGACAATCTTGTTCACAAGTGAACCGACTGGAACTCCACCAGTACCTGAGTACGTCACGTTCTTTTGACCGTTAGCAGATGCATCATCTGGATAGTCGAACTCCACTGGTGAATCTGTTTTTACTCCACCGATGATTGAATAATCGGGAACATTTTCGCCAAAGTAGACACGAGGCTCAAAGCTTCCAAGACCTTTAGTTGGAGGCAAATCTCCAACTGCAAATGAGGGCTTGCCATCTGTATCGCGTGCATTTCCAAAGGCAGCAACGAATCCAAATCCATGCGTGTATACCAAGTGGTCATTGATCCAGTTTCGTGATGGGTTACCTGCAATGTTTAGTTCTCGCACAGCAACTGCCACATCGCGCTTCACGCCGTCAACGGTGTAGCGATCAATATCAAGTGATTCTGGGAAAGTGTAATAAGGCTTAATTTGCTGTAATTGGCGGAAAGTAGCTGAAATTACATTGGGATCCATCAAGCGGATATTTGCAATAGTGGCAGCATCTTTGGTGAGTTGACCGGCCGATGTTGTAAGAGTTGCTTGGTAATCGCTCACTTCAACATTAGATAAACCATAGGCATCACGAGTTGCATCGATATTGCGCTGAATGAATGGTGCTTCCTTGGAAGACTCACTTGGCTTAACTTGGAACTGCTGAATAGCACCTGGATAAATCCCAGCAATCAAGACTGAGGAAATAACAAGTAGTGCTGTTCCAGCTGCTGGCAAAACCCATGAGCGGCGAACGATATTTGCAAAAAATAGAAGTGCACACACAACAGCTATTGCAGCAAGAATCGCTTTAGCAGGAAGTGTGGCGTTAACGTCGGTGTAAGTAAGACCTGTAATCAACTTACTTTCCTTAAGGGCTAAGTGATAACGGTCAAACCAATACGCCACTGCCTTCATCAAAACAACGCCACCTAGAAGAACTGAAAGCTGCACACGTGCTGCAACTGTTGTGCGATCTTCTTGGACCTGTAAGCGGATTCCGCCATAGAGATAATGGACAACAGCTGAAGCAATAATTGCAAGAACCAATGTCGAGATAGCCCACGCGATTACAGTTTGATAAAACGGCAGTCTAAATGCAAAAAACGAAATATCCATATTGAACTGCGGATCTTTCACACCAAAACTTGTTGAGTTCTTAAACAGCAGCCATGTTTCCCACATCGCCGATCCTGAAGTTCCGGCAAAGTAGAAAAGTCCGGCAGCTAGTGCAATGACAACCCAGCGCTTTATTGGTTCGATTTGTGCACGATAGCGCTCGAGATTATCTGCTTCAATGCTAAGAGGAACATAAAGTGGGCGACGCTTATAAGCGATGATGATGTTGAGCAGAATTATTGATGAAGTAAGCAATCCCGCGACTATAAATAGAAAAACTTTGGTGGATAAGACAGTTGTCCAGACAGATGTGAAGGAAACGGATTTAAACCATAACCAATCAGCATAGAAACCACTGAGTGAAATCAGTATCCCTGAAAGAACAACCAAAATTGTGATTGTTAGTGCGAGGGGACTGCGACGGCCTTTGAAATTAAACTGCGGGTTTGCATTACTCATCATGCCCATACGCTAGCGCACGTGAGCGCAAGCTACATTCCCACCTCTTAAAGGGAAGCGATTGCCTCGGCCAGGGTGGCAACTGTCACCACTTTAATTCCAGGCGGGACATGTGCAATTTCTGCGCTATTTCCGGCAGGGGCTATAAAGAGTGTGGCGCCAGCTTTATGAGCTGCCAAGATTTTCTCGTTAATTCCACCTATGGGGCCGACTTTTCCATCAGTAGCAATCGTTCCTGTCCCTGCAATATGGCGGCCGTGCAATAAGTCTTTTTCAGTAAGCAGTTCAATCACGCCTATGGCAAAGATCATTCCGCCGCTTGGCCCGCCAGTTTTCTTTACATCAAATGCAATATTTTTTATGTGCAAATCATTTGCGGCTACACCAAACTCTGGATGTAATCGCAGAAATGAAAGTGCAGCGTTTTTGGCATTATCTTGTGAGTTAGTCATATCCGCTTTGGCTTTTTTGTCTTCACTCTTCTGAGTCGTCCCAGGTGGATAAATTGCAGCACGTGGATAAACAGCCTCATCGGCTTTGAGCCATGAATAAATAATTTCAGGTCCAATTAACCATGAATTCGGATTAGTGACTCTGATTGACATTAAATCAATACGGCCAGTGGCTGGATATGATTTTTGATCTTTGATTGTAATAATTTTGTCAAAGATGTTTTGCGCCTGCCCTGGCAAGATGATGACATATGGCAAGGGGGCAATAAGTGCTAGCGCAGAAAAGAGAGTAAGAACTATTAATGCGATTCGCGGAAGTGGTGAAAAGCGCACAGTCTAGGCGAGAGTTCTGTTTAGGATTTCTTCAGAAAAGGATTATCGTCAAAGGAATCAGTAGCAGAATCTGGTTTAATTATTTGTGTTTGATTCTTGGCTGCCACAGTACTTGGAGCTATTGGCAATTGCACTGAATCTGCTGCAACATCTCGGGCCTGTGAATCGCGCAAGGAATCTTGAAAGCGTTGGAACTGGCCAACAGAGCGCTGAGTTTCCTGCTGAAACTTTCCCTCAAATTTAGTAACCCACAAAACATAGAGAAGAGCGCCACTTAATCCCAGCGCGGGGACAACCCACCAGATGAGTGCAAGGAAGGCGCTGGACATAGGGTCAGCCTACCTTGTGCTGGCGAACGGCGCTAAAGATGCTCATTTATTAACTTGCTCACAAATAACTCATTGAGTTTGGGAAGAAATCAGATGGCTATCTGGTTACAGCACTGGGAGGATTTACTCATGTCGCCATTTGGTTTTACACCTGATGATTCAGACGAGCCTGAAAAAAATAAGGATGGCGAGTCTGTTGATTTCGCCGCCATGATGGCGCAGATGCAACAACAGATCCAGCAACAGTTTTCTGCACTCGGAATGAGTGCACCAGGATTTTCTGCAACTACAGAAGCGCTCCCCAAGAACATAGTGAGAGATACAGCAAAGAAATTCGTCACTGCAAAGGGTTCAGCCCCCATCGGCGCCAATGATGTTGCAAAGATCGAAGAAGCTTTTGCAATTGCAGAGCTCTGGCTCAACGAAGCAACTTACTTTTCACAATCAACTGCCACGGGAAATCCCGCGATGGCTAGAACCGATTGGGTCGACACAACCCTTAGTGGTTGGCAAACATCAGTTGAACCTTTAGCAACCGGGTTAGCTGCAGCGATTTCAGAGTTGCTCAACAAAGCCAATGGAGAAGCGGGGCAAAGCGAGGCTGAAAACGCTATGCAGATCCCCGTAGGAATGATTGCAACGCTTCTGCGCTCATTTATTGGCTCATTAATTGCAACACAGCTAGGTCAATCAATTGGGGGATTAGCAGCATCAGTTACTGGAACGCACGACGTGGGATTGCCATTAGTAGAGCCTGTTTACCCTTCACTCGTTCCACAAAATATTGATGAGTGGGGACAAGACCTCAATGTTCCTATGGACGAAGTTCGAATCTTTCATGCATTGCGAGAAAGCGCAGTTGCACGATTATTTGCTCACAACCCTTGGCTGATTTCTTATATTCGCACTGCAATTTCAGATTACGGAAGAGGAATTCGCATTGATATCGAAGCTATTCAGCGTCAAGCTCAAGAAGTTTTCGACAATGCTTCACAAGATGGCAAAGAGTTTGATCCCACTAATCCAGAGAGTTTTAACATTGCGTTAAATGAAGGAATCTTCACTCCGGAGGAAACTCCAGCCCAACGCGCAGCTCTAACGAAGTTAGAAACTGTTCTAGCCCTCATTGATGGATGGAGCGAAGAAGTTGTGACACTGGCTGCGGGTGATCGACTTCCTAACCTTTTTGCATTGCAAGAAACTTTGCGTCGCCGTCGTGCAACTTCAGCGCCAGCCCAACAGTTATTTGCAACGATGTTTGGTTTGCAAGTCTCACCTAAATTGGCACGAGAAGCTGCAACTTTTTGGAAAGCAGTTCGTGAGGTAAAAGACCTAGAAGGTAGAGATCGAATTTGGAGCGGAATCCTGCCAACTTCTGATGATCTATTAACGCCGCAAACCTACTTGGCCAGTATTGAAATTCCTGATGATTTATCGGGCCTATAAAAGCCACAGATAGAAAAGCGAACTCCCCGGCCGCTCATTCTGTATCAGCCTTCCCCTTGCTGATATAGAACAGTTATCCGAGGAGTTCGTAGTCGTAACGTAAATGTATTTGGCCCGAGAATCAACTGAGAACGCCTTTGACACAACCTGTTTTTCTCGTGTAATGGAGATTTATTTTTCTCGAAAATTCTAAAAATCTCTCAACACGTAGTTGAGGTTTCCATGCCAATTCTGGGATGGGAGATACCGTGCTCTCTATGGATACCCCAGCTTTTGAAGATCTAGGAAGTGAGAACACACTTCCAGGTATCAGCGAAGGCGAGATCATTGTTATTAGATCCACCCGGCGAAAGAAAAACATCTCTGCCTATCGCCAAGGTGGACGGATTGTGGTCTCTATCCCGGCCAGAATGAGTAAAGCTGATGAGCGGGCGATGGTTCCAGAGATGGTGGCCAAGATCAGGGCACAAGAAGCGGCAATTACGATGAGTGAGCAGGCCCTGGCCACACGAATAGACGAGCTTTTGACCCAACTGGCCCCTGAAATATCCCTGCGCCCAGCATCGGTGGCCTGGAGAGGGATGCGCGAGCGCTGGGGTTCATGCACGGGTGTGGATCGCACCATCCGCATCTCAGATCGACTCAAAGGCGCACCCGACTACGCCCTGGACTATGTCCTCTTTCATGAAGCCATTCACCTGGAGTATTTCGACCATGGAGCCGAGTTCAAAGAGCTACTGGCTAGGTTTCCTAAGGCTGAAATCGCCAGCGCGTATTTGGATGGGTATGAGGCCGCTGAAACTGCGCTCGCAGCCCCTGAGGCACTCAAAAAGCTCTTGGCTAAGGGCTGAAAAAACTCCTTCGCAAACGCGCCTAGTTAGGCTCAATTGAGCGTGTCGAGGGGTATCGTCTTACTTAACAGAACGCTCGCCCCGCACGGGGAGCAACCCCGTAGGGATTGCAAGCGTCGAACGGAGGACAAAGAAATGACAGTAGAGACATACAAAGGTGACGCTTACTGCGTTAAGTGCAAAGAGAAGCGTGATTTCGAGGGAACCGTAAAGGTCTCTGACTCTGGCCGTCGCATGGCACAGGGCATCTGCCCAGTGTGTGGCACCAAGGTCAATCGCATCCTTGGCAAAGCACAGTAATTAAATTTCGCTCACACGATGTGAGCGTCTAGCGTTAAAAGAAGCCTCCATGTTTTCGAATATGGGGGCTTCTTTATGCCATCACAATGATTCAGAAAGTAATGAGACTTCTCACAGAGTAATAATTGCCGTAGGTGTTCCACAGATTATAACTAGGCACGAATAAGAATTGGCATAGCCGGTGATTCTTGTGCAATGACAACCACACAGAGCGCAGCCCCTATTTTTCCCCGTCTAAAAAACGGCGTCTTTATCAGTTCACTACTTTCAACACAGGAAACCTCTGTGACCATGGCAACCTCATCCCACGGAGTTGCAATTAAACACTCAGGGGCACGATCAATTATTGAGCAGTTCACTGGAATCTTGAGCTGTGATGAAATTTCAGAAAAATTAGGCATTCCACTAGCAACTATTGAATCCATAATTGATGAATTATTAGCAGCAAACTTCCTTGATACTCAAAGAAAAACAATCAAGCTCAATAATAGATTTCAATCAACAATCCAATCTCGTGCTGCTCATACTCAAGACCAAAGTAATGATGCCGCTTATAGTCAATTGCAAAAGCGTTTAGCTCCAGAGTTGAGCCAAGCCACTTGGATCCAAGGAGTTCGAGATGGTGGCGTTGATGTCATGACTGCGCGCCAGAATTTTGGTGTTGAAATAATTGGTAATTCACGAACCGCAACGTTGCTGTTCTCGATTCTTTTAGCCAGCGGTGTGACAAACACTCGAATCTCTTTATCAGCCTCATATAAGCACCCAACCGTTGTAGACAGTGATTTAGGCTCAGGATCACTTCGAACTACAGACTTAGGTTTGAACTATAAAAATAGAATTGAAGAGTTGGCTCGTGAATGGTCACTCTTTCCTGTGGCATCTAGTTTTGCTCTAGCCCAGCGAGGAGCACCAAAACCTGTTGTTCCAGAAAAGAATTTACGAATAATTTGTGGCAGCTTTGATTCACAGTATGTGGAGCATCTTTTACGCGATGGCCAGGATCATTTCTTCGTGGGCAGAGCACCAGGCCATGTAGCAACAATTGGGCCTTTTGTTCAACCAGGAAGCACTCCCTGCCGTCGTTGTCTTTCACTTATTGAAGCCGATCGCGTTGGCGTAGCAGAACTTTCCATTCCACTTGGTACCAGCGATGAGTTACCTATAGCTATTGCCCACCAAGTTGCGGCATTGGCAGCTCACGCAGCATTGAAATTTATAGATACGGGGAAAACTGAGCTCCAAGCTGCTCAGTTATTGGTGGATTTTCTAGATGCCCTTAACCCACAGCTGCATCATTTTCCGCAGCACCCAGAGTGCCAATGTTTATGGACAACTGCAGACGTGCTTATCTGAGTTTTACAGTTGTACACAGCCAAAGTTATTCACAATTTTCAGATACAAACCTAGAACAGGATTGAGCGTCACTCAATCTTCACAAACCACTCACAGGAAAAGAGAAGTACATGAATCCGTTAATGAAAACCATGGTTGATGCCGAGTTAGTTTTACGCGAAAAACTAATTCGAGGCCATAAGAAGTTCTATGCACAGTTAAAAGATGAACAAGGCGATGTCCCTGGTTGGGTTTTAGTAGTTCTCATGACCACCGGGTTAGTAACGGCTATCTGGACTATTGCAGCGCCTCGCTTGACTGCAATCCTAAAAAACTCACTAGATGCCATGAATGGAATTCGATAACCATGAATGCCAGAGCGTTTCACCAAAACCTGCTGCGAGCACTGAGGCAAGATCGCGGCAATGTTGAAAGCTCTTTAGTTCTGATTCCACTGATCATTCTCTTTCTTATCGCAGTCGAACTCATTGTTGCGACCAACCTTCGAAATAGTGATTTTGCAATGGCGCAAAGTGATGCTTCAAGTAGGGCTATTAGTGGAATGGTAAATAGCTCAGATCAAGTAATTGAATTGAGTTCACCAGATTCATTCACGCACATGAAGCTATTGATTACTAGCAGGAAACATTCATTGCCTCAGCTAGTTCCAGGTTTAGTTGCACTCCTTGGCGGAAATGCCATTGTTGAAGTCAAAGGCGCAGCGGTAATGGAAAACCTGAATTGATTGCCAAACTGCGAGATGAAAGCGGAAGTGCCATTGTTGAGTTTGTTGCACTAGCTATTCCACTATTTATTCCGGTGCTCATATATCTCAATAGCTTTGCTTCTGTAAGTGGAAATGAGGCAGTGATACGAGTAATGGCCCGCGAAGGAGTTCGCGCTTACGCTGCAAGTGATAGTGACTATTCAGGTCGCATAGTTTCTGAACAAGCTATTGATCTCATTGCCCAACATTTAGGACTTACTCCAAAGGAAATAGAGACGATTAATGTCAACTTTGAGTGCTCACGATTGCCATGTTTGTCAGCTAATAGCCGCATTCGTTTAACTATTTCTTTTATCGATGGTAAATCTCATCGCACAATTGAAGCATCAGCACAAGAAAATATCAGCCCATGGAAATAAAACAGGTATCTAAACTAAGAAATGAACGTGGATCCTTAAGTGTGGTAATAATTGGCTTGTTTGTTCTAACTGTTGCAAGTCTTATGGTGATGACTGATATTGCCACAGTGATGGTTGCAAAGAGATCCCTAACCCAAGCCACTGAAGCTGCTGCGATGCGCGGTGTTCATACCCTTGATCGAGATTCTTATTACACCGGAAAAGGCACTTTGGCTACAACGCCGCTTGCTCTAATAAATAAGCGTGATCATCCGGCAATTCCGATTGATTGTAATCAAGCAGTTCTAGATGTGATGCTGGAGTTACACAATTGGAGTACAGATGCTTCATCAATGAAGCGCCAAGAATTACAGGGGATTGTGCTTACCGATTTTATTTGTGATGGAACTTCTGTTGAAATTTCTACCTTTGCCACAGTGAAGTTTCCTTTCATGGTGCCCTTTACTTCCCAGAGCTCAGCTAGTTTGAAAGCCTCTGCTGCCAGTACTAATCAAGTGCAAGAAGGCTTCTATTTATTTGGTGTTCGCCTGCATTGAGTGCGGGCATCGGTCTTTCGCTAACTCCCTCTCCGCTATCCTTGCACTATGGCAGCGCGTGAATATCAATTAGAGATCAATGAAATTGACGCGACCCTTGTTTCAATTGAAAAGGTTTTAGACCTTCCTAAACTGCGCAAACAAGCTGCAGAGTTAGAAGAAGAAGCAGGGGTGCCCAATTTGTGGGATGACCCTGAGAGTGCACAAAAGATAACTAGTCGCCTATCACGCGTGCAGTCAGAGATAGCAAAGCTATCTGGCTTACGCCAGCGCGTTGAAGATCTACCTATTCTCTTTGAATTAGCTGCAAGTGAGCCCAATGGTTCCGGTATTCAAGATGCTGAAAAAGAGTTGGATGCGGTTAAAAAATCGATTGGTGAATTAGAAGTTCAGACGCTGCTTAACGGTGAATACGATGATCGTGATGCCCTAATCACTATTCGCTCAGAGGCTGGTGGTGTTGAGGCTGCCGATTGGGCAGAAATGATTATGCGCATGTATTTGCGTTACTGCGAGCGTCATAATTTCAAAGTTGATGTCCTCGAAACTTCTTATGCTGAAGAAGCTGGAATTAAATCAACTACTTTTAGAGTTAGTGCACCGTATGCATATGGAACTTTATCTGTAGAGCAAGGCACCCATCGATTAGTTCGTATTTCCCCATTTGATAGCCAAAGCCGTCGCCACACATCTTTTGCTGGAGTTGAAGTTGTTCCAGTGGTCGATCAAAGTGATCATGTTGAAATTGATGAAAAAGAAGTGCGAGTGGATGTTTATCGTTCATCTGGACCTGGTGGACAGGGTGTGAACACAACAGACTCTGCAGTTCGTTTAACTCACATACCAACTGGCATTGTGGTCTCTTGCCAAAATGAGCGATCTCAAATTCAAAATAAGGCAACAGCCATGGCAGTGCTGCAGTCAAAATTATTAGAACGCCGCCGCCAAGAAGAGCAAGCAAAAATTAATGCTCTCAAAGGTGATAACTCTGGTTCTTGGGGAAATCAAATGCGCTCCTATGTTTTAGCGCCATATCAAATGGTGAAGGATCTGCGCACAGATTATGAAACTGGAAATACATCTGCAGTTCTCAACGGTGAAATCGATGAATTTATCGAAGCTGGCATTAGGTGGCGCAGAAGTTCGTAAATTCCTTGCCTAAAGCAGAAATCACATTTTTTTCACAGGCTCACATGCGCGTTACATACGGGTATTTGCCTCAATTTTCCATAAACTATGCATCAGGCCGAGAGCGGATTCCCCGATATCCGCGTCGCAGATGCAATGGGAGATTTAAATGATTCGCTTTGAGAACGTCACAAAGCTCTACTCAGGGCAAGAACGTCCAGCCCTTGATTCAGTGAATCTTGAAATTGTAAAAGGTGAATTCGTTTTCCTTGTTGGACTTTCGGGTTCAGGAAAATCTACTTTCTTGAGATTGATCTTGCGTGAAGAGCGCCCTACAACTGGAGTTATCCATGTTGCAGGAAAAGATTTAGGCACGCTTGCAACACACAAAGTTCCTGAGCTTCGCCGCCAGGTTGGAACTGTTTTTCAGGATTTTCGTTTATTGCCTAATAAAACAATTACTGAAAACGTGGCATTTGCTCTGCATGTTCTTGGCTACTCCCAAAAAGAGATCAACCGTGAAGTTCCAGAAGTATTAGAACTTGTCGGTCTTGAAGATAAGGGTGACCGATTACCTTCAGAGATCTCAGGTGGTGAGCAACAGCGCGTTGCAATTGCACGTGCATATGTCAGTCGCCCACCAATTTTAATTGCCGATGAACCAACTGGAAACTTAGATCCAGCAACATCAGTGGGAATTATGAAACTGCTTGATCGTATTAACCGCGAGGGAACAACAGTTTTGATGGCAACTCACGATGCAGGAATTGTGGATCAGATGCGAAAGCGTGTTATTGAACTTGATTTAGGCCACGTCATCCGCGATCAAGTTCGCGGTGTCTATGGATACACGGGATAAGGGGCACAACATGCGCGCACGGTTTCTCTTAAGCGAAGTTGGTATCGGCCTTCGTCGAAATATGACAATGACTTTTGCCGTAATCGTCACAACAGCTATCTCCCTTTCGTTGCTTGGAATCGGTTTACTGTCTAATGCGCAAGTCGGTGCAATGAAAGATTATTGGTATGACAAGATCGAAGTATCGGTTTTCTTGTGTGGTTCACTATCTGAATCTCCTTCATGTTCAGGTGGCGTAGTTACTTCAGATCAACGTCTGCAGATTCAACAAGATCTACAGACCATGCCTGCAGTTGATAGCGTCTTTTATGAATCTCAATCTCAAGCTTTTACGCATTTTCAAGAGCGTTTTAAGGATTCAGCAATTGCTGCAAACGTAACTGCAGATCAGCTACCTGAGTCATTTAGAGTGAAATTAAAGGATCCAACCCAGTTTGCTGTAATCGTGAGCGCATTCTCAGGTCGACCTGGGGTTGATGTGGTTCAAGATCAGCGCAGTATTTTAGATAAGTTCTTTAAATTATTAGGTGTGTTAAGAAATGGTGCATTACTTGTTGGATTGGCATCAGTGCTAACGGCTGCGCTATTAATTAGTAACACTTTACGAATCGCAGCTTTTAACCGCCGCCGTGAAACTGGTGTGATGAAACTTGTGGGTGCATCCTCCTGGTCAATTCAACTGCCGTTTCTTTTAGAGGGAATTATTTCGGCAATCGTTGGCTGGGCACTTGCTACTGGTTTATTAGCAGCCCTAAAGAGCGTTATTGATTCCAAAGTTGCCCCACTTTTGTCCTTCACCAAGTTCTTTGGTTGGGGAGAGGTCTGGGTCTCTTCAGCGTATTTGCTGGCAACTGGCCTATTTGTTTCAACTGTTGCATCAGTAATCACGCTACGCCGCTACTTAAAGGTCTAAAGCCTTCGCATCTAGTGAGAGAATTGCCCCTGTAATCCTTTAACGCAAACTAATAGGAAAGGGCGGTGATGCGGTTATGGTTAAAGAAATTGGCCGCAAAGTCATAGCCCAAAACAAAAAGGCACGCCACGATTATTCAATCGAGGATGTTTTTGAATGTGGAATGGTTTTAACAGGCACTGAAGTGAAATCACTACGACTCGGTCGAGCATCGCTCATCGATGGCTTTGCCATGATTAATGACGGAGAACTCTGGCTCAGTGGTGTTCATATACCTGAATACACCGAAGGAACATGGACTAATCACACCCCACGTCGTGATCGCAAACTTCTCGTTCACAAAAACGAACTCAATAAGCTGATTGGAAAGCTTAAGGATTCGGGTACCACTTTGGTTCCGTTGTCTCTTTATTTCAAAGATGGAAAAGCAAAGATTGAAATAGCTGTTGCACGTGGTAAAAAAGCTCACGATAAGCGCGAAGCCCTTAAGGCTCGTGAGGCTGATCGTGAAGTAGCACGCGTGGTTTCTAGAGGTTCTTCAGGAAAGAGTGGCCGCGCATCTAAGCGTTACGAAGACTAGTTTTTTCATCGATTATGGCTTGTCCGTTTTATGTCTTACACTTAATCCACCGCCGCCTAGTTCGCCCAATTTTTGGGTGCGATTTAGCGACGGTAAGTAATGTGAATTACTTTGACAACTACATAGTGATGAAATGAAATACGTTTCTTTTCTTTCAAGTTTTAATCTTGGGGGTGAACGGTCTCGACTTTGGATGTTGAGGCAGGGGAAGCGGGCCGAGGAAGCCGGAATGATCTCGTAAACCAATAATCCGTGCAAAAAATAACTGCTGACACTAATCAGCAAGCTTTCGAACTCGCTGCATAAGCATTTCGAAGCCGTTAGCCCAGGTGCCGCTCTCGACCTGGAACCTAGCGTCGCTAGAGGGCTTTTCACTTCGTTGGTGTTGCAAACAACGATGGAGAACAGTTTTGCAACTGAGTTCGTCGAAGAGTCGTGTGGAGAAACTTCGGGACTGAGAAAGCGATAATCACACTACGCCCGTAGAAGCCCTGTTTTTGCACCGAAGGACCCGGGTTCGATTCCCGGCACCTCCACCAGTTTTATTTAATGCTGGCCTCCTGGGCCATGTCCATCTTTTCCATTACTTCGTCCACCAAGTTTCCATTTAGTTACTGGACCGTGTTCTGATCTTTTTCCGAGATTAATTCCGAGGCGTTCCAATACTCTAAAAGTAGGGAAATATTCATTCCTAGTTGCTACGTAGCATGTGCATAGAGAAGTCACCCCAATTAATCGTGGAGCAATCGGAAGTCCTGGAATTAGGAGCCATTGCGCGCCAACCAATGTGCCCAAAGTGATAAACATTCCATGGAAAATCCGCTTAATTAATAAAGTAATTACAGATTTAGTTTTAATTCTCGCTATAGCCATTGCTATTGGGCCGGAGATGATTGCAAGGGTAAAGAGAATCGTGACTAGTACTGCCAGACCTTCCATTTAAAGCACCTGCCAATCCTCACGAGTCGCGGCGTATAGCGCCATATCTAATTGCGTTCCATCTTCTTTACGAGATTTCTTTCTCATGATGCCTTCTAGGGTATACCCAGACTTCTCTAGAAGCTTGCGAGAAGCGAAGTTTTCAACATTGACTACGGCCTCAATACGCTCAAAGCCGATGCTCTGAAAACCAAACTGAGTCAATAACTTAGTTGCAATAGAAGCAATTCCTTTGCCGCGCATAGGTTCACAAAGCCAATAACCAATTTCTGCAACATGCTCCCGTAAGTCCATGCTGTGAAAAGAAAATGCGCCAGCAAATTTCGCATCTGCGCCATTTCCGTATTCAACGGCTAATTGCAGTTCAGTTTGATTTGCAAAAGTATTTGGAGATCTCTCTCGAACATAAAATTCAGCGTTGGCCATTGAGTAATTAGATGGAATGCGTGTAAATACAGGAATGATGGGATCTTGGGCACCCTCAAATAAGGCAGGGATGTCAGATTCTTGTGGTGCACGCAAAGTGATGAGACCGTGTGAAAGCGTCGGAACTTCTGTGGGCCACCAAATCATTTGCGAAGTATGACAGGTAGGGCTAATCAATCAACCCTGCTGCAGATCCCTTGGCGCTCCGTGCACATCCAAAACATCGGCTGGTTTTGAATCCCCGCCTAGCTTTGTTCCGGCACCACTTCGATTCAAGGGCTTTTTCGCATCGTCTTTATAGATTGCTGGGATTGAACCGAGTAAACCTTTTTGGAAATCTTCAAAAGCTTGGAGAACTTCACGCTTTGTATTCATTACAAATGGTCCCATCCAAGCAACTGGCTCCTTGATTGGGGCGCCACCTAAAATAAAGAGCTCCATTTCTGGAGAACGTGATTCTTGATTATTTGCTGCGCGAACAACGATTGAGTCACCATCGCCAAATACTGTTAATTGACCAGTGTGCACTGGGCGTTCTTCATCACCCACAAAACCATGTCCAGCCATTGTGTATACAAGAGCGTTGTAATCACGTCGCCATGGCAGACGCAGTTCAGCGCCAGCTGTGATAGTTGCGTGAATTAAAGTGATGGGAGTTTGTGTTGTCCCAGGACCAGCATGACCGTCTACTTCACCTGCGATTACACGGATGAGTGATCCACCATCACTAGATGAAAGTAATGCAACATCTTTTGCGCGTACATCTTGATATGCAGGAGGTGACCATTTTTTAGCAGCAGGCAGGTTCACCCAGAGTTGAAAACCGTGGAATAAGCCGCCACTCATAACTAAATGTTCTGGGGGAGTTTCAATATGAAGAATTCCAGCACCAGCTGTCATCCATTGTGTGTCACCGTTAGAAATTGTTCCACCGCCACCGTTGTTGTCTTGGTGATCGAAAATTCCGTCAATGATGTAAGTAACAGTTTCAAAACCACGGTGTGGATGCCAAGGAGTTCCTTTAGGTTCACCAGGTGCGTATTCCACTTCACCCATTTGATCTAAGTGAATAAATGGATCGAGTTCGGCTAAATCAACTCCAGCAAAAGCGCGGCGAACAGGAAAACCTTCGCCTTCAAAACCTTGAGGCGCTGTAGTGATGCTTTTTACCGTGCGAGCACGCGCATTAGGCACTTCACTAACGCGTGGCAGGACAGTTATATCGGCAACGTTTACAGCAGGCATCTCAACTCTCTTTCGTTAACGCCAAGGTTAGTTGAACATTCAACCACCTGCAACTTGGAGTTAGAGAGCCTTAAGCGCAGATACGACCTTAGTAAGTGAAGCTTTTGCATCACCAAATAAAAGCATGGTCTTTGGATCATAAAGCAGTTCATTTTCAATTCCTGCAAAGCCAGGGCGCATAGAACGCTTTAAGAAGATTATGTTTGCAGCCTGATTAACTTCCAAGATTGGCATTCCATAAATTGGGCAACCTGGAGAAGTTTGTGCAGCTGGGTTAACAACATCGTTGGCACCAATAACAATTGCTACATCGGTCTGACCGAAAGTTGGGTTTACTTCATCCATTTCAGCAAGTTGTTCGTATGGGACATTTGCTTCTGCAAGCAAGACGTTCATATGTCCAGGCATACGACCTGCTACAGGGTGAATTCCATAGGCGACATCGATTCCTTTAGCAATCATCATGTCTGCAAGTTCGCGCACAGTGTGTTGAGCTTGTGCAACAGCTAAACCAAATCCTGGAACGATCACTACGCGACGTGCATAGTTAAGCAAGATTGCAACGTCATCAGGTGAACCTGATCGTACTGGTCGCTCTTCCCCTGAACTTGTTGCATCTTGTGGCTTTGCAGTAAATGCACCAAAGAGAGTTCCGAATAATGAACGTCCCATGGCCTCTGCCATTAAGCGCGTCAAGATGGTTCCTGATGCTCCAACCAAAGTTCCAGCAATGATTAAGAGAACTGAATCTAGAACATAACCGCTTGCTGCCACAGTTAAACCAGTGAAAGCGTTTAATAGTGAGATAACAATTGGAACATCCGCACCGCCCACTGGAAGCACGAACAGAACACCAAAGAGTAGAGACAATCCAGCAAGTACAAGCAGCGGAGTTGTTCCAAGTGAAGTGACAACCCAGCCTCCAACACCAATAACGCTGGCCAAGGTGGCTGCGATGATGAAACGGCCTGCCGGGAAAATTACTGGGCGAGTAGTCATTAACTCTTGAAGTTTCAAGAAGGTAATTACTGATCCGCTAAATGAAACGCAACCGACGATTACTGTAAATACTGTGAAAACAACTTCAGCAGTAGTTGCCTCAGCGCCTAAGTGGAGATACTCAACGATTGCTACTAATGCAGCTGCGCCACCACCCACACCATTAAACAAAGCCACAAGTTGTGGCATCTGCGTCATTTGAACTTTACGTGCAGCTGGAACACCAACTGCTAGACCAACCACCATCGCCCCAAGAATCCACCCTAAGTTATTAAGTGGAAGTGATGAACCAGGATTGGCGTAAAAGAAGACAACTAGAGTTGCCAAAGTGGCACCAAAAGCGCCGATTAAATTTCCACGACGAGCAGTCTTTGGGTGAGATAAACCTTTAAGCGCAAGAATAAATGCCACGCCGGCAGCTAAACCTATGAGGTCATAGAGCGTGCGGTTCATTTTTTGTTTCCTTTGAACATTTCAAGCATTCGATCGGTAACGACGAAACCGCCCACCATGTTGATCGTTGCGAGAACAATTGCGGCAACTGCTAGGCCTAACTCGAGGTTAGTTGAGCTGTGATCAGCAACAATGATTGCCCCCACCAAAATAACTCCATGAATCGCATTGGCACCTGACATAAGGGGGGTGTGAAGTGTTGAAGAAACTTTAGAAACAACCTCAAAACCCACGAAGACAGCTAAAACAAAGATTGAAACAATTGCCATTGGTGCCATTTACTTGTCTCCTCTTCGTGAACCAGCATGTGTTAGCGCAGAGCCATTAATAATTTCATCCTCGAAATTAAGGTTAAAAGCAACTGCTTCACCTTCTTTTGCAGCAGTGGTCATGAGCGTTAATAGGTTTACTACGTTACGTGAATAAAGGAATGAGGCATGGAATGGAAGCTGGCTTGGGACATCTTTGCCTCCCCAAATCTTCACACCACCTGAAGTAATAACTATCTCTCCAGGTTTAGATCCTTCAACGTTTCCGCCAGTCTCAGCTGCTAAGTCAACAATGACTGTGCCTGGGCTCATTGAATCAACCATTGCTTGCGTCATTAAGCGAGGAGCTTGGCGCCCAGGAACTGCAGCAGTTGTAATAACAATGTGTGATTTAGCAATATAAGGAGTTAGAAGTTCACGTTGCTTTGCTGCACGATCTTCCGTCATCTCTCGTGCATAACCACCCGAACCTTCAAGAGATTCTAGTTCTAGTTCAATAAATGTTGCACCCATTGATCGCACTTCATCAGCAGATGCTGGGCGAACATCGTAGGCAGAAACAACTGCACCAAGTCGGCGGGCTGTTGCAATTGCCTGTAGTCCTGCAACGCCTGCGCCAAGAACAAGAACCTGTGCTGGTGTAACAGTTCCTGCAGCTGTCATAAGCATTGGGAAAAACCTTGGTGAAAGCTCTGCGCCAACAAGTACCGCGCGATATCCAGCACACAAAGCTTGAGAAGTTAGTGCGTCCATTGATTGTGCACGAGAAATTCGTGGAACAAGTTCAAGTGAAAATGCTGTAACTCCTGCAGATGCTGCTGCTTCGATTGAATCAACACCAGTGACAGGAGAAAGGAATGAAATTGTGATTGCACCCTTTTTCAACTTACCCATTTGAGTCGGAGTCAGAGGTTGAACTGAGAGAACTGCATCAGCAGTGCTAAGTACTTCAGCATCAGAAATTGTTGCACCGGCAGCCTTATATTCAGCATCTGTGGCTTGAGAATGGACTCCGGCACCGGATTCGATAACAACATCGAAACCTAATCGAGTCAATTTGTTAATGACATCGGGGACAAGCGCCACGCGCTTCTCACCATCTTTAATTTCTTTCGGGACGACTACACGCATGGGCAGAATGCTAGTGCTAGTTGCCTTTCAAGTCACCCTTTGTGAGGTGGAAAAGCAACGATTGGATCGTTGTGCGGCGATGATATGCCTCACGCCAAATCACAGAACGCGGACCATCGATGACAGAAGCTTCAACCTCTTCACCTCGATGCGCAGGTAGACAATGCATGAATATTGAATCTTTATTTGTGAGTGACATTAAATTCTCAGTTACAGCAAAGGGTGCGAGTGCTAGCACTTTCTCACTTCGCTCACTCTCAGAATCTCCCATTGACATCCATACATCTGTATATAAAACCGATGCATCTTTGGATGCAGCTTCTGGATCATGAACAACTTCTATTTTTCCGCCACTCTTTGCCGCAATGTTTTTTGCAACCTCAACAACTTTTGGATTTGGTGCCCATTTACCCGTTGGTGTGGCAGCAACAACGTGTGCTCCCATGATTGCACCCATGATGAGCCAGGCATGTGACATGTTGTTTCCATCACCTAGATAAACAAATTTGCGACCTGCAATATCTTTTCCGAAATTTTCCCGAATCGTCAACCAATCCGCAAGTAATTGAGTTGGGTGATCATCATCAGTTAGGGCATTAATAACTGGAATAGATGCATGCGCACCAAGTTCATCAACATCAGCTTGCGCAAAGGTGCGAATAATGAGAGCGCTACAGTAACCACTAATGATCTTGGCAGTATCGGCGATCGTCTCACCACGGCCCAATTGCAATTCATCACCACGAATGAAGATTGGTGTGCCACCTAAATGGGCAACAGCAGTTTCAGAGGAAAGTCGCGTTCGGGTTGAAGGCTTTGTCATATAGATAGCAACACTCTTATTTGCTAAAGCGCTCTTAGAACGAAGTGGATCTTCGGCGAATGCCGCAGCGGTTTCTAGCAAAAGCTCAACATCATCGCGGCTGAGATCTTGTGTGCGCAGTAAGTCCTTCATTTGTGAATTCTACTAGGTAGTTTTGCCATCGCCAAAGGTATTCTTATCTACCTCATGGGCCTCTTTGGAAAGCGCGGAATTGAGACGGATTCTGACACCGATCTCTTAACTAGACCCGACCTTGAAGAAGATGACGGCGGCCATGATCGGTTTGCTCATTATGTGAAGAAGGAAAAAATCACAGAGTCTGCTGTGACTGGAAAAGCGGTCAGAGCCCTGTGTGGGAAGAAATGGATCCCATCTCGAGACCCAGAGAAATATCCAATCTGCCCAACGTGCAAAGAGATTTATGCAGGGTTAAAACCCGAACCAGAAGATAAGTAATGATGAGGCGCATTTCTTACATATTTCTCTGCTTACTGATGATTATTTCATTAGTTCCACATGCAATAGCTGCCGATAATCAACCTCGTAAAATAGTTTCAGGTTGGATTCCTTATTACTCCGTGAAAACAGTGATGCCTTTTATTAAAAAACTTCCAACATTGCCGACACCTGCGCCAAATGCACCTGTAACTTGTGAAGCAAATGAATATTCAGCCGAAGATATAGCACTTCTAAATAGTTCTTATTTGTTTACAAACAAAGATTTAATGAAAGAAGTAATGCCATTTTGGTATACCTTGAAAAGCCCAAAATTAATCAGAGATGACTATTCAACGGCGAACCCGTCATGGCCAATAGCAGACACAATCTGCCTTATGCGCAAAAGCGGTTTAAAGTTAATTCCAACTATTACCGATGGAACAGATAAATCAGTCTTGGCAGGTTATTTAGCAAAGCCCGAGATTCGCACAACAATTGTTAAATCTATTGTTGATCTAGTAAACAAATATTCATTTGATGGTGTTGACTTAGATTTTGAAGGCTTCGCTTTTGTAGATGAAAACACCACATGGACTAAAACTGCTCCTAATTGGGTCTTATTTGTAAAAGAACTTAGTACAGCTTTACATGCCCAGCAGAAGCTACTTTCCATTTCTGCCCCTTACTCTTTCAATCCAACAGAGAAACAAAAGGGCTATTACGTTTATGCCTGGGCAGAGATTGTTGCAAGTATTGATCGTTTACGAATCATGACCTATGACTATTCAGTTGCTAAAGCGGGCCCTATAGGTCCAATTAGTTGGACTGAAAAAACACTTCAGTATGCAATTTCAATTATGCCTGCCTCAAAAGTTTTCATCGGACTACCCGGTTATGGTCGGGATTGGATAACTTCAGTGACTGGCACTTGTCCAGTTTCGGCTCCACCGGGTTTAACTGCAGGTGCAAAGGCTGCAACATTTAAGATGAATTATGCAGGCACAAAGGCTGCAATCGATCAGGCAGTTCCAACTTTTGATGAGAAAAGTAGTGAGGCAACATATTCTTATGTGCAAAGTTTTAACGGATTAACTGCAAAAGGTGCAGCAACAGCTTGCACAGTCAACAGAACTGTTTGGTATCAAAATGATCGAAGTTATTTGGAACGCATGAACCTTGTAGCCAAATATCGATTAGGTGGCGCGGCAGTGTGGACTCTGGGCATGGAAGATACGGCAGCTACGACAGCAATGCGAAATGTTGCCCTAGCAATTGCACCAGACACGGTTTTGAGCACATTAAATACTGAGCAAGTTAATAGCAAAGGTATTTTCTATGGGGGAGTATTCACTGTGCGCGGAGCATTAACCCTCAAAGACAAATCACCAGTTGTAGGAATACCAGTAAGCCTTGAAATTAAACGATTAAATGAAAGTTCTTGGACTCCTATTGCAGAACTTACTAGCGGCCTAGATGGAACGGTAAGTGCGCCTGTAACTTTGGCTGCAAGTGCATCCTTTAGATTCACCACTCAAGGAACGTGGGAGCGCGCAGAGTCCATAAGTAATGAAGAAAAAGTGGTCTTACTTTCTCGAATAATTCTAGATCGCCCAACTACGGTTAAGTCTGGCAAGGAGTTAACAGTTAAAGGAACACTCTTACCAGTTTTGGCAGGACAAGTAGTTCTACTTCAGAAATATGTTTCAGGTAAGTGGCAAAATATAGGCACAGCTACAGCCACTGGAGCCAATGGAGAGTTTCAAATTAGCATTATTGAGAGCAAGAAAGGAGTAACGAAATTGCGAGTTCAAATAACTACCAAGAATGAACAAGTTCTAACTCCCGAATTCACCGTGGTGGTTCGCTAATCATGGTTAAAGTCGATGACAAAATAGAAGAAGCAATCAAAGAGATTTTTAGTGGTGATAAGCCGTGGGTCACAATTGTTTGGGATGACCCAGTTAATTTGATGTCCTATGTAACCTATGTCTTAATGGAGCTTTTTGGTTACACGCGAGAAAAAGCTCACGAGCTAATGATGAAAGTTCACACAGAGGGTAAAGCAGTTGTTTCAACGGGAAGTCGAGAAGAAATGGAACACGATGTTGCCCGTTTACATGAATATGGATTATGGGCGACTCTGCAACGAGGTGATCAGGCGCTATGACAGATCAGAATTCAGATGAACAACACGGATTCCATCGCCACGGAGATAACGCCTTTGTAGCTGAATTTTCTGAATCTGAGCGCGAAGTACTTATTAATCTGGTAGAACAAATTATTGAACTCCTTGGAGAGCGCACGGATAACCATGTAGATGATCCACTTGCCGCAATGGTTGGAATTACAACTCATGATTCACCACCAGAAGATGAAGTATTACTTCGACTTCTACCTAACGCCTATGCAGATCAGGTGGATGCGGCAGAGTTTCGTCGGTACACTGAATCAACATTAAGAGCGAAAAAGTATGCACACTCTATGTCTATGCGAATTACATTAAAGAGTGCACTAGATGGAATTATTGAAGTAGATCATGAAGGCGCAAATGATTGGTTGGGCGCTATGAACGATATTCGCTTGGCACTTGGCGTTCGATTAAAGGTAGAACAAACCAGCCATGAAGAGTTGGAACTCTTAGCACCAGATGATCCGATGCGCGGGGTCTACGCGGTTTATAGTTGGTTAGGTTGGCTGCAAGAATCCTTAATAGTTGCGCTTATGGATGAAGCTATTTAGTTTTCACAACACGCTCACGGTAGGCTTGGCCTGTGAGTAATGCACCCATTGGAATCTTTGATTCAGGAGTAGGTGGCCTTACCGTTGCTAGAGCAATTCTGGACCAACTTCCAAATGAATCAACCATTTATATCGGTGATACTGCACGAGGTCCTTACGGTCCGCGGCCTTTAGCAGAAGTACGTGAATTTGCATTAGAAACTTTAGATTTCTTAGTTGAGCAAGGTGTCAAAGCTTTAGTAATAGCGTGCAATACAGCAAGTGCTGCAATGCTTCGCGATGCTCGTGAACGCTATAAGGTTCCAGTTATTGAAGTAATCCAACCCGCGGTGAGACGCGCAGTTGCTGCAACTAGAAGTGGACATATCGGAGTTATTGGAACGCGCGCAACGGTTGATTCCAAAGCTTACTTAGATGCATTTGCCGCAGCACCACAATTGCAGATTACATCTATAGCTTGTCCTGATTTTGTTGAATTTGTAGAACGCGGTGAGACTTCAGGTCCTGCAATTACGAAGATAGCCCGTGACTACTTAGCACCAGTTATGGAAGCAAAAGTTGATACTTTAGTTTTGGGCTGTACACACTATCCACTACTAACTGGAGTTATTTCATACGTTATGGGAGAAGGTGTAACTCTGGTTTCAAGTGCTGAAGAAACAGCGAAGGATCTTTATCGCACTTTAGTTGAAAACAATTTACTGCGAGATGCTCGTAGTGGTGCACCAACACATAAATTCTTAGCAACTGGCGATGCAAAAGCTTTTGAAAGCTTAGCTCGACGTTTTCTAGGTCCAGAAGTAACCCGCGTTGAACACCAAGATCTATAAAACATAGGAGCAGCAAATGGCACGCAATGATGGACGACAAGTTAATGACCTGCGCGAAATTAAGTTCACTCGCGGATGGCTTGACCATGCCGAAGGATCTGTTCTTGTTGAGTTCGGTAAGACCCGAGTTCTATGTGTCGCATCATTTTCTCCAGGAGTCCCTCGTTGGTTAAAAGATTCAGGCAATGGGTGGGTCACATCTGAATATGCGATGTTGCCACGTGCTACTCATACTCGTTCTGACCGTGAGAGCGTAAAAGGCAAGCTGGGCGGCCGTACGCAAGAGATTTCACGTTTAGTAGGACGTTCACTTCGTGCAATTGTGAATATGAAAGAACTTGGTGAAAACACAATTGTTATCGATTGCGATGTATTACAAGCCGATGGTGGTACCCGTACTGCAGCTATAACTGGTGCCTATGTCGCACTTGCAGATGCAATCTCTTGGGCTAAGGCTCAAGGCCACATCAAGGCAAGTGCTAATCCTTTAAGTGATGGTGTTGCAGCAGTGAGTGTTGGCATTATTGATGGAGTTCCGATGCTAGATCTTTGCTATGAAGAAGATGTGCGCGCTGAAACAGATATGAATGTTGTTGTTGCTGGGGATGGCCGATTTATTGAGGTGCAAGGCACCGCAGAAGGTGCGCCGTTTGATCGTGCATTACTTAATCAGCTTCTAGATTTAGCAGTTGATGGATGCGCAACATTGAGCAAACTACAAAAAGAAGTTCTCTCAAAATAGTGCAACAGACTTTAGTTCTTGCTACGCGCAATAAAGGTAAGTTAGTTGAGTTCCGCAGAATTCTAGATGTACTAGCACCAGGTGAAATCAATTTAGTAGGCGTAGATGAGTTTCCTGATTTAGTTGATGTTGAAGAAACTGGTTCAACTTTTGAAGAGAACGCATTACTCAAAGCTAGATACACAGCTAGTGCAACTGGTTTACCAGCCATCTCAGATGATTCAGGGTTATGCGTTGATTTCCTTAATGGGGATCCAGGGATTTATTCTGCACGTTGGGCTGGAACTCACGGAGATGATCAAGCTAATCTAGAAAAGCTTCTCGATGAATTAAAAGAGGTCAGCGATGACAAGCGCACCGCTTATTTCACCTGCGTTGCAGCGTTAGCAATGCCCGATGGCCGTAGTCATGTCGAAGAGGGCTTATTTCATGGCCACATCATGCATGCGCCAATTGGCCATGAAGGCTTTGGTTATGACCCTATTTTCCAACCCCTTGGGATGACTATTTCAAGCGCACAAATGAGCCCCGAAGAAAAGGATGCCATCAGTCATCGCGGAAAAGCTTTACGCTCAATTGCGCCACATGTCATACAAATGCTGAGGAGCCTGGGGTAACCTTGTCCTATAGACGCGCGTTTTTGACGTGCGCACCACTATCCAAGGAGTACTCGTGGCCGTAAAGAAGAAGAGCGCAGCAAAGAAGAAGGTTGCCAAGAAGGCACCTGCTAAAAAAGCTGTTGCAAAGAAATCAGCTGCTAAGAAATCTGTAGCAAAGAAGAAGACAACCGCAAAGCGCGCAGTTAAAAAGAGCGTTGCTAAGAAAACTGCGAAGAAGGCACCTGCGAAAAAGGCTGCCGCTAAAAAAGTTGTTAAGAAAAAGACCGCTGCAAAGCGCACAGTAAAGAAGAGCGCCAAGAAAGCTGCAGCACCAAGAGTCACTGTGACCTCTTCTCGTCCAGTTGCTGCTGCACCAGTTGCTCCAAAGCCTGTAGTTGCTGCTAAGCCAGTTGCTGCACCAAAGCAAGGTGCTTCAGGACGCGTTGTATTTGCTGTTGTTGTTGGAATTGTTTTGCTTGCAATGATCGTTTGGTCAAAGTCAGGTAAAGAAAGCGATGATGGCGCAGCTCCTGCTCCTTCAATGTCACAGTCTGCTGAAGCATCTGAATCAGCATCTCCAACAGAAACCACAGCAGCAGTTGGAACTATTGAAGCTCCATCAAAGTTTGTTGCACTTAAGAGTGCAGATGGCTTAAATCTTCGCTGGGTTGCACCTATGGCCACAGAAGGTTTGACTGGTTATAACGTTGAGATTCGCGCAAATGGAACTGGTGATTGGACAACAATTGCAACTGTTCCAGCAGATCAATTAACTCAAGCTGTTACAAAGAGCGGTGATGCTGGTTGGACTCAGTTCCGTGTGTCTTCTGTTTATTCAGATGGACAAACCGCGCCTGCAACAGTCTTTGGTATTCCAGGTGAATTTAAGTAAAAAGTAATTAGTAAAAGACCCTCGCTCATCGGCGGGGGTCTTTTTCTTTTCCGAATTAGTTATCTATAAGGACGCAGTGATCGCGTCAACATAAGCTCGAACACCTGCTGGAACTAAGTGCACACCATCGGGTGCAAAGTACTCAGGATGACCAGATGAAATAGCTGCCCAATCAATAACCGTTGCTCCATATACAGCGGCGTATTGGGCGATCAGAGCATTGTTTTCATCACGCCAGCCTCTGGGCACTGCTGTATTAACAACAATAATTTTTGGCTGATTCTTCACTTCTTCAAAGACCGCTAGGACTTGATCCGAGGTCAATTTATTATTGTTTCCTAAGTTAAAGATTACCGGTGAGTCAATCACGTTTGCTTTATCAGCCTTCATGACTTCAATGAGCTCTGCTGCTTGGCGACCAACACGTGCGTTGATGAGGGCTATATGACTACGAGCATCTAGTTCGTAATGAATCCCTAAAATTACAGAATCTCCAGTGACCCATAAACCACCCGGTTGAGTTGGCGATATCTGAGTGGGAGTTGCGGGTTGATTTAGTTGCTCCTTTAGCGCAGCCATCTCCTTATCGCTCTGTGAAATTGCTTGGGCACTCATTAATGAAGTGCCTAGAGCAATCAGGATTACTGATGCAGCAACTGCGCTCTTTTGACGTCGTTGAACATTCTTAGTGCGATATTTCATCCCTTTAAACCAATATTCAACTAAACCACTACGAACTGGAAGTTCGACTAAGCGAAGTGAGATATCAGCAAGTGCAAAGACAACCAATATACGCAGTGCGTATAGCGCCCAAGTAGAACCTTCAAGATCTACCGCTGGTCGAGTAACTTGAAATACAACCCAGTGCCACAGATAGATCGCGTAAGAGCGCTCACCAATCCACACAGCGATTCTGCTGCTAAGAATTGGCGCAAAACGTGAAGCAGGGTGAACGATGCTAGTCAGGATTGCGCAACCAAAGAGACCTGCAAGTGGAAAAGCTAATTTATATAAAGTTGGATCACTTTCATTAACTAAAAGAAAAACTCCCAGTAGCCCAACAAAGCCAATGACGCCAATCCCATCGATGAAATCTTGTGCTCGTCTATTTACCTGCTCTTGAAGATTTTGAGGAACCCAACTAACAGCAAGTGCTGCACCTAGAAATAATCCAATGCTGTGCGTATCGGTACCAAAGTAAACATGGCTCACTTGTGATGCACTAGCGGCATCAACTTCAAAGGAGACGAACAAGAGGGCAATACCTGATGTTGCTGCGATGAATAAGGCAGCACCAGGGATTTTTGCCTTTCCAAATTGACGCAAAACCAAAAGCAAAATTAGGGGCCAGATTAAATAAAACTGAGCTTCAACACCAAGTGACCATGTGTGCTGAAGCAATGGGGGGCGTGCGATTGTGTCGAAATAGTCAGTATGCCTAAAAACCAACCACCAATTCATCCCACCAAGAAGTGCGAATGGACTATCGCTAATAAAGCGACGCATAGTTTCAGGGGCCCAGATGCCGATGTAAATAATCGTCACGAAAATCATAAATACAAGAGGTGGAAATAACCTGCGAATTCGCGCTTTATAAAACGCCCGCAAATCCAGACCGCCACTGCGTTGGATTGAATCAAGTAATAAGCGAGTGATTACATAGCCAGAGATAACAAAGAAGAGATCTACGCCAAGAAAGCCGCCTGGTATCCATGAAAATCCCAAGTGATAAAGCATTACTGCGATAACAGCTACAGCACGTAAGCCATCAATGGCAGGGATATAGCGAATACCGCGGGGAGTGGACATAACTAATTACTTACGCGATGCAGATTTCTTTGCAGCTGCCTTCTTAGCGGTTTTCTTAACGGTCTTTTTTGCACTCTTTTTTGGAGCAGCTAGCGCTGGCTTAGTTCGCTGACTAGCAACACGGATTGGACCAGCATTGATAATGGTGTCATCAGAATTAAGATTTTCAAGAACATTGCGCTGTAGATCGGCCAGACGCGTAAAGGCACTCTCAAGGCGTGCGCGAGATTGGTGGATTGCAGATTCTGCAGCATCAAGTGATTGAGTTTGAATCTTATAGAGACGCTCTGCTTCAGTTATAACACTGGAAAGCCACTGGCGATAATTAGAAACTTCTCCAGTTGCTTCACCAATAATGCGCTCACCTTCACGGCGAGCAGCTGTTGCTAGGGCAGAGGCTTCACGTCGCTTACTTTCGATAATTGCTTCAGCTTCAACTTCAGCTTCAGCAAGCTTGTCCGATGCTTCTGACTCAGCAGCTTGAATATATTTGCGCCCACGTGATTCTGCACCACTTAAAATAGTGCGCGCTTTTGCATCTGCTGCTTCAATTTCCTCTTTTGTCGTGCGATTGGTTTCAGCAATCAAACGAGTTGCAATTGACTGCGCCTTGCTCTCACGTGCTTGGGCAGACTTAATCATTGACATTGCAGTCTCTGTTGCAAGAATTTCAAATTCTTCTTTACTCAAGCCGGTGATGTCACGGCGGGATTTGAGATCAGCTAACTGTGATTCAAGTTCGCGGATGCGCTCAACAGATGAAGGCGCTTGTTCTTCTTCGCCTTTAAATCCGACCCAATTAAGGAAGGAGTTTTTCTCAGCCATCGTCGTACCTCGCAACTCGTTGATAAGAGAGCCTTAGGTTAGAGCAAGGCCTTACTTACTGTAAATCGCCACTGAAATCGCTACATACTGCGAGATCCAGGCTGCCAGGACGAATATATGGAAGAGCTCATGGAAGCCGAAGTACTTTGCATCGCGGCCTGGGCGCTTGAGGGCATAGAAGATTGCGCCAATTGAGTAAAAAAGGCCGCCTATAAGAATTGGAAGTAATACCCATAAACCACCCTCTCGATAGAGAGCTGGGGTGTAAACGATGGCAACCCACCCAAGTAATAAATAATTTGCAACATATAACCACCGGGGTGCATTGAGCCAAAAGATTCGCAAGCCCACACCAATTGCTGCCCCGATCCAAACAACTAGGAGCAAGATATTTCTGCTTCGACCTTCTAGTAGTGCAACAGCAAAAGGAGTATAGGAACCAGCTATAAGTAAATTAATATTTGCATGATCCCATCGGCGCCATATCTTTTTCTTTGCTGGCGTCCAAGGGACTCGATGATAAACGGCTGAGACACTAAATAACATAATTGCCGTAATTGAGTAAATAGCCACAGCGAATTTCAGTGATTCTTTACTGAGTATGAAAAGGACCAGTGAAGCAATAATGACGGCAGGGGTTGCACCCAAATGAAACCAGCCACGCAATTTTGGCGGGACCACAGGAATCTGAGTCATGTAAGGAGGGTACTGCTTGTTTATGCCGGCTGTATCGACAAATACTCGCCGCGCTGATAAGAATCTCCTATGACATTTAGATCTCCGATATTCGAACTCAGCCACACCTACATTGACGATGAAGCAGCCTTGAGCCCAATGGGTTGCACCTATCTAGGCAATGGTCTTAACCAAGACAAACTTGATGACTTCTCAATCGCAGGTGCAGCAGTTTCAGCTGACTTAACTCGCCGGACTCTCAAGAAACTTCTCGAGTTAAAGCCAATTGATGAGATTGATCGAATTGCACAGACTGTTATGCAAGAGCGACTTGAATCATCCCTTGCTCTCCACGATAGCCAGGAGTCATTTGTATTGTGGAATGTTCTTACATCCCCTCCATCAAATGTGCGCTCAATTTTTGAACTTATGCCAAAGAACACCGATAAAGATTTTGACAATATTGCCAAGCGCTTAGCCGCTGTAGATGGGGCATATAAGTCATGGACTGGTGCGATCATGGAGGTCGCCAAGAGCGGAAAGACAACTGCCCAGCGCCAAGTTCGTGGAGTTATTGAACAGCTGACTAATTACGCAAATGGTGGATTTAGCGCAATGTGTAAAAACTTTGACGCTGCAGGTAAATATCCAGCAATTCATGAGAATGCAAAGTTGGCTGAAAAGGCAGCAGCAGAGACTGCAGAGTTTTTGAAGAATCAGTATCTTCCTATTGCAAATCCAGAAGATGCAGTTGGAGCAGAGCGATATGCGGTTTGGGCACGCTATTTCACTGGTGCAAAGCTAGATCTGCGTGCAACCTATGAATGGGGAATGGCTGATCTGAAAGCTATTAATGAGCGCATGTGGGAAATTGCCGAGCAGATTAAGCCTGGTGCTAAAACTCTTCGTGAAGTGGCAGATCACCTTGATAAAGATCCAAAGTATGTAATCAAGGGTAAAGAGAATGTCATTAAATTCCTACAAGATTTCACTGATGCGGCGATTGCACGCATGGATGGCGAATACTTTGAAATCGATGATCGCATCAAGATTTGTGAGGCACGTCTTGCCCCAGAAGGAAGTGCATCAGCGCCTTATTACAATCCACCGTCAGAAGACTTATCTCGTCCTGGAACTACTTGGATTCCAATGCTTGGCAAAGATGAAGCCAGCAGCTGGCACTTAGTTTCAACTTGGTATCACGAGGCTGTCCCAGGTCATCACTTACAGTGCGCTACGGTTGCAATTGAAAAGGAGCGCTTGTCTCGTTTTCAAATCAATGGTGCATGGATTAGTGGTTACGGTGAAGGCTGGGCTTTATATGCAGAGCGCTTCATGAATGAATTGGGTGCCTTTGACGAACCTGGAATTGAGATGGGTTACTTATCTGCTCAGGCATTGCGTGCTGCACGCATCGTTGTAGATATCGGAATGCACCTTGGGTACACCGACTTTGATGGCAAGGTTTGGAATGCCGAGTCATCTCGCAAACTACTAAACGAGCAAGCTCTCCTTGATGAGGATCATTCACGCAGTGAAACCGATCGTTATTTGGGCTGGCCTGGCCAAGCCATCTCCTACAAGGTAGGCGAGCGCGTCTGGATGAAAGCCCGTGAAGATGCCAAGGCACGACTTGGTTCGGCCTTCTCCCTCAAGAAGTTCCACACCTATGCCCTCAAGATCGGCCCAATGGGGCTTGACCCATTTGCCATCGAACTGGCTACTTGGGATGGCAAATAAGCTTAGGTTGAGGGCATTTCGCGCCTAAAAATCTGAGATTCCTGAGAAATTTTTGGGATTTCATACTGCATTTTTCCGCGTGGTAATTCATAATTGTGCCTACCAAAGCGCGATGAGGCGCCTCGAGGTCCTCAATGGCGAAGCGGTGCTAGATGCCAGTAGGCATTTAGAAAACATAAACCTCACGGAGGCATAGCTACATGCTAAAACTCGATAGCAATCAATGGAACCTGGTCTACAACGTATTCTCGTTTGGCCTCGTTTCTATGCTCGCATGCACGATCTACACGCTTGTTTCACAACAGCGCGTAGCAGCTAAGTACCGCAATGCATTAGTGATGTCATCAATGGTTACATTCATTGCTGGCTACCACTACATGCGTATTTTCAACTCATTCAATGAATCATCAGCAGACATGACAGTTAACGTGTCTGGTGCTCAAGGTTCATTCA
>Ga0194048_10000056_pt1 | contig 48675 bp, 6 predicted proteins | sample JunL225m_MetaG_FD_161685 | JGI IMG/M metagenome (GOLD analysis project Ga0194048, IMG submission 161685) | Anoxic zone freshwater microbial communities from boreal shield lake in IISD Experimental Lakes Area, Ontario, Canada - Jun2016-L222-5m | ecosystem: Environmental > Aquatic > Freshwater >...
TCCCAAGTCTTGCCCCCCGCCCCCAAACCCTCCTTCCTCTAGTCCGTGAAAGCCCTCCTGCTCACCGAATATAAAAAGATGTCCTACGTCGACGTGGCCGATCCGGTCTGCGGTCCGGAGGACGTCCTCATTCAAGTCCGCGCCTGCGGCATCTGCGGATCGGATATCCATGGCTTCGATGGCTCGACGGGTCGGCGCATTCCTCCTCTGGTGATGGGCCATGAGGCCGCCGGGGTCATCACGGGTGTCGGCGCCCAGGTGAAGGGCTTTACGACGGGCGATCGCGTGACTTTTGATTCCACGGTTTTCTGTGGCCACTGCGTCCAGTGTCAGCGCGGTGACGTGAATCTCTGCGATAACCGCCAGGTGCTCGGCGTGTCCTGCGGCGACTACCGCCGACATGGTGCCTTCGCCGAATTCGTCACCGTCCCCGCCCGCATCCTCCATAAGCTGCCCGAGAATCTCGGCTTTAATGAAGCGGCGATGATTGAGGCCGTCTCCGTCGGCGTCCACGCTGTCCGCCTAACGCCCGTTGCTCCTGGTGATACCGCCGTCGTCGTGGGCACCGGCATGATTGGTCTGCTGACGCTTCAGGCCGCGAAGATTGCGGGTTTTGCGCAGGTGATTGCCGTCGACACTGAAGACTCGCGCCTCGCCGTCGCCTTGGAACTTGGCGCGACCCACAGCTTTAATCCGAAGACCGGCGGCGACCTCACCGAGTTCGTGAAATCGTTGACGAAGGGGCAGGGGGCGGATGCCGCGTTTGAATGCGTCGGCCTCAACGCCACGGTCCTTTCCGCGATCAACGCGGTGCGCAAAGGCGGCACCGTCACGCTCGTCGGTAATCTTTCGCCTAAGACCGAACTCCCGCTTCAGATTGTCGTCACCCGCCAACTCCGCCTGCAGGGTTCCTGCGCCTCCGCCGGCGAGATCCCGCGCTGCATCGAGTTGCTCGCGACGAAGCAGATCAAGGTGGACAAAATCATCTCCGCCGTCGCCCCGCTTGAGCAGGGAGCCGCATGGTTTGAGAAGCTGCATGCCGGCGCTCCTGGCGTGATGAAGGTTATTCTCGCCCCCCAGGTTTAATTTCCGCCCTCATGGCTTTCTTCGATCTCACCGGCAAGGTCGCCTTCATTACCGGCACCAGTCGCGGCCTCGGTCAATACTTCGCCCGCGCGCTCGCGCAGGCCGGGGCCGACATCGCGATGTCGAGCCGCGACGCCTCCAAGCTCGCCCCGTTTCGCAAGGAGATCGAGGCCCTTGGCCGCCGCACCTGCGGCGTTGATCTCGATGTCCGTGACCACGACAGCATTAAGGCTGCGGTGGCTTCGGTGGAAAAACAGATGGGACGCATCGATATCTTGGTCAACAACGCCGGCTGTAATGCACGCAAGCCTGCGCTCGAAGTCACGTGGGAGGATTGGAACATGGTCCTCGATACGAATCTCCGCGGCACCTTCTTCACCTCACAGGCCGTCGCACCCGGGATGATTGGCCGCGGCTACGGTCGCATTGTTAATATTGGTTCCGTCACCTGCGTCGCCGGTTACGCCGGCCTCGCCCCTTATGGTGCCAGTCGTGGCGGCGTGAAACAGCTCACCATGAGCCTCGCCGATGACTGGGGTCGCCATGGCGTTACGGTCAACTGCCTCGCGCCTGGCTGGTTCAAGACCTCCCAGAACGCTGTCCTTTACGAGAACCGCGAGTGGGTTGAATACCTTTGCGATCGCATTCCTTTGAAGCGTCCCGGCGCCCCTGATGACCTCGCCGGCCCGGTGGTCTTTTTGGCTTCGGAAGAGAGTCGCTACGTGACCGGCCAGACCTTGTTGGTTGACGGGGGCATCAGCACGGGTGCTACTCGTGCCACGGTCGCCCCACCGAAGCCCTAATTCTCCGCCATGATCTTCGCCCTGCTCGCCATCGCCGTCCTGGTCCTGTTGGTGACCTGGCTGAAGCTCAACCCGTTCATCGCTTTATTGATGAGTTCCCTCGCGCTCGGCGCGATGGTCATCATTAACGGCGGGGCGGTGCTAACCCTCCCCGCGTCATTGGATTCGCTGTGGGAGCCGATGACGATTTTCGATGTGCTGAAATTTTTCCAGACGGGTTTCGGTAATACCTTGGCGAGCACGGGCACGATTATTGTGCTTGGGGTCGTCTTCGGGAAACTCCTTGCGGAATCAGGCGGGGCCGGCGTGCTCGCCAAGCAGTTCATCCGGACGCTCGGACCAGAGCGAATCGGCCTTTGTATCATCTTGCTCGCGCTCTGTGTGGGCATGACGACATGGTTCGCCGTCGGCCTCCTGCTCATCCTGCCGATCGTCATAACCTTGGCCAAGGAGACGGGTAAACCTTTCCTGCTGCTAGTTCTCCCGCTGCTGTCCTTCCTCTCCGTGATGCACGGCCTTATGCCGCCGCACCCGGGGCCTGTCATCGCGATTGATACGCTTCATGCCAATATGGGCAAAGTGATTCTCTGGGCCCTCGTGTTGGGCATTCCCGTCGCGGCGATCGCGGGTCCGTTCTTCGCCAAGTTGGCGGTGAAGCGCGTCGATGTCGCCACGCCCGAATTCACGCCGTCGGTGTCCGCCGGCCAGACCTTGCCGACGTTTGGACTCACGATTTTCACCGTGCTTTTGCCCGTGATCCTCTTGCTGACGGGCACCTTGGTCGAGCTCTTGGACGCCAAGAAACTTCTCTGGGGCCAGATCGGCCTGTTCGTTGGCAATCCCGTGATCGCCCTGCTTTTATCGGTGCTTTTCGCGATGTGGGCCTTCGGCAAACGCTGCGGACGTTCCGCTGCCGAGCTCCTGAAATTCTCCGAACAGAGCGTCTCGGGTATTGGCATGACGCTGATCCTCGTCGGTGCCGGCGGCGGCTTCGCCTTGGTCATGAAGGAGGCGGGTGTAGCCAAGCAGCTCGCAGCCTTAGCTGCGAACGCGGGCTTGCCGCTGCTCCTTTACGGTTGGCTCGTGTCGGCCTTCATCCGCGTCGCCACGGGTTCTGCCACGGTCGCCATCACCGTGGCCTCAGGCTTCATCGCTCCCGTGCTCGCCGCCCATCCGGGCACCAGTCCGGAGCTCATGGTGATTTCGATCGGTTGCGGGTCGCTCTTCCTTTCGCACCTCAACGATAGCGGTTTCTGGATGGTGAAGGAGTGTCTCGGCCTCACCGTGGGACAGACTTTGCGCACCTGGACGATCACCGAGACCCTCATCGGCATCTCTGGCCTCGGCATGGCGATGTTGGCCGAGCAGGTATTGAAGTTTATTCGATAGGGGTAGGGGTGGGAGTAGGGGTAGGCAGATGGCAGATGACGGATGGCAGATGGCAGAGGTCTGAGTTGAAAAGTCCCGGCACCTGCCACCTGAAACACGGCAATGCTTTTCCCATCGATTCAGTCCTCTGTCATCGATTCAGCCCTCGGTGCTTCTAACGTCTCCACCTAGAGGCAGGCAGGTTGATTAGAGGGAGTGCTCTGCTCCTACGATGTCTTTGGTAGGGCGGGTTGTCCCCAACCCGCCGTCGACCAGATCGAGGATAGGATTTCTCACGAAGTGCGTATCTCTCTCGGCGAACGGACGGCTGAGGACAGCCGTCCCTACCTGCGAAGGCGGAGCCTTCGAGGGGACACGTGGGCACGGTGACATGGGGGCAAGGGGCGTAACCGAGAACCTGAGGACACGAGGGCCAGAGGGAGGCAATCAAGGTAGGGCGGGTTGTCCCCAACCCGCCGTTGAACAAATCGAGCATAGGATCTCTGACGAAGTGCGTATCTCTCTCGGCGAACGGACGGCTGAGGACAGCCGTCCCTACCCTTGAGCCGGATGAGGCATTGGTTTTCTTATCGATTCAGCCCGCGATGCAGTGCTCAATGCAGCCATCGATGCGGAGCTCAATTTTCCTGCAATGAAATCAATCATTCTCGTGATACTCGGTTGCCTTGGTGTTACCGACGGCTTCGCTGCCGAGCCTCTCCGCATCATGGCCGCAGGGGATTCCATCACGGCGGGTGGCAAGACTTTCGTGACCTATCGGCTGCCACTCGAGCTCAAGCTACGCACCGCTGGTTTTAAATTTGAATTCGTCGGCTCACAGCAATCCGAAGGCCCGAACGGCCCGCTGCTGCACGAAGGGTATGGAGGCAAGACCGCGGAGGATCTCGTCAAGATTCTCGGACCGAAATTCAAGCAGGCGAAACCCGATATTCTCCTCCTGCACTGCGGGCATAACCACTCCGCCGAGGAGAAACCCGTCGCGGGTATCATCAGCGCCGAGCGCGCAATCATTGAAGCCGCGCGGAAACAAAACCCGCACATCGTCGTGCTGCTCGCGATGGTCATCCCCAGCGGTAAGCTGCCGAAGTACGGCTACATCCCCGAACTCAATCAGGCGGAGGTCTTACTCGTCCGGGAGCTCCATCGCCCTGACGCCCCTGTGATGATGGTCGACCAGTTCACCGGCTTTGATCCGCAGAAGGATACCATTATGGATAAGGTCCATCCCACCGCCCAGGGGGCTGAAAAAATGGCCTCACGATGGTTTATGGCGCTCCGACCGATGTTTGCCCCTCCGGCAAAATGAAAAGATCGTGGGGCAGGAGTCTAATCGAGCATAACTAATCATTAATCGATAGTATAACGCTCATATAAAAGGTTTTTTTAATAATCTTTTACATACCCTGCCTTTCTCATTCTTTTAGGTTTATTGGCGTTTTTCGGGGGTTACGCATTGCCTTACTAGGGGTATTTACCCATTTTTTGACTTCCCCGCCCCCTCCACGAAGACCCCTGCGTCTTTTTGGTTAAACCTTTTCTGCTTTTACAACCCGCAAGATGCCTTCCGCTGGAAGAAATCGCCCCCTTTCCCGAGCCTCGCTGATGGTCGCGGCCGCGCTGTTGAGCGTGTCGTCTGCGGCCCCTGCGCGGGCCGCGAATGTCTTCTGGGATGCGAATGGTTCGGTGGCCGGTCTCGGTGGCGTGGGCACTTGGAACGCCGCCAGTGGGTCGACCTGGTTGGATGTCGGCACGGGCACCACCGCGATCGGTACGGAGACGCCCGCCGACTTCACCTTCTCGAACAACTCCATCGCTTACTTTGCGGGAACGGCCGGCCAAGTGGATTTAGGCAGCAACGTCACGGTCGGGGGGCTCGTTTTTCAGACCACGGGCTACGATATCGTCGGTGCCGGCAACACCCTGACGCTGGCCGCGCCCACGGGTGCGATCGCTCCAGCCATCTCGGTCTCGCTCGCGCAGTCGGCTCGGCTTTCGGCGCTGCTCGCGGGCACCGCGGGCTTCGTGAAGACCGGCGATGGCACGCTGGCGCTCGGTAATGCTGCCAACACTTTCACGGGAGACATCGGCATTCGCGCGGGTACTTTAGTGGTCACGAATGCGGGACAACTCGGTCTCGGGACCACGGCGATTTCCGTGACGGGCTGGGCCCAGACGGGTAATCCAGGGTTCTCCGGCGGGGCGTTGTTGCTTCAGGGAGTCGTGAATCCGGACCTTTCGCTGTCGGCCTCGCAGGCGGGCATCACGATTAACCGACAGGTCACGGTTTCGGGCGACGGTGCTACCCCCGTTAATTACGGCGGGAGTTTGATCAGCGTCGGCTACAACACCCTCGCCGGCGGCCTGGTGTTTGGGGCCAACTTCACGGAAAGTCGCATCTGGTCCGCCTATGGTGCGACCACGATTTCGGGCCAGCTGCAAATCGGCACCACGCAAAGCAATAATTTCAACGGGAACGGCAATTGGATCATCTCTGGCGTCGTCACCGGCACGGACAATGCGAACAGTCGCTTCATCAAGTTGGGGGCGCTGATCACGACCACGTTGTGGCTGCAGAATGCAGCGAACAACCAGTACCAGTCGATCAACGTGAGCGGCGGTACGCTCCGGGTCAGCAATAACGGGGCGCTCGGTAATAATACGGGAGGGGCGATGGTCACCTTGGGCAATAGCGGGGTTGAATTCCGCACCGATGCCCCCACCACTTTCGCTAGCCGCACCGTCTATCAGAATAATAATTCCACGGGCTCGATATTCCTAGACCATGATATCACGGGTGCGCTTGGCCTCGGCGTTTCTAATCTGCAAAACCAGACGGTCTCGCTTGGGTTGGTGACCGTGGCGGCTGCTTATGGTAATTCGCCGAGCATCAATGTGACCGGGCGTAATGGTTATGGCCTGAATGTCTTGTCCACCGCTTTGTCCGGAGATGGTACTAACATCATTAACAATAGCACCTCAGGTTTCCTGACGATTACGGGAGACTACTACGGGCCGAATTCCGCGACGAGTCGCGGTTCGACCCTCGGTGGTAACGGTGACGCACTCGTGACGGGTAGTCTGTTGGGCACTGGCGGAGGCTTTCATGCCTTTACTAAAAACGGTACGGGTAGCCTGACAGTGCAGGGGACGGCGCCAACTTTCACCGGCGATACCGTCGTTGGTAACAACGGGACGCTGAATATCACCGATATGGCTGTGCTGAACGCGGCCAGCACCGGGCGCATTGTTTTCTCCGGAAATACCGCGACGCTCAATTATACGGGCACCGGCCAAACCTGGAACAAGGTGGTGGTGTTGAATGCCACTAACGGTGCGGTGTATTCCAATGGCACCGGTCCGATCATCATCGCAAGTACCGTTGGCAATAGCGGCACCGCCCAGAAGAACCTCGTGCTCGGCGGCGCCAATACGGGTGCCAATGAGCTGCGTGGTCTTGTGGTCAATACCACGGCTGGGGCCTTCCTGCGCAAGAACGGTGATGGCACTTGGCAGATTACCAGCCCGGGTACGACGACCGCGATCATCGGCACGGCGAACCCGACTTTTGCGATTACCGCGATTGGCACCACGGGCACGACCACACTTGTCGCCACCAGTACCGCCGGCGTGGTGGTCGGCCAGCCGGTTTCGGGCACGGGTATTGTTTTAGGCACGGTGGTTACGCAGATTGTCAGTCCCACGCAGCTCACGATTAGTCAGAATGCGACGAGCACGGGTACGACCATCAATCTCGGTACCGTCACGGGTGCGGTCGCTCCTCTGAATGTCACCGCGAACGCGGCGAACGTATTGACGGTCGCGAACACGACCAACCTCGTGATTGGCCAGCCCGTGACGGGCCCAGGGATGACCGCTGGAGCAGGGTGGTATATCAGCGCCATCGCGGCCGGGACCATCACCGTCGCCAACACCACCGGTGCGGCGGCGCTCGGGACGAATGCGGCGGTCGGCACGGTCACCCCTGGCCTGAGCCCGAATTACGCGGGTGCGACGGAAATTTCCGGCGGCACGCTCATCCTGAGCCCAGCGACCGCCACGGCCGAAATCGTTAATAACAGCTCGGGGCTCACCTTCGCGACCGATCCCTTGCGCGGGGCGCAATTCGCGGGTGGCACGCTCAACTACCAGGCTTTCAGCAGCGGCAGTGCCGAGACGATGGGCATCCTCACCGCTACGGCGGGGGCCGGTAAAGTTATCATCACGCCAGGCTCCAGCGGGGCCTCCTCGCTCATCTTCGGGATGGTCGGAGTGCGCAGTGCGGGCGCGACCCTGAATTTCGGAACCGGTGCGGGGGCGGGTACTTCGGCGATTCAGTTCATAGCCGGTGCGACTGGGCTTAATAATATCCTGGGCGGTTACGCCACGATTACCGACCCCACCACCGGTGCCGTCGACTTCCTGGCCACGCCCGTGGCCAACACGAATATCGCCGCCTTTGGTTCCGCCCTCGCGTTGCCGGCCACGGGCAGCGTGGCCACCGGTAATTACCTGGTCAATGCGGCCACGCCGCTCACGGGGACGGCCTTAGCCAATACCATCCGCATCTCCGGCGGAAGTATCACACTCGGGGGTAATCTGACGATCACCGCGACGGGCGCGACCGCACTCGGGGGCATTCTGCATGATAACGCCGCCGGCGCCGCGTCGATTGGCGGTGCCTTCGGACTCACGACTTCCGGTTCCAATCAGGAATTAGTGATTACCACGGCGGGCACGGCGCCTGCCAACGCTCTCACGATCAGCGCTAATCTCATCAATGGTACCGGTGCGGTCACGAAGTCCGGCTCGGGCTTATTAATCTTGAGTGGCGCCAATACCTTCACGGGTGCCTTGACCGTCAACGAAGGCACGCTGCGGGCCTCCGGTAGCAACGCCAACATCCTCGGCACGCCTGCCGCCGGTACGGTGGCGGTCATGCGTCAGGGGACGACGCTCGATTTGAATGCCGCCGGTCCCTCCGTGGCGCCTTATGCCGCGGGGACACCGCTCCCAACGTTGAACGCCTCCTTGATTCTCGGGGCCGGCAATATCACCACCACGGCCGCGGGTGCGCAGGCCATTCAGCTCGGCACCGCCACCAGTTCGGGCACCACGGGCGTCATCTCGGGCCTTATCTCCGATGGGAGCGGCACCATCACCGTTATTAAGAACGGCACGGCCGCCAGCATTCAGGCCCTCTCCGGTCTGAATACCTACAGCGGTCCCACGGTGCTGACCGGGGGTATTCTGCAGGTGAATACTTTGCTCAACGGCGGCGTCGCGAGTTCGATCGGCACTTCTTCCAGTGCGGCGGCCAACCTCATCTTCAACGGCGGTATTCTTCAATACACAGGTTCGAATGCGCTAATTTTCCAGACCACTCAGACGCCTTCCGTTAGCACCAATCGTCAGTTCACCCTCGCCGGCAGCGGCACCATCCAGTCTTCGGGCCAGTATGGATCCTCCTATATCACCGCCGGCACCCAGAACAACGCCACGCTCATTTTCACCAGCACCGCGGATATCACTTATTCCGGCGCGGGCACCCGGAGCCTGACGCTCGGTGGTAATTCCCTCGGCGATAATGAATTCCGCGGACACCTGATTGATAATCCGAATGCGGGTGAGGCCCTCAGTTTCACCAAGGCCGATGCGGGCCTCTGGATTCTCACTCCCTCGTTGGCCAATAGTTACAGCGGCCCGACCACCGTCAGCGGCGGGATGTTGCGCGCGGTCGACGGGGTCGGCTTGCCGACCTACAGCTTATTGAACCTCAACGGGGGTGGGTTCGAGTCCTCCGGTACTTTCGCTCGCACGCTCGGTTCGGCGGCCGGCAACGTGCAGCTGACCGGCGGTGCTTCCGGTTTCTCTGCGGCCAACGCGAGTCGGTTCATCGTCTCAATTGGCGGCGGGGCCATGACCTGGGGTGGGGCTAATTTCAATCCAACTGCCTTGGTGCTCGGATCCGCGACCGCCCTCGGCGAGACGGAGTTCACCACCGGTATCAATCTTGGTGGGGCGCTTCGCACCATCACCGTCAATAACAACGCCAATACGGGAACGATGGTGACCGCGGGGATTCTTTCGGGGGTCATCAGCGGGGCGACGGGCAGTGGTTTGATCAAGACGGGTGGCGGGGTGCTCATCCTAGGGAATGCGAATACTTACGTCGGCGACACGCAGGTGACCGCCGGCAACCTCATCATCACTTCGTTCGGCAACGCTACGGGCACGACAGCGAGTTCGCTCGGTGCCAGTGGCGGTGCCCTCGTTTATAACCCGGGCGATGCGGACTTAAATGCCGTCTTTTACGTCGGGTCGGGCGAAACTTCCAGCCGTCCGTTGACGTTCACGTCCTCCGCCCAACACGGGAGTAATAAGACTTACCGCATCGACGCCACCGGCAGCGGCCCGCTCATCCTGAATGGGACTTTCGTTAATACGGTTACGGAGAACGGTGCCGCGCGAACACTGTTCCTGGAACTACGTGGCGCGAATACCGACGCTAATCAGATGAATATGGTGCTGTCGAATAGCACCGGCGCGACTTACCCCCCGGTGTTAGCGGTTAATAAGACCGAAGGAGGCGTGTGGATTCTTAATCCATCCGTGGCGAGCACCGCTACCGGTGGGATTAATGTGAACGGCGGTTTACTCGGCCTCACCGTCAATGGCATCGGGGCGCATCCGGTCATCACCCTGAATAACGGCGGCATCTTCGCCTACGGGGGCCCCCTGATCACCTCTAAGTCGCTGACGCTGGCCAATAATGCCGCCGGGGTCTTCGCGGGTCCGAACTCCATGGTGTTCAATGCCGATGTCACCAAGGCGACGGGCAATAATGGAACGACCTTTAGTAACAACCTTGATAGCGGGGCGCTCCTCACCATCAACGGCAACTACATCAACTTAGATGCGACGAATAGTCAGGGTATTAATGTGCGCGGGACGGGCTCGACGGTTTGGAACGGCGTCATCTCCAATGGCTCGAAATCCACTTACTGGGACATTTCCATCGCCAACGATGCTTATTTCAAGCTCTCGGGCTCCACGCCGAATACGTTCACGGGTGGCCTGACGATCACGCAAGGTACCCTGATTTTCGATAAGGCTGGCGCCGTGGGGGCGAGCACCAATCCGGTCAACCTTAACGGCGGCATCATCCAAGCGACTTCCGCCGGCCCAGGTACTTTCGCCAACCCGGTTAATTTCAACGGCAATCAGACCACGCTCAGCGGTACGGGTAGTATGGTCTGGTCGGGCGTGGTCACCAATACCGGGGGGAATCGCTACCTGGTCAATAACCTCAGCGGTGGCGCGGACCTCACGATTTCCACCAGCTTGGTGCTAAGTGAGGCGACCGCCTCGCGTATCTTCCTTTTGCTCGGGTCGGGCACGACGAATGTTACCGGAGCGATTTCTATGCTCGGTACGGGGGGTAGCCTGTATTACCGCGGGACGGGCACCCTTAACCTTACCGCCACGAATACCTTCACCGGGGATCTCCGTGTGGAAGGCGGCACGGTCAACGTGCGCGGTTCGGCCGGTAGTCTCAATCTAATCAGCACCACGGCGGGCAGTGGCTTGAACATCCGTTCGGGGGCGGTGGTTAACCTGGACAGCAGTGGGGCCCTGAATGCTGCGGGACGTATTGCTGGCCGCGCGGTCACCATGCAGGGCGGTACGCTCAACGTGATCAGTAATGCCTCCGCGACGACCGAAACCGCCGGCCCGCTGCAGCTTTATTATTCCAAGAGTGCCATCAGCCTCACTGGCGTTGGTGCTAATACGCTGACCTTTGCATCCCTGGCTTACGCCAGCGTCAATAGTACTACCAACACCGCGGTGCTCGATGTCAGCGGATCTACGGCCCTCGGCTCCACCAGTAAGTTGCTCTTTACGGCGGCACCTACGGCCGTGGGTGGGATTCTCCCGCGGGTCTTTGTCAGTGGCACGGACTTCGCAAAGTATGACCCTTCCTTGGGCGTGATGGCTTTCTCGGCTTATGCGGCCGGCACGGACGTCAATAGCGCGGCCACGACGGATACGGTTAAGGTCACTGCGGCCTATGCCACGGATGATTTCACCACCTCGAAGACCCTCAACGCCCTCGCCATCACGGATTCCACGGCACGCACGGTAGCCCTTCCGGCTAACAGCATGTTGACGCTGAGCAGTGGCGGACTCCTCGTCGGCGGTGGGGTCACCCACGTCCTGTCGGCGACCCGGATCGGTTTCGGCACCGATGGATATCTTCAGGTGGCCACCGGCTCGACCCTAGACCTGCAGGGTTCGATCATCACCAGCACTTTTAATAAAGGACTCGGCGGCACGCTTATCGTTTCCGCCCGACAGTATTCCTCGGGAACTATTAATATCACGGATGGTACGGTAAAATTAAACACCTCGCTGAATGCTTTTCCGGCGGCCTCGGGCTTTAATGTCGAGAAGGGCGCCACGCTCGATCTGAACGGCAACACCCTGTTGGTGCAGGGGCTGTTCACCCAGGGCAGCGTGGCGAACGCGGCCGGTACCATCACGAGCACGACCGGGGCGGGCACGTTCGTCTTCAATAACAGCAGTTTCGATGCTTACTTCGGCGGCACCGTCAGCGGCGCTTCGGTCAACTTCGCCCGCGTCGGCGGTTACACGGTCACTTTGGGCGGCCCGTTGAATCACGGAGGCGCCACCGCCTTCTTGGGCGGGACCACGACCCTGCAGGAAGCCGCGACCCTCCTGAACACGTCGGCGATCACGCTCAGCTATGCGGTGGTGAACATCACCAATAATGCGAATGTTCCGGCGCAGAATAACAACCGAATCAGCGACACCGCCCCCATCACGATGCGGGGCGCAAGCCTCGGCTACGCGGGCTATTATGGCTCGGCCGCGACGGAAACCTTCGGTGCCCTGACGCTCGCCCAAGGGGATAATAATCTCACGGCCACCCTTGGCGGTGGCTCGATCAGCTCCGTCGACCTCACGTTTGGAGGTCTCTCGCGCGGGGCCGGCGCGACCATTAATTTCGCGGGTACTAATCTGGGTCAGGTCGGTAACTCCGCCCGCATTGGGTTCGCCGGGACCCCCGCGGTGCTGAGCCGCGGCATCCTGGGGGCTTGGGCCATCGCCAATACGACGGACTACGCCGCCTATAACACGACGTTGGGCGTCGGCGTGGTGGGGCAGGGTGGCTTTACTCATTACGATTTCGATCTCGGTCCAGGGAAGATCACCCAGCTGTTTACGTTGGATACGGTGGAGGCCACGACGACGCTTCCAGCCGGCACTACGACCACCTCCTTAATTCGTTTCGCCGGCAATACGGGTAATCACCTCGCCTTCGCCAGCCCGAGCGACGTCCTTAATCTCGAACTGGGTGGCCTGCTGCGCAGTAGTAGCGTCTATGGCGTTACCAACATCGGCACACTGTCGGCCCGCGGCATCCTGACCGCCGGCGGCACCGAGTCCTCCGGGGTGCGCGAACTCGTCGTTTATAATAATTACCAGACGTCCACGAATTTCACCGGGAATGCGACGGCCTCGACCACCGTTGGGAGCAACGTCCTGACGCTCACCAGCGTCACCAACCTCTTCAAGGGCGCTTTGGTCACCAACGCGAATCTCCCCGTCGGTACCTTTGTGACGGCGGTCGACACAGTCGGCCTCACCGCCACGTTGAGCAGTAATGCTCTAGCCACGGGCGCCGCCGGTACTTTTGTCGCCGCCGTTGGTTTCAATCTCAATGCCATCATTACCGATAACGGTGCTGGCAACTCGGTCCGTCTCGTCAAGGCCGGCACGGGGATCCTCAACCTCACCGCCGCGAATACCTACACCGGCGGCACCATCATCAATGCCGGTTCGGTTAACATCTTCCCGCCGAGCGCGAGTGCGGTCGTCATTCCTGCGGGTGGCCTGACGGTGAACGGTTCCGGTGGTACGGCTTTCACCATTGTCACCACTTATGGTTCCGGCGCCATCGCGGCGGCAAACGACCTGACGATGAATGGTTCGGCTCGTCTGACGTTCGATGCGTCCACGGCGAATACCCTGAACAGCATCACCTTCAATAATCACGGCGGTGAGCAGGGCGGCAGCATGCTCTCCTATGTCGGCGTCGGTGCAGGCAGTACCCTCACTTTAACCAGTGCAACGCCCGTCACCGCGACCTCGACGAATCCGCGCATCGTTTCCTCCATCGCGACGGGCACGCTGGCGCTGGCTTCGACGTCGAATACATTCAATATTGACGGCATTCGTTCCCCCGGTGGACCCGTGTTAACGGACTCAATCGCGACGCTGAGCATTACTTCTAATATTACGGGCACTAATGCCGCCATCACCAAGACGGGGGTGGGCATCCTGCAACTGAGTGGGGTGAATACCTTCGGCGGCAACTTCACGGTTTCGGCCGGCGCCGTGGCCATCGGGGTGAGCACGGTGGCTACCGCCCCCGTCATCACTTCGGGTCCGCTTGGCCTCGGAAGCGTTTCGTTTGCCGCGGGCACCCGCCTGATGGTCGCGAATGCGAGTTATACCTTGGTGAATCCGCTGTCGTTCGCGGGCACCCCGACTTTCGCCAATACGGGTTCGACCGCGAGCACCCTGACGATTTCCAGCTCGATGGGTAATCTGTCTTCGCCGATTGCCTCCATCCAAGTGGACAGCCCGTCGCTCACGGTCGTCTTGGCCGCCCCGATCGCGAACATTGCCTCGATCACGAACTTCACCCGCACCGGTCTCGGTGCCGTGGTCTTCAATTCGACGGGCTATACCGGAGACTTCAACGCCAACGCCCTCGGCTCACCGAATTCCGTCTCCCTCTTGAATAATGGGGATGGCACCGGTTCGCCCGAGACCATCACTTTAGGTAACGTTCTTTTCGATAACGGTGCCCCGACGATTACCCTCGGACGCTCCTTGGGCTTCCTGGACGTTTACCTTTACCAGACACCTTCGAACAAGATTTTGGCCCCGGCCTCGGTCACGGGATTGGGAAGTGGCGTGACGGTTACGAATAATAACGGCTACGGACTGGTCGTCCCCAATGCGGTGACGTTAACGGCCACCTCGCCGTCTTTCAGCGTCGCCACCGCCAGCAGCTCAAGCCTCATCCAAGGGCTGACTTTTAACGGGGTGATTTCCGGTGGCGCCACTGGTGCGGCGGCGGTGGTCTTCACCAAGGCCGGCGCGGGCACCATGGTGCTGACCAATGCGACCAATAGCTTTGGCGGCACCTCTTCAATCATCGATATCACCGGCGGGATGCTGCAGGCGACTTCCGACGGTGCCTTGGGCAATAGCACCAATGTCATCCGCATCAGCACGAATTCCACGACTTATGGTTTCCGGGCCTCCGGCACTTTCTCTACCTCCCGCGTCATCAATCTGAACGCCGCTGCCAACACGATTGAGGTCGGGGACGGCAGTGTACTCACGCTGACAAGTGCCTTCACGTTCGGCACGGGCGGCGTCACCAACGCGGTGACGAAGAACGATAACGGCATCCTGGAAATCAGTGCTAATAATAGCACCTGGAACGGTACGTTGGTGATTAACGATGGCGCCGTGCGCGTCAGTAACGCCGGGGCGCTTGGCCTCGCCACCGCCGGCACCTCGGTGCCGAATAGCGTCGGGGCCGCCCTGCAGTTAAACAATGTTTCGATTGCTGAGCCCCTGACCCTCAATACCAACGGCATCAATAACGGGGGTTCCTTGCAGGCAATCGCGGGCACCAACACCTCAAGTGGGGCCATCACGATGGGCAATAACGTGACCATCGGGGCCGACGCCGGGGCGACGTTGAATCTCACCGGAGCTATTAGTGGCGTCTTTTCGCTGACGCTGGCCGGCGGTGGCTCGATTAATTTCACCACGACCGCGCTCGCCACGGGGGCGGTCACCACCCTTTTCAAAGTTGGCGCCGGCACGACCACCCTCGGGGTGGCCAGCCCGGTTTTTGTTAGCCCGATCACCCTCTCCGGGGGCACCTTGGTGGTCGGTAATGGCTCCGGCGTCGGCAGTGTCGGTGGAACCGGCTTGGTCCAGATCCTCGAGAGCTCGACCTTGCGTATCGATGACCGTGGCACCGCCGCCGCGAACCGCCTTGGTGGCGGGCGTCCGGTCAACATGTTCGGCGGACCGGCCACCTTGGAGTATGTCACCAATACCACGGGCGCTTCCAGTGAGACCTTCGGTGCACTGACGTTCGGCACTGTCGGGAATGCCACGATCAAGGTGACGAATAACGGCGCCCAGGCCAGTACGCTGACGTTCGCCTCGGTCAACGGTACGAATTACTATACGGCTAATTTCGTGAAGGGTGGTTCCGGTGCTGGCTTCGGTACCGCCACCAATAAGATCATCTTCACGGCGGCCCCGACGCTGGTGGGCGGGGCGGTCGCCGCGACCAACGGCCTGCTCTCCCGGATGGTCGTCAATGGGACGGACTTCGCGACCTATAACACGGATGGCACCACCGTTAATGCTTTCGGCGTCCAAGCCTACGCTGCCTATCAGAACAACGCCAATATCAACGCCGCGGCGGTCTTGGCGACGGACACCTTCCGGCTCAGCAGCGCTTCGACGACTGGCCTGATTAATCTTTCGGCCAAGACGCTCAATGCGGTGAAAATTGACGGTGCATCGGCACTCACCCTCGGTGGGACTGGTTCATCGCTAGCCTCATCGATACTCACCGTTACCACGGGCGGCGTGCTCGCGACCGGCGGAGGAAATCATATCATCGGTAGTGGCCTGATGCTCGCGTTCGGGGCGAACGAGGAATACTTCTTCGTCAACACCGGGTCGAGCCTGACCGTCAACGGTACCATCGCCGGTACCATGGCCTTACAGAAATCCTTGGGGGGCACGCTCACGCTCAACTCGCCGATTTTCGTGACCAACAATACGATGGTCAACGATGGCACCCTGAAGCTTGCCGCGGGGGGCACGAACACGCTTTCCCCGGGCACCTCGCTCTTCATCGCCACAGGTGCGACGGTCGACCTCAACGGCGGCGTCCAGTACTCGGGCGACTTGTCGAGCCAATCGACCACCGGTATTGGTCTCACCACGGTGGGTGGTACCCTCACGACGACGGGGGGTGCGTCCACCTTCGTGACGAACGTCACCTCTGCCCGCCGTTTCGCGGGCCAGATTACCGGCTCGATTTACTTTGCGCGCACCAATGGTAGCGGCAGTGGGCAGACTCTCACCCTCTCCGCGGATAATACCTACACCGGCGACACGCTGCTGATGGGCGGGAACACCAAACTCCAGGACTACGGTCGCCTTTCGGGCACTTCGGCCATCACGTTAAACTACGGCTGGCTGATCTTGGATAATGATAGTGGCTTGTTGGAGCTCAATAATCGCATCAACGACACGACGACGCTCACGCTCAATGGTGGCGGCTTCTCCCTTTACAATCGGCGTGGCGCGATGACCACCGAGACTGTCGGGGCGGTGACCTTGGCTTCCGGGGCGAGCACCCTGAGCTCGGCCAATTGCAGCAACGCGGCTGCCCAGACTCCCCAAGGCGCGGTCCTGACCCTGACCTCGCTGACGAGGAACGCCGCCGCCGGGGCGACGGTGATGTTCGCCCAGAATTACACTAACAGTAGCGGTGGTCAGTTAGGTCTACTCGGGAGTTCCGGGGAAAATCTCGTTATCACGACCACGCCGACGCTCACGAATGGCCTAATCGGTGGCTGGGCAGTGGTGTCTTCTGGTTACTTTTCTACCGCTTCGGTGGAGTTTGCGACTTACATTCCTGGGCTGGGAGTCGGTACGTTGAACGTAACCGGTGGCCGTGGGTATGATGGGGCTTTATTCCCGACCTCGGCGCAGCCGACGCAGAACATTCGTCTGATTGCCAGCGATACGGTGCCGGCCGGCGGCACAGTCCTCAACTCACTGAATTTCTTCGGTAACACCACCTCGCCTGTCTCGCTGAGCTTCGCCGGGGCGAATGATATCCTTAACCTCGCGAGTGGCGGGCTGCTCTTGCAGAACGTCATCGCCTCGGCAGGTGCCATGACCCTTGGCACGGCCGCGCTCCCCGGTGTCCTGACCGCCGGCGGCGTCGCGCCCAGTGCTCCGCAGGATTTATTCGTTTATTACTACGGCGGCAGTAATGCGACGCTCACGATTAATTCCGCGATTGCGAATAATTCCAGCCAGCCCGTCCGCTTAATCACCTGGGGAGCTAATATCGGTCCCTTGGGCGGTACGGGTGCCATCATTCTCGCCAATGCGGCGAACACTTATTCCGGTGGCACGGTCGTCAATCAAGACACGCTACAAATCGGGGTGGCCGCGGGAGCGGCGGGGTATCTGCCCGCCGGCGGACTGACGATCAACGGTGGCACGGTCACACAGGTGAATGGCACCATCGCCGCCCAGGCAGTGGCCTTGAATGGCAATGCGGTCCTAACCCTCGTCGGCACGAACACGCTCACCCGACTGACCTTTAACAGCAACGGCGGTAATAGTACGGCCACCCCTTCTGCCGCCGTGGGCACGCTCCTCAGCCTGACCGCCAATGGGACGACGGCGAGTACGGCCCCGCTTTACGCCCAGTCGAGCAATCCAGCCTCGTTGCCAACGATCAGCGGGACGGCGATTGATTTCGGTAGCCAGCTCAATGCGGCGAGTGCCAATACCGTCAGCATCGTCGTCGACCCGTCGATCATCAATGGGCAGAGCATCTCACCGACCGCGCCCACGCTGAGTATTTCGGCGGTGCTGCAAGGAATCGGCACCAGCAATACCGGCACGCTGGTCAAGGCGGGTAACGGGTTGCTCCAACTCAGTGGGGCCAGTGCTTTCCCGGGTGGCGTCAATATCACGGCCGGTGGTTTGGTCATTGGTGCCAGCAGCACGCCCACGGTCGGCGCCGCGGTGGTGACCGGCCCTGTCGGCACGGGCACCTTGACGATGGCGACTGGAACCTCGTTGCTCAGCTCGGCTGCCTATGCGCTCGCCAATCCCCTGGTGCTGCAGGGCGACCTCATTTTCAACGGCGCCAATAATCTTACCTTCAACGGGGCGTCCACGCTACCCGCGGCCGCCTTCACCATCAATGTCGTGAATCCCGCGTCGACCCTCACGTTGCTGGGTCCGATTCAGTCGGGCGGGGCAGGTGGGCTGACAAAATCTGGCGCGGGTACCCTCGTCATGGGGCTGATCTCGGGCACGCTCACCATCAACGGTGGGGCGATCAAACTACTCACCGATGGCGATGGCTTGGGCGGCCTGCCCGTGTTGGCGGCTGGCCCAATTGTCAGTGATGGTCCCGCGGCCATCACCGTGGGTAAGTCCGGTGTCAGCTTAGGGCCGATTTTCCCGAACGCGGCGAACAAGATTATCCAGTCCGCGCTCTCGATTCCGTATGCGTTGACCATCACGAACAACAACGGCTACGGGCTGGAGAATACCGCGGCGTTTGCCTTCAACGACACGCTCACCTTCAGCGTGGCGACGCTCACGCCGGCCGCCCTGCCTGCCGGTCTGGCTTTCTCCGGCGTCGTCTCCGGGGCGTATGGTTTCACCAAGATTGGGGCCGGCGTGCTCGTGCTTGGTAACAGCGGAAACACCTTCGGCGGTGCCGGTAAGAAAATCGACATCCAGTCCGGCGTCATCGCCGCCGCTTCCGACGGCGCGCTCGGCGACCTGGCTAATGCCATCCTGCTTAACCCGACGACGGGCACCTCGACCTTCCGCGCCACGGGTAGTTTCACGACCGCGCGTTCGCTGCAATTTAGCGGCACGGCCAATACGCGCACGCTCGAAGTCACGCAGGGTAATATCCTGCAGCTGAATGCCGGGTTCGACCTTAACGCCGGAGCGGGGGCCACGGCCGCCCTGATCAAGAATGAGAACGGCGTGTTAGCGATCAACGCCAGCAACTCTGCTTGGAGCGGCGCGACGACGATTAGCGGCGGCGCCATCCGCCTGCTCAATGGAGCGGGCCTCGGGACGAGCACCATCGCGATTCTTGCCAATACGACCGGTAATCAGGTCGGGTCCGGCGCCCTGCAGTTGGCGGGTGGCATCACGGTCACGAACAACGTCAATGTCGGCTCGGGCGTCACGACCCAGGTGGGCTCAGGACTGAATAGCCTGGGTGTACTCCAGTCCGTTTCGGGGAACAACACTTACGGCGGAACGCTCACCAATGTCGCCGGGACATTGTTCTATGTCGGCGCCGATAGCGGAGCCACCCTGAACCTCACCGGCAATATCGTGGCTACCAACTCCATGCTCTTGGTCGGAGGCGGCACGATCAATCTCGCGCTCACCGGGGCGATGCCCGCGTTTAGCAACTTCCAGGTTCTCAATGGCACGACGGTGAACCTGACGGCCGGCGGCGCCAACGCCGGTTTCACCCCGAACATCGCGATCTTCAACGGCACCTTGAGCGTCAGTGGCTCCGGCGTGAAGCTGGGCGCGTCAGGTCAGCTCACCGTCAGCCAGAATGGCACGCTCATCATCGATGACCGCGGCACGGCGACCACGACCCGCCTCGGTAACCGCTCCATCATCCTGCAGGGCGGAGCGACCCTCAATTATCTCGTCAACGCCTCGGCTGCCTCGGCGGAAGTCTCCACCAGTAGCTTCTCCGCTAGCTCCGGTTTCTCCACGCTCAACATCGATAATAGCGTGGGCGCCCAGAATAGCACGCTGACCTTCTCCTCCCTGACTCTCAATACAGGCAGTACCTTGAATCTGACCGGTGCCTATGGCACGACCGCGAACAAGGTCACCTTCACGACCGCCCCGACCTTGGTGCCGGCCACCACGGGCTTACTGGCTCGTGCCCTTATTAATGGCACGGAGTTTGCCACCTACTCGGCGACGACGGGACTGAGTGCCTATGCGGGCTATTCCGCGGCGACGAATATTCTCTCGGCGGCCGCCACGGCGAGTTACCAGGCTCAGGCGAGCACGGCGAACTCGATCATGGTCAATCAGACCGTGAACGCCGTGAAATTGGTCAGCAGTGCGTCTGGTGCGGTCAACCTCGGCGGCCTCGCCGGCGTGTCCCCGACGACTTTGACGGTTACCAGTGGCGGCATTCTCGCCGTCGGCACCGGTACGGGCTCCACCATTTCGGTCCCGATTCTCGCCTTCGGCGGCACGGAAGGCGTCTTCCACGTCGCCGCGGGGCAGACCCTGAATGTGAATTCTGGCATCAGCGGCACGGTCGGCATCAGCAAGAATCTCGGCGGCACGCTCAATCTCAACCGCCAGCAATATAATACTGGGACGACGACCGTGAACGGTGGCGTGCTCATGCTGGCGGCGGGTGGCACGAACACCCTCTACGCTGGTTCGATCCTGGGGGTTAACAGCGGGGGTACGCTCGACCTCAATGGGGGTAGCCTGCTTGTCAGCTCCTTCTATAGCCAAGGCGCGGCGGCTTCGACCTCGATGCTCGGCGGGACGGTGCGCAATACCGCCGCCGGTGAGGCGACCTTCATCGCCAGCGTGAACAACTGGGCGAGCGTGGCTTTCTCTGGGGATATTTTCCTCAATAAGACCAGCACCGGTTCCCTTTATTTCACCAACTCCGTGGCCACGACCGGCCCCGTTCAGATTACCGGGGGCAACCTCATCCTCCAGGACGCCGGTGCGCTCCCGCTGACCAGCGCGATTGAAATCGATTATGGTACGCTGACGTTGAACAATAACGTGCTCTCGGCAGTGACGAACCGCGTCAACGACGCGGCCCCGATCACGATGCGCGGCGGCTCCCTCAGTTATACGGGCCGCTCCCAGTTCGCCGATACGGAGACCTTGGGTTCGCTGGCTCTCCTTGAAGGTCATAATTATATTAACGTGACGGCAGGGTCGGGGAGCACCTATCAGTCCATCGACCTCACCTTCGGGGCGCTGACGCGGCCAGCTGGCAGCACGGCGACGGTGCGATTCAGTAACATGGGTAACATAGGCATGCAGAAGGATGCCGGCGCCCGGGTGTATTTTTCCTCCATCAATGGTGTCTCCACTGCCACCGCGGGCGGCGGCCTGACCAATAATATCCTCGGACCCTGGGCGATCATTGATCGCGAGTATGCGACCTACTCCGCCTCGACTGGGGTTGGTCCCGTGGGCTATACGGGCATGCCCAACTCGTCCGCCTCGGCGCTGTCCTCCGCTTTGACCGCCGCCGATAACCTGCGCTTCAATACCAACTCCGGGACGATTCCGCTGACGGGTAATACCACTGTCAACACGCTCGCGTTCTATATGCCCGGGGCGAATACGACGTTGAACCTGAGCGGTTTCACGTTGCGCACCTCTGGCCTCCTCATCGCGCATAATGCCGATAACATCGATGTCACCATCACGGGCGGCTCCTTGACGGCGGGTGCTTCCGGCACCCCGAGCGACCTGATTCTTTTTCAGGCCAATTACGGTGGAACAAATCGTACGGTCACCCTCAACGCACCGATCGTAGATAACGGTCCGGGCGGGGCGGTCCGTTTCATCCGTGATGCGGGTGATACCCAGACCAGTGTGTCGACCTTGAACGCCGTCAACACGAACACCGGCGGTACCGTCGTCAATCAGGGTACCCTGAACATCGGGGCCACCGGTGTCCTGGGCACCGGCGGCATTACCGTCAACCAAGGTTCGCTCACGCAGGCCGCTGGCGGCAGCATTGGCACGCAGGTCCTCACCATGACGGGTGGCTCGATTGTCACGCTCGCCAATCAGGCGAACACAGTCACCTCCCTGGTCTTCAACAACCTTGGCGGTGCGGCGCCGACCCTGAGCCCCACGGGCACGTTGACCGTCACGACCGGCATCACGGCCACGACTTCGAATGTCGGCACGATTACCAATATCACGACTGGATCGGTGAATTTAGGCGGCAACAACAGCTTCCCCATCTCGGTCGGCGCCACCACCGTCAACGGCAAGGATGTGGCCCCTTGGCAGGCGGGCCTGAATATCATTTCGGTGATTCAGAACGGCGGGATCACGAAGAGTGGCAACGGTGTCCTCCAACTCTCGGCGCAGAATGCGTTCACGGGCGGGGTCACGGTGCAGGCGGGCGGATTAATTCTCGGCGATAACAGCACGCCCACCACAGGTACGGTGACCAGCGGCCCCGTTGGCGTCGGTCGTCTCACCATGGCCACGGGCACGCGCTTGGCTTCCGCGGCAGCCTACACCCTCGCGAATAATGTCACCTTCGGCGACGACGGTGCCGGCACGGGGACGCATACTTTCACGGGGATCAATAATCTCACCCTGAACGGCGTCACGACCCTGCCGTCCATCTGGAACGCCGAGATCACCGCGCCGCAGATGACGCTGACCATCGCTGATGCCACGCCGTCGCAGCCGACGGATGTCATTAATAAGTCCGGCCTCGGCACTCTGGTGATCAATAATTTTGCGGGCACGCTCCAGGCGGTCGGCGGCATCATGCTCACGGCGGACGGCAATAGTCGCAGCACCGTGCAGACGGTGGTGAGCGGGGGCGATGTCATCCTCACGGGCGATACCGTCATCGCCTTGAACCATTCCACCGCCGCCACGCTCGCGCGGAATAAGATCATCCAAAAGGCGAACCTGACGGCGCCAGGGAATATCGTTAGCGTCAACAACCAGAGCGGCTATGGGCTGGAGTTCGTGGGCCCGACCACGCTCACGGGTCCCGCGAATTTCGCGGTCGCCATCGCCACGGCTTCGAATCTTCCCTCCGGCCTCATCCTCAGCGGCGCGATGGATGACGGCGCGGGCAACTACGGTCTGATCAAGTCCGGACTGGGCACCCTGCTGCTGCAGGGCACGAACACTTTCGGTGGCGCGGGGCAGACCATCGATATCATCGGCGGCGTCCTGGCGGCCAGCTCGGATGCGGCCCTCGGCGATGCGGCGAACACCGTGACCAATAACATCGCTGGTACGACTGGCGTCGGTTTCCGCGCCACGGGTTCCTTTACCACGGCCCGCACCTTCATCCTCAATCAGGCCAACACCGCGATCGAGGTCGACCAAGGACGCACCTTGACGTTGACGGCGCCGTTCACCCTTTCGGCGGTGGGGAATACCCTCAATAAGAATGATAACGGCGTGCTGGTCTTGAATGCGGCTAACGCGACTTGGACGGGCCCCCTCAATATTAACGCCGGAGCGATTCGTCTGGGGGTCAATGCCGCCGCGGGCACGGGCGCTGGGCAGATTACCGTGGCGCCGAGCGCGGCCGCCCTCGGGGCGGCGTTGCAATTGGCGGGCAACATCACGGTCACAAATCCTTTCCTCGCGGGCAATTCCGGTAATCAGCTGATCGGCGGGCTCGATTTTGGCGGCATCCTGCAGAACTATTCCGGAAACAATACCTACGCGGGGGCGATCACGCTCCTCTATGATACGGATATTGGGTCGACCTCTGGAGTCTTAACCATCACCGGCGGCATTACCAATACGACCACCACCCGCCAGCTCTGGTTCTCGGGGGCTGGCGATATCGTCCTGAGCGGCACGCCGCTCGCGGCGACGGGCATGACTGTGAACCAGTTCACCTCGGTTAATAAATACGGCACCGGCACGCTGACCATTCAGAACTTGAACACGGTCGCCGTCGCTTCCAACGGCTTGACGCTGGCGGCGGGGACGACGGTGTTCTCCGGCAATAGTTCCTGGCGTTCGGCGGTCTATGTCGACACGGGAGCGACGCTCACGCTCGATAACACGGCTTATAATGCGCCCCTCGGTCGCCTCGGCGGCGGCGTCCTCGCCTCCTCCTTCAATCTCACGATGCGTGGGGGTAATCTTAATCTCGTCGGCCGCCCCGTCGGCGCGGGCAGCGACTCGACGGAGAGCTTCGCCAGTGTCGTCTTTAACCGCGGTCTCTCGACGGTCACGCTCACCACGCTGGATAGCACCTACCAGACGGTGATTAACTTCCTCGCCAGCAATGCGGTTCAGAATGTCGCACCCGCTCAGAACGGCTGGCCGCCGCCCGTGGGTTCATCCGTGCTCTTCCGTGGCACCCAGCTCGGGGGCGTCCCGGCCGCGGGGGTCTCTTCGGTGGTTTTCTCGGGTGGCTTGATCTTCAACGGCCAGACGGGCGGCGTCGGCAGTACGACTAAGGGACTCCTGCCGTGGGCGCTCGTGGATGCCACCGCGACGGGCAACGGGACCTCCTTTGCCACCGCCGATGCGATTGTTGGGGCCGGCGCTTACCTCCGCCCGCTCAGCAGCGCGGAGTATTCGACGAACCCAACGGCCATCGGCGGAAATAACAATATTCAGCTGACCGCCGCCGCTGGGACGGGCTTGGCGGTCACGGCTTCGGTGAATCCGAACTCGCTCACCTTCGAAGGCAATGCGGGAATCCTCATGGCCGACGGGGTCAAGCTTGGCCTCAGTTCGGGCGGCATCCTTGTCCGCGCGGGCAGCAACTCCGTCATCGCCGGCGGGGTCATGAATCAGACGAATAGTTTTTCGCCCCTGAATATCTGGACGGTTGGTAATCTGACCATCACCGCGGACATGAATGGCGGCAACGGTCAGGCGAACTCGGTGGCCTCATGGATCAAGGCCGGCCCGGGCACGCTGACCATTGCGCCCCTCGCTTCCCCGATTGCCGGTTTGAGCGCCATCGGTGGCAACTCGCTGAGCGGACTGTTCGTGCTCAATGCGGGTACCCTTAAGTTGGGTACCGGTCTCACGAACGCGATCCAGGCGAATAATTACTTTGTCGCGGCCGGCGGCACGCTCGACCTGAACGGCAATTCCCAGCAAGTCTACGGCTTCTTCAGCGACAGCACCGTGGCCAATAGCGGATCGATTGTCACGAGTACCAGCGGCACCGGTCACCTGTATATCAACTCGGACGGGTCGCGGGCCTGGTCCGGGGCCGTGCAGGGGGATGTAAAACTCACCCGCTCGGGTGCGGGTACCTCGACGTTCTATAGCAACCAGACTTACACGGGCGCGACCCTCATCAATGGCGGTAATATCCTGCTTCGCGACGAGGCGTGCCTCGTCAACACCCCGTCCGTCGACATCTATGCCGGCGGTGGGCTCTACTTCGAAAACGCGGCCAGCTCGCAGAACTCAAACGATCGCCTCAATGATGGCGCCGTGGTCAACCTGCGCGGTGGCATTCTGGAACTTCGCGGCCGTCCGCAGTTTGCCACGACCGAGAACGTGGGCACGGTCAGCCTCCTCGCGGGTAATTCGTTCATCAACTCCGTCGCGGGCGGCACGGGGGTTAATTCCTCGGACCTCGTCATCGCGAACCTGAATCGCCCGGTCGGTGGCGGCACGGTTAATTTCACGGCCGCGACCGGTGGCCTCGCGGGCAGCAGTTCCCGCATTATCTTCACGCAGATTAACGGTGTCTCCACCGCGACCGTCGGCGCCGGCTTGGTCGGCGGCACGATGGGTATCCTCGGAGGCTGGGCGGTCATGGGAACCAGCGAATTCGCGAGTTACATTCCGGGTTTAGGCGTCGGTGCGATGGGTCAAACCGGGTTCCCGGCTTATTCGAACGCCACGACCACGACCACGACGTTCAATACCGCCACCGCTACCGATAATATCAGCCTGCGCATCGGGGTAGGCACCCTAGCGATCGCGAACGACCTGACGATCAACAGCCTTCACTTCGGCAACGTCGCCGCGAACACCGTGGCGATTGCCGCGGGTAAGACGCTCACCTTGGCCAGCGGTGGCCTGATGTACTACAGTAGCGCCTCTCAGGTCATTGGCGCCACGGCCAATCAAGGGACCCTGACCACGACGGGACCAGAGCTTTTCATCTACACGCAGGGGACCGGCCCACAGGTCATCAACAGTGCGATCGCCGGTGCCGGCGTGACGCTCGTCAAGAGCGGCGCCAACGGCGTGCTCTTCAATGGCGTGAACACCTACGGTGGCGGGACGACCGTGAATCAAGGGACGATTACCGTCGGCGTGGGGAGTTTGATCCCGCTGGCTACCGATCCGACCAAGGGCCTCGTCGTCAATGCCGGCACCGTCACCCTTCTGGCTGCGGGTCAAATCGCCACGGGCAATACGGTCACACTCAATGGGGGCGGGGTCGTCAATTACTTTGGCGACAACACCCAGTATGCGATCGTCTTTAATAATAACGGCTCCGTGACGACGCCGGTCCTGCGCACCTTCTCGACCGCCACCTCCACGGGGGCGGGGTCGGCCGGCGTGTTGACCATCGGTGCGGGCGGCCTGACCGCCACGGCGTCGAATATGTATATCACCAGCGTCATCGACGGACGCGTGGATTTTGGACCTACGGCGAATACCATCACCGTCGGCAGCCTTTCCGCCAACGGCGTCAGCAATGTTGACCCGCTCCGCCAGACGCTCGATCTCCAAGGCATCGTGGGCAGCACCGGCGGCATCACGAAACTGGGTAACGGCGTGCTGTATCTCGGCGCGCAAGCCAGTTTCACCGGCGGATTAACGATCGCGGAAGGCGGGCTGATGAACGGCATCGCGAATGCCGGCTCCCGTCTGGCTCGCCTGACGATTGCGGATGGGGCCCGCTATGATCTGGCGAACGTTGCCACGACCTGGGGTTCGCTCGCCGGCGCGGGCGACATCTTCAGCTCGGCCGGCACCCCGGTCCTGAATGCCGGCTTCGACAATACTTCTTCCACTTTCTCCGGTCGCTTCATCCGTTTCAATGACGCTGCCTACTCGCTCTTCACTAAGGTGGGTACGGGCACGCTGACATTGACCGGGGTGGCAGGGGTGGATGCCTCTTTTGGGGCTATGACCGTCAGCGGCGGAACGCTCGCTTACGCCGGTGCCGGTATCGCGTATCAATCCCTCTCGGCGGCGGCGACGGGATCCTTCGTCGTGAATTCCACCGGCGTCCTCAAACTGGATAACTCCGCCACTAACATCGCGAACCGCCTTGGTGCCAATATCGTGGGTGCGGTGAGCGTCCAGGGCGGCCGCTTCGTCTTGCAGGGTTCCGCCTCGGCGGCCTCAGCTGAAACTATCATCACCCTCAATGTGCAGAATGGCGGCGGCCGCGTGGAACTCACTCCGGGCACGGGTAATGCCCTCACGCTCTCCGTCAATGCCCTCAGCGCGGGTAACAGCACCGGCTCACTCGTCATCGGCGGTATCGATGGCACTGCGGGCGCGGGCAGCGCCAATTTCCGGCTACTCACCGCGAACTTCGTCGGAACGCAAGGTGGCGGCATTTACGGCACGACCAACCGCTCGATTCGGGCAGACATCCTGGCGGATAGCAGCGCGACGGGGCAGGGCACGGGCTTCCTCACCGGCGCTTTCACCGTGGGTTCGGCGGTGACCACCCTGGGTGGTAACACGGTCACCATCGGCAGCACCGCAGGCCTGCAGGTCGGCTCAACCGTCACCGGTAACGGCCTGCCCGCGGGCGAGCTGATTACGGGCATCACGGATGCCACGCATTTCACGATCACCACCGGCAGTGGCGTCACCGTCCAGTCGGCGACCACGCTCACCATTACGAACCATTGGCGCGCGCTGTCTTCGTCGGAACTAAACCTGGCGCCGTTGACGTGGACCAGCACCCAGAATGCCGGACTGAATTCGGTGCAGGCGATGGCGTACAACACCGCCATTAATTCCCTCACCTCGAGCGGCACGGCGTCGATGGGTTCTTCGCTCGACGCCACCTTCGGCAACTTCGGGTCCGGTGGCGGTTTGCTCACGTTGACGCTGGCCAACGCTTCGGCGGTGCTCGTCAAGGACGGTACCACGACCCTCGCGGTCGGCTCGCTCACCGGCACGAACATCACCCCGTATTTCCACGTCCTCACCGGTGCCACATTGAATGTGAACGCCTGGCTGGGAGTTTCCGGTAGCGTCGGGCTCGTCAAGGCCGGTGGCGGCGTGATGAACCTCAACCGCGCCACCTACTACACCGGCGGCAATACCACCGTCAACGGGGGCACGCTCAATCTTAACTCCGGTGCGGCCGATACCCTCGCCGTGGCCGCCACGGCTGGCGCGGCTGTCGGCCAACCCCTTTACCTGAATGGTACGGACGCCGTGGTTGACCTTCTGGGTTACCATCAGGCCGTCGGGGTGCTCGCCAATAACAATGCTCTGCCTGGCACGGGCGGCACGGTCACGAATTCCGGCGGCAGCCCTGCGGTGCTGACCTCGATTGCCGGCGGTACGTTTGCGGGCGCCCTCACGGGCAACCTCGGGTTTACGCGCTCCGGCAACAATGTCACCCTGCTCACCAGTGCGAGTAGTTTCACGGGGGAGACGATCATCCGCGGCGGGACGCTCCAGCTCCGCGATGGCGGCACCGTCGGGGCTACCTCCGCTGTCGCGGTCTACTACGGCACGCTCTCTTGGGATAATTACGGCCTGAATCCTACGTCGACGCCCCCCGTGCGAATCCCTGCGGCTACCCCGGTCACCCTGCAGGGCGGCACCTTCGCCGTCACCGGGGCCGGTTCGACGGATAACGTGGTCACGGTGAATACCGTCAACCTAGCGGCGGGCTATAGCGTTGTCTCGATGCTGCCCTACCTCAGCGAGGGTAGTACGATTCGCACGACCATCGGTAATCTCGCCCGCCCCGCGAATAATCACAGCATGGTGAACTTCAGCGGCTGGACCACGCTCAACCTCACGAATTATAACGACGCGGCCAATAACAGCGCGGCGACCGGGGTCACGACCTTGGGGGCCCAAGGCCTCGCGGTCAGCTCCAACGTCTTCGTCTCGAAAATCAACGGTAGCACTGGCCCGGCGAACCTTTATGTCACGGGCGGGACGACCGCCAATAGCCCGACGGTTACGCTGACGGCGGGGACTACGGCGCAGATGTTTGTGGGCATGGCTGTCAGCGGTGCCGGGATTCCGGCTGGGGAGTTCATCACCGACATCACGGACGCGACGCACTTCACGATGACGACGGGCACGGGGGTTACCACCGCCCCGGGTTCGAATATCCGCGGGACGAACCTCACGAATAATATCATCGGCGGCTGGGCAATCGCCGGCGGGGGCACCTTCGCCACCTATGATAATAATTTCGGTGTGGTTGCCCTCGGCTCGACCTTCGGGGGTTTCACTTCGGTGGGCTTCGATAGCACCGACCTTTCCGCCGCGACGGGTGCCACGACGGGGTTTAACTACAACGATAATAACGCCCGCACGTTCACGACCGGCACCAAGGCCTTTAATACCTGGTCGACTGCTCCCAGTGCGGCGCTTGATCTCACCGTGGTCGCCGGCACCGTCTTCACCATTGGAACGGGTATCGTGACCAATACGGGTCAGACCATGACCTTCAAGGCCGTCGATGCGTCCAATACCATCACCGGCACGGGTGCAGATCTCTATATTTATAACAACCAGGGCGGCAATCTGGTCTTCCAGTCGAAGCTTACCGGTGGGGCGGCCCTCGTGCTCAGCGGCCCGGGCACCGTGCGGCTCGAGCCGCTCTTTGCGGCCAATGACTACACCGGAGGCACCTTCGTCAATTCCGGGACGCTCAATCTGAATGCCGCGAGCGGCCTCTACGCCCTCCCGGGTAATGTCACCCTTGCCCAAGGCGCGCTTACCATGAGCGCCACGGTGCCGAATCAGATCATCCCGACGGCCAACGTGACCATCAACGGTAACGGGTCGTTCACGCTGCCGAACTACGCGCTGACTTCGACGTTCGCCCCCACGCAGTCGCTCGCCAGCTTCACCTTCCAGAACGACGGGGGCACGACGAACCCTTCGCTTGCTTTGGGCACACCGACCATCACCGGGAGCGGCTACTTCAGTACGCTCATCCTGAGTTCGGCCACGCCGATTATCGCGACGAATAATAGTTTCTCGACGGTGCCGACGATCAGCACAGGGGCCGCGACGTTAACCGCGTTACAGTTCAGCAGTGCCAATCCGTCCATCGTCGTAAACGCCGGCCTCGCGCCCACGAGCTTAGTGATCAGCGCGACAATCACCCAGCATCTGAACATGCTCTCGCTCTCCAAGACCGGTAACGGCGCCTTAGTGCTCAGTGGGCAGAACACTTTCACCACGGGCTTCAACCTGACCGCCGGTGCCCTGATCTTCGGTGCGAACTCCACCCCAACTACCGGGACGGTCACCGCTGGTCCGATCGGTACGGGCGCGCTCAACATCTCCGCCGGCACTTCCATCTTCAGCGACAACACCGCCCGCACGATTGCTAATGCCGTCGTCGTCAATGGTGACTTTACTTTCGGTGGCCGGACCGTCGGCGCCAACCTCACCTTGTCGGGCCCCATCAACCTCGGCGCCGTGGCCCCGGCGATGTCCGTCGCGAGCCCCGCGGTCACGGTGACCCTCAGTGGCGTGCTTACCTCGACGGCTGGGTCCGGGGTCAACGGCCTGACCAAGACCGGCAACGGCACGCTCGTCCTCACGGGAGCCAATACGGATGTCTCCCTTGGTGGTGCGGGGATTACGGTGGCAGGCGGCATCCTGCGCCAGGGTGCGGCCAATGTGGTGCCGGTGAGCAGCTTGCTCACCGTCAATGCGGGAGCGGGTTTCGACCTCTTTGGGTTCGATTACCCCACCAACGGATTCACGGGTACGGGCTTTATCACGAACTCGGCTAACACGACCCAGCTCATCACCGCGACCATCACCGGTACGCAATCCTTCGCCGGCAAGCTTGCCGACAACTCAGGCAATCTCCTCACCCCTAATAGCAAACTCGCGCTGACCAAGGCGGGGGCTGGCACGCTGGTGCTGAATGGGGCGAGTATGAATGTCGGTGCCACCACCATCACCGCTGGCTTGCTCGAACTCGGGGCTGGTGGCGTGCTCGGCACGGGGGCGGTTGATATTCAGCCGACCGCGATCGGCACGGGCTTCTCGATCAATCGCGCCGATGCCGTGACCCTCACCAATAACTTCACCAGCCCTGGGCGTTTCACGCAGAAGGGTGCTGGCACGACGAGCCTGACCGGTAATATCACCAATGCCTTGATCAACGTGGATGCCGGCGTGCTGCAGATTGGCATCGGCGGCACCGCGGGTAATGCTGGCACGGGGGCCGTCACGCTCGCCACGGGCGGTGCCCTCGCCGTCAATCGCAGCGACGTCTTCACCTTGCAGAACACCCTGAGCGGCACGGGTGGTCTGACCATGAACGGCGCCGGTACGCTCTTGTTGGCCGGAGCGAACACTTATGCTGGCCCCACCACGTTCCACGCCGGGACGATTCGCGTCAGTACCCTCGCCGCCGTCGGCTCGACGCCGTTGGGTACGCCCGCGGCCGCGGCCGATCCGTCTAAGTTCCTCTTTACCGGTGGCGCGCTCGAGTACACCGGTGCCGGTGAAACCACGGTCCGCAGCCTCACCATTGGTAATGGCGGTGCCAAGCTCGTCGCCAACGGCGCGGGTGCGCTCATCTTTAGCGAGGCGGCGAAGCTTGATTTCGACAATGCCGCCGCCACTTCGCGGACCCTGACGCTTGATGGCACCAATACCGACAACAATCGCTTCGCGCCGGTGGCCTTCGAAGCGGAGGCGCTGGGTCTTGCCTTGGGTAATCTCGCGAAAGTCGGGGCGGGTACCTGGATTGTGGCGAGCCGCACGGCTTTCAATGGTACGGCCACGGTTGACCTCAGCGCGGGCACGCTGGGTTTCGAAGGTGGCGGTCTCGGCACGGGTAATGGCGATATTAATATCACGAACTCCGCGGCCCTGCGCTGGGAGGCCGGCAATGCGGATGACGTCTCCGCTCGCCTGCATGTGCCAAATCTTCAGGTCGCCCGGCTGGTCTTCGCGGATGCTAATACGGAAGTGACCTTTAATTCCGGGCTACGCTTGGATGGTTCCGCCGCCGTCTATAAGGAAGGTGCGGGCGCGTTGATTCTCAACGCGGCGAACACTTTGTCGGCCGGCGCGCTCGCCGTCCATGGCGGTACCGTCAAGGTCACCGCGGTCAATGCGCTGGGGGCCGGTGCGGTCACGACGGAGGTCAGTAACTTCACGAATCCTACGAACCCAGCGAAGCTCATCGTGAACTCCGCGAATAGCACGGCTGGCGTCGATGTGGATCTCGGCGGACGCCTGAGCGGCAGTGGTGCGGTCGGCGCGGCTTCAATTTATGTCGGCGGGGCGATTGCTTCGGGTACGACGACCGGTGGCACGCTCACCGTGTCCTCGTTGCGGCTCGCCCCCGGGGCAATCATCGAGTGGCAGATTTGGAACGGTGGCCAAGCCGCCGGCGTCGGCTACAGTCGCCTGAACGTACTGGGCAACGTGGACCTCAGCACCGGGGATTATTCCGCGAATAAGATCACGGTGAAACTCATCTCGCTGTCCGATCCCGCGGGCACGCCTGGCTCGATGCCGAGCGGTTTTGATTTCAATGTGAATGCAGTCGGCGTGCCGCGTTCGTTCAGCTTCGCCACCGTCGGCGGCGTTAATTTCGGCTCGAGCACGAATATCAACGACTACTTCGCCTTTGATGTCTCCCAGTTCCAATACGGCACCGGGGAGTCCTCGGTGGCGGGACTTTGGTCGCTCGCGTTTGATGGGGGCAGCGCCGTGACGCTCACCGCGGTACCTGAGCCTTCCACTTATGGATTCGGGGTGGGCGCCTTGGCCTTAGCCCTCGCGGCGATGCGCCGCCGCCGGCAGCTTTCGGCGAAAAAGCTCTGAACGGCGAAAGGGAAGGGTGGCGGCAAGTGCCGCCTGTTGAGGGGGCCTTTCCCTTCTTGAGTTAGGAGCTTATTCCTTCATTTAAATATTGTTCCTCGGAATCCTTCATTCGCGCCTGAATTAAATTACCTGGGCGTGGAAAGGGGGTGTTGGGCGTGGGCTTGGCCCCGGTGCCACGGGGACCGCGGGCTCTCTTTGGGCTATATTTAAAGGCGCGCAGGAGAAGGATGTCGGTGGGAGGTCGCGGGGTGACCTTCCTGGATTTCGTCTCCCCGGCGCGCGCCATGCTCCCGGGTCGCCGGTGTTTTTGAGGGTAAGCTCGCGGAAGTAGATATGACTTTAAATGACTGAATTTAGTTAAAACTCCATTTAATGACAGATAAAATTCTTATAACTCAGGGGGTGTTTAGCGGCCAGGTGACCTAAAAAATGCCTTTAAGGGGTGGTTTGGCCAGTTTTCGCACCGAAAGCGGTTGGCAATCCCCTCGGAAACGGTAAATTTAAAGATGCCCCTCGTACTAGTCTTGGCGATTTTCGTCAGGCCATTCTTTTACCCACCCTTTACATGGTTCCCCGTAAGTACGTTTCCCCCCTCCGTTGCGCCACGCTGATGGCTGCGGCGATGATGTTGGTGGGCCCCGCCCCCCAGGCGGTTGCCGCCAATATTTTCTGGGATCAGAACGGTAGCGGCGCGGGGGCGGGCGGTACGGGGAATTGGGATACAGCTTCGGCTTATTGGTATAACGCCGGGGTCGCGACCAGTATTTCGGGTACCAATGCCACGGCGCCGTACACGTTCACTGGGGCGGACACCGCTTATTTCACGGGTACTTCCGGCACGGTCACGTTGACGCTCAACCCGAGCCTGGCTGGATTGTTTTTCGGGGTGGGCACTTCGTATACGTTGACCGCGGCCTCGGCGCAGACCCTCACCCTCGGCTCCGCGGGCATCACGCTCACGAGCGGTGGCGGCGCGACGACGTTGGGTGCGAACGTGGGCTTGGTGCTTAACAGCGCACAGGTATGGACCAACAGTAGCGCGAGTGCTTTGACGGTAAACGGGGTTATTTCCGGCACCGCAGATCTCACCCTGGGTGGCGCGGGCGCGGGCGGTATCCAACTGTCAAATCTGGCGAATACTTTCACGGGCCTGCTGACGTTATCCGCGGGTACCACGCAAGTCACGAAACTCGCGAATGGGGGCACCGCGAGTTCGCTCGGCGCCGCGACCAATGGCGTCGCCAATTTGACCATCAATGCCGGGGCTGGCCTCAAATGGGTGGGCGACGGCATCGCCAGCACGAACGATAGCACCGACCGATTGTTCACCTTCGCTGGCAACGGTGGGAACGTGACGATTGATGCTTCCCCCGTGGTGTCGGCGCTCCCTGATCTCACCAAGGCCGTCCGGTTCACGGGTGCGGGGACGCTTGGTCTCCCGGTTGACCTAGATATCAACCCGCGCACGCTGACGCTCACGGGTGCCGGCGGCACGCTCGCGAACCCAAATGTTTTCGCCCCGATTATTCCCGATAACGGCGTCACCGTCGCGACCGTCGGCTACTACGCGAACAACACCGGGATCATCAAGGACGGCACGGGGGTCTGGAAACTCACCGGGGCTAATACTTTCGCGGGGCCAGTGGTGATCAGCAACGGTACGCTGATCGTCACCACGGTGCAGCCGGGTTTGACCGCGAGCGGGCTCGGCCTTTCCGACGCCGGCTTCGCGGGTAATCTCATCATCGGTGGGGCGACCACGCCGGGCACGTTGCGTTTTGAGGGGGCCGCCCCGATCGGCAACGCTGGACCGATCGGAAACATCACGGACCGGCTTTTCACCATCAACGCCGGCGGCGCCACCATCGATGCTTCCGGGGCGGTCGGTACACCGTTACTTTTTAAGGCCTACGCCGCCCTCTCGACGTTGGGCACGTTGCCGCGCACGCTCACCCTGACGGGTACGAATCCGGACGGGAACTACCTCATCCAGCCGATTCCGGATGCGGTCCTGAACACCGGCCAAACATCGGTGGTCAAGAACGGCCCGGGGACCTGGTTGCTGAAAGGGACGAGCACTTACGGTGGCGGTACGACGATTAATGCGGGCCGCTTGCGCGTGGAAGAAGGCTACACGGCCCTGGGAACTGGGCCGGTCCTGATCAGCGGCGGGATGCTCGATCTTGGTACGCAAACCATCCAATCCATTTTCCCCGTCCCGGCTAATTCCTATTACATGGGGCTTGTGACGGTCCAAGGCGGCGAGCTGGCTGCTTTTGATGGCGGCTCGATCGACGTGACCAGGGTCGTCCCGAACGCCGGCGCGATTTCGGCCCTGCTCTACGGCCCCGGCGCCTTTCTCAAGAACTCTGGGTCGACCATTATCATCTCGGGTTATAACAAATACCTCGGCGGCTCGACGGTGTCCGCGGGTACGGTGCAGGTCGGCCATAATTATGCCTTTGGTGAAACCGCCGCGCAGGCGTTAACCATCGCGGGCACGGGCACGCTTTCTTCGGCTTCGACGTTGGCTTACACCTTGCCGAATAATCTCACGCTCTCCGCCAGCACGACGTTGGGAGATGCGGTGAAGACCGGGGCGCTGACGTTCACCGGCACGGTCGATCTCGCGAGCTCGGTCCGCACGCTGACGATTAGCTCGCCAGTCACTTTCAGTGGCATCGTTTCCAGCGGCACTGGCGGCATCACCAAGAGCGGGGCGAGCGTCCTCACCTTGAGTGGGGCGAATACTTACGGTGGTGGGACGATTGTGACGGCGGGGACGGTACGGGTCGGTCATAACTCCGCGCTCGGTTCGGGTGGCCTCACGCTGAATGACACCGCAATCATTTCGAGTAATGGCTTCACCGGCACGGGTGTCGGCGATTTCGCGCTATCGAATCCTGTCACGATTGGCGGGAACATCACCTTGGGCAGCCTGGCGGATAACGGCATACTCACCTTCAACGGCGCGACGCAGCTCGGTGGATCGGTCACCCGCGTCTTCACCGTGAATTCGGACGTGGTCTTCGGCGGGGCCGTCTCCGGCGTCACCGCAAGTCTCACCAAGGTGGGGCCGGGCACCCTCACGCTCTCGAATAACAATCTCTTCAGCGGCGTGCTCACGCTCTCGGCGGGCACGCTCCGGGCGACGACCATCGGCGGGGCACTCGGCGCGGGCACCCTCGCACTCACCGGTGGCACGCTGCAGCTCGCCAACGACAGTAATCTCAATTTCGCCCGCAACACCACCGTCAGCGGCAGCGTCGCGATTCTGGTCGATCGTCTCACTTCAGGCGCGGGCGCGAATTTCCAGTTCGGCACGCTCGGGCTCAGCGGTGGTACCACGTTATCCCTTTCCGCTGGTAACTTCGTGTCCATTACCGGCGCGACGGGCGTGCAGTTCGGGGTGACCACGGTCACGGGGGTCGTGGTTATCAATACCGAGAACAGCATTGGCGTGGCGAACGTGTTGAACACGACCACGCTCGCCAGCTTGGTCCGAACCACGGGGAGCCTGACGGTCGGTGGTGCCGGTAATTTAACCATCACGGGCGGCGATACCGGGGCCACGGGTGCACTCACCAAGAATGGCAGCGGCACGCTGACGCTCGGCACGACGGCCTCCACTTACACCAGCAGCGGCACCATCACCATCACGGGCGGCGCGATTGTCGTGGGTGCGGGCACCACGCTGAATACCGCGGCGAAACTCACCTTCGGCGGCTCTGGCCTGTTCCGTTTCAACGCTGCCACGACGGGGGCGAACCAAGGCCTCGGGGCCCTGACATTCTCTTCCGGTGAAGGCGTCGTACAGTCCACGTACACCTCTGCCGGCAATGCCTCCCTCACCTTCAGCTCATTGGCGGCACGCGCGGCCGGGGCGGATGGATTATTTGTGGTGACCGGCGGGGCGAACGGCACCACGAATAAAATCGCACTCACCGGCCTCACGCCCGGAGCCAACGGTATCCTCATCGGTTCCAGCGCCGCGGGTGCGGGCGGCCAGGGCGCGTATTTCTTCAACACGATTAATCCGCCAAATTCCGGGACGGCTTCCGATTTCGCGGTTTACGACACCGGCAGTTTCATCCGGGTGCTCAACTGGTCCACGGATACCACCTTGGCGACCATCGTGGCGGCGTCCGGCTCGCTGGCCCCCGCCGCGAAGGCGTATCAAATTAACAGCTCCAGCGGTACCGGCGGCACGGTGACGCAGAGTGTTGTCGCCGCGATCTCTGGTTTAAAGTTTGTCGGCACCACCAGCCTAATCGCGAACGCTCTGGTGACCACGCCGAGTGTGCTGGTCGCCACGGGGGGGACCTCGGTCATCTCGGGTACGGCCGGCCTCACCGCTCCGACCGGGACGGATCTCATCATTCGCACCGATAGCGCCAATGATACCCTGACCATCTCCGCGCCGATTACTTCGCTGACGACGGGGGTGACCAAGGCGGGCCTCGGCACGCTCACGCTCTCGGGGGCGAACGCTTTCGTCGGCGACATCTACATCAACGCGGGCACGCTCGCGCTCTCCGGGACCGCTTATAACAATGCCGATCCGGCGACCGGTCCGCTAGGGGCAGGCGGTGTGCTCCGTTCCCTCCGCCTCAACGGCGGCACGTTCTCCCTGACTTCTGGGACGCTGAACCCCGTCGCCGGTACGAAGCAATTCTTCGTCGGCACCGCCGGTGGTACGATCAATCTCGGTGCCGGTGCGGGGATTAAACTCGATGATGTCGGCCAGCTTTCTGGCGGCGGTAACCTCACCGTCACCGGCACGGGTTCCAGTGTCGTCACGCTCAGCAACGCGAACGTGGGCTTCACGGGTAATGTCGCTTTCAATGCCGGCACGCTCGTGGTCGGTAACGCCGCGGCGCTCGGTTCCGGTAGCCAGACGTTGGTGATGGCGAGTAATCTCACCGCCCTCGATCTCCAGAGCGTCATTCCGAATACCGTCTGGCTTGCGGGCACGGGCCTCAGTGGCCAGGGGGCGGTGATCAGTTCGGCTTCAGGGGGCGGGCTCAGTGGCGCGGTTTTCCTGACCGGTGCCACCATGTTGAACCTCGCCAACCCCGTCACGATCTCGGGTACGATCACGCAGGTCGGCGGCGTCTTTGGGCTGACCAAGGAAGGCAATTCAATCCTCACGTTGACGGGCACGAATAATTTCACGGGCGGTCTCACCATCAACAATGGGGCCATTAATCTGGGGAGCCGCGCGGGGGCTGGTCCGGGTAACGCCCTGATCACGATCAACTCCGCGACCGTGGGCAATGCGCTCCAGCTCAGCGGCGGCATCACCGTCGCCAATCCGCTGAACACCGGGAGCACCAACCAGCTTTTCGGCGGCCTCAATTTCGGCGGGGTGCTCGAGAATGTCTCGGGCGACAACACCTACGCCGGCGGTATCTCGATGGCGATCGATACCGTCATCGGTTCGTCGGCGAACACATTGACGATCACGGGCGGCATCCAGGAGGTCTCCAAGGAGAGTCAGTTATATTTCACGGGCGCGGGTAATATCGTCCTGAGTGGCACGAAGATCACCCCTTGGACTGTCGGCGGGAATTTCTACTCCATTCAGAAGTATGGTTCGGGCACGTTGACGATTACGAATCCGCAGGACGTCGCCTTGAATGGCGGGGTGAACGGTGGGGCCTTCATCATCCGCCAGGGTACGGTGAATTTCACCGACGCGGGCGGTTGGCGCTCCGGTTTCACCGTCGACCAAGGGGCCACGCTCTCCGATGATTTTACGACCGGGCTCAACTCCACCCTCGGTCGCCTGACTTCGGCATCTTTCGATATTAACGGTAACTTCGTCGGGGGGGCGAGTTACCCCCTCACGCTCCGCGGCGGTAACTTCAAGTTGGTCGGGGCCCCGAATCAGGGCCTCACCCGCGAGTGGTTCAGTACGGCTTATTTCGGGCGCGGTTCCTCCACCATCACGATCATCTCGAATGACCTGAATAATACCGTGCTGCAAATCTGGGGGATGGGCACCGGTTTCCCGTCGCAGCAGGGTGCACCGGCCGGCGTGAGCCTCCTCGTCCGCGGCACCTACCTCGGCGCCAGCCTCGGTGCCGCGGTGTTGCGGTGGAACGGCTTCGGGTGGACCGGGCAGGGCGGCGGCGGTGACCAACGCAATAAGGGCCTGATGGCCTGGATGCTGATCGATAGCACCGAGACGGGCATGGGGACTTCGTTCGCCTCGGCGGATGGCGGTAACACCTATCTCCGGGCGCTCAATCAGCAGGTTTATAGTACGTCCAGTATCGCGGCGGGCCTACCGTATCTGCACGAGTACGACGACGATAATCTCGTCACCCAGAACTTTAACGCCCACCTCACCACCGCACTCGCGTCGGTGTACGTGCCAGCCTCGGTCTCCCCGAACTCGCTCACGGTTGAGCCCGGTAGCACGCTGCAAATCGCCGCGGGAGCCCAGCTTTCGCTGCAGAGCGGTGGTATCCTGATTCGCACCGGGGCGCCCACCACGACCTTCACCGGTGGCGTCATTAATCAGACCAGCAATCTCCTGCCGCTCTACTTCTGGACACTGGGCAACCTGGATCTGATCACCCCGTTGAATGGCGGTAACGGCCTCACGAACGGCAACATCGGGCTCGTGAAGGCTGGGGCGGGTATCCTCGCCCTGAAGCCCCCGCTGGCGAATATCAATGGCCTCACCACGCAGGGCACGAACACGTATAGCGGCCAGATGGTGATCAATGACGGCACCGTCAAACTTTACGCGAACAACGCGATCCAGGCGAACAATTACCTGGCCATGGTGAGCGGCACCCTCGACCTCAACGGCAAGGTGCAGCAGGTCTATTCGCTCTTCAGTGACAGCATCGTGCCCAACGTCAACGGCGTCATCACCAATAGCGCCGGCACGGCGGCCACTTTCATTCTGAACCAGGATAATAGCGGGCGCTCCTGGTCTGGGCAGGTCCAAGGCCTCACGAATTTCGTGCGCTCGGGTCAGAATACTTTCACGCTGAACAGCCTCCAGCCGTTCACGGGTAATGCCGTGTTCAACGGCGGCACGACGAACCTGATGGCCGAGGCGGCTTTCACGGGCGTGAGCTCGCTCGAGATCAGTTACGCGACGTTGCAGCTCGATAACGGCGCCAACTCCAGCAACCAGACCACGAAGGCCCTGGCGAATCGCCTCAACGATGCCGCCGGCATTACGTTGCGCAGCGGCACCCTCAATTTCTACGGTCGCCAGAATGTCGCCTCCGCTGAGACCATCGGGGCGGTCTCGCTCGCGGCGGGCTTCAATGTGATCAATGCCAATCACGGCGGTGGCGGGGCAATTTACACCCAGGATGTGCTGATGGCCTCGCTGACGCGTCCTGCGGGTTCCGCGGCCACGTTCATCGTGCAGTCCAACGCGACGCTCGGTGGCACCGGCGTGGGTGATGCCCGCGTGAAGGCCACGAGCCTAGAAGGTGGCGGCGGTCTCACGCTCAATATGGTCGGCCCTTGGGCGATTAACGGCTCCGACTTCCTCAGTTACGTCGTAGGGTCCGGTTTCAAGGCGCTCGGCCAGTCCGGCACCGCGGGTTACGACCTGACTTCGATGCCGAGCGGGAGCAACCCGACCAAGAATGTCCGCCTGGGCGGCACGACCTCGATTCCCGCCGGCGGTACGACGATTAATGCGCTGAGCCTCGCGGGGATCGCCCTCGACCTCACTTTCAATACGAATACTGATGTCCTCAATCTCGTCAGCGGCGGTTTGATCGGCACGAATAATAACAACATCATCGGCAGTTCTGTCGGCAACGGTCGTCTGACCGCTGGCGGCCCCTCTCCGGGAGCGAATAGCGACCTCTATCTCTACAACCGGTCGAACACGATGACGTTGAACTCGACCGTCATCGATAACGGAGCTTCGTCGGTTCGCCTCATTCTCACGGCCGCCGGCGGCGCGTTCAATCTCAGCAACATTGCCGCCAGCTACACCGGCGGTACGGTGATCAACGGCGGTACGGTGAACCTGCTCGCCACGGCCTCCGCGGCGGTGATCCCCGCCGCCACGGTGCCAGCGAACGGTTTGGTGCTGAATGGCGCCACGGTGTGGATGGGTAGCCAGAGCAATAACTTCACCAGCCAGATCGCCGCGGCGAACATCGTCACGCTCAACGGCAGCTCCAACCTCTACTTCTTCGGTAACAACACCGTCGCGGGCCTGGTCTTTAATAACTCCGGTGGCTCGTCCAATCCTGGGGTGCGTACCTTCTATCCGAATAGCGCGACGGGTGCGGGGAGCACGGGTATCCTGACGTTGGGGGCCTCGGGTATTGTAGCCACCTCGGCGAATGTCGGCACGGTCTCGACGGTCGAAGGGCGCGTTGATTTCGGCGCCGGTGCCGGGGTTATCAATGTCGACTCCATCAACGTCGCGGGCGTCACGGATGTTTCGCCGCTGATGCCAGGCCTGGCCTTGCAGGCCATCGTAGGTTCCGCGGGCGGGTTGACTAAGACGGGTGCGGGCTTGCTGCAGCTCTCCGCCCAATCGAGTTTCACGTCTGGGTTCACCGTCGCGGCTGGTGGCCTGCGGAACGGCGTCCTGAACGCTGGTTCCCGTTATGCGACGCTCACCGTTGCAGCCGGGGCACGTTATGACCTGAATAGTTACACGACCACCTGGGGTGCCCTCGCTGGGTCTGGTGACGTCTTTAACTCGTACCTCGTGGGTGGCGCCCCCCAGATTCTCCCGACCCTCAACGTCGGCTTCAATAACGCGAGCACCACGTTCTCTGGGCGCTTGGAGCGTTTCAATGATGCCGTCATCTTTAATTTCGCCAAGGTCGGGTCGGGTACGTTGACCATGGCCTCGGCGCAGGATAGCGCTGGTTCGTTCGGGATGATGTCCGTCCTCGGCGGCCGTCTGGCGTATTCCGGGGCTGGTCGCGCCTATGTCGCCAATGAATTGGCGGCCCCTACTTTCACGGTCAGCACGAACGGCATCCTGCTCCTCGATAATACGGCGACGAATCTTAACGACCGTCTCGGGCTGGCGGCGGCGGGTATCTTGGCGATCCAAGGTGGCACGCTGCAGGTCAATGGGAACGCGACCGCCGACACCACGGAGACCGTCAAATTGCTCAAGGTGATCTCCGGGGGAGGGCGGATTGAACTCAATGCAGTGAGCGGCCGCACCCTCAACCTAGTCTTGGGTAATCTTTCCACCCCGAATAATTCTGGCTCGTTGGTCATCGCCGGAATCAACGGCCTCGCCCCGACGCCGGGTGCGGCCAACCTCACCGTGATCAGCAACTCCGTGCCCTATCAGGGCTCTCAGGGTTGGGGTTCTAACGGGGATACCATCATGCCCGTGCGGGCGGATATCATCGCGGACGCTTCGGCGACCGGTTTCGGCACAGGCTTCCTCGTTAAGGATACGGACACGGGTTCCTGGCGCGCGCTGGCGACGGCGGAGTTGAATCTGAATCTGACCCTGCTCGGTGTCCGGGAGAATGTCGGTTTGCTGACGAGCCAGACTTTCGCCGGCGATCTCTTGTTGAACACGCTCACCGTTGGGCCGGGGACGTTGTCCCTGACCCCGACGCTGAATGCGGGTGTCTTCGGTGCTTATGGTCCTGGCGGGCGCCTGCTCAATCTCGGCCTGTCCAACGCCTCTTCGGTGCTCATCCGCTCCGGGGCGACGACGACCCTCACGTCCGGCTCCATCACTTCGGCTGGCACGGCTTATTTCCATATCGTCAACGGCAGCACGCTGAACCTCAATGCATCCTTCGGGGTCGGCTCCTCGGCCGGCTTCGTCAAGGCGGGTGATGGCACCCTGAATGTGAATCGGAAGGCTTACCTGGCACCCTTGGGTTTGAAGGGCGGCTTCACGGCGCTCAACAGCGACATCGTCACCTACAATAATGCGACCAACGTCACCGTCGGTTCCTTGGTGAGCGGCGCCGGCATTCCGGCCAACACTTTCGTTGCCGCCATCCTGAGCCCCGTCTCTTTCCAGCTCAGTACCGCGGTGGGCGTCGTGACCTCCGGTCCGTCCGTGATCACGGTCACGCCGGTTGTCTCCGTCAACGGGGGTACCTTGAATCTTAACTCCGGCGGCAATAACACCCTCGCCGTGGCTGGCCTGGCGGGTGCGGCCGGTTTATCCTCTCTCTATGTGAACACGTCCACCACCTTGGTGGATTTGCTGGGCTATAGCCAGGCGGTCGGGGTGCTCGGCTCCACCAACATCCTGCCCGGTACGGGTGGGACGGTCACGAATTCGAACGGTACTTCAGCCGCGGTACTGACCTCCGCCGGCGGAGGGAGTTTCGGCGGCGTCATCGCGGGTAATCTGGCGTTCACGCGTTCCGGTAACAGCACCACGTTGCTCACCAATGCGAACACCTACACGGGCGAAACCATCGTCCGCGGCGGCACGCTGCAGCTCCGGGATGTCGGGGCGATTAGCAGCACGGCCGGCCTCAAGGTTTATTACGGCTCCGTCAATTGGGATAACTACGGGATGAACCCGATGGCCAACCCGACGCCGACGCGCCTTCAGCCCGCCAACGCGGTCACGCTCCAGGGTGGTACTTTCATGCTCACCGGTGGCGGCTCCACCGATACCGTGGTCGCGCTCAACTCGGTCACGGCTGCCGGCGGCGGCAACGTGATCAACATGCAGCCGTATGCGAACGAAGGCAGCACCATCAAGCTGACCGTCGGCAATCTCGTCCGGAATGCGTCGACCCACGCGACCTTCAATCTGAACGGCTGGACGACGAACAATAGCACCGGCGTCAACACCCTCGGCTCGCAAGGCCTCACCAATACTTCTAATCTCTTCTTCACCCAGATCGGTGGGGTGGCTTTCAATGCGGCGACAGTGGCCGCCAATAACGGGCTGATCGGTGGCTGGGCCGTCGCTGATGGCAATGCCTTCGCTACATACACGGACACCTTCGGCGTGGTCTCCCTGGGCAGTGGCTGGGGGTACACCACTTCCTATACCGGCAGCGATATCACGAGTGCCATCCTGAGCGGCAACTACAGCGACAGCAGCAACCGGACCATGGGTACCGGGGTGAAGCAGATGAATTCCCTGCGCATGACGCCGGGGGCCGCGCAGACCATCACCCCCGTCAACGGGACGACTTTCGAGTTCGCGGTCGGTATCGTGACCAATGCCTCTCAGCAAATTACTTTCGAAGCCGTCGACAGTTCCAATACCATCCGCGGCATCGGCACGAATTCGGAGCTGTTTATCTTTATCAATCAGGGCACCACGACGCTTAAGCCCATCATCACGAGCACGACTGCCCTCGTCAGCTTCGGTGGTGCGACGCTCCAGCTCGCCCCGCAGTATGGTGACAACAACTACACCGGCGGCACCTTCGTCAACGGCGGCACGCTTAACCTGAACTCTCGCGCCAAGGTCAGCCTCGGCTCGGCCACGATCAACGCGGCGGCGAACACCATCGCCATGGCCGACACCACCGGGTTCACGGTGGGGATGACGATCGTCAACGGCAACTTCCCTGCGGGTACGCGGATCACGGGCATCTCGCCCAACTCGTCGCTGACGGTCGACACCCCGAGCACGAACACTTCGACGCAGAGCGGCCAGACGATCAATTCGTTCGACGGTTGGTATGCGATCCCCGCCGCGGGCGGCCTGACGATCAGCAACGCGACGGTCAACATGAGCGCCAGCGTCTACAAGTTGATCGAGCCGACGACCAACGTGACGATCAACGGCGGCGGCAATTTGACGTTCGCGAATTACGCGCTGGGTAATCTCACCCTCACGAACGCGATCAGCCAGACGCTCGCGAGCGTGACGTTCGTCAACGAAGGCGGCGCGTATAATCCCACCTTCAACCTGGGCAACCCCTCCTCCCTCTCTGGCACGACGGCGCCGCTGAGCGTCACGGTGCTCTCGAGTGCCACGCCCATCACGGCCACCAATAATAGCTTCTCCACGACCCCGACCATCAACACGGGGAGCGCAGATAAGACCGAGTTGCGCTTCAGTGCCAGCAGCCCCGTCATCACCGTCAACGCCGGCCTCGCCGAGACCGGCCTCGTGATTAGTGCCGTCATCGGGCAGGACCCGGGCATGACAGGCACGCTGATTAAGGCGGGGCCGGGTTTACTCGCCCTGGCCGGCCAGAATACCTTTACCAGTAATTTCACGCTGAACGCGGGCGGTATCATGATCGGTTCCGATTGGCAGGCGGCCACGGGCTCGTTGCCGTCGATGGGACCCGTCGGCTCCGGCACCCTGATCATTAATGGCGGTTACCTGCTGGGCGATGGCGTGCCGCGCATTCTCGTCAACCCCGTCACGGTCAATACGGATTTCGCTTTCGGCGGTAACGTCGCCACGAACAACCTCACGCTCTCTGGGGCGATGGCGCTCGGTTTCACCGCGAAGACGCTCACCGTCACCAGCCCGGCCGTCACGGCGACGATTACGGGGAATATGACGTCCACGATGACCTCGGGCACCGGTATCGCGCTGACCAAGGCGGGGAACGGCATCTTGGAGCTCTCGGGCATCAATAATTTCAATAACAACAAGGTCGCGGTCACCGGCGGGATTCTCCGGGTGGCCGATAGTACCGCGATTCCCGCGACGACCTCGCTCGTGGTGAGCGCGGGCGCGGGGTTCGATCTCAACAACCGCGATATTACTATCCCCCAACTGACCGGCGGCGGCTTCGTGACCAATTCGGGTAACGCTCAGGCCAACTTTACGATCGGTGATGGGGGCAATTTCACTTTCGCCGGTATCTTTATCGATAACGTCAACAGCACCGGTTTCGGCAACAGCCAGCTCAAGATCAATAAGATGGGCGCCGGTAAGATGACGTTGACGGGTGCCAGTCAGAATACGGGCGGCCTCTATATCATGGAAGGCATCGTCGAAGTCGGACCGGGCGGCCTGCCCAGCCCGACGGGGGTGGTGAACATTGCGACCAACACCATTTTCCAGGTTAACCGCACGGATAGCCCGACCATCGCGAGCGTCTTTGGCGGCGCGGGTACCTTGCTGCACCTCGGCACCGGCACGACCACCCTCACGGGCGATGCCACGTTCCTCATTGGCGCTTGGGTCCACATCATGGCGGGCGGTATCCAACTCGGTGATGCCTCCCCCGCGAACACCGGTTCGCTCGGTGACGCCACCGTGACGGTCGAGGCCAGCACGTTCCTCGCGATCAATCACAGCGGTACGTTCAGTTTCAATAACACCGTCGACGGGGCTGGCGAGCTCCGCCAGATCGGTGCCAATACCACCACCTTGACGGTGGCGAATCTGTACACGGGCACGACCCGGATCAACGCTGGCACGCTCATCGCCGGGGCCCCGGGCTCATTGAAGACCACCTCGGCGATTATTTTGCAGACGGGCACGCACCTCATCTCCGCCGCGGATGATGCCATCGGCCTCCGGGACGGCGCGGCTACTTCCACTTTCGCCCCCACCGTTACGATGAATGGGACGGCGGATGTCGATGGCGGCCACTATAACTCGACCATCGGCGCACTCACGTTGAATGGCGGCGTGCTCAAGAGCGAGTTGACCTACTTGGATCGCTGGCTCGGCTCCTTTAATCTCGCTGGCAATATCAGTGCGACCGCCAACGCGGAGATGTCGGCGATGTGGATGAACACTGACGGGTCGGTGCGCACAATCACGGTGAACCCGAGCATCTTGCTCACCGTTTCCGGTTCCTTCTCCGATACGGATAAGGGGGCCACGGGCTACATCAAGGCGGGCACGGGTAACCTCCTGCTCACGGGTCCGAACATCCAGACCGGCCCGATTACCATCAATGCCGGCACGCTGACGGTTGGGGCCGGGGGGACCACGGGCGTCATTGGTGCCTATACCGACACCTTCTCCGTAACATCTTGGAGCCCGGTGCAGAATAACGCTGCCTTGGTCATTAATCGCGCCGGCACCTATGAGCTCGGCAATCTGCTCTCGGGCGCGGGCACGTTGACGAATAGCGGGGCAGGCACGGTCATCCTCACCGGCGTCAATAACTACACCGGCCCTACGACCAACTCCGCGGGCACGCTGCAGGTCGGTAACGGCGCCACGGGTACGCTCGGCGGCAACGCCGGCACTTTCGGTGCGGTCACGAACAATGCCGCCTTGGTCATCAATCGCACGGGCACTTACACCCTCGGTAACGCCGTTGGCGGCACGGGTACGCTCACCAATAACGGCGCCGGCGTCGTGATCTTCACGGGCAATAATACCTACACCGGGGTGACCACCCTCGCCGCCGGTACGGCCCGCATCACTTCGTTGGCGGCCGCGGGGGGTACGGGTGCGCTCGGTGCCGGTGCAGCTCCTGCCGGCCTGCTCTTCACGGGCGGTACGCTGGAGTATGTCGGCCCGGGCGAGAGCTCCGGTCGCGGCCTCAAGATTGCCGATGGCGGCGCCACCTTGGTGGCTAATCAATCCGGCACCGCCCTGACTTTCGGCAGCGGTGTCGCGCTCGACTTCAATAACACCACGCCCGTGACGTCTCGCCCGTTGACGTTGCTGGGGACGAACACCGCGGTGAATACGTTCGCTCCTTCCGCCTATGAGACGGAAGTCGCGGGGCGCGCCTTCACTTCCTTGGTGAAGAACTCGGTGGGAACCTGGGTGGTCCGCGGCGGAGCGAGCTTTAACCCGAATGCCGCGATCGAAGTCGACGCCGGCATTCTGGGCTTCGGCGCCGATGCCTTCGGCGGTGCGGCGGGTTCCGGCGACGTCACCATCATGAACGGCGCCACCCTGCGCTGGGAGTCGGGTAACACGGGCGATATTTCTGGACGCATCCATGTGCCCGCTTCGGCCGCGGTGACGCTGACTTTCGCTGACACTGGGGCGAGCCCGACAACTTTTGCGAGTTCCATGGTACTCGGCACGGGCGCCAGCCTCACGACGAATGGACCCGGCACCGTGGTCTTTGCGGCCGCCAATAATTTCAGCGGTGGTCTCACGGTGGCGAGCGGTAAGCTCAGTGCCACCAACGCCAACGCCCTTGGCTCCGCTGCCGTGACTGTCCAGAATAGCGGGACGCTTTACGTCAACGCGGGTACGACGAACACTATTAACGTGCAAAGCGGCGGCACCTTCGGGGGATCTGGTTCCGCGGGTGCGGTGACAATCAATGGCGGTGCCACAGTGTCGCCGGGTAATGGTATCGGCACCTTGAACGTCGCCTCCCTTAAGCTGACGAATACATCAATCATGACCTGGCAGGTGTATAATGCTGATGGGGCGGCGGGTGTGGGTTATGATACGCTGAACGTTGCTGGTGTCTTGGATACCAACGGCGCCAACGTTTATAATAACAAGATTCGCTTGAATATTGTTACGGTGAGTAATCCGAACAGCGATACCCCGGGGAGCGCTGGCTTCTTCGTTAATACGCGAGCGTACAACTTCACCTTCGCGGTTGTGCAGGGTGGTATCAATTGGGACTTAGCGCAGAATCAGCACAACATCAGCCAGATCTTCGATATCCACGTCGACAATTTCCACTTCGCCGATGGTACGGCAGGGAGTGCGGCAGCTTGGTCTATCTCCTTTGACGGGAATAATACCATCACCCTAACCTGCGTGCCCGAGCCTTCCACCTACGGCCTCGGTATCGGAGCCCTCGGCTTAGCCCTGGCTGCCGTGCGCCGCCGCCGGAAGGTTAAGCCCAAGGCGGAGTGAGGGGGGAAGGGGGTAGGG
>Ga0194048_10000058_pt1 | contig 46648 bp, 64 predicted proteins | sample JunL225m_MetaG_FD_161685 | JGI IMG/M metagenome (GOLD analysis project Ga0194048, IMG submission 161685) | Anoxic zone freshwater microbial communities from boreal shield lake in IISD Experimental Lakes Area, Ontario, Canada - Jun2016-L222-5m | ecosystem: Environmental > Aquatic > Freshwater >...
TTGTCAGCAGCACAGAAGCCAACGGAGCGGCGGCAATCGATCCCACAGGCGGCACGGCTGCACTGGATGCGGGCGTTCCCATTCCTGCGGGCACGACTATCGAGATCACGGGCAAGGCCGCCCAGAGCGCCATGACCCAGATTGGAACGAACACCCAGAAACTCACCGTCTACACGGGGTAGAGACAATGGTGTTCCGGTACCTCGATAGGCCTCGCGGCGGCAGCAGCAGCAGCGCCTTCTACGATTTTTCGCTTGGCTTTTTGCCGGCCGGCGTCACGCTCACACGCGCCTCTGCGGGCTATCGCTATAACAGCTCCGGCGTTCTCGTCTCGGAGGCGACGGATGCGGCTCGTTTCCAGTACGATCCGGTCGCGTTCACGTCGCGTGGTTTGCTGATCGAGGAAGCCCGCACAGAAGCGCATCCGTACAACGTCGCTCTGGATGACGCATCGTGGATCAAAACGACAGTCACGGTCACCGCAAACACTGCCGTCGCCCCTGACGGTACGACGACGATGGACAAACTGGTTCCGAACAACCTGTCCACGACTAACCAGTTGCGAAAGACAGTGACCTTTTATTCCTATGTGTCCGGCACGACATACACGTTTTCTGTCGTGGCGAAAGCCTCCGGTTGGGATTGGATGTTCATACAACCGACAGGCGGCTTTGCAACAACTCGCGCCTACTTCAATTTGACTACAGGGACGATTGGCACCCTTTCGGCCGGGGTGACGGCGTACATGCAGAACCTTGGCGGCGGGTTGTACCGCTGCACGATCATAATTACGGCGACGAGCACGAACACCGGCTCCGTCCTGATTTCGGCCACCACGGCCAACAATAATCCCTCCCCAACGGGCGATGGTGTGAACGGCCTTCACGCTTGGGGCTTCTCCCTTCAAGCGGGCAATAGCCAAACTAGCATCATCCCGACCACGACTGCGGCAGTCACCCGCGCTGCCGACGTTGCACTCATTACCAACGCGAACGCACTGGCGGATCAATGTTGGATCATTCGCGGTCGCACGCCACGAAAGATTGCGAGTGATGGTATCTGCACAGCCTTCCAAGTCGATAACGGGACGAACACCGACCGAAGGATGGTCCGCCAAGATGCTGATGGAACGCTACATGCTTACGCTGTTGTCGGCGGTGTTACGACTTGCGACATAAACCTAGGCGCCGTTGCGGCGGACACAGACTTCACCGTTGCGGTCCGTTGGGCTGACAACAATTTTGCCGCCTCGTTGAACGGTGGCGCGATTGTCACTGACCTATCCGGTGCAAACCCCATCGGACTTACTACTGCAAGGATTGGTTCTCAGCCATCCAACGGCAATATGTGGAACGCAACCATCCGCACCATCGAGACGCGGCTCACGGCGAGCGATGCCGAGCTGCCGCTGCTATCGGCTTAGGGAGGCACACATGGCATGGGGTGACGCGATCTACGTGCAGTTTCCCGACGAGGCGACTGCACGCGCTTTTGCAACTGCTCTGGGCGTAGAGTTCCCTGATGACGGTACAATCCCTACTGGAAACGGCAACTACGCGATGTACGCGCCGATGCAGGCACCTTGGATCACGCCGCCTGTATATAATGTTGACGGAGTGCTAATAACTCCCGGTGTTCCTGAATCTGGCTATTGGGCGATGCTTCGGCTCAACGATGACTTCGCGGGCTACGAGACGATCATGGCGGCCATCGACGGGGCTGGCGTCCGGATCGACCCCGTCGACCCGCCTGTTGTGTGGGCATAGAGGAATACGTTCTTGAAGAACAAGCTGGCCGACGCGATTGTAGAACGGGAGAAGGCAAAGCGCGGCGAACGCTCCACCTGGGAAAGCCTGTGGCAGTCGATCGCCCGGTACTGCCTGCCCAACTCTGCCTCCTTCATGGAGCAGATCATGCCCGGCCAGGACCGCATGCGCTGGATTTTGGACAGCACGGCGCCGCGCTCGCTGGAAATGTTCGCGTCCTTCCTGCACACGCTCCTGAACAACCCGGCCTCCGAATGGGTGCGCCTGGGCGTTGAGGGCGAGCCGGAACTTCAGCTCTCTTCGTCGGTCCGCGCGTACATGGAGACGTGCCAGAAGCAGATCATGAACGCGCTGACGTCGCCCAGCGCGGATATCTATTCGCAGCTCCATCAGGTCTACCTCGATATCGGAGCTTTCGGCACGGCGGTCATGTTTGAGGACGTCGTCAAGCAGAAGCTGCGTTGCCGCGTCTATCACCTTGATGATTGCGTGATCGACGAGGGCGAGGACGAGAACATCGACAGCATGATCCGTCAGCGCAAGCAGACCAAGCGCGCGGCGCTCCAGCGGTTCGACAAGGAGAAGCTGGGCCGCGAGTACAACAATATCTCCGACGAGAAGCTGAACACCAAAGACCGCTTCCTCCATGCGGTGTTCCCGGCCACCGATCCCCTGGCCGAGGAATTGCCGATGCGGCAACGCCTCAAGGGCGCGTCCTACTACTCCGTCTGGATTTTGACGGGCCACGAGAACCGCATCCTGGAGTACGGCTCCTACGAGGAGTTCCCCTACTTCGTGCCGCGCTGGTACAAGGCCCGCGGCGAAATCTATGGGCGCAGCCCGGCCATGACCGCCATGCCCGATATCCGCATGGTCAACCGCATGTCGGATACGATCCTGCGCGGTGCCGAGAAGATCGTCGACCCGCCGCTGGTGATCCCCGATGGCTCGCTGGTGTCGCCTGTACGTACATATTCCGGTGGCCTGACCTTTACTGAGGGGCAGGTCGATATCAAGACGCTGATCCCGCCCGGCACCAGCCGGATCGAGACGGGCAACGAGTTGCTGATCGCCCGCCAGGGCGCCATCAAGGAAGCCTTCTTCACGCCGCTGTTCGTCACCCCGGACAGCCCGGTCAAGACGGCTACACAGGTCTTGCAGGAAGTCGACGAGCGCAACCGCGCTTTGTCCCCCATGCTCGTGCGTATGCAGACGGAGCTATTCTCTCGCCTGGTTACGCGCACGTTCAACATCCTCGATCGTTCGGGCATCCTGCCTAAGCCCCCCGCCGAGCTGGCCGGGAAGCGCTTGAAGCTGGAATACGTCTCGCCGCTGATCGCGTCGCAGAAGCAGATGGAGGGCCTGGCCCTTCAGCGTACCTTCGAACAGATGGGTCCGTGGGCACAGGTCGACAAGGGCCTGTTCGATTGGGTCGACACCGACATGGTGGCGCAGCTTATCCCGCTCGCCAATGGCGCCTCGGCCAAGATCGTGCAGAGCAGCACGAAGGTCAAGGCGATCCGCGCGGCACGTGCCCAGCAGGAGCAGGCCGCGATGCAGGCACAGCTCATGCCGGAAGCCTTGACCGCGGGTGCAGCGGTTATGACGGCGGGAGCAAAGGTAACACAGGCGAATAATGCAGGGTAACCGAGAGGTGGGGCCAGAGGAAGTTCTTCTGGCGTATCAGGAGTGTTTCGGGTCGCCGGTTGGCCGCGTGGTCATGGCCCACTTGCTGACGAAGTTCGGCTTCCTGAGCAAGTCGACGAACGTGCCGGGCGACCCCTACGGCACGCACATAAACGAAGGTCACCGTGGGGTCATGGTTCATATCGGCAAGATGCTGTCCATGACGACGGACGATCTGAAGCAGCCGAAACAGGCCGAGGGCGAACCAGTTCAACAGAAGGGAGAGAGCCATGAGGGCGAGTTCTAGTTTCCGAGTTTATTATGATGGAGAAGGCGGCGATGGTGGCACCGGAGGCGGTGGGTCCGGTACTGGCGCTGGGGGTGGCGACGCTACTCTCATTGGCGGCGCTGGCGGCGGGGGTGATGGCGGCACGGTCGGAAAGGAAGGCGCGGGCGCTGGCGTCAAGGCCCCCGACACAACTGGAGCTGAATTTAAGCTACCCGAAGGCTGGGACTACCGATCGGCGCTCCCGCCCGAGCTGAAGGAAAGCCCTTCGGCCAAGAAGTACGCCAATATCGAGGAGCTGGTGCGCGGATTCGACAACGCCTCGCAGTTTATCGGGCGCCCGACTGAGCACCTGATCGAGCTGGCGCCGAACGCCACGCCCGAGACCAAGCGCACGGCCTTGGAGAAGATGGGCCTACCCAAGGAGATCGCGGGCTATGAGCTGAAGCCCCTCAAGGGCGAGGCGGCCAACCTCCTGAAGACGGACCACCCGAATTTCGGTGTGCTGAAGGAGACGGCGTTCAAGCTGGGCATCCTGCCGGACCAGTTCCAGGGCTTCGTTGAAGGCTTTGGCGATCTGGTGGTCAAGGGCCAGAAGGACATGGCCGCGGCTGAAATCCAGCGCAACGCCGACAACATCGAAGCCCTCAAGGGTGAGCTGGGCGAAGCGTTCGACGGCGACGTTGCGGCCGCAAATTTCGCGGTCAAGAAACTGGGCGGCGAGGAGCTGGCGGTCAGTATCAACAAGGCGGGCCTGGGCACTGACGCCCCGCTCCTCCGCATGCTGTCCAAGGTCGGTAAGATGCTGGCCGAGGATGAAGGCGGTGGCGACAAGCCCGGCGGGTTTGGCGAAGGCATTACGCCGGATGCGGCCAAGAGCCAGGCGCAGGACCTGCTACGCCAGGCGATCGAACTTCAGGCGTCCAACCCGATGAAGGCACGTGAGCTGAACGCAGAAGCGCAGAAGTTGTTCGCCCGCGCAGAGAAGAGGGCCAAATGATTTCCTTCATCGCCGGTATGGCGGTCGGCGCGGTTATCACCTACGCCGTGATGTTCTTTCGGAGCATCCGCTTCTAGGACTTGACAACTCCGTGGGATTATGGCAACCATACTCCCACGGACCAAGTTCGGCCCCTTGATAGGGACACCCGGCGCGGTTCTCCAGAACCCCCACAACCTATCAAGTAGGCAACGTATCTAAATGCGTATTCTTTATTCTGTCGACGTTCCTGTATCCTATGTGACGCAGTTCTCGTCCAACGTCCATCTGCTCGCGGAGCAGAAGGTTTCTCGACTGCTTACGGCAGTCATGCGTGAAGACGTGACCGGCGAGAGCTGGGCGGTCGAGATCACGGGCGGCGTCGATGCCCCGAACCAGATCGAGAGCCGTCATTCCGACACCCCGCTTAACAGCACGCCGCAGACCCGGCGCTGGGGCTTCATCAAGGACTATGACGTCGCTGACCTGATCGACAAGCAGGACCGCGTCAAGCTCCTGATCCAGCTCGACAGCGTCTACACCATGCGCCATGCGGGCACGATGGGCCGCGGTATCGATGACGCGATCATCGCTGCGCTCTACGCCACGGCCATCACCGGCCACACCGGCACGGGCACGACTGCCTTCCCGACGTCCACCCAGCAGCTCGCTTCGGGCTCGACGGGCATGACGATCGACAAGCTGAACCGCGCCAAGGAAATCCTCGACCACAACGAAGTCGACGAGTTCTACCCGCGCTTCTGCGCCCTCACCTCGCGCCAGCTTCGTGAGCTGCTTGAGGACGACAAGATCACGTCGACCGACTTCAACACGGTCAAGGCGCTGGTCCAGGGCCAGATCGATACCTTCCTGGGCTTCAAGTTCATCCGCACCGAGCGCCTGATCTCGACGTCCAGCGTCCGCAATTGCTTCGCCTGGGCGCAGCCCGCCGTTCGCTTTGGTATGGCCATGGCCCCCAACTCGACCGCGTCGGTCCGCCCGGACAAGCGCAACGCTTCACAGATTTACACGAGCGGTTCGTGGGGCGCGATGCGTACCGAAGACGCGATGGTCGTGTCGATGCTGTGCAGCGAAAGCTAATCGGTAAACCTAGTTAACAAGGACACATGACATATGGCTACTTTCGTTTCTGACCAGCTTACCAAGGTCCAGGCCACTCCGTTCCAGCCGCTCGACAGCTCGTTCTCCGAGGGCAAGGTGCGCGAGAAGGCTTTCACCTGGACGGGCACCGCCGCGCAGAATGACATCGTTCAGTTCTGCACGCTCCCCAAGGGCGCGCGCGTTACCAGCGGCAGGGTCGACCTGGGCGCCTTCGGCACCTCAGTCACCTTCGCCATGGGCGATGGCACGACCGCCGCCAAGTATCTGGCGGCCTCGACCACGGCTGCGGCCGGTGGCCAGGTCGACTTCGCGAATACCTGGGCGCTCTACGGCCTGGCTCGTGAAGCCCTGACGGCGGGCATCACCCTGACGGGCACGATCGGCGGCGCCGCTCCGTCCGGCTCGGCCTCGATCCGCGGCGTCGTTCGCTACATCGTGGAGTAGGCTGAATGGCCACTCTCACCTACAACGCATCGATCACCCCGTCACGGCAGATTACCGTGACGGCGGGAACGGGCGGCGCCCTTAGCGGGACCGTGGCGCTCCTGATCGACAACTCGGCCAACAAGTTCGACGTCCTCAAGCTTCTTGAGGCGATCGAGCGCACCGTCCACCGCCAGTTCTCCAAGGCGTCCAAGGTGTCCAGCGTCGCTACGACCGGCACGACCCTAGAGTAACTACGCGGCGGGTTTTTCCTCACCCTCCTCTCCCCGCCGCAGCCCCCTGGCCTTCTGGTCAGGGGGTTTCTCTTTGCCCGCCGTCTGTGCTAGTATCGGGCGATGGCTAGCCAAATCCAGATATGCAATCTCGCCCTCGTGCATTGCGGCGAGGCGACGATCACCTCCCTCAATGAAGACGGCAAGGCCGCACGGGTACTGAAGCGCGTCTACGACATGGTCCTGGACCAGGCGCTCACCGACTACCGATGGTACTTTGCGGTCGCCCGCGCCGAGCTGGCCGCGGACCCCACCGCCCCAGAGTTCGGGTTCACCCACCGTTTCCAGGTGCCATCCGATCTGGTGCAGCTCGTCGGCCTGTTCGACAGCCAGGAGGCGTCCCGCAATTACACGTCGGCCAAGGCCGCGTTCAAGCGCGAGGGGCAATACATCCTGTCCGACAGCTCGCCGCTCAAGATTTTCTACGTCAAGCGCATCACCGACGCAGGCCAGTACCCGCCCGAGTTCGTCAAGTACCTCGGCTACCTCCTGGCCACGACGATCTTCTACGACATGACCAAGGGCGCCGACCGCTACACCGCCCTCGTGCAGGGCCGCGAGCAGGCTGCCAAGCAGGCCAAGTTCAAGGGCGCTATCCAGAACACACCGGAGGTTATCATCGCCTCGGAGTGGATCGACAGCCGCTTTACCGACAACTACCCTTATCGTATCGGTCCTGTAATCTAGAATGGCACGCGCCAATCCAATCCAGTCGAACTTCACGGCGGGCCTTCTCACCCGTCGCCTGCGGGCGCGCGATGATATCGAGCAGTACCATCAGGGTATGCGCCAGGCGCTTAACGGCACGATCCTGCCGCATGGTGGGTTCATGCGCCGGGCGGGCTCTGTATTCGTCAACGAGGTAAAGAACCGCACCAGCACGAAGAACGCCCTTATCACGTTCGACGTCGCGTCCGACCAGCAGTATATCATGGAGTTGGGCCACAACTATATCCGCTACTACGCCAACCATGGCCTCGTTGAGAGCAGCCCCGGCACGCCGCTGGAGACGGTAACGACGTATGGCAGCGGCGAGCAGCAGGACATCCGCACGGCCCAGCAAATCGATATCATGTATATGGTCCACCCCAATGGCCATCCGTACAAGCTGACGCGCACGAGCCTGACGTCCTTCACATGGGAAAAGGTGGTGTGGAAGGACGGCCACGCTCCGATGCAGCCATCCAACATCACAGCGATTACCTGCACGATCGATAACGGCCCCCCGCTTACTGTGGCATACTCCGCGGAACCCAAACCCGGTGGCCTCACATCCGATGACGACGTCGGCCGCGCGATCCGCTGGTTTGATGGCGTGTACGTGATCGACACAGTGACAAGCACCACCACCGCCGAGGTATCGGTCCTGCACGCGGGCAGCGATCCGGCTGCCTCGTCCGGTACGGCCACGCTGGACTGGGCGCTGGGACTGTGTTCCGACACGGACGGCCCCCGCGCCGTTCTCTTTCACGACGGACGTCTTTGGTATGGTGGCACGCGCACGGCGCCGAACGTCATCGTCGGATCGGTGTCGGATGACTACGACAACTTCGATCGCGGTATCAGCTACGGCACGACGCCCACGATCAATCAGGACGACAAGGCCATCGTCAAGCGGGTGCAGGGCAAGCGCCTCCAGACGATCATGTGGCTGGCGTCGCAGGCCGACTATATGGCCATCGGCTCCGCAGGCGGCGAGTTCCGCATGTTCTCTTCCGACGCCGCGGGGGTGATGACACCCAACGCCACGGTGGTCCGTTCGGCCACGTACCGCGGAAGCGCGTTCAAGACCCCGGTGCAGTTCGACAACCAGATCATCTTCATCCAGCAGAACCTCCGCGAGCTGTACGAGCTGCGCTACGAAGTGGTCAAGGACAACTTCTCCTCGCGCAACCTCATGCTCCTGGCCGAGGACGTGCCCTATTCCGACGTCAACGGGCGCGGCGGACTTCTGCGCATGACGTATCAGGCATCGCCCGACAGCACGATTTGGATGGTGCATGGCGACGGCTCGCTGATCGGCCTGACCTACGAGCCGGACCAGAAAGTCTTGGGCGTGCATCCGCACTCCATAGGCAACGGCCTTGCGCTGGTCGACGATATCGCGGTGTGCCAGAACCCCACGTCTACCGCGCATGAGCTGTGGTTCCTGGCCACGATCGAGGTAGACGGCACGACCGAGCAATACGTCTGCTACATGGACAAGCAGTATCGCCCGGCCATGTCCTACGAGCGGGCGACCACAGACGAGAAGATCAGGGCGCTCGACGAAGCCTACTTTGTCGACGTCGGCCTAAAGTTCGATAACCCGGTCCTCCTCGCCAGTTATACGCAGGCCGCGCAGGGCGTATTCACGGCCACGGCCCACGGCTTCAACGACGGGGACCGCGTCAAGCTGCGCGCGCCGCAAGGCCCGGAGCCGATGGACCGCCTGCCCGCGATCGTGTCAGACAAGACGACGGATACGTTCAAGCTGAAGGACGACGCGGGCGCGTACATCAACACGACGGACTGGGTGGATCGCGGCACGGTTACGGACCCGTCCGTTACCAACTACAACTCCGCGCTCGTGCGCAAGGAAGTCACGACGATTACCGGTCTCGATCATCTTGAGGGCTTGACCGTATGGGTCCTGGCCGATGGTATGGTCCATCCGAACTGCACCGTGACCAGCGGGTCTATCGAGCTGGCGCGGCGCGCGTCCATTGTTGCGGTGGGTCTACCGTGTTCGTACCGTGGGGAGACGCAGCGCTTCACCGAGGGCGGCAAGCTGGGCACCGGGCAAGGCCAGCCCACGTCCATCGACAAGGTGGCCGCGGTCCTGCACAACACCGTGGGCGGTTCCTTCTCCACGGGTAATGGCCTTGAACGCTTGGTAGAGCCGGTCAACCTACGCGACGGCAACGGCCCGATGGATCAGTCCCCACCCCTGTTCACCGGCACGAAGCTTATCAATGTCGACACCAGTTGGGACACCGAGCCCACGGTCTACTTTGAGAACGAGCAGCCCTTGCCGATGACGGTCCTGGCCGTGGCGCCGCGGATGACCCTCAATGAAGGCTAAATTTCGCCCCCTGCGCGTGTCCGACTTCTACGAGATCGAGGTCCAGCCGCGCCACGCATATGCCGAGCCGATGTTCCGCGCCAACCCGCTCACACTACACGCGCTGACCGAGAGCCCGTTTTCCTTCACGATGACGGTAGACGGCAAGCCGGTGGCCGCGCTCGGGCCAACCGATCAGCGCGAATGGTGGGCCTACCTGGGCTGTGACCTGAAGCGCAGCATGGTGCGCCTCGTGCGCTACACCAACGCCATGGCTGATATGTATGGTCCCCTGTGGTCGAGAGTGGATCGCACCAACCCGGAGGGCGAGCGGTTCATGTTGCTATTGGGCCTGCGAAAGGTTAAGGTAGACCAGAACGGAATTATGGACACATGGCTGCGCTCCTGAAAACGTGCACTAAGTGCAAAGAAGATAAGGACATATCCGTTTTTGGTGCGCGCCATGCGTCGGCGGGGGGAGGGTCTTATCCGGAATGTCGGGGATGCCGGTCCGCGCGGGGGCTAGCAGCGTACCACAAAAATAGAGAAGTGTATCGCGCTCGCATGAATGCGCGCCGCCGAGGCGTTTGCCGCAGCGCGAAGGAAATAGACGGTAATAAAGCGTGGGCGGGCGCCAATAAAGAACGGTGCCGCGCGGCGGTAGCGCGATGGAAGAAAAGAAACCCCGGAGTGGTTACGGCGTCGGTAACAGCGCGTATGGCGCATGTTAAGAAGGCGACCCCTCCATGGGTTGACCCCTCGGACATAAAATTTGTGTATGAAATCGCCAGCATGTTTGGTCAGTCGGTGGACCATATTTACCCATTGAGGGGGAAGAACAGTTCTGGACTGCATGTTCCGTGGAACCTTCAACTCATGCCAAAAGACGAAAACAGTCGCAAGGGAAACCGCGCGCCTGAAGAATACTATGCTCGTTAGGTACGATCCATTCACCGCCGTCATGGCGGGGGTCTCCGCTATCGGCTCCATTGCGGGCGGCGCGATGGCCAGCAACCAGGCATACGACGAAGGCACCTACAACCGGGACTTCTACAATTACCAAGCGGAGCAGGAGAAGATCGGCCTGAGCCGTGATCTTGACGCGCAGACGCGCGAGCGCACGGCCACGATCTCCCGCACACGGGCTATATTCGCCGCGCAGGGCGGGGGCTCGGAGCCGGATTACGTGGCCTCGCGCGAGGGCCTGTTCGAAGCACAGAACCTCTCCCTTATCCAGGACAGCGAGGCGCGGCAGTCCGTCCTCCGCACCAAGGCTGGGTTCGCCATGAAGGCGGGCCAGCAGGCAGGGGACAGCGCCATGATGAAAGGTATTATGGGCGCCATCCCCGGCATGTCGTCCCTGTATAAAGAAGCGACCAAGAAATAATGGCGGGCAGGAACGCACGTATTCCGGGCACGGAGTTTGAAAGCACCGGCAACCGCGCTCGCGCCGTAACGGGCGGTAGCGGTGGCGGCCCGGTCGCGCCCCAGCGCAACACCGCGGGCGACATCGGCCTAGCGGCGGGGGCGATCCTTAACGAAGTCGAGAAGATCAACATTGAGCGCGACAGCGTCGCCTCAGTAAAGGCCGAGACGGATGCGGTAACGAAGGCCGAGAAGGCCACCGCCGACCTGGACCCGATGGCCCCTGACTACCAGGACAAGGTCAAGCAGATTTGGGGTGACGTGGGCAAGAGTTCGCTGGAGACGTCCGGCATTACAACGACAGCGGTAAAGGACGACCTTGAGCGGCGCATGACGCGCCACGCCGCGGGCGCCGACCTTATCGCGGTCCGGCTGCGCAAGGACGCGGTGGGTAAGGAAGCGCTCCTGTCTGCGGGCGACGCCATGAACGCCACGGCGGCCAAGATCAGGAACGATCCGGGCAACGCCAATAACTATCTGGCCGAGCATCAGCAGGACATGGAGCGTCTCAAGGTTGGCATGGACCCCAACCAGCTTCGCGCGTTCTCGCGCAAGGCCGCCGACGAGTTCGCCAAGAACCAAGTGATCGGCTACGCGGAGAAGGGCAACTTCGGTGGCGCCCGCGCGGCCATCAAGTCGCAGGCCGAACACCTCGATACCAGTGTCGTAACGGGCCTGTCCAATTATGTGGACGGCAAGGAAAGCAAGGCCCGCGCGGACGGCGATCGTGCGCGCACGCAGAATATTGCTACCTACCTCGTCGACATCGACGATCAGTATTCCGGCAACAAGGAGATCAACCCGAACAACCGCGCCAACCTGGACGCGATGAAGGCCCGCGGCGCGATCTCGCCCGAAGGCTACCTGACTGCGGTGCGGACGCTGAACAACGGCGAAGCCATTTTCAAGAAGGAAGCGGCCAAGAACGCCGAGGCCATTGAGCGCGGCTCGACGGGTACGCTCACCAACCAGGAGCAGGCCGACCGCTTCGTGAACAACTCCATCGGCAATATCCCGATCGGGCGTATCGCGATCGAGGGCACGCCTGAACAGCGCGCAAACTCCATCAAGATTATGACGGGCGTTGCGGCCACGAACGGCTTTATGACCAGTCAGTTCAAGGACTTGCTGGAGAACAGCGACAAGACAACGGACAAGTCCCGCGCCGGTCAGGTGGCCTTCGCCGCGGAAGCGGTAGACGAAATGGAGAACACCGCGCCACGCGCAACGGCGATCGCCAACCTAAGCTCGACGGGCACGCTGGCCATCGTGCGCGGCGAGGCCAAGCGCATGATCGAGGAAGGTGTCCCGAAGGCGCAGGCGTACAAGCAGGCCGCGGATACCTACATGAGCAAGGGGCCGCTCACGATCCAGGAAGAGAAGGACCGCGCGGACATCGGCAAGAAGATCATCGACAAGATAGACTTCAAGTCGGTGGTCGATCAGACCTTCTCCGGGTGGGCCGAGCGCAATGTCCCATTCGTGACAATGCCCGGCCAGGATATTGCCATGCAGGGGGAAGCCAAGCGCCTGACCGAGCAGGCGTTCATGCGGACCGGCAATATTGAGCAGGCCCAGTCGATCGCCAAGAAGCAGATCGACAGCATGTACGGCGTTACCCAGGTGGGAGCGGTCGACAAGGCGCGCGTGAAGTCTGAAGCGGCGCCCGACACTGGCACGACAATGGACCCGACCTTCGGCACGGCCACGGAGAAGGGCGGCCTCGATACCGCGGGCGTGCGGCCGCAAATGGTGCGTCGCCCGATCGAGAAGTATTTGCCGCCCACCATAAAGTCCCTGCCGCCCGAGGACCAGGCGCTCATCATCCAGAACCAGATCGAGGCGGGCGTCCAGAAGGCGGGCGTTACCCTCGTGAAGAACCCGGCCACTGGCCTCGCGTCCTATCGTCTACAGGCAGACGGGCAGACCGAGCAGGATTTGCGGGACGGCCGCCCGCCCAGCTACCTCACGCAGGTTCTCCGCGCGGGTGGCGACGGCCAGTACGAGACGGTGCCCGGCCTGCCGCGCTTCCGTCCGCCGACCGACGCCGAAGTGCGCAACGACCCGACCTTCCAGTCCCTCGACGCGGAGCGTATCTCGCGCGACCTGAAGGCCCGCCAGGAAACCCTCACCAACCAGACTGAAATCCGCACGCGCAACGAGCGCACGGGGGTAAACGCCCCGCGCCCGAGCCAGATGCCGCAGCCGCTAGTTGAGAAGAGGAAGAAGTAGTTGCCGTTTGAAACGGAAGTCCAGCCGCTAGCTCCTGAAGTCGCGGAGCGCTTCAACAAGCCCGAAGGCATGGACCAGGCGCTCATGTCGCGCATCGCCAAGCAGACAGGCGCGGCGTTCCGGCTGGAGAACACGGTAGGCTCCACCCTGGCCGACACGGGTTTGCCCGACCAGAACCTTGGGCAGACGGACCCCCTTGCCGCGGCGCTGTTCGACGCTGAAGAGTTCCTGACACCCGAGGAGAAGGGCTACAGCGATCGCTTCACCGGGGCCAACAGCGGACGCGACGTGGAGGCCATCCGCTTCCGTATCGCAGACGAGAAGGCCGCCAAGGAGACGATGGCCAACGGACCGTTGCCCGAGTGGCTGATCGGTACGGTCGCCGCTATCGTCGATCCCACCACGGTAATTCCGGTCGCTGGGCCGCTTATCAAAGGCGGACGTGCGGCGGTGGCCCTGGGGTCTTTCGCTCGTGTGGGCCTCTCCGCAGCGGGCGGTGCGCTCGCGCAGGAGACGATCCTTCAGGGCACACAGGTCAGCCGTACCGCGGAGGAGAGCGCGGCCAGTGTCGTCGGCGCCCTCTTGCTGGGTGGCGTCATTGGTTCGGCGGCGGGCACGCTGGGGCGGCGCGAGCTGGCCCAGTTCACGAAGCAGATGGACGGCGTGCGCAAGAAGGTCGAGAGCGACATCACGCAAATCCTGCGCGCATCTAACCTTGGCGATCTTCCCCCGCCCAAGGCGGGCCTCCTCGATACCACGGCGGTAGGCCAGTATCTCGACGCGGTCAACGCCCCCGGCTTCACCCTGCCGCGCAGCCGTGTCACCAAGGCCGCGGACAGCGATATCCTGAACCACATTGCGGAGACGCAGCCCAAGCTTCTGGAGGATATCACCCGCCTGTCGACGGATATCCAGAAGGCGGACGAACGCATCGCCAAACTGGAGGCCGACCCGACCACGCCTGTCACCCGCATGGTGATGCCGCGCGACCAGCCCACGATCGACCTGATGGAAGCACTGGCCAAGGAGGGCACGCCGCAGGCCAAGGCGCAGCTCGCCAACATCCAGGAAAGCCTCCAGCCCAAGGTCACGCTCAACCGCCTGAAGCGCGAGAACGAACTATTGATGGAGGAATGGGAAGCCGCAGAGGGCCGCCTGGCCAAGACGATCGAGAACACCAAGAAGGCCATGGCCGAGATCGAGGCGGGGTTGAACCCCAAGGCCACGGCAGAAGCCAACCTTGAGCTGGCGCGTATGCAGGCCCAGTTCGAAAAGGAGCTGGCTGAAGGGCGCGACCCGCTGAAGCTGCGCCCACAGGGTAGCCCGATGGACTGGCTGCGCGGCTTCGCCCAGTACCCCGGCGAGAAGACGCCCAAGCCCCCGAAGGTCCCCGAGAAAGAGGGCAAGGTTCCCGTAGGCGAAGCACAGCCCGCGCCCAAGGACGCCTCGTCTGCGGCCACCGGCCCCGGCGCCCCGGCCAATGAGCTGATTTCCCGCCTGCGCAACTCGGGCTACGTCGCGGAGGTTACGGCCAAGCTGGCCAAGATCGGCATGGCCATGCCCTCGCTCTATATGTCGACGTCCATGTTTGAAACGTCGCGCAAGATCATCAACCGCCTGGCCTACACCGGCCTCCTCCTGGACGACCACTTCAAGGGCGCGCGCCACGCCGACGACTTCGAAACCGAGGTTAAAATCCTGGGCGAGCCCGCCATCATGCAGGTGCAGAAGATCGCTGACACCGCGTGGTCGGACTACAAGCAGGCCATGAAGGTCGACCCGAACACGCCGAAGATGACGCGCGGCCAGTTGTATGAGGCGATCGCCACCGCCATGACCGAAATGGACAAGGGCGCGCACGACATTATTACCAACGCGGCCAGGGCGTACCGCGTGATCGACAAGCACTTCGCGGACCTGGCGACCGAGTGGGGCGTGGGTGTCTTTAAAAACCCCGAGGCCGTGGCCAAGAAGATGGAGGGCAAGAGCCATCTTCAGCGTGTGTGGCACAACGAGCGTATCAAGGCGAACCCGACCGGCTTCAAGGAATTGGTCAAGGACTGGGTCACGCGCACGGCGAAGAGCCCCATCCCCGGCGACTTGCTGGACGACATTGCCGACGACGTCGTGAGCAAAATCCTCGGCCACACCGAAGGCCGCCTGCCCCCCGAGATCAAGGTCAGCGAAGGGCGCGGCTCGGCCAAGGAGCGCACGTTCGAAATCCCCGACGATTGGAAGACCGCGGACGGGCGCTACGCCGTAAAGGATTTCGTCGACCGTAACATCATCAACGTTATGGCCAGATACTCCAAGACCATGGCCGCGGACATCGCGTACCAGAAGATCATGGACGGCGACGAGGGCGTCAACTCGATCCTGAAGCAATTGAAGGACGAGAAGACCGACATGCAGAAGGCGCTCGCGGACAAGGCGGAAGCCAGCATGAGCAAGGGCGAGGCCCCCAAGTCCGGCGCGCTCGAAAAGAAGATGCTCGAAATCGAGAAGATGTACGAGCGCGACAAGTCCACGATCGAGACGCTTATCCACCGCATCCGCGGCACGGACCCGGCTGGCGCCGCAGACCCGCGCTACGCAGGCGCGCGCACGATCGCGAAGGTGGTCAAGAACCTGAACGTCCCGGTGTTCATGGGCTCGTCCCTCGTGTCCCAGCTCCCCGACCTTGGGCGCATGGTCATGTCGGAGGGCATCATCCGCGTGTTTGGCGGGCTGATCGGCCACTTCGCGGACGGCTTCAAGTCCTTCAAGGTAGCCAAGGCAGAAGGCCAGCGTATCGGCACGATCAACGATATGGTCATGGGCGGACGCGCAGGACAGATGGCCGACCTGACCGAGCAGTACACCAGCCAGTCCAAGATCGAAATGATGTCGGGCATCGTGGCCCACAAGTCCTTGATGCTGTTCGGCGTCAGCCCGTGGAACACCGTCATCAAGAGCCATGCGTCCTACATGGGCGCCGACACCATCCTGCGCCGCGTCGCGGACATGGCCGATGGTAAGGAGCTGTCCAAGACACAGGCCGCGCAGATGCGGGCATGGGGCATCGGAGACTATGAGGTTGAGCAGATCGCCAAGGAGCGCGAGCTGTGGGGCGAGAACGTGCGTGGCGCGTTCTTCTCCAATGCCGACCAGTGGAAGAACGTGGAAGCGCGCAACGCTTTCGAGCGCGCCCTGCTTCGCTATATCGACGGTAACGTTCTGACCCCCGGCGCCACCGACAAGCCGCTGTGGACCCAAGGCCCGGTGGGCTCCGTGCTGACCCAGTTCCAGGGCTTCGGCTTCGCCTCGCACACCCGCGTCCTGATCGCCGGGCTACAGCAGCGCGACGCCAATGCCATGTCCTCCATCCTGGCCATGACGGGTTTGGGCATGCTGTCTGTTGCGCTGCGGGATATCGTGCGGGACGGCAAGGTGGACGACAAGCGCGACACCCGCGCCTGGGTGCGTGACGGTATCGACAGGTCGGGCGTTTTGTCGCACCTTATGAACCTGGATGCCATCGTCGGCAAGGCATCTGGCGTCAACGTCCAGCGTACCTTGACCGGGGAGGACGCCTCCAAGTTCCAGGGACGCAGTCTCGTTGGCCAGTTGGCGGGTCCGACCGCGGCCACGATCGACGGCACGGCACGGGCGCTGCGCGGTGTGGCGGACGGCTCTGTCACGGGCGCCGACGTCCACGCCATCCGCAAGACAATCCCCCTGCAAAACTTCCTGGCCACGCAGAAGATGTTCGACAAGATCGAGGAGGGCCTTGTCAACCAGTATGGATTGGTGCCTCGACAGCTACCGAAGTAAATGGTACTATCCCGTCTATGAAGGTACGTTATACTGTTCCGTCCGATCAGTCCCGCGTTGGCTACTCGACGAACGGGTCTACCCAGCTTTTCACCATACCTTTTGTGTTCTTTGACGACACGGATATCCAGGTTATCCTCGTCAATAACACCACCGCGGTCGAGACCCCGCTGGTTCTGACGACCGACTTTACTGTGTCCGGGGGCAACGGCGCCACGGGCAGCATATCGACTGTAGCGACCTACGCCACCGGCTCTATCCTCGTAATCCAGCGCGATATCCCCTACACCCAAGAGATCGACTACCAGTCGAACGACGGCTTCCCCGCCGAGGTAAACGAGGAGGGCCTGGACCGCGGCGTCATGATGGCCCAGCAAGTCCTCTTGCGGGCGAAACAGTCGCCCAAGCTTCCGGCCACCTACGATCCCGATACCGGGGACATCACCTTTCCCCTGCCAGTTGCGGGCAAAACCCTAGTGGCCAACGCGGGCGCGACCGGGTGGGACAACGCCGATATCCCGACCGCGGGCTCGACCCTCCCGACTGCCTTGGTCAGCCTGGCCAATCGTGACCTTCTTGAGTACGACAGCGGTTCGGCTCTGTGGCGCAACCAGACTTTGATCACGGTCCTCGGGCGGTTGCTCACGACGCAGGGCGATATCCTGCGGCGCGGCGCTTCCGGTGTGGAGCGCCTGGCGATCGGCGCGGCCAACCGTCTCCTCAAGAGCAACGGCACGACGGAGAGCTGGGCGCAGGCAGACCTTACGACTGACGTTACGGGCGTCCTGCCCCGCGCCAACGGTGGCTTCACCGCGTCGAACCTTTCTAACGCCCTCGTGGCCGACATCACCATGTCGAACACGGCGATATACTACGATGGACCCACCGTCGCGCAGGGGACGTCAGGCCTGTGGTATGTCAGCGGAAGCATTACGCTAGGCGTCACGGCGGGCAATCCTATCAACGTCAAGCTGTGGGACGGCACGACTGTCGTGGCCAGCGCAGAGGCTACCGGCCCCGCCGTAACGGGTGTATTTCAAGTCCACTTGTCGGGCATCATCAATAGCCCGGCCGCCAGTTTGCGTATCTCAGCCCGGTCTACTGGAATTGCCGCCGCTATGTATTTCAACGTGAGCGGTAACAGCAAGGATAGCAACATTACCGCGTTCAGGATTGGCTAGTGGAAAACTACCATATCGAACGCGCCCTTGGCCGGGTAGAGGGCAAGGTCGACGGGATGGAGAACGACATCCAGGAGATCAAGAGGATGCTCCAGGAAAACAACACCGGCCTGTCCAAGCGTGTCGCCTCCCTGGAGCAAAGCCGTTCCAAGCTACTCGGTACGGTATCCGGCGTCGCCGCGGTCTTTGGCATCCTGGGTAGCTGGCTGGCCACCAACGTCCTGCCCCGCATCCCGCACTAGCTTCTCCTCCACCTCGATCAGCTTCTCCAGGAAGCGGATAGCCTTGCGCAAGTCCGTGATCCCATTCTTGTCCCGCCAGCGGGTGACGTACTTGATCGCGTTGCCTTCGAAGTAGCCCAACCCGTTGGCCGCAACATAGTCCCACGGCTCGATCGCGCGCTTGGTGTAGTGGTCTGGATGCACAGGGTCCGACGCGCGCATGTCATAGCCCCCGGCCATGGATGGCTTCTGCCACACAGGCGTCGCCTCTTTCACCGCAGCCCGCATCTTCTCTGCCGTCTGTTTGTTTGTTGGGCTCTCAGGGCACCAGTTTACATGCCCCGTCAACGCTCCGCACAACCTGCACCGTTCACCCACGCCACTCTCCTCCATAAATCGTGCATAAGGCACGCTTGCCATTAGGGTACGCTACTCCGAACGTGTGCGTCCACGCACCAGGGCCGCTATTGTAGCCAAGGTCGAGAAGACTGCTAGTACCAACCATCCAAACCCCATCCACAATGCCAGCGCGGTGGCCGTGACCAATAAAGGACTTACGTCCCATCCGAGCAAAACCGAGCATAGAGCCCCGACCGCCGTTAACCCCAAGGTGGCCGTGCATACCCAGCTCAATCCCGCCATTAGCGTCTTTACATATGACATAGCTGTCGTCCTCCCGCAGGAAGTTCACGTTCTTGACGCCGCGAGCCATCATAGCATGTTCGAACACAGAGAAGCGACGGTTCTTTGCCGCTTCATTTTTATATACTTCCCGCTGCAACTCTAGAAACTCCAGCGCATTCCTAGGATCAGAACGGTAGTCTGCCGTGTCCAGCCACCGAAGGAGGGCTCCATCGTGATTACTCGCAACCACAATACCCTCGCACCATGTCCTGCTACGCTTCGCCAGTTCGACACTAACTTCGTCGAGTTCCGCGCCAACGCAGTCGTCTTCCGGCGCCCCGACATACCGGCGAAAGCGCATCCGTCCGTTGCCGATCTCGTGGTGGTTGCGCGCGTGGAAGTCGAGAAGGTCATGAAAGACTTGCCGCTTGGGGCGCAGGGTATCAAGGACGCCCCCCTTTGCCCAGGCAAGCTTGGCCACAACGGGATCGGCTTTACGGACGTGGGCGTCGCCCCACACGATCGCCTCAACGCGGTGGCCCGTGGATACCTTGCCGTCCTTAACGCGAACGTCCAGGTCGTACATGGTGCCATTGTTAGCCGCCGTGACCTGGCGGCAGAACCACCCCCGTTCCGAGACTTCCACGAGAAGGGCGCCGTAGGCATGGTGGAACTGCGCCACCTGGCCCGCCTTCTTCTGGATGTAGTTTTTCCGGGTAACGCAGCCAGTCGTGTAGATCAGCTTCGTGCCCTCGTGTTTCCCCGAGGCCACACTTTCAAGGGCGATCTTGGGATGGGGAATTATGCAGGAGTTGCGTCCTGTGTAGCTTTCGAACCCGCTGATCGGACGTTTGGCCGTAGGCAGGATTTGCAGTTCGCCGCACCACTCCAAGCCGCTGGCCACCACAACCCGTTCGTCGCGGAAATAGGGGAGCGCGTCCTTGGGCCAGGATCGTTCTTCACGCGCAGACTTAGCTCGCGGTTTGGCGCTCTCGTTGTGCGTGGACAGGTCGTAAACAAACCGGGATAGGACGATCTCGGCGTTGTAGTGCTTGGCCAGGGCTACGAGGTTGTTCCACGTAGGGCGGTGCAAAGGCGTGTCGTTCTGAGCCGACGAAAATAAATAGCGTTTCAACCGCGGAAACCTCCGATGTTCTTGTATGTAATCTTGTGCCCCGATGCTACCTTGCGCTCAATCACCCGCTCATTGGTAATGCGGAAGTTCGTGCGCTCGGCGGCGCGGCGGTTCTGCTCCATCTTTCGGAACACGCCCTCGGCCTCGCCGGGATAGAGTTCCTTGCTGACACCGTCCAGTTTGGCCACTAGAATGTTTCCTCCCGTTCCGTCACCAACTTAATAAAGTCCCGCGCGTCCATGACGACTACCCAGTCATTCTTGCTTTTGCGATGGAACACAGCGGGGATATTTCCACCGCAGTCTTCCTTGGCCTGGCTTAGCGCTGCCTCAAGGGCGAACTTCTCCGTGCGCTTTACCTCGATATGGAAACCGGGCAGGCCGGTGACGTCGGCGCTGTCCTTGCCGCCCTGATACTGCACCCCCCTCTTGCCTTCGAAGCCATACTCGCGGAGGAGCGCCGCCACTTCGCGCTCCCCCACCTTGCCCTTGAGAGTGGATAGCTTACCCACTAGGCGGCCACCTTCTGACGATAGCGCCCCCGCAGCGGGTTCTTACGCTGGGTTCCATCGATCGGGTGAAGCGTCTTCACGGGATTAGCCTTGATCGCGGCGCCCACAACCATCAGGCGGCGCATGAAGTCGAGCTTGTTCATGAAGCGCGCGTCCGCGGAGAGTTTATGCTGGCCCATTATGCCACCTCCTTCGTCTGTGCGAAGTCCACCGCTTCGCTGTAGTACCCATTGCTTTCGCCCAGCCAGCGCAGCGTGACCCGGCCCTTTACCGTGGCCCGCTTGTAGAACGTCCATGTCCAGCTATCCGGATACTCGGGCTTCGGCTCGCCGCCCTCATTCGTCACGACTTCTACCTGGAGAATAGGTGTCTCCAGCAAGTCGGCCAAGTCGCCAACAATCTCGTTCAAGCTGACCGTCTCGCAGCAATCTTGTCCGTGGTATAGCAGAAACTCCGAGCCGTCTGACGCCTTGAACGTCATACGATCCTTGTCTCCGTTAATTTCGATTGACCGAAGGGTCTTGCCCACCAACACGGCAAAATCAGTCGGCTTGTCGCACAATCCCCAATAGCTCATGTCATCCTCACTTTCTATACCGTTTGCCGCACCAACCTTCCGCCTTGATGGGCCACGTCGCGCACCAAGCCGGAAGATCGGCGGTCATGTAGTTTAGCAGGCGCTCGACCGGGAGATCAACACCTAGTTCTTCGTCCACCTCGGTCACGATCTCGTCGTACACTGTCATCAGGACGGGCATTTCCGCATCGCATCTACGCTGGCCATGGACCAGGATATCGCGGCACGTAGCCTGCGTCACACCCTGCGCCAGCTTCCCGCCCCACGTATCGATCCTCGCCCAGTGGCCGTTCTTCTGGCTCATGTAGGTCAGCACCACTTCGGTCTTGTCCGTGTGGGGGTTGACCTTCTCCTGAAGGCGGGGATCGTAGTAGACGATGTTGCGCGAGGAGGGCAGTGTGCAGACGAGCCACCGGCCACGCACCTGATACTTCACACCGAACGCCTCGACCTGCCTGCCGGGGTGCAGCACCGCCTCGTGCGCCGCGTCCTGGAGGCCATACCACAGGCCCACGCTGGCCTCGCCGTCCTTCACCGCCTGATCCCACGGCGGGCGCGCAATGTGGGGATGCTTGCGGCGCCACACATTCTTGAAGTTGTTCACCTCATCATCGTCGAACTTGTCGCTATCGTCGAAATTGCGCCAAGCGCCAACCCCACCGCCAAACCCGAAAGCCAGCTCTCCAACCTTGCCCACATCCTGCCGCTCTCGGGGGTCATTGGCCTTTGTGATAGGACGCCCAAAAACATCACTAGCAAAAGCACAATAAGGATCATCCCCGCGCCTGAATAGCTCAAGTTTACTCTCCTCGCCTGCAACGGCCGCAATACCCACGCTCTCGATCGACGACAGGTCGACGGCGCAGAGGTTCTTTCCCTCGGCCGCCATGAACATGGGACGCAGGCTGTCCGCGATACATTGCATGGGGTCGCCATACATCGCGCGCAGCCAGCCCGCGTCCCGGTGCGAGATCGCCTCGATCAAATCCTCGGGGCTTACGTCCAGCTTAGGGCGCGGCAGGTTGAGAGGCTGCACCAGACGACCGGCATTACGACCAGTGAAAGCGCCATGATACTGACTAAGACCACGTACACGACCGTCGCTGCCAACGGCCGCCAATAGACCTGCCAATTTCTTGGTGCTGGCCTTGGCGAGGGACTGGCGTATTTCAAGGACGCGCCTTTCGACGCTGCCTTTTTCCGCGCGAGGGATCGCCTCTGCGACCACGTCTGCCGTGAGATCACCCAACCCTCCATCAATTTTCCATCGCACAAAGTCCAGTATCTCGGCCACCTGGTTGGCGGTCCTGATCTGGCCGTCCGTGATATCCACCAGCTCCGCGGTCAACTCCTTCTCCACCTCGTTCACGATCGCGATGGCGTTGTGCACGCTCTCCACGTCGATCGTGATGCCGCGCGAATTCATCTTCTCGTTGAGGAGGAAGACTTGCCGCTCGGGTGCGGGCAGGGCACCGAGTTGCTGGCGCAGCCATTGCTCCACCCGCACGTCCTGCTTGCAGTAATCATACAGCTCGGCCAGCAGCTCCGGGTCTTGGATGCGGGTGCGCGGGTCTTTCTTCTTGGGCTTCTGCGGCTTGCATAGAAGCTGTATCAACTGCTTGCCGCGCTTGTCCTTGTCGAGCGGCGAACCAAGGGCGCGGGCGCACTGATCCAGGCCCAAGGGGAGCGCCCGGCTGGCCGCCCTGGCCATGGTGCAATCGTACTGGTGGGCCTCGATCTCGGGCCAGCCCGTCCGCTTGACGCAGACGTTCTCCCATATGGCACGCTCAAAGCCGACGTTGTGGGCGTCTACGATACACCCCGCTTTGATATGTTGAAACAGAAGGAAGGGCGGGTCGCTGTCGTTCGGGCACCAGATAAAGGGCTCCGCGTTTCCTATCGCATAGGAAATACACAGGACTTCCGTAGACGGATGCTCGCTGTACTTCCACGCGCCAGCCTTCTTCAGCTCACACTCAGAGTACGTCTCAAAGTCGATCGTGATATGCATTACAGGGCGCCATACTGATCGGCCAGAGCTTCGGCAATGCCGCCGAACGTCTCGCTGCGATCGCGCTTGCGATTGGGGCCGGGCGACATTTTCCAGATGCGTTCCCGCTCCTTCGAAGGACGCTTCATCATTTCATCGTATACGTTATTGGTTTCCTTGAGAAGGGGCAGACGATCCAGCGCCAGGCCGGTCTTCTTCTTCTGCTCCATATGGCCGTGCTGCCACGGGTGGGTATACTGCACCCGCGCGCCGTACAGCTCCAGCACAGGGAAGATAACGCTGGCCGGATTTTCCAGCACAACCCCTACCTTCGTCCGGTGCCTTGCAAGCATCCACAGACGCAGGGTCCACGCCATCGCGTCCTCACGCTGCCAGTAGTCCGCCTTTCCTTTTGCGTAATAGCGATTGCCGCTGACCGCCATGGCCGTGCAGTCCGGGTGGAGGATGGCCAGGTCCCAGTCCTGCTCCCACAGCGCAGCCATGACGTCCATCTGATAGTGTGGGCCGCCGTTACGGGCGGGTATAAGATCGTTGGACCAGGCATCGTGGCCGCGCCGCAGGAAAGCGTCGCGCACCTTGCCACTCTCTTCGCAGCCCACAAGAATTTTCATTCAATCTCCTGATAAAAAGATGCCCGGACTTGCACCGGGCGTGGGGCTATACTGGTCCCTCGATAAGTCAACTAGTAGGCCGGGCTCAACCAGCCATTTACCGCCTGCCTCAACGCTTGGGCGCCTAGAAGTCCTCGTCGCCCGAAGTGGGGTCCGCAGCGGACGCGCCGCCGAGGGAGCCCTTGAACACGTCGTCACGCGACTTGCGGCCGAGGCGCGAGCCCTCGCCCACCTTCACGATGAAGTTCACGTAGGCGGTTAGATAGCGCGCAGTGTTCTCACCCTGCTCGATCTCGCTACCCACAATGTTGATCTCGGCCTTGGTCATGCAGCCCGAGTAGAACTCGCGCTCCGCAACCTCTGCCGGAACCTCCACAGCCTTGCCGCCCACGGCCTTGGACAGGTCGGGAGCGAACTTGGACTTGGCCTCCAGGACCCACATGCCCCGCATGTAATCCATCCTATCGGCGGACTTGTCGGGGTTCTTCTTCAGGGCCTTCTCGATCACCTTCTCGCCCAAGGTGAACTTCTTGCTCCAGTCCTTGAACTCGACGCCCGAGTTGGCCTCGCGTGCGGCCTTGGCATAAGCGGCCTTGACCGCCTCCACCGTGGCCGTATCGGACTGCGGGATCAGAAACGAAGCATTGTAGCTACCGTCCTCGGCAACGACCGACTTCTTGGTCTTACTGTCGTACTTGGTCTTGGTGAGGATGGGGTGGTACAGGACCAGGGTGGCGGGTCCGATCACGACGAGCGACGGTGTCTTCTTGTCAGCCATTTCAACTTTGCCTTTCAAAGCATTTAAGAGTGTTCAACCCAACTATTATGCCACGCTACGCTTACGCTGGTCAAGCCGCCTCATAAATATCTTCAAAGATATCAGGCTTGCACGGATACAACTCACCCTTTGTGCCTTTGATAATATAGTCTCCGACTTGGGCGGTCATTTCGCCTTCCAACGTGCGGATTAGCAAGACAGGAGGCTGATGCGGGACGATATAGATAATCCCTGCGCGTATGGCGTTCACCACCCACACCGGGTCGTCTTCCGGATCGGGACCACCCGTCCACTTAAACGCCTCAACTACTACAGGCTTCTTACGATACAACATCACAACACTCCCTTGAAAACATCGTCACGGTTGCGCACAGTTTGTCCCGAGCGTGCATCGGTATCCGGGGCCACGGTCATGCCGGTGTCGGGCTTGTACGCCCACTTGGCCACGAACTTCTTGCCCTCGGGCAGCTTTTCGATACCCGGTACACTCTTGCGCTTCTTCTCGTAGGCTTCGTCGCCAAACGTCTCGTCGATCGGCGCGTCGTCCTTGAACACACGGTCCGCTTTCTTCGCCACCATCTTCCACCCGCCGATCTTCTTACCAGCGCGCAGACGGGTGAACACCTCCTCGTCGAAGACCTTGGCCAAGCCCTTCACGATGCTCGTCTCCATGGCCGCGAGGCCCAGTTCCCAGTCTTCCATAGCCTTGATGATCTCCGGTGTGTAGGTCAGGACGCGCGCCCGTAGCTCCTTGATGGCCGGGCATGTTAGTCGCTTGGGGCAGAAACTAGAATTGCACCAAGGCCCCGGCTGAAGAAAGGGATCGTCCTGTTCTGTTCGTCGTGCGGCGGTAAGCCAATCATCCCGCAGCCACGATTTAAGTGCGCCCACATCTGTCCACCAAGAGCGTACTGGATCAGCTCCGTAGACCCGAGGTTGGCATATGTTGATTTCAACGGGGAAAGCGTCGTCATTCCAAGCCTCCGTTCCATAGAGCGCGCCCACCGCGTACTGCATGAGCTGGGTGTTCTTCTCGGCCTGCACGACGATACCCGCGCCGTGCTTGTAGTCCCACACCTGGGCCTGCGACTTGCCGATCAGCGTGCAGTCTGTCGTGCCGAAGAAGTCAGGATGCACCTCGGCCAGGTGGAAGCGCTCCTCCACCAAGACTTGCGCCGGGATCGTATAGTTTCCGTTGACGTGAACCAGCTCGCGCACTTCATTCCGAATGGCGTCAAGATATACCTGTACCGCTTCCGCATCTTCCTCCTTGAACATCGCCTCGGTGGCGAAGTCCGCTTCTCCGAGGTAGACCGCAGCATCCTCGCCCGACTTCAGGCAACGCGCCGCAATGTCGTGCGCCAGGGTGCCGTCGTCGGCATAGGAGCTGGACTTCTTGGCGCCCTCGCCCATGGCCTCGATAAGCTTGACGCTACCGGGGCAATTGAACCATCTTTTTGTTGAACTCGCTCCGAGCTTGGAGTGCGCGGGGAGGTCTACTTGCACAGGCGCGTCCATACCGCGTTAGCCTCCTTGATCTGGGCCTTGGTGGTCTGCGTATCCCGCTCACCGTCATAGGTAATCGGAATATAGCTAGTGCAGTAGGTATCGGTGAAGCGGGGCGTACAGGCGCTAACGGCTAGGACGATTGCGGTTGTAAGGATCAGTCGCTTCATCGGTAGGCTTCCCTCTCTCCTGCGCACGGGCCTCTGCCGCCCGGCGAATGTTGGTCAATGTCGCTTCAACCGTCTTGATCTTCTCTTCGTTGCGCCCCGCATCGAACACCCTCCAGACGAGGATGCCGATGAAGAGGAGCGCAATGCCCGCGCTGATCGCCCACAACTTAAACTTGGCCAGATCGAACACTACGCCTCCAGCCTCATGCGCTTCGCCAGCTCCGTACCCAACGCCGCGTGAAACGCCTCCCACTTGGCGTAGGGGAGTTTCAGGGTGAGGCCGTCGAGGCCAGGAACCAGGAACGCAAAGTCCGCGCGCTCCAGATCGGGGATCACCTCGCGCTTGCTAGGCAATGTTGGCCTCGCTCATGTCCTTGCGATCCTTGCGCAGCCACAGGAAATACGCGCCGACACCGAGGCCGCTGAGAACGATCAGTCCGGCCACGATCAGGGCAATCTTCCAATCCTGGATGGTCGACAGCGCCGTGGTAGCCGAGACACCCGTGGCCATGATGTTTACCATCTGGCCCTGCGTGTTGATCTTCAGGGTCTCCGACTGCTTCATGTCCTCGCGCACGATGTTGCCATCGTCCTGCCGAACATAGCCCTTGGGCAGGCCCAGCGCCATGTCGACGCCCTCGCGGGCCTCAAGGATCGTGATGGTCGACGCGCCCGCCTCCACGCGGTTCATGGCGCGCACGATCGACGCCAGCTTGCCGCGCCAGTACGCGCTCGGTTCCGGCGCCACGATGGCCGTCATATCGAAGTCGGCGGGCAGGCCGGTTTCCGCGCACACCGACCGCAGATAGCTGGCCGTGTGGTTCATGTCGATCCCGCCGACCGCCGACCCCGCCTGCCCGACGATCTCTCCTCCAGGCGGCGGGGGCGCCCAGCGGTAGATGACGTCGCGCAGCGTCTTCACGCCCGCGAACTTGACATAGGAGCGCATGTTGACGACCGCGGCACGCACGCCGTAGGTGTTGTCCTTGAACATGCAGAAGGCGCCCGTTACCGAGTTGCGATCGACGCCCACCTGGCCCTGCCACTGCTCCCCGCCCGGCAAGGGGCGGAGATTTAGCGGGTTCTTGTTCTTCTCTGCAAGGGTCATGCCCTACTCCTTCGGCGCGTTTTCTTTGACGATCGCCTCAAGGTCCTTGAGGAAGTCGGCGCGCTCCTGCGGCTTGATCTTGGCCACCAGCGTCGTGCCGTACTTGGTATTGAACAGCTTCTTCACCTTGGCCGCATCCATGCCCGGCTTCTTGGACGCCGCGCCGCAGGCTTCCTGGAGCATCTTGTCGGTGATCTCGCTGACCTTCTCGGCCGGATCGCCAAAGTCGTCGTCTTCCGGCTGCTCGACCTTCGGGGGCTGGGCAGCCTTCTCGACTTCCTTGTCCGGAACAACCTGCGGGGCCGCCTTCTCGACGGTCTTCTCCGTTTCCGCGGTCGTGTCCTTCTTCGGGCGGCCCGGACCACGCTTGGCCGGATCGGTCGAAACCGCAACCAGCGTACCCGTTTCCTTGCCCAGCGCGATCATAACCTGGCGCCGAACCATGGACATGGTGGCCTCGATCGTGGTCTGCGCGTCCGCGCCCTCGTCTACCTTGCACTGGGCCGAGATTTCCGCTTTCTCGCTCTCGAAAGGAGCGGTCTGGACGGTCTTGGAGAACGAAGCCGAGATAACGAAGGGCACGTCGGTCACTGTATGATAATCCTTGCTGTTGAAATTCGGAGCTATTTATTATCGGATTATACGGGAGCGCCGTCAAGTACCTTATGAACATTACGTCCCTTCGCGATCGCGCGGCCAAGGATACGTTCAGACAACGAGCCGGGCGCGACCATAAACTGCGCCAGAACAGAGCCTTGCTGTCCCATGCGATGCAGTCTATCCGTTTGCTGTTCGTTTTCCCCATTCACCCAAGATGCCTCCGCAAATACCGCGTGGCTGGCGACTTCCTGAAGGCCGTCTGTACCTGTACCAACCGACTGCCCTTGACCGAGGAACACACGCTTGTGGGGATCGTGTTTGAATTGCTCAACCGCAGTGCCCTTGTTCTTCGCAGACGTGTTTCCGTCCACTCGTATACAACCGTACGGGTTTAGACCTTTTTGCAACACGTCCAGCACAGAATGATGATGCGCGAACACCACCAGCTTCTCTACGCCACCGTCCAAGATAACTTGGCAGTGTTCCAACACAGCGGGCGCCATGGCCTCGCCCATCTGGCGACGTACAGTACTTATCGCACCATCAATCTTCCCACCGGATCGACGAAGCATTTCCTCTTCGTCGAAATCAAGCATTTTTTCGGCATGAAGCGCGAGTGCGATCTGGCCGCTCGTCTCAACCGGTACGATCTCGTAACGCTTTGCAGGCAGCGAATGGAGAACGTCTTCTTTGAGCCTGCGGACCATTATGGAAGTCCGGAGCCGGGCGTTCAGTTCCGGTAGCCTGGCCACATACTCCCACGTTGCACCCGTCTCGCGGTCGCTGCCTCCAGGATTGAAACGGTCCTTGAAGGTGTTGAAGTTCATCCAGTCTATAGATGAGGGATCAAGGGCGTTAGCGAGCGTGAAACACTCTCTAGGTCTATTTGGTAGCGGCGTGCCCGTGAGAGCGACAATTTGTTCTGCCCTCTCAGAAATCCCGCCACTTCCCGCGTAACGACATTTACTCTGTCGAGAAGCTCCAAACAGCGCTCGCGTTCTAGCGGCGTCAGGTGTTTTGAGGTAATGGCCTTCATCGATCACCAACAGGTCCCAGTTGTAAGAGCGCAGCGTGTCCCATAGTCCGTCACGGGCTACTTCGAAGCTCGTGATGACATAGTTCGCGGTCGGGTGTACCCCGTCTGAAGACTTGAACACCGGATAGACGACGACTTTCGGCAACGTAGACCAAATTTTAATTTGGCGAGCCCATTGGGGGCGGACGTTGGCTGGACAAACCACAAGGACCCTTTTGCATCCTCGCAGATTAGCCAGGGCGATGGCTTGGATCGTCTTGCCAAGACCCGGTGCGTCCCCAATAAGGCAGTTAGCTCTGTCTCGCGCATAATGCACGCCCGCAATCTGAAATGGCATCAACTCGCAAAACTCGGGCACCGGGACATGAAAGCCCTTCGGTGCCTCGCTCATGTTGGAACGCTCCCACTCCGTTCGTAGCGGCTGGAGCGCCCCCCTGGCCTTCTCGTCCGCGTGGTTCCACAGGTGCAGGACCGCATGAGGCTCGGGCGTGAAGTAGACATTGTGGCCGCGCGAGCGCGAAGCCGTGGTCGAGAGGGTCAGACCGGCATCCTTGGCCAGTGTCTCGACTTCAGCCTCTCGACCACCCCATACATAAACGTCTTGGGCCGCGTTACGGGTCAGAAGCAAACGGGCAGGCCCAGGTAGAGGCCAATACCCGCGGCCATGAGGCCCGTCGCGAAGCCCCGGACGAAGGCGATCATTACTGCTTCTCCTTCTTTTCCGGAGCGCCTTGCACGATCCCGATTGCAAAATGGCGGATAAAGCCGCGGGCCGCCGCAAATGTCTCGATCTCCCGCAACTTGGCCAACGCATCGTCAAAGCTGGCCTCGGGCACGTTACTGCGCGTGACTACCAGCTCAAGCTTGAAGTCTTGCTGCATCAGACAGGCACCTTCACGAGAATGATATCCCGGCCAATACGCGGTCCGAATTGGTGCGCCCACGTTTCCTTGGTCTGAAGCTGGCTCCCGTCCAGGGCGTCGATGCCGGCCTTCCCGTCGACCGGGTCCTTGACCCAAATGCACAGATGGTCCTTGTTGGGCTCGGGTACGTTCTCGATCCGGGAGAGGCCACCACCGTAAGGAGCGGTCTTCTGGAAATAACCATACTCGTCGACAACATACGTATCACCATGAAAGCGAACGAGCGTGACACCCTCCTTCAGAACAGTAACTTTGTCACCGTGCAAACGCAGCGGCTTCGCAAAATCGATCTGCTTCATCCGGCTCTCCTGCTTAAACTAGACCCAAACATTGTGCCATGTTACAACCCGGTAGCGCAAGAGGCTTTATTTCTGCTATGCTGGACCCCTTGAACGAAGGGCGGGTACTGACCGTCAAGCAGGCCGCCCGCGTGGCCAAGGTCTATCCTAATACGGTAAGCCGTTGGATACAAAGCGGTTTTCTCAAAGTTGTCCCGCGCTGGGGGAAAGAGAAGGGTGATCGTGTTCTGCTCGGAGAAGTGTTGGAGTGTGCTAAAGCCCGGCGCCGGGGTTCTGCAACGAGCCGCGGCGGAACACGTACAATGCCTCGTGACCGGCTTTGGTACAAACGCCAAATTGCTGCCACCCGTTTCCGTCGTCTTCTCGAAACCAGCGAGGAAAGAGAACGTCGCCTTGCCTGGCAGCGTGAGTACGGCAAGCGCAGAACCCGCAAGCGAAGGGAACAAGTAAAGTAATGCTCGATCGCGCCCTCAATTGGTCCCGGCATGGGTGGCCAGTATTCCCCTGCAATTCCAACGGCATACCCGCACTGAAGGAGTGGCAGAAGCAGGCCACGACAGACGAGGCCACGATCCGGGCGTGGGACTGGGCGGACAAGCGCGTAGCGGCGGTGCCGGGCCTGGCGGGCTGCTTCGTGATCGACGTGGACGTGAAGAACGGCAAGGACGGTGAAACGTCGCTGGCCAAACTGGAGGCGGAACATGGCTTTGAAGCGTGGGAATACCCGCAGCAATCGACCCCTTCGGGAGGGCGTCATATCTTTTTACTCGGGAGCGCGCCTTCATCCGTTCAGCGTTTGCTCGGTGAAGGTCTTGATACCCGAGGAGGAACTGGAGAGGGAGGGCTTGGCTTCGTCTACGCTTACGGGGATGAGCCGCCCTGCGTTGCAGATGATTGTATGGGGGCTCCCGGAAGCCTCATGCACGCCCTCGAAAGGGGCAAGCGTGAAGTCTCCGAAGACCGGGAAACGCCGCGGGTAGAGCTGGACCAGCCCGCCAACGTCGAGAGGGCGCTGGCGTATATCAAGGACCTGCCCTCCCCCGACGAGGGCGAGCGCAACATGAAAGTTTTTAAGACCGCCTGCACTTTGAAAGATTTGGGGCTTTCCCTTTCAAAGATATTCGAAGTGCTGGAGGAGTATCCGAGTGTTACGGGCATCCCGCCCCTGTGCCAAGAAAACCCCGAGGAGTTCAATGCGACCGTCCGCTCCGCATACCGCAACGGGCAACGCCAGCCCGGCATCGACGCGATCGACGAAGAAAGCCGCAACAAAGCCGCCGAAGGTTTCGACCTTGGAGAAGCGCGGCAAGTGGGCGAGGCTAAAGGCGCTGGAGGACGTAAGCGCCTTGGCCTTTGGTCAGAACGCAAGGGTCGTGCGCCGCCAGCTTGGCTAGTGCGGGGCCTGCTCACGAAGTCGAGCCTGGCGGGGCTGTACGGTCCCGGCGGGTCCTATAAATCGTTCATCGCCCTCGACATGGCCGCGGCGATCGCAACCGGAGTGGAAACGTGGGGTGGCAGAGCTGTCGCGCATGGCCCAGTTGTCTTCATCAGCGGTGAAGGAAGTGTGGAGCCGCGTGCGCTGGCGATCGAGACGAGGGGTATCACGATCACGGACAACTTCGCGATCCTCGATGGCATCAACCTGGATGACACGGACCAGCTTCTGGAGGCCGTCGAGGATATCAACACCGCGGTGGCCGAGAACTGGGGCGGTCAGGTGCCCGCCCTGATCGTGGTGGATACCCTGGCCCGCGCGGCGCCGGGGCAGGACGAGAATTCGGCCCGAGACATGGGCAGGGTGGTGCAGTCGTGCGACGGATTTCGCAAGTTGTACGGGTGCTGCGTATTGTTGGTGCATCACACCCCGAAGGGCGGCCATGACTGGCGCGGCTCGACGGCGGTGTGGAATGCCCTCGACACTGGCCTGTCAGTGAAGCGTACCGGGCTCAACAGCGCCACGCTGAAGGTCGAGCGACAGAAGGATGGCGCAATCGGGCAGGCGTGGAAGATCGCGCTGGAGGAGGTGCCTACGGGCCGTGAGCGCGACGACGAGAAAGAGGCTTCGCTGGTGATCTCGCGCGCCGAGCCGATCGAGCAGGAGCGCCACGCACAAAAAGATACCGCAGCCGAGAAGAATGGTAGCTCGGCCAAGATGCAGGTTATCGCGGTCGATGAGCTGAGGGCGCAGACGGCGGTAAAGGTCATGGAGGCCGCGGCGCCCAATTTCGAATTGGGGCGAGACGAGGTGCTGAACTTCATGATGACCGAACTGGGGCCTGAAGCAAATCGCGGCGGCGTGAGGCGTTTCATCAAGGCCGTGGTCAAGAAAGGCGAAGTCCAGGCCGAACACCCGCTCGCAAAATACTTGTGTGATATCAATGGGTTATGCTTCAAGAGGGTAGTTGAAGAAAACAGCACTTCGGAGTGAAGTAAACCAAGTGATGGCGTGTAGTGTAAGCCCTTGATATATAACGATAATTCGGCAAACTAAGAAAAGGTCCAATAAAATGGGCCTTTTTTAGTGTAAGTTATTGATAACACACGATAAAACGCTTCTACGGTATGCGAAGGCGTTTTAGCCCTCATGAAGCATAACCCATTGAAATCATTAGATAAATTGCCGAAAAACTCTATACTCTCTTATCTACCACCCCCCTATGAAGGGGGGTAGTAAGAGGGGTATAGAGGTAGAGAGTGTTATTACGCCGGTCTGCGGCAAGCGGGATTGGTTTGTGCTTCAGGGGGAACCCGTGGCCTGACAATGGTTGGCGCCCCGTAGATTGCAGATGCGGTGGGGGTGGTGTAGGGTGGTTCGATGACAGGGATCACCAGCAAGCCCGATTTAGACACGCTCAAGGACGATCTGCGGATGGGCAGGCACCGCAAGGCGTTCTCCAGCCTTAGAGCGATGCGCAGGCTCCTGGAGAGGACTACGGTGGAGTGCTACGAGGGGCATAGGCCCATGAAGGATATGGCGGCCGTCGCGGTGGCGGTAAAGGCCATGGCCGAGATATTCGTAGCAGAGAAGACGCTGGTGGCTGCGGGCCTGGATATGGAGGAGAGCAGCGAGCATCCCTTGGGCCATGACGGCGGGATGCCCGAGCTGGCGCCCAGGAATTACCGGGCCGTTACCAAGTCGTACAAGAAGGGCACTGGCGCCCGCGGTACGCCTGTGGACGAATTTCGCGTTACAGAAGAGGGCGACGGCGGGCCGGGATCGGACCTCGTGGCGATCGCCAACGATTTGGAAAACGAAGAGTTCTAGCGCGCTTGGCGATATGGTTTCGAAAAGTGACCGAAATGCTCTCGGTAGCCGGGTCGGTTTCGAGCTGCGCTACGAGTGTTATAACATACCAAAATGAGCGGGCGCTCACGTTAACGGCGTTAAGCTAACGTTGTAAACCAAGCTTCGCCGTGGGCTATTCGGCGTTCTTCGCCTTGCCTTGGTTCAGGTAGTCCGGTCGATTTCTTTTCGGTTTTCGCGCTTTTCTTGTTGCCAGGTATGCAGCTCCATGAAATAAGCGTTATGGGCGATGCACGATCCATCGCCCGCCATCGACGGTTTGACCGTCTATTGTAGCACCATTTGAAGGATTACCACCATGATCAAAAAGCCTACGGGTTTTATCATTTACCGGGGGCCTAGCGCCCTGGACGGCAAGCCCATCGTGGCCATTGCGATATCGCGGTCGAAAAACTCAAAAACTGCGAACATGGTGCAGACTTATATCCTGCGCGCCGATATCGACCCACGCCTTGCTAATCGGACCGGCCAAGATGCCAGCATATGCGGTGCCTGCCCGCATCGTGGCTCGCCCAATAACTACGTGCATGGATTGGCCACAAACCGGACCTGTTATGTGCGCATAGATCAAGGTCCGCTTATCGTCTACAAATCCATGTTGCGCGGCATCTATCCTATCGCCACAGGTCACAAGGCAATCGCAGCTATCGGAGCCGGTCGCATGGTCCGGATTGGCACCTATGGAGATGGCGCGGCTGTCCCGTCCTATGTATGGGATAGCCTACTGTCACAAGCTGCCGGGCATACGGCATACAGTCATCAAAGCGGCATGGTGCAGTCGACCTATGACGCAGCGCGCTATATGGTGTCGGCTGACAGCGAGAAAGCTGCACGGGCTGCATGGGCGGACGGAGCTAGGACATTCCGCGTCATTCGTGGCGTGTCTGATGTGGTCAAGGGATCAGAAATCCTGTGCCCTGCCAGTGCCGAAGCTGGTCACAGGACAACGTGCGACAAGTGCGGCTTGTGTGGTGGCGCCAGTGTCAAGGCTAAGTCGATCGCCATCGTGGCGCACGGTTCCGGGGCTAACATGTTCAAGGCAGGGAGATAGCACCATGCGCACATGTTTCACGTTTCTGGACGGCGCATGGCCCGTCAAGCTTGAACAATTCGCTAACGGTAAATTCCGCGTTACTTATGGTCTACAAGTGAATAGTGGGCTGTCATATAGCCAAGCGGCCATGGAGTTAGGCGCGTGCCTCATGCATTCGGCAGCGTGTGAAGGTGACCTAGACAACAATACAGGCGAGGAGTAGCACCATGACAAAGCGTATTCACGACGATAATGATGCGGCGCCGCTGGCGCGTTTCCTCGCACGCTATAGCCCTGTTGGACCCATGCCGGTAGACGCGCTTATTGCAATGCAGGATGCTAACCAACGTCGCCCAGGTATCCTGGCGCCGCGATCTGATAAAGAGGAGGATTAGGATGAAACACTATTTCGAGGCCGTTATGGTCGAAAGATATGGCCGCTTTTCTGTTCTCGATACCTTTGTAGTGACTAAGCGCCGTGACGCGGACGCGGCGTATGATGCGGCGGAAAAGCTTTGCGATCTAGTGCGCAGTATGCCACAAGCGCCAGCCGCTTTTGTGCGGGAGCGTAACGGTGAGGTAACGCGCCAAATTGCGAAAGGTGAAAGATGAAACCGCGCCACGTCATAGAAGGCCGGGAAACACTGGCCACCTTGACAGCTATAGCGCTGGCCATCATGGCGCTAGGCTGGGTCATGTGAGAGGAAAGCCCGGATAACATCCGGGCTTTTTTCTTGCTTGCGTGCCGCGCGCCGTTGCCCTAATTATGGGGCGAGCAAACTTGAAGGGAGATTGAAATGGAAGCTTTGCTAATTGCTACTTTCGGTTTTTTCGGCATCGCCTTTATTCTTGGCATGTGCATTGTAGAAATGCACGAAAGCGCCAAGCATCAGCGCTGGATCGAAGAAAACAATGCCCGCCGCTTTGCCAAGGGGGAATAGGCTATGCGTTTCCAAGATTTGGCCATAGGGCAGCGCTTCGATTGGATCAACGACGAGCGATCCGCCTTCACCTGTAATTCGTATTTCAAGCGCTGCGTTAAGACGAGCGCACGCAAATATGAAAGCATAGACGGGAAAGACAAGCTTACAGTAGGCAGCATCAAGGCGATTGTGCGCCATGTCGGCCCCGCGCCCTCAATTGATTGACCGGAGATTTAGCATGTCGAATGTTACAGAATGTTACAAAGCCCCGGAGGGTGCCGTTCCCAAGCCGGACAATAGTCCGTTTTCGGAACTAATTTTGGGGATTGCCTTCTATTGCCTGACAGCGGACGCAAACGAAGAGGGCTATCAACAGGGGCTTAAAGACGCAGCTTGGGAGCGAGACGAATACTAGTCCAGCTCCACCACATCTAGCCTGGCCCCCGCTTATCGGGGGCTTTTCTTTGCCTGCGATCTGGCCGCAATGGGCTAAGCCATTGATACCATTGGCTTTCATAACGATCACCGGCCAACAATACCGCATAAGATGCATTACGGCATATCTAACACCCCAGGCGGTTAGGCTGGCCATTAGTAAGTGAGCGCTCACCCCGCATGCAACGTTATAACATACCCCGTCTGAAATCTGGCCGATCGAGAAAGGGGTATGCCCGGCGTAAGATGGGTCCCCAGCCGCCGCCCTATGGCGATCAGATATATAATAGGATTTTTTGAAATCGAAGATGAACTATGGACAGAACACGTTATGCGATGTATATTAGATAGATGGCAACTGCATTCCCCGTCACTGTTATGCGACAAAAATTACTCGATCGCTCCGAAGTCATGTGGGACACGGGGTGTCGAGAGTGGTTAGGCGCAAAGAACGAAAACGGCTACGGCCGGGTTTGGGACGGCGAGCGCCTGGTCTACACCCACCGCGCGATGTGGGAGGCAGAACACGGCCCGATCCCGCTGGGTATGAGTATTTGTCATACGTGTGACAACCCCCGCTGTATCGAGCTGGAGCATCTGTTCTGCGCCACGCACCAAGAGAACATGAAAGACTGTGACGTCAAGAGGCGCCGCAAAAACGGAGCCGCAAAGCGCCGCGGCCAGCCCAGCCCGGTCCGGGGCGCCAAGCACGTAAAGTCCCGCGCAACCGAGGAGCAGGTACGCGCCATTCTGATGGACAATCGCCCGGCCAAGGATATTGCGGTCGAATACGGAATTTCGGTCAGCCTGGTCTACGGGATACGCAATGGCCGCAACTGGGGATGGCTGAAAGCGGAGTTGGACGCCAGCCAGTTCTAGATGCTATACTGGTAGCATGGCCAAGACCCCGAAGTTCGAAATGCCGACCCGCATTGTGCGCATCCGCTGGGAAGACGCATCCAGCCAGGAGAGCGGCGGGTGGACGCCGTGGGAGGAGATACAGGCATCAGGCCCGGCGTTGATACAGTCGGTGGGCTTCGTGGCCAAGGAGACGGAGAAGTTCATCGTCCTAGTGGCCTCGATCTGCGAGGAGGACGGTTCGTCGGGCGGTGATGTCTGCGTACCGAAGGCGTACATCGTAGGTGAGATAGAGGAGATGGTAAAGTGACGGAAGAGGACAAGCAAGAACTTATGGAGCGTGCCGTGGCCGCGCTGGAGAAGCTGGCCGACCGGCCGGTGGTCCTGCCCAATGGCTACGTATGGGACGAGCAGACCAAGAACTGGGCGCACCCTGACGCATATGCGGGGCGGCGTAGCTCTTGAGCCTCATTGCCAAGGTCGCCGCGATCGTTAAGGCGACGCAGAACTCCCGCATCGTCGACCTACCCGAGGACATCCGCGAGCTGACGCGCTTCATCCCGCGCCCCCTACAGGGGGAAATGTACGCGCGCATGAAGCGCTTCAACTCGTGGGTGGTGCATCGCCGCTTCGGGAAGTCCGTCCTGGCCGTGAACGCCTTGGGCGAGAAGGCGATCGAGTGCCCATTCTCCAACGGGCGGTATGCCTACCTGGCCCCAACCTACGACATGGCGAGGAACATTGCATGGACCTACCTGAAAGACTTCGCGGATCGTATCCCCACAGCGGAAAAGATGGAGAGCAAACTTACTGTCGAACTTCCCACCCGGATGGGTGGGCGTGCGCAGATTGCCCTGTACGGGACCGACACACCGAAGCAGCGCCTACGTGGCATGTACCTGGACGGTGTCGTATTCGACGAGTGGGCGCAGATACCCCCGCACGTCTGGACGCAGCAAGTCCGCCCGATGCTGTCGGACGTAAACCGTAACGGCTTCGATAATCGCCTGGACCCGAACCAGTGGGCGATCTTCATGACCACCCCGTTCGGCCGCAACCACGCCCATCACATGCACCGCCGCGCCGAGTTGTGGGCGCAAGGGCTGGGTGCTAAGATGGGTGGCGGCGAGATCGACAGCGCCGCGGGCGACGAGCTTGTATTCCGTAGTGACTGGGCCGCGGAACTTTGGAAGGCCAGCCAGACCGGCGTTCTCAACAAAGAGGAACTACGTCTGGCCAAGATGGACATGAACGATGACGACGCCTACGAGCAGGAGTACGAGTGTTCTTGGGACGCCGCCGTCAAGGGAGCAATCTACGCCAAGCAGTTGGCCGAGCTTAAGGATCGTGACCGGATTAGGGTCGTGCCCTACAATCCTCTCCTCCCGGTACACACCGGATGGGACCTTGGTTTTGACGACTGCACTGCCATCTGGTTCGTACAATGTGTCGCTAACGAAGTGCGGGTCATCGATTACTATGAAGCTAGCGGAGCTGCGCTAGACCACTACGCAGACGTTCTGGAGAAGAAGGGGTATCGATATGGAAGACACTACTGGCCGCACGATGTCGAAGTCACCGAGCTTGGCTCTGGCAAGTCGCGGGCATCCGTACTCCGTGCCCTTGGAGTTCGCGGCGTCACTGTACCGCGCGCCAACGTGGAGGATGGCATTGCTGCGGTACGAATGCTTCTGCCGCGATGCATCTTCGACGCCAGCAGCACGCAAGATGGCCTTGACCGCGTGGCTCTGTACCACCGAGAGTATGATGAACGGCAGCAGGTATTCCGGCAAAAGCCCAAGCACGATTGGACGTCTCACAGTGCGGATGCACTGAGGACCTTGGCCATGGGCCTACGTAAGTTCGCCCCGGAAGCAGGACAGGACCACTACCAGTCCAGCGCTATAATGTAGGAGGGTGACATGTATTACTTCTGGTTGGGCCGCGAGGCCGAGGAATTGAACGACACCCCAACGCTGAGCGAGCTTATCGCGCGGTGGTACGCCAGACGTATGGGCTGTAATGCAGTTTCGTAACGCGACCGGCGCGGAAATGCTGATCGCCCACTGCGTATGGGGCAACCACCTGTGGGCGGGCCTCAAGGGCGTCAGGATCGTGGATGATTACTTCAGGAGTGAATATGTCGAAGAACTCGTCACCCAATGGGGCTTCACCCGCCCAACTGGACCTGTTCATTCCGGAAGACCGGCTTTCGTCTCAGACGCTAGCGCCGCATACGCCTTTCTATTTGCCCCCCAGTCCGCGGGCGCTGCGCAGTTATGCCATGAGATTGGGCATGCCGTTCACGACCGCTTATACCCCGCCAGCCGGGACTGGGGCCACGAGCAGGCCGAAGCCTTCGCGCTACTAGCCGACGTGAACGCTGGCCGGTGGCGTACCCTGGAGCCGCCCGAGCGTGCCTCGTTCGCCGCCCACATGCGGGGGTGCAGGAACAATCCCGGCTACGAGCGCGCCTTGCGCTGGGCGTTCTCGTTGCGTAAACTCAAGCTGAAGGAACAGATGGATGCCATTGCCCAAGGATGAATTTGCTACCTGTGACGACTGCGGGTGGAACGGGACCGTCAAAGAGCTTCTTCCCAACCCGCGATCCCCGATCCCGGATTGCTGTCCCGCGTGCGGCTCCCCGGAAACCTGGTGGCCGAGCGCCAGTCATGGATAACAACGGTGCGTACCGCGAAGGGTACTACGACAAGTACCACCGCCCTGAAAGCCAGTATTTGAGGGACTGCGTCTGCAAGATTGATAAGCAGGTAAAGTTCATCTTGGCCGAAAGGGACGCCATGGTGAAAGCGTATATGGGGTACGAAACCCTGTACGACGCGCAGAAAAGACGCCATGGCTGACGAGAAGCCCAGCGAAACAATCCGCCCGCGCCGCATCAAGTACCACTCCTCCACCCAGCGTGGAGTGGGATCGAGCGGGCGCGACGACAGCGACAACCCCCTGTCGCAGAACTTCCTGCCCCCCGATGAGCGCGGGGAGAGTGGCAAGGCGCGCTGGTGGGCGCTGCATGGTAAACGCTTCGCCCGCAAGGACGTGGTTGAGTTCGACGGGTAGTCGTGTTAGTATCCGGCGATGCTAGTTCGCCACGACATTGAGAAACTGTTCCCCGGCCTCGGTAAATTCCTGACAGACGGGGCGCCTGGCGGGCTTCAGAACTATATCAATGGTGGCGCTCGCCCCGCGAGTACACCCGCATCCAGCTCCGCGGCTTCGACTGGAGACAAGGCATTGGGCAGTAGCGCAAGTCGTCCGGACACGCCTGCATCGTTGATAACCGCGCCTGATGCTGTCGATCGGAAAGACCGCAAGACCCTCCTGGGCGGCCTGTAGTTGAAATAGCGGGTAAGGTGTGATAGCCTCCCGCCTATGCTAGTTCGTTACGATCTCGGGTCTATCTTCGCCCCCATTATGCGGCTGTTCGGCGGCGGCGGCGACAGCGGCCCCAAGTATTTCAACACCGGCCCCTCGGCCGCGGACACGAAAGCGGCCGACGAGAAGGCTGCGCAGGACGCAAAGAACAAGAGCCTGGCTGACCAGGCCAACAAGCAGGGCGCTGCAAACTCGCTCATTACCGCCGCCGATAGCGGCGCGGGCTTCGGTGCCTTGAAGACCCGCAAAACCCTCCTCGGTGGAACCTGATGGCGTATGCAACCGGCGGCAACGTCCGCACCGTAGAACAGGCCATTACGGCCCAAAACCAGTTCACTGCCTGGACGCGCCTCGACAGTCGGCGCTCCAACAACGGCTTCACCGCCGCGCTCATGGACGACAGCACCACCCTCTCCGTCGTGTGGGTCGTTCAGGCCCGCCGCATCAAGTCGGATGGCACAACCGGAAACATCGGAGATATCTATACCTCCTCCGCGGCGTCCAATGGAGGTATGCAGACCGCGCAGTTCGCGGGCGTGTGGGAGTTCCGCGTGGGCGTCAAGACAGGCGGCTACACGGCGGGCACGGGCGTCGCGTCATTGAGCTGGTAAGTGCCGGACTCAAATATCCTTCGCCCGGCCATGGGGGCCGCAAGCGGCCCCTCGCTTAGTGGTCCTTTTTCGGCGGGCGTTTCATCCTTCTACGATTTTTCGCTTGGCTCTTTGCCGAGCGGCGTCACGCTCACACGCGCCTCTGCGGGCTATCGCTATAACAGCTCCGGCGTTCTCGTCTCGGAGGCGACGGATGCGGCTCGTTTCCAGTACGATCCGGTCGCGTTCACGTCGCGTGGTTTGCTGATCGAGGAAGCCCGCACAGAAGCGCATCCGTACAACGTCGCTCTGGATGACGCATCGTGGATCAAAACGACAGTCACGGTCACCGCAAACACTGCCGTCGCCCCTGACGGTACGACGACGATGGACAAACTGGTTCCGAACAACCTGTCCACGACTAACCAGTTGCGAAAGACAGTGACCTTTTATTCCTATGTGTCCGGCACGACATACACGTTTTCTGTCGTGGCGAAAGCCTCCGGTTGGGATTGGATGTTCATACAACCGACAGGCGGCTTTGCAACAACTCGCGCCTACTTCAATTTGACTACAGGGACGATTGGCACCCTTTCGGCCGGGGTGACGGCGTACATGCAGAACCTTGGCGGCGGGTTGTACCGCTGCACGATCATAATTACGGCGACGAGCACGAACACCGGCTCCGTCCTGATTTCGGCCACCACGGCCAACAATAATCCCTCCCCAACGGGCGATGGTGTGAACGGCCTTCACGCTTGGGGCTTCTCCCTTCAAGCGGGCAATAGCCAAACTAGCATCATCCCGACCACGACTGCGGCAGTCACCCGCGCTGCCGACGTTGCACTCATTACCAACGCGAACGCACTGGCGGATCAATGTTGGATCATTCGCGGTCGCACGCCACGAAAGATTGCGAGTGATGGTATCTGCACAGCCTTCCAAGTCGATAACGGGACGAACACCGACCGAAGGATGGTCCGCCAAGATGCTGATGGAACGCTACATGCTTACGCTGTTGTCGGCGGTGTTACGACTTGCGACATAAACCTAAGCGCCGTTGCGGCGGACACAGACTTCACCGTTGCTGTCCGTTGGGCTGACAACAATTTCGCCGCCTCGTTGAACGGTGGCGCGATTGTCACTGACCTATCCGGTGCAAACCCCATCGGACTTACTACTGCAAGGATTGGTTCTCAACCATCCAACGGCAATATGTGGAACGCAACCATCAAAACCATAGAGACGCGGCGCACGGCGAGCGATGCCGAGCTGCCGTTGCTATCGGCTTAGGGTAGAGACAATGGTGTTCCGGTACCTCGATAGGCCTCGCGGCGGCAGCAGCAGCAGCGCCTTCTACGATTTTTCGCTTGGCTCTTTGCCGGCCGGCGTAACGCTCACCCGCGCGTCGGCAGGATACCGCTACAACAGCGCGGGTTTGCTCGTGTCGGAGACGACAAATGTAGCGCGCTTCCAGTACGATCCGGCGACGCTCGCGCCTCGCGGGCTGCTGATCGAGGACGCGGCGACCAATATAACGACGTACTCCGAGCAATTTGACCAAGCTGCGTGGAATAAAGCCGCAAGTACGATTACAGCAAACGCCGCTGTCGCCCCAGACGGCACGACGACGATGGATAAAATCGTAGAGGACAGCACGCTCGCGGCCCATTCCATTTCACGCAACGCCACTTTTACTTCTGGCTTAACCTATACACAGCAGGTTTTCGCGAAAGCAGGTGAGCGGCAATATGTGCTCTTTAGCTTCACCTCTAATGTATTTGGGGGTGTTGGCACACAAAGAGCTTTTTTCAATCTTGGGGCAGGCACCATTGTCAGCACCACTAGTCTTGTAACAGCATATATTCAGTCAATCGGCGGCGGTATCTATAGGCTTGCCGCAAGTTGTCTTTGCACAAACATCAACACACAGCCGTATTCGCTTTCTTTATCTACTGATGGGACAACCACCACTTATACGGGCGACGGGACAAGTGGTGTCTATGTGTGGGGGTATCAACTTACAGCTACCGACTTTGCGTCGAGCTACATTCAAACGACGACGGCCGCTGCCACGCGCGCTGCCGATGTGGCGCTCATCACGAACCCCGCAGTCCTTGGCGACCAGTGCTACATCGTGAAGGGCCGCACGCCGCGCAAGATCAGCGGCGGCGCGATTAACATCGCTCTCCAAGTGGACGATGGCTCGTCTAGTAATCGGCGAACGTTGCGCTACGGCACCGACGCCCGGCTGCACGTCATCGCAAGCGTCGCTGGCGTCGATCAATGCGATCTCGATCTCGGCGCAGTGGCCGCTGACACCGACTTCGCCGTGGCGATGCGCTTTGCCGACAACAACTTCGCCGCCTCCCTGAATGGCGGCGCGATTGTTACCGATCTGGCGGGAACCAACCCGCTCGGCCTGACGACTGCGCGCGTCGGGCGCAGCGCAACCGGCAGTTATTGGAGCAGCACCATCAAAACCATAGAGACGCGGCGCACGGCGAGCGATGCCGAGCTGCCGTTGCTATCGGCTTAGGGAGGCACACATGGCATGGGGTGACGCGATCTACGTGCAGTTTCCCGACGAGGTGACTGCGCGTGCCCTTGCAACTGCACTGGGCGTAGACTTCCCCGAGAGCGGCGCGATCCCCTCTGGCAATCAGAACTATGCACTGCACGCTCCGATGCAGTCGCCGTGGATCACGCCTCCGAAGGGGGGCACCGGCGATGACGGTCCCGTCGAAGGCATCGCTGAGCCGGGCTACTGGGCGATGCTTCGGCTCAACGATTCTTTCGCCGGCTATGACGGGATCGTGGCGGCAATCGAAGGGGCTGGCGTGCAGCGTGTGCTCGCCGATCCGCCGGTGGTCTGGGCGTAGTCGGAAATCCATGCCTGACATCGCCAAAAAACTGACCTTCGATCCGACGATTAATCTGGGTCACATTTTGACGGCGATCTCGTTCCTCGTCGTGGGCACGGCGGGTTATGTGGCGCTGGACGGGCGCGTCACGAATCTGGAGCGCGCCGACGTGGTTATTGAGTCTCGGCTGCTGCGCGAGATCGCCGCCCAGCGTGTGCATATGGATCAGGTCCAGATGCGGACGGCCGACGACATCCGCGAGATCAAGAGCATCGTGCGCGAGGGTTTTCGCGACCTCGACGGCAAGCTCGAAAAAAAGGCTGAGAAGCCCCGGTGATAAACCCCATGCCGCGCATTGTAAGCGAACACTGCCAGCCTGTGCGGTTGAAGGTTTTCGACGGCGAGCGCGACTTGGCGTTCCCGGTTTCCATGGGCGAACTGCGGAACCTCGTCGCGGACGGCATGACCGTTCTCATGCGCGAGATGCGCGAACAGGAAAGGGGCAAGCCATGCGCGTGAACCAGGAGGGCCGCGACCTCATTGCCGAGTTTGAAGGCCAGCGATTGACGGCCTACAGATGCCCGGCAGGCGTCTGGACCATCGGCATCGGTAGCACTCAGCCGGCGGTGACGCAGGGCATGCAGATCACGGTCGATGAAATGTGGGAGCGGTTCGACCACGATATTGCGATTTTCGAGACCGGCGTGCTGGCGGCTCTGGCTGGAGCGCCGACGACGCAGAATCAATTTAATGCCATGGTCAGCCTAGCGTTCAACATTGGGCTCCAGGGATTTCGCACGTCCTCTGTGTTGAGGGCTCACAAGGCGGGCAACACGAGCGCCGCCGCTGGTGCATTTAGCCTTTGGAACAAAGCCACGGTTGACGGGCGGCTAGTCGAGGTTCCCGGCTTGACCCGTCGTCGGGCGGCAGAGGCGGCGCTATACCTCGCGTTGGGCGCTGACGGCTTCAGCGTGCCGGCCCCGGCCATGCCGCAGGAAGTCGCCAAGCCGGCCGGCGCTACCACGTCCAAGGCGGTGCAGACTAACGTGGCCGTCGCCGCTGGTGCCGTCACCCTGGCGGTCTCAAATCTCAAGCCCGCCATCGACGCCGTGCAAGGTGCCGTAGAAGCCGCCAAATCTGCCCAAGGGACGTGGGCGAGCGTTGCCGACCTCCTATCCCCCCTTCGCAACGGGCACGTCTACACGGTCATTATAACGGCCTGCATTACGGTCGCCGCGGTCTACCTGATCCGGCGGGTATTCAAGCGGGTCCGGGCTGGCGAGATGACGCCGTGATCGCCGCCGCGCTGGGCCTGCTCTCCGGTGCCTGGGGCAAGGCGCTCCCGTGGCTCATCATGGCCGGGGTGGTGGCCGTCGCCGTCGTGCTGTTCGTCTCGCGGGTATTCGGAGCCGGGAAGACCGCCGCCAAGGCAGAAGCGGCTATGGATGCCCTGCACCGGACCCGCGATGCCAACGAGGCCCGCGCCCGCGCCAGCCAGCCGATTAGCAGGGGGGATGAGGCGCATGATCCGTTCAATCGCGACCGCATTTAGCGTGCTGCTCCTCGCCGGGTGCGCCGGGCGTGGGCCGGTAGACACGTCCTGCACCGCATTCCAGCCCATCACCTATTCGGCGTCTCAGGACAGCGAACCGACAAAGGCGCAGATTCGGGGGCACAATGCCGCCTGGAGCAAACTGTGCACCAAGTAGTTGCGTGGGGCGCAACAACGCCGTCACCGTTCATTCCCGACGCGAATCCTCGCCGTCTTGCCGGTCGCCAAGGCGAGGAGCCGAGGCAGGAGGTGTCCAAGGCGACGATCACCCCAGTCGGGCTGACCGCTCAGGATGACGTCGAGCGGCTTACGAGGGAGATTCTGCAGCGGCGGGATCGGGGGGACATCCATGATCGAGACGCGATGCGGCTATGGACCAAACTTGAGATCCGGCACATGACTTCCGACGAGGCCGACGCCCTCTATTACCGAGTGCCCGAAGAAATCCGGAAGTCACCAAGGCAAGGGCGCCCACCAAAGCAAAAGTCTGGACGAAAGCGATAGCTGCGGCGCGAAGATTCGGCGCAGACTTTACGGGATGTGCGTAGAACATTGATTCTACGGGCACGGGCGCGTTTCACGTTTCCTGCTTCGTGCAGAGTTTTCCTAAGCAAACACTCTCCCTGTTCGCAGCCACACAGGCGGACAGAGGAGATTGAATGCCACTCAATACAGCGATCGAGGCCCGCAATCGCCATGAGCGAAGGGCGCAAGAAGTAGGCGGCGAGCCTCTAGCCGTGCCGATGACAAAGGTCACGGAGTGGCTGGGAATCAGCCGCTCCAAAGCCTACGAGGAAATCGCCGCCGGCCGGCTGAAGGCCAAGAAGTGCGGCTCCAAGACCATTATCCCGTACGCCTCTGGTGAGGCGTGGCTGAATGGCCTCCCCGAAATGGCCGCCTAAACAGAAAACGCCACACGACGTGACTCGTGTGGCGCTGAAGCTGTTCGCCCCGAAATCCCTGCCAGGACACAGAACGATGACCTCCAATGTATATGCGCTGCCGCGGCGCTTCAAGGCTCCGACCGTTTCTAACCCTTTCGACCAACTGACCGACGCCATCGTGCTTGCCCAAGCCGCGGCCGGCACGCTCGACCCGGCCGTTGAATCGGGTTAGCCTATCCGCGCGGAACATACTGAAAATGCAGGCCGGCGAACCTTCTGCTAAGTCGTTGATATTGGCGACGAGTGGGGCAACAAGTGGATGTTGCCACCCTCAATCAAATCAATGGGTTGCAATCGGTGCACCAGAGGTTCGCCATAGGCCGGTTAGCCGCGCAACCCATTGGGGAGTATCCGTTCTAGAGCTGGTTCTATTCCCATCGCCAACGCCTCAACGAATTCCTGCGTGGCGGGCGTCCAAGAAAACCATTCTCCCTGAATGCGCGCGCCAGCCAG
>Ga0194048_10000059_pt1 | contig 46111 bp, 62 predicted proteins | sample JunL225m_MetaG_FD_161685 | JGI IMG/M metagenome (GOLD analysis project Ga0194048, IMG submission 161685) | Anoxic zone freshwater microbial communities from boreal shield lake in IISD Experimental Lakes Area, Ontario, Canada - Jun2016-L222-5m | ecosystem: Environmental > Aquatic > Freshwater >...
GTAGCGAACGAGGTCTCTGCTCCCGAGATCGCTACTGCGGGGTCGAAGCTTGCAAACCCGTTTGGGTACAACTCTGCCCGCCACTATTCGGGGCCGCGCGAAGTTCTGGACCTGTTGGGGCGCGACCTTGCGCGCACCGGCAGCGGTGCCCTGTACCAAGGTAAGGACTCCATTGGCGCAATCGGCGCAACGTGGGCACCAGCAGGTGCAGCAAACGACGCTGGCGGTAATAGCCGCTGGCCTTCGGTGGTCGGGCAGTTCTACGCAGAGCAGGGGGGCAACCGCAACGGTTCAATAAGGACGCGTGGCGGGGGGGCAACTACTACACAGCCGCAGGTACCAGTTACTCCTACGGCAACGTCCCCCGGTGTAACTGGTGAGGCGCAGCTTTCTGCTCTGATCGGGAATAACCCAGCAGCGCGTTTGCAGGCCCAGCAACTAGCCGGAACGGTTCAGCAGCTTGACCCAAATACCGCTGCCGCGTTGCTGGGGTACGCGAAACAGGGGCGATCAGCAGTTTCCGCTGGTACGTACACCCGTAACTCGTCACAGTTCCAGCTTGTGAAAGCTGCGTTGCTGCAGAATCTTGCCGACGGTCAGGCTGCTGGCCGCAGCGCGCTGCAGGCCGTTGGCGGCGCTGCTGCCCCTACGGACCTTAGCTTGGGACTTGGCGCTGCCAGAGGCGGTGCGGGTGCCGTTGCTGCAGCAGAGCGGTACAAGGGAACTCCCTACAGCTGGGGCGGTGGTAACGATCAGGGGCCGTCGCGCGGGTTTGGCAGGGGCGCTACGACGACCGGTTTCGACTGCTCTTCGCTGGTGCAGTACGCGTGGGCGCAGCAGGGCGTCAAGCTTCCCCGGGTTACCTACGACCAGATGAAGGTTGGTATACCGATTGGGAACGTTTCTCAAGCGCGCGCCGGGGACCTCTTGTTTCCAAATCGCGGCCACGTTCAAATGTACATCGGCAACGGAATGGCTATTGAGTCACCGCATACCGGTGGAGTGGTGCAAGTTGTGCCCGTAAGGAGTTCGTACATTTCGATCAGGAGACCGAATTAGGTGTCTGCAACCACAATTACTGAAAAGTTTGTTGACTGGCACGTTTACGAGCGAGACCTTGCCAGAGTCGAACGACAGTTTGAGCAGTTGTACGGGCGGCTTGATCGCTTGGCAAACGCGATTGAACTGCAGAACGCGGGCGACAAGGCAAACACTCAGATGCTGAGAGCAGAGTGGATTCGTCTCGTGGCGGCGTTTGTCGCAGGTTCGTTACCTACAATTCTACTTATATTTCTTCAGCGCTAGGAGTGTGAACCTTGTCAGTACCAATTGGCCCGCAGTGGATCGTCCGTAAGAAGCGTATGGTCGCGTACGCAAAGCAGCGTGGAATTGTTTTGCCCACCGGCCTCAAGGTAAACGCTCCGTACTGCGGGAGCGCCTGCCGAGCGCTAATTCGCAGGATCCAGCTGAGCGCGTGGGGTGCAAACGCTGCCACTGGTAAGTGGACGCAGAAGCTCCGCGTGCTGGTTACCCCGAAGCTGACAAAGAACCAGAAGGCGCTGGCCCTCGCCCGCACCCAGATCGGTGTCAAGGAGAACCCCCCGGGCAGCAACGACGGCAAGCAGGTGCGTAACTACCAGCGCGTAACTGGTGCCTTCCGGGCACCGTGGTGTGCTTCCTTTATTGCGTGGCTGTACTCGTCAACCGGTGCCCCGCTCAGCGGATTCAATACCGCGTACGTGCCGTCGTACGTTGCAACCGCTCGGCTCAACGCAAACGGGCTTGGGCTTGTTGTGATTCCGGCGCTCGTGGTACCGGGCGACTTGGCCTGTTACGACTGGACTGCGGATTCTGTTGCTGACCACATTGGAATTGTGGCGTCAAAGGTTGACGCAGCCGGTGTGTTTACGGCGATTGAAGGCAATACGTCAACTGGTAGCGATTCGAACGGCGGAGAAGTGCAACTGCGCACCCGCAACGTAAGGCAAGTGCAGCAATTTATTAGAGTCAAGGGTTAGGAGAAATACTTTGTCAAAGTTCTACAAGATCCCTATTGGCCCCTCAACTTGGATGCTCGGTGCTCTATTCGTGGGTTCAGCGTTGGACGCGGTTGTTAAGGCGATTCAGGGCGGCGAGACGTCAGTTGCCGCATTGGTTGCCGCCGCAGCGTCGGCAGTCACACTCGCGGTAAGCCGCGCCTTTCAGGTGTGGGTTGCCAGCCGTGACCCTCTGATTGACCCGGTAGACCCCAGCAATGGCTAAGAATAAGATTGTCAGTAATAAGACTCTGGCGGGGTTTGCCCCTGATCCGTGGGTTGCGGCGGGCTTGGCAAAAACTCCAAAGGTTCAGCCCGGAAAGGCGCGTCGTGCTGGACAAACAGCGTACCGCCCGGTGGAAAAGCCTAAGTCTTCAGTCTTTAGTCTCAAGCCCGAGCAAAAGAAGACGCCTGCTGTAAAGCGCAGTGGAGTATTAGAACACGGTACGTGGCGACCAAGAGACGCTTCTAGGTCAACGCGCAAGGCACAAAACCTTTTGTACGAACTTGCGCGGAAAGGCAGAGAAGGCTACATCTCGCACGAGTCAGAGATCAAGGACGCCGCGGCTGCTAACGGCAAGCGACTTTTTGAAGCTCCGCAGCGAGGCAAAGAATCTGCAGCCGCAAGAGGCAAGCGTCTTTTTGAAGCCCCGGCGCAAGACAAGCACGGTCGTGCTTCTTCTATTCGTCGCCCTCGGCAGTCAATTATTGGCCCCTTGGAACAGTTTGCTCGCACTCCTTCCACCGGCAGCCCTGAAACAAATTGGAGAAACGCAAAGAAAACTGCGGACAACGCAAAGAAAGATGCGGACACAAGGCGCAGAGCAGGAACTCGCGGACGGGTGCCTCTTTCGGACGTTCAGCCGACTTACAAGGATTCTCCCGAGATCAAGCACACTGCAAAGGGCAAGGCGAGGGCTACTGACGCAGAAAAGGCACGTCTAAGCGCTCACAACAGGTTTATCTTAGACCAACGCACTAATGAGTCGGTGGCCAACGATTCTGGTGACGGGCCTTCTAGAAAAACTCCTGAAATCGAACCTCAGCCGGTTCACGACGCCCGCCCTCCTGTTGGCCGAAACGAATATCGTCCAAGCCCTAAGACAAAGTCACAACTTACTCAAGAAAGTATTGACAGGGAGTCAATTCAAAAGCTTGGTTTGAACCCGGACAGGCCAAGTGAAGTAGCCGCGTTTCGTGAACCTGACACAACCCGTCGCTCTAATCCTAAGTCAGACGCGGAGCTAAAGCAGGAGCAGATCAACAGGGCGCGAAAGCACGTTAGTCAGCACGGCGAGAAGATTGACGTTCACAATCAGTCTTCAGACAAAGCAAGAGCAGAAACTCAGAAACGGCAAGAAGAGAAAAGGGCACGTAACGCGAAGAAAGAATTGTTACGAGCTGCCCGTGACAAGGCTGGTAGTTCAATTGTTGCACCAAAGCCAAAGTCTGTTCCTGTCCCCAAGGTAAAAAGTCCCAACTGGGATCCTCCGTCTAACCGCGTAGGCAAGCATACGAGTGAAATTACGCGAAAGCAGTATGTGGCGCTGCGAAACGAGTATGTGGCGCGTGGCAGCGGCCCCGGTGGCTTGAACGAGCCTCCCAAGACGCAGGTTCCGCGTCCTACAAACGTGCGCTGGGTTGAAAAGACGTCGCCTCACACTGCTGCTTGGAAAGACCCACTCCGCCCGACTGTTGGTGAACCCGGCTCAAAACGCGGAACTGCTGGAAAGTCTAGACAGAAGTATCAGTTCCCCCCGGGCGGTAAGAAAATTGGCGAAACGTGGGTTCCAAATGTTGGAGAAACCCCTCGTGCTACACCGGCTACGCCCGAGCAGCAAAAAGCCGCTATAGAAAAGCGCAACTCTCCACCGCGTCGCCCAACTCCGCGCGTGCAAAACCGTCCGCCAAGCCCTGCCAAAGCGATTGACACAGCGAATGAGGCAATCAACAAGGCTGGCCTCGAAAGAAACGCCAAAGCCGGGTTCAGGGGAGTTCTCAAGGGGGCGGCTAAGGTGCTGGGTCCAGTTGGGGCAGCAGTAAGTTTGGTAATGGGTTCAGACCCAGCAGAGGCTGCTGGTTTCCAAGTTGATTCTGCAGGCGAATCAAACCCGAACCCCAGAGATCGCAACAACTGGTACTACAAGAATCACCCAAAGGAAGTGATACGAGACTTAGTGCAGCTCAAAAAGATAGACAAGGCCAAGCAGGTTGCTAAGTCAGAGGAAAACGCTAGGCGCTCTGGTTCTCAGTTCAGAGGCGGTACTTTCAACGTAACAGCGGGTTCAAAAGCCCCAGTAAGAAAGAAGAAATAGTGCAAAACAAGAAGAAGAAGAAGAAGCCGAACCCGTTTGCCAAGGGCAAGGCACCAATGTTTGCCAAGGGTGGCCCACCGAAGTTCTCAAAGAAGCCCCCCGTGGAGAGCGCGAAGGACAAGAGCAGCGCCGGAGAGAAGTCGAAGTTTGATTACCTTGCAGAGCGCATGAAGTCACGAGGTCCCGGCAGCAAGGTTCCCCCGTCCGAGAGCAAGGTTCCCCCGCAGTTTGCAAAGAAGGGGTAGGTAGTGCCTCCGCTTCCTTACACAATTCCACAGCTAAAGAAGCTTGGTCTTACGCAGCAAGAACTCAATAAGGTTGCGTACCACCGCCGAGGTTTCAAAAGCCCGATGGTTGGTAAGGACGGAGTAACAACAATTAGGGCGGTGGGGATTACCGGGCCTGACGGTAGGGAAGTTTCTGTTCCTTCGTATATCCACACTGGTGCTGGCGGACAGCTTGTTACTGACCCTAAAAAGCTTTCAAGAATATGGGGTAAGTCTATTCAGGCCGGTAGGTGGCCAAGCTATTCTGACGCTAACCAGCTAAACGCTCGTGACAAGTTTCTTGAGAGAATCGTTATGCAGCGCGATACGAACTATTGGAACTCCAACAACAAGTCTCTTGCTCCCCCCGTAAGGGGTAAGTAGTGGCAGAAACCAGCAGCTCAGAGTTCTCAGAGCGCGTTGACTCAGCGTTCCAAGTTGTTGACGCGATTCTCAAGGGTACGTTGCTGCCTGAGCCGACTGAAGCGGAAATGGCGCGTTTGGGGATTGCGGACTTTGACCCAGAGCTTCGGTACCGGGTAGCAAAGGACGTACTGGAACAGTGGGCTGGTAAGCCGAAGCAGCAGATCGAGCAGCTTGGAGACAAGGTTCCTTTGATTATTATGCTGCCGGAACACGCTGCTGGGCTTTCGATACAGGAACAGCTGCACACCCCCGCTCCTGTGCGGCAGTTGCAGACGGAGAATAAGTAGGGGGGGAAACCCGGGTGGGCCTCCCCCCCTTGCCACCGCTTACGCAACCAAAGGAACAACGCGTTCGGTGTGCTCGGGCGTTATTTAGTCAGAGCCGCGGAAAATGGAGAAAAACCGCGGCGCGGCGACGGCCCGCTGCGCAAACCTACTTTTAGTAACAGCCCCAAGCTGAGAAGCCGTAGCGCCTTGCGAGTGCAAGTGCGTGGAAAGCTTCTTCTGCTTTGTTGCTGGTTGGCCAGTTGTACTTTGTTACTTGGCGGGTGTAGGCAAAGTTGCCGTTCCAGATTCCAAACGCCGAGCTATACCTGCTGGCTTGGAACCCCCACCGCACGTTCCACGGTTCCCCGCTGCCAGAGCCACCTTCCTCACACACCGCAATACGGCGTAGTGTCGAGTACTCGGTTGCGGTAGCGCGGGCCTTGAAGTCTGCCCACGTTGGTTTCGGGGGGTATTTGGCTGCTTTGCGGATTTCCGCGTTGCGAGCGCTCTGGGGGTTTGTAACTGGTGCTGCGTTTGCTGTTACTGCGAAAGCGAGAACTGCTAGGATTGCTGCCTTTGCGGCAAGTCTCAATGAGACCTCCTGCTTGAGATTGCGCTGCGTCGCGTTCCTAAACGCGCGGGGGGCCGGGTGACACCACTCACCCAACCCCCCTAACCCTTCCCGCAGCTTGACTATAACAGTAAAGGACCTAAAGCTGTTGGAACTCACTGATATCGTGACCGGAGTTGCGAATAATGCTAGCAACTTCATTGTGGGTGTTCGCCCAATCGCCCGGGGAGTCAAGTTCCAACTCGTCCATAAGGCTGTAGAGCGGCTTACCGGACTCCCGTATGGGGTCGGGGTACATCAGCCGCATAAACCAACAGCAGGCGAGGACCCAAGCTGTCTTTGCGTTTGGGTCGGTCGTATCGACTTGTGTGATTGCGTGTGACGGCACAAGCCCGCACGCCGCAAGCGCGAGCGACTGCTCGTGCATTTGTAGCGGCAGGTTGTCGTAACACTCTTGCAGGTAGTTGGCAATAAGTTCGAACGCGTTGTCGAGCTTCTCTGGTTCAATCAAGTTTTTCTCCCTTCGTTTCTGCGGCGTTGCGGTTTGCAAGCTCTTGTAGCTTGTCTCCCGCAAGGCCCAGATACGTAAATATTCTGAGCCATTCTTTGTCTTCGGTGCGGTAGGCAATAGCGGACACGTACGCAAACGCGTCGGCAAGTTCTTCTAGTACGTCTTGCTGAAGGTCCTGCACTGGCACGTTTTCCCAGCGCTCTGACCCGTCGTCTTCAACGTACTGGTGGTGGCCTTCTGCAGCGCAGCGTTCTGCTGCCAGCTGCCTGAGCGTTTCAATACCCGGCTGGTGCTTCTTGTGCTCTGAGAACAGTTCAACTACGTAGTCAAGCCTCACTTCTTCAGCACCCTGATTGCAAAGCGTGCTTCGTTCTTCATATCGTTGATATCGCAGCTCTTCCAGTCTGCAAGCGTTTGCAGCGCGCCAAGGGCAAAGCCCAGTCGGAACTGCGCTGCCTCAAGCTTGGCTTCCAGTGCTAACAACTGTTGTTCCTTTCGTTGGCGGCGGCTTGTGTCTTCTGGTTCTTGTCGCAGTGTTGTCAAGGCGTGTTTTCTGGTGGTGTAACCATAAGTACGTCTCTTCCCCCTACCGTCTCTCGTGACAGAACTAGCTGCCCTTCGTCGTGCAGCAACTCTACGAGTCTCCTGAAACGGTCAGCGGTTACTCCTCTGGTGCGCACTGAACGCTGTAGGTCCGTAAAGGAAACTGGGCCAGCAGCTAACACGTATTCGGTAACGCGACGCTGGTGGCGGTACTCCTTGTCTTCCAGTGCTTCTGTTGCAACCGGCACTGAGAAACGCATGACGTGGTCGATGTAGCGGCAGGCGCTCTTGAGCGTTTCTTCCTGCACCAGCACCCTTGGCACTCCGTCACCCGGCTGCCAACGGCTGACAGTTTGAACGCCAGCAAACTTGAGCGCGGTTGCTTGGTAGCGACCGAAGAGCGCGGCTTGTGCTTGCGCTCGGACTGGGTCAACGCGCTCAATAGACGCAATGTCGTCTTTGTGGCGGGTATACCAAGCAACCCAGTAGTCCACGGCACCGGGGGTAAGTTGCACTGCACCCCAGCTTGAGGAAGGAACGGAACCAAGCTGCACGAGCCATTCCACTAACTCGTTTCTTTTTGCTGAGTCAACTGGTGACGGGAGCGGCACCCAACTTGGCGGTGCCCCGTACGGAATAGCCAGCAACCGGCCCATCATGCCCCCAGACACCGCTTCTTCTCCTAGCTGCTCCTTCCAAGTGTTGAGCGTTACTGTTCCCATCAACGCGCAACTGCAGCGGCTTGGGCGCACGTAGTTTGTGCGGGTCTGCGAACCCGGCTGGAACCCTGAGTAGATACGCAGCAGCATCTGCCGCGTCTCCCCAAGGAACGAGTAGCCCTTGTCCTGCACCAGCAGGTCCTTGAGTTCGTCCCAAAGCAGCAGGTGGCACGGTGGCGTTGCTCCTTCGCGTTCCCACTTGTGTGCTTCTTCTGCGTCCTTCGGCCCGAGCAAGTCCAGCAGCCGCGCTTGCGACATATGGCCACCCGTAATTACCTTGACCAAGTTGTGTTCGTCTTCATCGTCCAACGAAACCCCGCAAAGGTGCTGGTACTGGTAGTTAGCGTCCCTTGCAACCCTTTCTGCAATTGACAGCGAGGTTGTTTTGTGTGACGTCGCCGACGCGCCAATCAGCGCTGTGTACAACGTAAGGGGTTCTGAGGCGTCTGCCCACTGCAAGTGAGCCTTCCACCCTATTACCGACGACAGCAGCGTGTAGGCGGCTCCTGCGAAGGCCTCAGGCGGTACCTCAACGTGTCCGTAGTACGTGTCGGTGTAGCGCCTGATCCAACCGTCTTCCGGTACGCAGAGTTCTTGAACTGTTCCTTGCGCAATTTCGTACGAGTCACTCATTCGAAGACGACAATAGCGAAAGGCGGCGAGCCAGCTTTACCAGCTCTGGTGAGCATCGGCAAAGTGTTTTGTCGTCTGCTTTGTACAGCGCTGACACAAGTTCTGTCAGTAGACCCTTGGGGCCGTTCTCACTTTCGTTCTCGATGATCTTGGACATCAGCGGAAAGTCCTGCACTGCGTGTGCTTTTGAAAGGTTGTTCGCCAGTGTGTCAAGTCGCAATTTGGTTAGCTCCCTGCGATTGCTCTTGTAAGTTCCCGCGCTCGCGCGAAATCTTGCCCCTGCAGTTTGTACTGCGGTGGTACGACGCCGCGTGTCCACGCAACGAGTTCGTACACGTCGGCTGATTCGATACCGCACACCCAGCAACCCCAGCGGTCTTCTCCTACCCACGCGCCGGGTGATTTTCCGTCGTCGTGAAGCGGGCAAAACGCTTCTCGCGTTTCGCGCCCTGTTGAGTCTGTGCGAGCGGGGCGGTTTGGGAGCTTGGGACATATTGACCGCCATACGAGTAGAAGATCTGGTTTGTCGCTTCGGATTGGTCTGCGAAACGTTGGGAGTGAAACGCGTAACGGCAACGGTCGCGGAGCAACCGGTGGCGGAAGGTCGTCAATCAGTAGCGCGATCTTTTCCCAGTCTGCTTCTGCAACTCTGGGAGTACCGGCTTGTAGCCATTCTTTGAGGTCTGAGCCGACGGGCGGCAGTAGCCGCTCTACGGTGAGTTCTGTTACGTGTGTCTGCAGTAGCGCCGCGCCCTTGTTCCCGGCGTCGTCGTTGTCGAACGCGCACACGACGCGGTCGATCTGGTAGTCGGTAATGAAATCGTTGATCTCTGCGGAGTGCATAGACGCGCCGGGGACTGCTGCAATTGTGTAAGGGCAGTCAGACTGCAGCGCTGCCAGTGCGTCGGTTTCTCCTTCGCAAAGTAGCAGTGTGAAACGTTGCGTGTCGATCTCTGTCAAAGGAAACCAAAGTGCGCCCTTTGCCTTTGCGCCAGTTGTCCAAAGGCGCGCTCCCCCCTGCCGGTGGATCTCCTTGTAGGGGTCAATGTACCGTTCTGCTGTAGACCCGTCGGCGTGGTCGTAGTCAAACCAAAGTCGTGGCCCTGTTGTGTACCGCACCCCCGCCTCTAGGGCGAGGTCCATATCAAGCCCTTTTCGCGCGAACCACGCGCGTGTTAGCTCCCGGTGATTTTGGCTTGGCCCGTGCTTTAGCTCTTGCGCGGGTTGGGCTTGCCTGTGCCCGGTGTGATCCTCGGGCTGCGATTGCGATGAGTATTGAGTCAACTTCGTCCTGTGGTGTGTCGGGTTCTGCACCAAGTTCTGTTGCGCGTTCCGTAAGTGCTGCCTTAGAGGCTGAGCGTTCTAGCCCACACTTCTCGCGCCAGTCCGGCGGCAGGAACCTGAGAATCTCAACTGTCGGAAACTGTTGCCGCGTTGCTTGGTGCACTGCTCCTGCGCAGTACGAAAGCTCTAGTGCTGTCTTTGCGTTGATACCGAGAAACATTCTTTCGATACCAACAACCTTGAGTTTATAAGTGACACCGTCTGTCTCTGAGCGCGCGTCGAGGGTCTCTTTGAGGATCCTGAGCTGCTTAGAGATCTGTGTGTCTCGCCAACCCTTGTCTGGCTCGTTGATCTTGAGGATCCCGTGCCACTTGATCCCACCGTCCAGTAGGTCTACAAACGCAAACCCAATGAGCTTTGTGCTTGGGTCAAGTCCGAGTACTAAGTCAACTGTTGTCACTAAACCTCGGCAGTCGGTCGAGGGTCTGGGCGTAGTGCCGACCCGTTTCAACGCGGCGAACCAAAGGGTTCATTTGCCGGGTTTTGTTTGTGTGTAGACAACGTAGACAACGATCACCGTCGTAGTGAATCGACAACGGTTCTGAGCAGTACGTACACGCCCTACCCGCTGGGTAGATTTGCAGCAACGCAGTTACCTTTCTGTTCTGTGTTGGAAATCTGCGGGTGGGCGAAAGTCCTCAAGCCACACAAAGTCAGGTCGCTGACGACCAAACCGCCAGTGACGCCAGCTCTGCCAAAGCGTCCACACGGAATCTTGTGAGTCGCGCGTGACAATGCCTTTGTAAGGCCGTGGCTCAGTCGGTGGTGTCGTCTTCAATTTGTACGGTTGTCAGCAGCTGTGGTGCAAGCAGTTCAATTAGGCCAAGACGCCAGCCCGGAGTAAGCGCTTGCAGAGACGTTTCTTGTGGGATCCCAAGCTGGGCAAGCCGCCTGTTTACTGCGACGTCTCCCCAGTGCGGGATAGACCGCAACACGGCGTTGATGCGCCACGTCTTGGTCCAGTCTGGTGGGTTGCCGACGATCATTGCAACGGTTGTTGCAACCTCGTGTTCGTCGCGCAGTCTCCAATCGCGCTTGATATTGCTGCGGAGACGGCGAATCTCGTTTGCGTGGCCAAGCGCGTTCAGCCGCTGGTTTTCAATCGCTTTGTCAAAGTTATACGGCAAAGTCGTCCTGTTCGGGCGGGAAGCAAGTGTCTGCGTACGGGCAGCAAATCTCTGTCCGCTGGCCACACGGTGCCTCAAAGTCGTAATAGCGGGCCTTAGTGGTTGCTTGTGCGCGGTTCTCGCACATACCCCGGGGGGGTATACCGCCAATCATCTTTTCGGCGCGTTCCGTAAGTTCTGCAATACGGTCGGCGTCAGGAAACGGAATCACAAACCGCTTTGGTTCCTTGCCGTACTTGTCGAGTAGCACCATCTCGCCTTCCCACTCAGCGCCTCCGCACTGAAGGGACATCTGGTACTGATACCAGTTGAGTTGTGCAAGGTGGTACGGGGCCGGTTTCGCGTAACCCGTAAACTTGATCTCTATGATTCGCTTGAGGCAGTAGTCCACTGCGTCGGGGTGGCAGGTCCCACCGTAACCGTTATCAAGCTCCTGACCGTGCAGCAGCTGTTCGCCGTCGTAGTCACGCGCAAGCTCAATAAAGCGCTCTTCTGCAGCGTGGCCTGAGTAGAACATTACTTCTCTGCCGATTGGCCCTCGGACGCGTTCCTCTTGTGGGATACGGACTTCGTTCCACGAGTAACGGGCACACGCGCCAAGCATTGAAGGTCGGAGTTCCCCTGTCGGCGGTGTCCATTCCTTCGTGCTAGCCAGTTCGGGTTCCGTCCTTGTCTGGACAGTGAGCGTTGCCAAAGTAGTTCCCCTTACGGTAGGACTACTCGCGCCCTGTCTGTAAGCAGGTGTCGGTAGTACTACCAGTTTGTGTGGTGTGGTACAAGCGGTGAGCTACCAGCTTGCAATTATGAAGATCAAACACGCGACAAGTATTAGTGCCTCCACGGCAACAACCACCGTTAGCTTGTCAGTGCGTTTGCCGCTGCTGCGGCTGCGCCCTTGTAGGCAACCCAGCACGAGTCAAGCAAAGCTGAAATCTCAGCGTGCTGTTCGTCTGGCACGGTTCCTGCAATAGGCTTTACGTCGATCTGGACGCTGTAGTACGGGCCGTCGGCGCGAGTCAGCGAAAGCTTGAATACGCAATCGGTGGGCTTGAGGCCCATAGTGCGCATACGGTTGACTGCGAGAGTGAACACGCCACGGCGCTGGTTGATCTCTGCGTTCTTGAACGTTACGAGCACTGGTGTGGACTTTTCTACGTCGTACGCCAGTAGCGTCTGAAGGTCGTCGCACGTTCCTGCGCCAAAGCCGCGGCGCTGGCAGTTGAGGCAGCTTCGCGTGTGGACGTCGTCTTGTGCGTCAGCGTCGATCCAGCCGTAGCCAGTCTTGCCGTCAGGTGAGGCACAGGACGCTTCGTGCGGAGTCTTCGGGTCGTACGGCATCCCGTAGTACGACTTTGACAGTTGCGAGCCGCGCGGCACGAGGAACACTGACTCGCGTTCTTCGGCGTCACCCTCTAAGACGATGATTCCCTTGGAACGGTTGATCCGCAACGAAAGCGCCTGAAACGGCACCGAGTCTGAGAAACCGTCGTCGTAGTCGTCAATAGTTGCCAATTCGCCCGCTGGCGACAGTTCTGCCAACGAGCTGGTTGTGGCGCTTGCCGGAAATACCCCGTCTTGGTGGATTAGACCGGGGGGGGTTGGGAGCGACGGGATCTGAAGCGGGTCGATTGCTGGGTCGGTAGGCGGTGTAGTGGGAGAGGGCGAATGGGAGGTCTTGCTCTCGGACGTACTCAAGGTCTAGCTCCTCTAGCTGGGAAGGTGTGAACGTTGGTTCTCTTGCAAGCCAGTAAGCGGTGGAGTCTCCGTAGATTCCGAACGCTTGCCAGCTGGAACGCGGGGCTTGTACGTCTGAAATCAACGCACCCCGCGCGTAATAGCTCACTGAAGCGAGCTGAGTTCTATGACGAGTGATTCGTGCGCTTTGTCTGCACTTTCTCTATTAGTAGACAGACGCCGCGCTAATACGTTGCTTTCGTCGAATACGAGTGTCTCGTAAAGGAGTGGCGGGCGCTGTGTTGGGTGTAGCGAGTACCCAAGGAACACGGTCGAAACAAGTTTGTGTGTGTCGGGTTCGTCCGGATCGGCAACGCGCGTCGTTGCAACGACGACGTCGTGGCCGTCGAGCCAAGTTGCCCAGTCGGCGACTGACCCGACCCACGCGACTGGTTCACCGTTGTCTGTCTCTTGCCAGTAGCGCTGCACTGACGAGTGGTCACGGCTCAAAGTAGCACCGGCGTCTCGGCTCCCGCGGCTCCACGCCACGTAGAAAAGCCAGCAGCAACGTGCTCTCGGATCCCGTGTTCCAGTATCTCAAGGTCTCTTGCTGCTTTACGTAGTGACTGCGACGTGTTCTGCAGTGCTTTGGCGTGGGCTTCACTGAAGCTCGCGGTTTTGGTAAGAATTGTGATCTGGCCCGCTGCCTCGCTGATTGCTTTGCGGGCTTGGGCTACTGTGGCCGCGCCAACCTCTGGTTTGGTTGGTTCGTGCGAGGCGTCGAAGGCGGAGCGCAGCGCTGCGAGGTTGTCGGTCACGTTGATCTCAACGAAGATAGCACTTGGCGTCCTTGTCTGTCCGGTAGAATCCGTTGTACACGGTTGCACTTGGAGTTGCACATTGGAAAGGGCTCCTTTGCAGGGTGTTGTTGAAAGTTGTGCAAGTTGTGCAAATTGTGCAGGTGTCCCTTCCCTCGTAGTCCTAAGCGCGGAAAACGTAGTCTTGGAGTGTTGGTGTGTGTTTTTGTACAACTTTGTAATAAATAGTGCTATATAGCAGGTAAAAGACAGATTCTGCGATGTGCAATCGCGTGTGCAACGCTGCACAATCGTGTGCAACTTCCTACACAATCTACGGAAAAGCGACTATGTCTGACGAAACTGGTTCTAGCGATTCGCGCGCGTCCTTGTCTGTCCGCGGGGATTACACCAGAAGGGGGAAGCGCCGCCGTCGGAAGGAGTTTGTGATTTTTTCGCGGGACGACTTCAGGTGCGTGTACTGCGGGAAGAGTTCTGTGGAAGACGGCGTCAAGTTGGAGGCGGACCACGTAGTGGCGCGGTCGGCTGGTGGTTTGGACACGGCTGGCAATCTTGTGACCAGTTGCCGGGTTTGCAATCGTTCGAAGTTTGACGAGGAGCTGGCACTGGATACGCGTGACCGGCTGCTGTTGCTGGCGGCAACGCGCAACCGGTCACGCAGGATCTCAGACGATATGCCAGTGGATCTGGGACGTAGTCCCCAAGCTCAGGCGATCACGAAGTCCCAAGAAACCTTGTCGGGCAGCGGGCAGCCGGAGTCTGGGAGTATCACCGGCGAGTCTGTGATTGCGTCTGAGAAACCGTCGTCTGCTGGGTCGTCGTGATCGTCGCCAAGTAGCGCACGGTCGTCACGGTCTGTGGCGTCTGCTTCGCAGTCGTCTGAGTCCTCTGGTCCGGGTGTGATAACCGCGAACCCGTCGTGGTTCAGGTCCCGACCTACTACTCGCGTGCGCTTTGCGGAGAGTAGTTTGTAGTCGTTGTCGGCCTCCGATTTTCCCATTGCGTTGCGTATCGCAATCAACGACGCGCGCTGATTTTCCACTGGTCCCATACGTTCCTTGCGGTATAGCCAGTTGTACTCGGGGACGAGGACTTCGACGACGATCCTCACTTTGGCGTAGCGGTCGGGGTGCAGGCTGTGGCGCATTAGAAGAGCCTCACTGGCGGGTTTTCGCGCGGGGCTTCCGGGATCTCGCCGTGGGCCGCGCTTTTGTTGATGCCGCCCCAGATCAGACACGCAGAGATTGCCCTGATGTCGATTTCTGTGAGCGGCCTTGTTGTCGCTTCTGTTTCCTCGTCTTCGTAGGTCATTTCCATTGTGTTGGCGTTCACTGTCAGCGTTGGGGATACCAACGTGTCGCCGCTCTGGTCAAACGCGTTGTAGAGGTCGTCCGGCATTGTGATGATGATTGTGAGTGCCGGTGGTGTGTCGCTCATTTGTGGCTCCTTGCGCGCTTTACGCCGCGGAAGTTGGTTTTTACGTCGGCAGCTGTTTGGGTCGTGGGTTCGCGCGGCTCCCACAAGACAAGGTCTTTGAGTTGGAAGTCGCTTTTCTTAGCCCCGTATTTGACGGTGGCGAGTTTGCGTCCGACGCGCGTTACGATGCCGAAGTGAAACGCGCCTTCGTGTAGGAACTTGACTTGCTGGCCGATTTTCACGGTTACTTGTTCCTGTCGTTTGCTTGCCGCCAGTACCATCCGATTATGAGCGCGGCAATGACTGTGCTGAACAGGTCAGCCAGTTTCATGTTCTTGTCGCGGTCTCGGCGTTTAGCTTTTGGAACTGGTACATAGATTCAATGGTGGTGATCTTCTTAGCTTTTACGATCTGTCGGCATTCTTCTGTGAGTCGGCGTGACGACTGATCGTTGATTCCGGTTACGTGCCCGTCGCAGATCCAGACGCGTGGCTCTTGCTGCTTGCCGAGCCAAGCAAGTGCTGGCCCGTCGCAACCGTTGCCGCCGTACTCTGCTTGCAGGTCTTCGGGTGCTGCGCGCTTGCCCTTCTTGGCGACGATGTGCAGGTACCCTTGGTAGGAACTAGAGCAGTAGGTTGCAATGGTTACTCCGGGTGAGTTCTCCATGATGAAGGTGATGTCTTCGTCAGAGAGACTCATTGAGCCTGAGCAGTCGATGAGTACAGCGCCAGCGTTCTTGTGTCGGCGCTTTGAACCAAATACGTGACCGTCTGTGCAGAACCTGTCGGGGCGCTTGATAAACGCGCCTTCGTCCGACAGTTTCCAGTGATTACGTCTGGTCTTTGACGCGAGTGGCAGTGACAGCGGTGGCTCGATTATGAGCATTTGGCACCACTCGGTGTCTTCCTCGTCGCCGTATTCGTCGGTGTCGTCTGGTAGCTCGGCTGCTCTGTCGTACACAAACTCTTTGCCGTCTTCCTCGTTTAGGTGACGGCTGATCCTTGCCCAAACTTCTTTGCTGACTCTTTCTGTTTCGCGCTGGTCTCCGCGAGCGCAGAGCCATTCGTCAGTCGGTTCTGTTTCGCAGAGTTCGCTTGCAACGATCATGTACGCTTGGTGCAGCGCTTGCCGGTACTTACGGCGTTGCGTTGCGTTTGGGTCAGTGTCGCTTGGTTCGTGGTGGTGCCAGTAGTCCCAGTATGTTGTTCCGTCTAGGCCGTTGCCTCCGACTACTGACTTTGCGATTGTGGTGAAGGCAGATACGAGGTCGTTCTGGTCTTCGTAGAACTCAAGCGCTCCTTTTGGGAGCCGTGGTGGCGGAACGAACGTTGCTGCCTGTGAGACGTCCGTAACTGTTTCTGTGTCCCACGAGTCGTGGTATTCGTCTCGTACGCCGTGGTCGCTTACGGTGTCGATTGCGTCGAGTAGCCCGCTGATTCTTGCTGCGTCCACTGCGTCAACGATTTCCAGTGGAATGGTTGAGGTCGCCGAGAACTCGGCAGTGGTTTCGTGACCGCACGCGACGGTCAGGTTTGCGATTGACCTCCTGTACTGCGACTGGGCCGACAGGTCAGTAGGTGCTGCGACGACGCGACGGGTGAAGTCTGTTGCTTCGCGCGTTGAGTCTGTTGCTTTCCACTCGGCGTTGTCTCCGCCAATCTGTGGACGCTTGAAGGTGTTCGGGAGTACTGGGAAACCCATACTTGGCTCCTAGAGTCGGCTCTGCAGTTCGTACGCGTTGATGATGTCTTGCGCGCGCTCTCCGAATACGGCTACGCACGCTGACACGACGTCCATCTTGCTGCGCGCGTCGGCGAACGCGAACCACTTGCGTACCGAAGTTCTGGTGCGGGGGTTCTCCGACGACGTTGCCTCGTCGGCAATCTTGCGAAGGTCTTCTGGCAGTGCTTCCAGCGCCGCTGGGTGTGGGCGCGTGATCTTGATGATTGCGTCCATGCGGTCAATGAGTGCCTCCGGCAGGTCTGACTCGTTACCGTTCATCGTGATAACGAAGTTCGTGCTCGGCTGTGGCTTGACTGTCTCACCGTTCGGCAGTGTGAGCTGCGCGCTTGGCTGGTCGTCAAGGATTGCGTAGCAGATTGAGTGGCAGTCTCCGCTCGCCCGGTCCAGCTCATTGAGGACGTAGCGCGCGCCGTCGAGCCAGCTACGGATAGCCGGTCCGTGCATCCACTTGTAGCTGCCCTCGGTCATAATGTAGTGGCCGCGCAGCTCTGAGGCGGGGGTCTCTTCAGTGAGGGTGTTGGTGTACATGGGCTGATCGGGGGTCAGGTTGTAGTGCATTGCTGCGTACGTCTTGCCGGTGCCCGGAGGTCCGTACAACAGAACGCGTCGAAGGTTGCCTACGCACTTCTCGGCGAGTTCCCACTGGTCAATCGTGATTGCCATTTCCGTTGCTCCGTCGGTTGAGTGTGTCAGTCTCATAGAAACTGAGAGGCTGTGTTGTTAGCGGTAATACGTTTTTGCTTTTGCTGCCGCTATTGCGTTGTAGCGTTCGGCGTCTGAGTGCGCGTCGATGATGTCTGCGAGGTCGCGTGGGGTGATGTCTTCCTTGTCTACGATCACAAGGTCGCCGCGTTGGCACATGCCCCACGAGCCGTCTCGTGCCGCCCAGTACACTGTGTCCGTCGGGGTCTCAGGGTTTAGGTGTATGTGTGGGTCTGTTCCAGTAGAATGGGACATAAACGCCTCGGTGGTTGAGGTAGTGGAGTATGAATCCGCGCTTGTAGGCTTTGCGCCGGATTTGTTTGCGCGTGTGGAAGCGCCGCGAGCTGTTGATCTCGTGGTACCTGTGGTTAGTGAACCTCAGGTGGGCGGGCCAGCTGCCCCAGTCCACGAGCAGCAGTGGCCCTTGTGTGTTGCTCACGGGTCTGGTGCTTGTTCCTTGTCCCAGAACTCGCGGACGATTGCTTCGTCGCTTTCGCTTCTGTACTCGCTTTCGGCGGCTTCGTCCGCTGCGCGTTGTTTCTCGTACTCGTACTCTGGTCCGCCTTCAGCGTCGGGATCGTCCGCGCTACGGCACATACTTTGGGTCCCCTAGCAGCGTGACTTCGAAGTTGTCGATAGAGAACTCGTAGTCGTTTGTTTTGGTGTGCTCGCAGTTGAGGATCTCAAGGGCGTCTTGTGTGGCGTCGCGGGCTGTGCTCCTGAGCTTGATGTTGATTGCGAGATCGACCGAGAACCAGTCCGGCACGTCGCACTTGCACTCTCCCGTATCAACTGGGAGAGCGCAGTGGTCGCAATCGCTGTCTTCGACGGTGTCCACTAGAACGGGATGTCGTCGCTGTTGGCCTGCACGGCAGCGGTGGTCTCGCTGTCGGTTGCGCGTCGTGCGTCAGCCTCGGCCTTGGTGTCCAAGTAGTGGACGTTGTTGGCCACGACGTCAAGCGCCTGACCCTTAGCTCCGGCGTCGGTGGTCCACTCGCGCCAGCTAAGGCGTCCGTCCACACCGATGCGGCTACCCTTGGTCAGCGAACGCGAGAGGTTCTCGGCGTTGGGGCCAAAGACGGTGACGTTGACGAAGTTGGGCTTCTGCTGCCAAGCCCCGTCGTCGTCACGGACAGCGTCGTTGATAACGACGCGCAGGTTGACGAGTGGCGTGCCGGAGTGCGTGTTACGAAGCTCCGGGGCCATAGTGACGCGTGCAGTGAAGGTGACGTTATTCAGGTCAGCCATTGGTGATCTCCTCGTTATCTGTATTTGCATTGTCTAGCGCCTCGCACGAGGTCTGAACCTCGCTGAGGTAGTTCTCCATGAGCATTGCGACGAGTCGCCGCTGCTCGTCAACCCAACCTGTAAGCATTGCGATGTAGCGTGGGTCGAATCCGACAGTGCGCATGAACTCGCTGGTCGCTACTGCAGTACCGGCGATAATCGGTACGCCTTCGTCTGAGAGGCGAACGCGCTCTGGTGCGTTACGCCACTCGTGCATACCGGCTGCAACTTTGCGTGCTTCACGCATTGCCGTTTCGTGGATGTCAGACCAGTCTGGCAGGAGGTCTGGGTCGAACCATTCGTTTCCGTCATGGCTTGACATTGTTGCGCGCTTCCTTGTCTGTCCGTTTGGTAAGTGACTTGAAAGAGGGGAGACGCTGTGTCGAGCGCCGGGTTGAGCGTCAATCGTCAACAGTCGGGCTGAGGGTCTTCGTGTTGCACTTCTGTTGCGACGGAGGTTTGCCAGAGTCCCTCTGCTTGCCTGCCGTCCGCTTGTTTGATTGCGTCTTCCTTGTTGTCGGCTTCCACTGTTACGGTGGCTACGAAGGCGCGGGTAACGAGGTATTCGGGCACTAGTCTTCCTCTCGGGTTATTGTTACTGGGTGCAGGCGGCACGCGCCCGCTGTCGAGCAGCCGCAGGCGCGGGTGCGCCACGGTCGCGTGGGGATCAGCGTGTACTCGGCACCGTGGATCGTCACGGCGAGGTTCTTGCGCGCTGACCTGAGTGCTGCTGGGCTACTGATGTGGTATGGCACGTAGCGCTCTGTTGGCAGGTACTGCGGCCAGTGGCGTCCGTAGTGTAGGTGGCCGTCTTCGTCTTGGTACTCGCTGTTTAGGTCTACGCTGCAGAGCCAGTTCTCCCTTAGGGCTGGGTGAGAGCCTATTGCGTTGCAGAACGCGCAGGGTTGGGGTTTCCGACCCTCACGTTCGTATGCGCGCTGAATGTGGTCGTCGGGGCACCACTTGCATGGCACGCGTTCGCGGCTTTCCAGCACTACCATCCGCAGCGCGAAGCGGCCTTCCTTCTCGTCGCGTACCTCTGCTGGCTGAAGCATTCCTTCGGCTTCCGCGATTCCGAGGTAGTACTCGATCTCTGCTTGCTGCCGCGCGTGTCGAAGTGAGATCTTGGCTTCGTCACTGTACTGCTGGTTGGTCCGGCGCGGCAGGAAGTCAAGGCCGGTGCCGAGGCACGTTGCGCAGCCGTGCTCCTCGCCCGGTGCGCAACTGGGGCAGTAGTCGCCCCACACTTTGACGCCAGTGGCGTAGCACACTTCGCAGTCGCCGTCTGGTTCTGCGTCGTGCGTGTACTGGTCGCACTTGCAGACGTTCCACGATCTGTCGAACGCCACGTCGCGTGGTGAGAGTGACGTACCGTGGTACGTGTTCATCACTGTGGTCTCGACCGCTGGCAGGCAAGGGTCGGCGTCTGGGAACTGTACTGTGGTGTCGTCCCTCTGGTATGGGATGAGGCGTTCGCGGCGAGCAACGTCGTCGTGGTGCTTCAAGCCTTCAAGCCCGAGGGTGTGGAACTCCTTGTCCGATTGGAGGCGTTTGTTTTCCCTTCGGTCGGCTTGTTCGTATCGGACTTGTTCGTGTCGGCCCGATGTTAGGTACAGGTTTTCGTGTCGAATGAAGGTTCTCACGACGCCGCCTTGAGGGTTGCGATGTACACCGCGGTCATAATCTTGTCGATCACGGCTTGCGTGGACTTTGCGTGTGCGGTGGCGAGTTTGCCGAGCACCGTTGCGCTAGGTCGCTTCTCTCGGTCAACGACGGCGATGTGCGCTGCGACCCACTTCGCGGGTGCGCGGAGCGTCTTGTTGTGGTCGCCGTTGAGCGAGATCACGTACCACTGCTGGCCGTGGGTGTCTGCTGGGTCCAGCCGTGCGCCCCAGTAGTTCTTACCGGGTTTGAGCCAAGGCGCGGACTCAACGGTGGTGTCTGGTGTGACCTGCAACCACTGTGCCTGTGACATTCGGTTCGTTCCTCTGTCTGAGTGATTATAGAAAGGAGACGCTGTGAAGCTCGGCACGACTATTGTGTTGTGCGTGTGTAGTGCGGCACGGTTGTCGAGTTGTACGTGTAGTTGTGCGTGTAGTGGTGCGTGTAGTGGTGCGTGTAGTGCGGAGCGTTGTACGTGTCGATGGTGTAGTCCCACGCACGGCCGATAAGCCACGTTGAGAACATGAGGGCGATGATTGCGAGGGCGATCCCCGCGTACTTGTTGTAGGTGTTGCGGTTCACGGCTAAGCCGCCTTTCTTGCGTAACTCTCTGGGCTAACGGTCATCGTGTAGCCTGCTGCTTCTTCGCTCCACCAGAGGGGCCAAGGCAATGCGAGTGGCTCTGGCCCGAGGGTTTCCGCCAGCCAGTCCATTGTTACGCTGAGCCGGTAGAGGCGGTTGCCTTCGGCGCGCGTGTCGATGTCGCTTGCGTAGGACGAGCCTACGCCTGCGACGTCCCACGCTTGCCGGACTAATGCGTACCGCTGTGGTGTGGTGAGGTACATGCCTAAGCCTCCTTTGAGCGACGGTTGAGTGCCCTGTGGTGCAGCACCGCTGGGATGATGTGGAATGCCAGCACGAAAACGATTGCGACGATTGCGAACGTGGTGCTCACGGCTACGCTGCCTTCGGGGCTGTGTAGCCGGAGGACTGCGTAGAGAGGTCGAAGTAGACGTCGTCTCCGAACTCGTGGCCTGCCGTCCGGAGCGCGTTGAGCGTGTTGATGGGGAGTTCGATCCCGACTGCTTCGAGGTCAGCGCGCATCGACGACACGTTCTCGGCCAAACGGAAGGGGTACGTGGCCGGGAACTCGTGGAGCGGCCGAGGATCGTGCTTCTCGGGGTCGGCGTCTACCGGCTGGGCACTGAACACGTCGGCCCAGTAGCCGTTTAGGGGCCGGTCGAAGCCAAAGTTCACAATGACGTCTGAGTACTGCACGGTGATGCGGGACACGGTGTTGCTCCTTTGACGTTGGTGTAAGGCTTGAAATCTCCTAACCACACACGGTGTTTGTGTGGTACTCAGTAAACAATTCGTACTGGGACGCCCGCTGCTCGACACTGTGAGATGCAGTGGCCGGTGCCTCGGGACTTGCCGTCCCAAAATGCGATAGCCCAGTCAGGCGCGCCTTCCTTGACCATGCGCGTGTTGCGCTTGAAACCGGCGCTGCGTCCTTCCACGTCCCAGTTCGCCGTGTACACGGTGAGCGAGGGCATGAGGCGGCGTTCGGCGTGCCAGTCGCGCACTAGTTCGTCTACTCCGCGTGCGCACCCCACGACTACGTGTGGCTTGTAGTCGTTCGTGTCGCAGTGGTAGTAGAAGGCGGACAGTTGCCTGTGGACCTTCTCTGCGTCACTCCAATCGCGCATACCGGTGATGAGTAGCGTCTTCATGGCTAGAAAGCCTCCTTCGGGAGAAGCCGCATCCAGTCCACAGCCTTTTCGATAACGCGCGCGTGGCAGGTGGCAGAGTTCGGCCTGCAGCCCGGGCACACCAGCACGAACTCGCGCTCTGCATTAGCGATCTCACGCAGGTACGCGAGCGCAGGGCCACCAGACTGGATCTCGGTCCACAGCCACGCGCGATACCTCGGGATGGTGGCACCCGGGTTTCCCTTCACAGCGGGAAAGGGGTTACCAAGCGGTGACGGACGACCAACTGGGTAATGCGGCAAGGTAGTCACGGTGTTGCTCCTTTGCTGTTGGTGTAACGATTGAAAGCTTCTGACCACACACGCTTTTAGTGTGGTACGCCGTAGACGTTCGTTTCTGATCTACCACCCCGGCGCTCCCCCGGGGTTGGGGCTGGTGCGGTGTTTGCACCAGCCCCCGGCGCGCGCTACGCGACGAACACGCTGAGCACGCCTTCGTCAAGCAGCCCGAGACCCTTCCCGTACACGCCACTCTGCTGGCAGAAGGTGACGATCTGGGGCCGCAGCGGCTTCTTGCGGTCGAAGAGCCAGTGCTCCGGGAAGGACACGCGGACGTGGGTCCCGTTGTAAAGGACCCCGTAGCAGTACGAGAAGTCCCAGTACGGGAAGAACGCGCTGGGGTCGGCAAGCAGGCGCAGTCGGGTGACGCGCTTGAGGCGCGCGTCGTTGATTGCGACGGTGAACTCGGTGGCCGGGTGCGAGCCGACCAGCGTGTTGGTCTCGTAAGAGTGCGTCATAACTAAGCCTCCGTGGTGGTGTACGGCGTGGTCGGCTTGCGGTAGCCGTGGATTGCGTCAAGCAGGTTGGTCGCCAGCATCATGGCCTCGTGGTTGCCATGCGACTGCCAGTCCATGGAGGACGTGCAGGGTGGCGTGGGTGCGATTGCTGCTGCAACCTCGCCGGTGTCAAGGATGAGGAACCACATTGGCGGCGTGTGTGCCAGTGTGGCGCGGCCAAGCGTGGTGTGCGCTACGTCGGCCTTGTTCAACAGCGTCTGCCACTCGCTAAGCGAGTAAAGCGTGCACTGGTCGTCGAAGGCGCGGTCCTGCGGGTCCAGATGGTGCGGGTGGTGATCGTCCCACACTGGGTTACCGAAGAGATCGTCGTAAGTGTCCATGGCTAGATTCCCTCCACGGTGAGCGAGTAGATGTTGGTGACGACCCCGGTGAAGGAGTCCGTGAACTCGTAGAAGGACGGCGGTCCGAACGTGGTGATAGCGATGCAGCCGATCCGGTACGCGAGGTAGTCGCGGTCCGGACCGTCTCCGTCGCAGTCGTGGCAGCAGTAGCCAGACTCAAGCATCCGCTCGTATCCGGCTTCGTTGATGTTGTCGCACTGCGCTGCGGTAAGGGAAGGCATGGTGTGATCCTTTGCTGTTGCTGTTGCTATTGACCTTCGCCTCTGCACACACGGTGTTCGTGTGCTAGCAGTAGCGATCCGTCAAGCGGCAAGGCTCACAAGCAGCAGCAACGCGTTGGTAAGCGGCGAGTAGCGTTGGAGTGCAACGAGTAAGGAGGCAACACGGTAAGTAGACACGCAAACACGGAGACGCTGCCGGTATACGGCGCGTTACCGGTGGCTTGAAACCGTTGCTGCTCCTGCGAACTCAGGAACCACAAGCACGAAACCCGGAAACGAGAGACGGTGATACCTAGAAACCTGTGAACTGCAACAAGTTGCTTTGCTAGTGCACTACGATGACTTTGGCACAGGGGGGTGGCCCGGTTCCGCTCCGAGTCTCTATTTACTGTTACCGTCTGTGAACGGCTAGGGGAAAGGGATTGCGCACCTTGCTGCCCGAGTCCAGCACCCTGTCTCTCTTTCTAAAAAACTAGAAACTAGAGACAAGCGGCATTCGCTCTTAGCGCCCAGAACACCCGTAACCTAGTTATTAGTTGCCAAAACGCTGTGAGCGGAGACTAAGTTGCCAGTAGTGGCAGACGAAGTACTAGACCTAGGCCAAGACGGTTACGTACCACTTCCCGCACAGGAACGGTTTCATCGTTCCGAGGCAAAGTTCCGGCTTTACTCTGGGGGCTTTGGTTCCGGTAAGTCGCTTTGCGGTTGTCGTGAAGCTATTTACTACGCGCTCAGGTACCCGGGCAGCTTTGGGATCATTGGTCGCCTGCGTTTCAAGGACCTAGAGACCACCACCCAGCGAACCTTCTGGCAGCAGCTTGAGCAAATGGGGCTGCGCCGCAAGCCGTACGTTCTGGACTTCAACCAGCGCACCCAGATCCTGAAACTCGGTAACGGGTCAGACATCCTGTTTACCGGGCTTGACGACGAAATGAAGCTGCGCTCCGCTGAGTACAGCTGGATGTACGTTGACGAGGGTTCAGAAGTCCCTGACGAGATTTACCAGACCCTGCTGGGCCGTCTCCGTTACAAAGAGCCGCGGCGAATGTGGATTACCACCAACCCGGGCGCTAGCGGGTGGATCCGCAAGAACTTCGTACAGACCCGCAAAGACGGTTTCGATCACTTCCACGCGCCAACAACCGAGAACACTTACCTACCCAAGGACTACCTAGAGTCGCTGCTGGCCGATTACCCGGCTGTGTGGCGAGAGCGGTATATCCAAGGTAGCTGGACCGCGTTTGAGGGCCAAGTGTTCACAATGGCCGACGAGAAGCAGCACGTTATTGACGACTGGACCCCGACAAAGGACCACCTGATCTACGAAGGGTGGGACTTTGGGTACAGAAACCCGACCGCAATTGTCTGGTACGCAGTGCACCCCAGCGGGGAAGAGCCAATCGTTGTGTTTGCGGAGCACGAGGCACGCGAACAAATGCCCAACTGGCACGGTGCCCAGATCCGGGCTATTTACAAGCACTTCAACATTGACCCCAACAAGGTCCAGCGCTGGGGAGACCCTGCCGGTACTCAGGTTCAGGGACTACGGGGGCGTTCGTACGTACAAGAATACGGGGATATGGGCTTCTACGGAATCCAGCCCTCCACCCGGGAGCCTTCTACTCGGGCTTTGCGACTAGGCAAGCTGCTGTCTACCCAGCTCCGGACAGCAGACGGGTCGGTACCGGCAATCCAGTTCTGCCGACGTGCCCGACGTACGTGGAACTCGGTTCTCGGGCTTCGGTACGCGGAGCAGCGGACAAACTTGGGGCAGGATCCCAAAGAGTCGTTCCACAAAGACAACGATCACTTGTTCGACGCCTTGGGTTACGCGCTAATGGCTGCCCCGCTGCCGGAAAACAAGGACGACAGAGCCGATATCCCCGGAGTTACAAAGCCATTTACCCCGGCAGAGATAGAGCGTTACGAACACAAGCGCTACGAGCAAGAGACAAGCGCAGTTGGACTCTACGGAATAGACATATAAACAGCGTGGTTGCTGCACAATACCTAGTTATGGCGACAAGGAGTCACCAAATTGGCTGACCGCTGGGTTGATAACCCTCACATATTCCCAAACTGCTGTCACAGGTGCCTGAAATCAGGGGTCGATAACGGCCCCTACTTCCACGAAGAGTGGGACTATTGCCAGCCAGACAGGTGGCCGGGTCCAGACCCCGCGTACCCGCGCCGCGCTCGCAAGTTTACCTGCCGCAGTTGCTTCCAATATGCGGCGTCGCAACCCGGTGCTCCCCTACTGGACTCCTCCGCAAAGCAGCTTAGCGAGGCATCGGATCGGATTATGCAGCTAGAGGCTTCGCTTGCCGAGGCAAACGGACGACCCACGTACGTTGACGCCGACCAGCTGGTAGAGAAGATCAGCGTGGCGTTCAAGGCAAATCAGGAAGCTGAGTCAAAGGCGCGCCGACCTGCAGCAAAGCCCGCAGTGAAGAAGGCTGCTAAGTGATCTCCGTAATCGCGCTGGTTTCTATTGTTTCTGCCTTTGGTGCCATTCTTTGGTGGAAGCACGTTGAGTCCAAGGCAATTGCTCACACAATTGAGAGTTACGAACGTCTTGCGAGTGAGTCTCTTGCGACAACTCGTGAGCTTTCAGAAAAGGTGCAGAGGCCGTGGGGTGACGTCCCCCCCAGTACGCCTCCAACCGACGATATTTCAGAACTGGATACCGCGTGGGTCAACTCGCCGGAATCTATTGTTCCGTTTGACGATGATCTTGCAGCCTTCAGCGACGAACTTGAGGAGATTTAGTGCCGGTTTCAAGTACAGCAGTAACAGTTGCCGTAACAGCAACCCCGCTTTTCCTTTCTGCTACTGCTCGCAAGCGTTTCTTTGTGAGCAATGACAGCGGCTCAAACGTGTACATCGGTGGACCTGACGTAACCGCAGTCACCGGCTACACCCTTGCGACAGGCAAGACGTTTGAAGTGTCACAACAGTTCCCCACAGACGGCTCCGCAAAGTACCAGTGGTTTGCAATTACTGGCTCTGGAAACCTTGTGGTTCGCGTTGTTGAAGTGAGGGGCTAATGGCCTCCGGCTTCAGCGATTACTTTGAAAACAAGGTGCTGGGGCTGTTGTTTGGCGGTGTCGCGTACACAATCCCGTCCACTTATTACGTTGGTTTGTGGACAACAACTCTTTCTGACAGCTCAACCGGTTCAACTTCAGGTGAGCCAGTGGGCGGTGGTTATGCCCGCGTTGCACTTACTAATAACAGCTCTAACTTTTCCTCGGTAACCATCGGCGAAACCTCAAACATTCCTTTGATTGCTTTTGCTGCGTCAACCGCTAGCTGGGGAACGATAACCAACGTTGGGCTTTGCGATGCTATTACTGGTGGGAACCTTTTGGCCTACAGCAGTTTTGTAACACCAATTTCCGTTGCTCAGTACGACACGGTTATTTTCAAGCCCGGCGATTTTGATATCACACTGAACTAGGAGGACAAGTGGCAGACGATGTAACTCTTGGCGCGATGTCCGGTGGGTCGGTTGTTGCTACCGATGATTCTGGAACTGGTCACGTACAACTAATCAAGTTGGCCTATTCAGCAGATGGTTCCCGGGTCCCGATTACCGCCGACACCAACGGCCTGAAGGTCAACGTCGGCAACACGGTCACGGTGTCACTCGGTGCTGCACTCCCCACCGGCTCTAACGTAATCGGTGCGGTTACTCAGAGCGGTACGTGGAACGTCGGCGCGATTACCACGCTCCCCGCGCTCGCAACCGGCTCCAACGTAATCGGTGCCGTCACTCAGAGTGGTACTTGGAACGTTGGTTCAATTACAACGCTTCCCGCTGTAGTCAACGCTGCTGGTACTAACGACATTGGCGGGGTCAAAATGACCCACAAGCCAACGCCGTACAAGTTGCTTTCCGCGGCAACAACAAACGCAACGTCAGTATCAGCGGTTGCTAACACTTTGCTGTACGGCATTTATATCAGCAACATCAACGCAGCAGTGCGGTATGTCAAGTTCTACAACAAGGCGTCGGCACCGACCGTTGGTACTGATACTCCGGTTTTTGTTCTTGCAGTGCCCACCGCAGCCCCGGTTGCTTTGTCATTCCCGGCTGGAATCAACTTTACGACTGGGCTTGCTTTTGCCACGACGACTGGCGCTGCTGACTCTGACACCGCTGCGGTGGCTCTTAACGAAGTCATTGTCAACTTGGTGTACGCGACCTACTAATGACGCTTCTGCTGCTTGTTACGTTACATCCGTCTGACCGTTACGCAAGCGCAGTTGTGCCAGCTTTGTCTGAATTGCCTGCAGTTGCAGAAGCAAGGGCTTCTGATACTGCTTCTTCGCTTGTTGAAGCAATTACCGAGTTTTCAACGTCGGTCCCGCCTCGCACCAGTTCCAGTGCTGTTAGCACTAGTAGTGGACGCAATTCTTTTGGTTCAGTTCAGTAACTAAGGAGTTTTTGTGGGTACACAGGCTGGTTCACTCCCCGGGCAGGAAGCCCAGCTCGGCCAGTACGCCGGTCTTTACAAGGGCGAGGCTTTGCGTAAGCAGTCGCTTGGGTCGAAGCTCACAGAGCTGTACCAGAGCGGCAGAGAGCTTTCGCGCCGTGAGCGGATCCGGTGGCAGCGCAACCGTCTGATGTACCGCGGAGAGCAATATTTGCGGGTTGTCGGTAACAACGTGCGAACACTGTCACCAGCTGACCGTTTGCCAAGCGGTCGCCGTCGAGACACCGTGAATATGATGCGCCCGTTTATTGACGGACGCGTTGCAACACTCACGTTCCAGCGCCCTGCGTTCCAAGTGCTGCCTACCGCCACGGATCAGGAAACCGTTGACGCTTCGCGCCTTGCAACGCGTTTTGTTGATTCGCAGTGGGGCACCGACGCGTGGGACCTTGACAAGGTATTTAGGCGCTTGTGCCTTACCGCAGAGATTGACGGTGTTGCTTTTGTAAGCGTGTTGTTTGACAAGTTCAGGGGCGGGCGTGTTCAGGTCTACCTTGACGCAAACGGCCAGCCAATCAACGACCCGACAATGCTTGACGCGCTGAAGCTTCAAGACCCGCTTGGGCAGTCGCTCTGGAAGCAGATAACTAGCTATCAGGGAGACGTTGCTTTCCGCGTAGTAAGGCCGGGGTCACTTTCCGTTGATCCTATTACGACGCGCTGGGAAGACTGCCGCTGGGTTATTGAGAGCCGGGTGGTCCACCGCGATCACGTTGAACGTGAAACAGGCAAGTCGATTCAGGAGATCCTCAAGAACTCCGCGCAGCAGATGGGTGAGACCAAGTACGGTATTGGAGAGACTGCGCAACTCCCCGGCAACGTCTCAATTGAAGAAGAGGACGGCGAAACTCGCAGCCTTTCGCACAAGGACGCGCTGTTGGTCCACGAGGCGTTCATTCTCCCTACCGGCCCCAGAGGCGACTTCCCCAAGGGCTGCCACGCAAAGTGGCTTGACGCGGCTGCCGGTGACCCGTACGTGTTGGAGGCGTGGGACGAGGACGAACTCCCCTACCGCCCGTACAACCCGCGCCCAGACGGTGGCCACTATATGCGGTGCCGCGGTACTGCCGACGAGCTTTCGCCGGTTCAGGTCCGTTGGAACCGCACCCTCTCTCAGGTTGGCGAGTGGCTTGACCGCGTTGCCCGCCCGCCGCTGATTGTTGCGGCAGGTGCTCTGCGGAGCAAGTCCGTGTACAACGAGGAAGGAATCGTTCAGGTACACGGCGGCTACCCAGAGCCTCGCTTTATGACGACTCCCTCTGAGCCTTCGGCTGTGCTGAACAATCACCTTGAGTGGCTAAAGGGCACAATGGCCGAGATCTCCACGATGCAGGACGCCTCGCGCGGTCAGGCACCGGGCAAGGGTATCGAAGCCGCTGTCTCGCTAAACACGCTTATTCAGCAGAACGAGCAGAACCTCAGCGCAACCGCTTCAGAGTTTGTCAGTTCGATGGAGTGGGCAGTGAGCCGCGCGCTCAAGGAAGTCGGCGACAGGTTCCAGCTGCCAAGAATGATCCAGCTTCCGGGGCTTGACGACTCAGCTGACCTTGTCGCCTTTATGGGTAGCCAGCTGCGGGGTTGCAACCGGTTCCGGATCTCTGGTTCGATTACTCCCAAGATGCGCTCCGCCCAGCTTCAGACGGTTATGCTCATGGCGCAGTACGGCGGTATCGACCTCAAGCCGTGGACCACGCAGCTTATTGACGGAAACGTTGACGATATTCTCCGTTACGAGCGCCAGCAGGAGCAGCGCCAGAAGCGTGAGAACGGGGCAATGCTTGCGCTGGGGGCGCGTAACGACGCAGACCTCAAGTGGCACGAGCTAAACCAGCTTATTTCCAAGTTCGGGCAAGCAGCCACTCAGCACAGCCCCGCAGAGCTTGCGGTTGCTGGTGTCAGGCCACCTATGCTCAGCGACGTTGGCGTTACGATCCCGATGCCCGAGTACTTTGACAAGGACGCAGAACATATCCTTGCAATGGAATACGTGCTGCTCAGCGACGGTTACGACGAACTGCACCCGATTGTGAAGCAGGCGCTGCGTGAGCACCACACCGCTCACCTTACGCGCCTGCAGGCAAACGCAATGGGTATGGCCGGACAGACACCCGGACCCGCTGGGCCACAGCCACAATCTGGCCCGCAGGCACAAGACTCAAAGCCAGACCCAAACGCACAAGGGAGTTAAGTAGTGACGGGCAACAAGCCTGAACAAGTGTTCCCTCCCGGTTTTGAACGTGACGCTAAGGCGCTTTTGATGCTCCGGGAGTACGGAGTTATCTCGCGCGCCGAGACGCGCCGTAACGTAGAGCGCCTTGGCGTTGAGCTTGTCCCCGAACCGGGGTTTGCAACACCAGCGCTAAGACCTCCTGTTGTAGACACTCCGGGGTCAATGGACGAAGTCTCGCTTGACTGGGACGAGGACGAAGACCCCGAGTTTGACGATAACGATAACGAGAACGAGGAGTAGTGAGCTTTGTCTGAGGAACTTTCTGGCGTTGTTCCCGATTCAGGGGACGAGGGGGTTTCCGGCGCTTCGCAGTGGGATGCGTGGGAAAAGGCCGGTATTGACCCCTCCGAAATGAACCCGTACGAGGTTCGGCAGTACGTTGACTGGGTTTCCGAGCTGACCGCAGCAGACTCACACGAGGCCACGCTTGAGCAGGCGCTCCGGCAGTGGGGTCACCTTGGCGACAACGAGTCTTTGCAGGAGATTATGCAGATTCGGGACTCACTCCGGCAGGAGCGCGACGACCCGTTTGCCGGTTACTCGCAGGAGCCTGAGTACGAAGAGCAGCAGTACGACCCGCAGTTTGCTCCCCAGCAGGATCCGTCTATTGACCCGTATCAGTTGCGAGACATTTGGCGGGCCGATATGCAGGAAGAGTTCCAGCGCGAGCGTCAGGAAATGCAGCAGCAGATCCAGACCGAGCGGCTTGTGTCCGACCTTCAGGGCCAGCTTGACAACGTTGCCAATAGCAACGGTCTTGAAGAGGGCGAGAAGGCGTTCCTGTGGGAGGCTGCAGTTTCTCGGCTTCAGAACAATCAAGTAGAGCTTGAGGACGTTCCGTCGCTAATGACGGACACTTGGAACCAGATTGACAGCCTGTACCAGAAGCGTATGGCGCGAGCTGCAAACTATACCAACTCAGGCCCAAGCACTTCTTCACCGCCTTCCGGTGTTCCCGGCGCTATTCAGGGGAACCGTGGGATTGCGTCTGCGGTCGCTCGCACCGCAGAAAGGCTTGGTATTCCGCAGGATTAGCTCGTAACAGAACGGTTGTCTCACCGCTATAGTTCTGTTACGCGCGGCGATGCCTCTACTGGTTAGTGAGAGACGGCGCGGTTTGAGAAGGCGATTTACCGTTGCAATACAGCGCGCTTTCTCTTACCCCGTTTCTCACTAACCAAGAGGTATTTTTTTGTCACTCTCTACGCTGAATGATCTTGCGTATGACACTTGGGAGCCGGGCCTCAACGACGAGCTTGAGACCACTACGGGTTCCTTGTACTCGTTCCTTCAGAAGTCTTCGAAGGACGTAAAGGGTCGTAAGACATTTATTAAGTTCCTCAAGGGCCGTTCCCTTGGAGTTTCAAACATTGACGAAGGTGGCGCGTTCCCGGATGCCGGGGACCCCTCCTACGCCGAGGCGCAGATCGCGCTCAAGCGGATCGCTGCCACTGTTGAGTTTACTCTCGACGAGATGGACCTGCTGAATGGCCGCGACGCTGCCGCTCTTCCGGTGGTGCAGCACAAGCTTGACGACCTCGTTCGTACGGTTCGCCGTGACGTGGTCCGTCAGACTTGGGGCGACGGTTCCGGCAAGCTGGCTAACTGTGCTTCCGTTGCGTCTCAGGTTATTACCCTTGACGCGAGTGCTTCCAGTCAGGTTGACCGCGACCGTTACAACTGGCTTGAGGAGAATGGCCTCAAGATTGACGTGATCCACGGGACGACTGGTGCCGCTCAGGCAACCGGCCTTACGATTACCGATATCAACCGCACTACTGACGCTGTCACCGTTGTGGGAACCGCCTCTGGCGTGACCTCAGCCGGTGTGATTGTGCGTTCCGGTAACGCTTACGGAGTTTCCAGCGCCTACACGAGCCGCGAGTTTACGGGCTTGATGGGTGCGATTTCGGAGACGAACACGTATCTGACCATTGACCGTACCGTTGCCGGTAACGGTTACTGGTGGAAGTCCAACGTTTCTGGCAACTCGGGCACTCTGCGTCCGGTGACGCTTGACGTGATCCTGCAGCTCATCAACACGATGAACCGTAGGACGGGTAAGGCTCCGCTGGATTCGGACCACGCTTTCTTCGCCAACCTTGGCGTGTGGTCGGCCTATGGCGAGCAGCTTCAGCCGTCGGTTCGCTATCAGGGCTATTCGAAGATGGATATGGGTTGGCCAGAGCTTGAGATCTTTGGTGTGCCGCTTTACGGCGACATCCACTGCCCTCACAACAACCTGTTCCTGATTCACAAGCCTTCGTTCGCGTACCGCGTTCCGAAGTATCAGGACCGTGGAACCTTCCAGTTCCAGAACATGGACGGCTCGGTGTGGCGTTACGTCCCCGGGACGAGCGGTTACAAGGCCAAGGTGCAGTCGCACCTGACCGGAATGATGACTCTCCTCACTGAGCACCCCCGTATGCACGGGCGTGTGGATGACCTTGAGGAGCTGGGCGTCTAATGGCCGTTACTGCGACGTACTCAGTTCTTGGGAATGACCGTAGTCAGGTCATTGGCCGCGAGCGGGTTGTTCGTCGTCGTCTTACGCTGTCAGGCACCTATGTCGCTGGCGGCTTCGCAATTACGGCGAACGCTCTAAACCTCAGCAAGATCCGGTTTGTCCGTTTTATGGGACCGGCAAGCACTGGCTCAGCCATTGCTTTCCCGTTCTGGGACGAGGCAAACAGCAAGATCAAGCTGTTCACAGCAACCGCTACAGAGTTCACTGGCTCTTCAGCGTCCTACACAATGGACGTTGAGGTTGGCGGACAGTAGCTACTCCGGTACAGGGGGTCGTTGGTGCAATAACGGCCCCCTGTTACCGAAACTGAAAGGCGTACGTGGCACAGGTTCCAAGTCCTCAGCAAAAGCAGGCAATGCTTGCTCAGCTGCAGAAGCTTTCCGGGCAGCAGCAGCCGGGTGGTGGCCCCGCTGACGGGTCGCAGTTGCCAAACAAGCGGCGCGCTGTGTCTCGTGACCAGATTCTTATGCAGGCTAACCAGAAAATGGCAATGGCAAACCAGCTCCGGGCTGCAAACGCTGCAATGAACCAGAATCCATACTCTGGCGGTTACTAGTGCGTATGGGCGCGAGTGTTCCGGGGATTCTTACGGACGAGTGGAAGTTTGTCGCTGAAGACGGCGGTGACTACGTCCAGAAGGTCCGTGACTATGACCGTGACTGCCGACTGGCAATCCACGTACCGACGCACCAGCTTGGAATTGCCCGCTGGACAATTGCCTCGTTTGCCGAGGGCGGCGCTTGGATGATCGCCTTTCGGTGCCGAGACCCTGAGACTGGCGAGCCGATGATTGGCGAGCCTGACGAGCGCGTGATTTGGCTTCTCAACCGATTTGATATGTGGAAGAACGCGAACCCGTCAAAGCTTGCAAAGGCCGCTGAGCAGATTCAGCGCCGCAGGGACGAACAGCTCGACGAACCCACTAAAGAGCGCAACGCGGATATGGCTGACAAGTTTGTGCGCGGCTGGAAGCTCAAGGAGGGAATCAAAGACAAGATATACGTGCCCGCAGGGGCAGGAGGAGTTTAGTAATGACATATGTTCCGTATCCGTACGCAACGGATGCCGGGCAAGCGGCAGAAGCTGCCGCAAAAGCCGCTCAGGACAAGGTAAACGGTGCAAATCGCCAGTACCGAGACAAGCAGCGGGCTGCGAACGCTGCGCGTCGGCTGGTAACGGGGCGTTCCGGAAACACGGCTGGTGACGTTGCGTACAGAGCCAGTGCAAATAGTTCGTACACAAGATCTCAGCGTGAAGCAGACGCTTGGAATAATCGTCGTAACCAGCTAAACGGTCGCGGCCCCGTCGCCGCAGCAGATCCAGTAACCCCCCCTGCTAGCGGAGTAACCCCCCCTGCTGGCGGAGTAACCCCCCCTGCTGGCGGTGGCGGTGGCGGTGGGAAGAGCGGCGGCAGCGGCGGCAAGGGCAAGGTCCCGACTCCGCGTGGCCCGTCGGCAAAGCCTTCTTACACGCGCGATATGGCAAACGCCGCAGCGACAAAGAAGAACACGCTGCTCAAGAGAGCCAACGCGGTGTACGGCGACACCCGCCCCGGAGCCGATAACGGCGAAATTATTCAGGGTGGTGCTTCTGACCCGAAGAACGTGACGCTCAGCGGCAAGGAGTTTGCCGACTTCAAGGCAAAGTTCTCCGCTAGCCACAAGTCCTCCAAGGGGCTTTCAGACCGTTCGCTGCGCGTAATGGCGCGGTACATGAAGAGCAGGGGCAAGGGGTCGCAGTTTGGACTCCCCGGAGCGCCCGCGGCCACTCCCCCCGCGGAGGGCTAACAGTTGGCCACTGGGGACTTCCAAGACCTTTATACCCGCACAATTTACGCGGCGCAGCGCGACCCAAACGTTGCTGCTGACGTCTCGCGTGCAAAGGAGGCGGTGAACGAGGCTTACTTGAGTCTTTGTGACTCAGGTCCCCAGTGGTCATTTCTTACGGTGCAGGGTACGCAAACGCTCGTTACCAACCAGAGCACGTACTCGTACGCGACGATTGCAACGTCTTTGAGCGTCACCGGTATTACTAACGTGCTGGGCTTTAGCTTTGGCGGACCGGCTGGCAGTGCTTCCGGCCACTACGCCCGCTGGGAAGACTTCTGGGCAATCAAGCAGCTGAACCCGTCACTTGCTGCTGGTGTCCCGCACCTGTGGACAACGTACGGACGCGCGCAAGTGGACATTTGGCCAAAGCCGCAGTCTGGTTACTCGGCAACCGTGCTGGCCGTCCGCAAGGCAGCCGAACTTGTCAGCAACTCTGACACTACTTTGATCCCGCAGGGCTGGGTAACCCGGCTACTGGTCCCCGCCGCCGCCGCGATCCTGTTGCGGCAAGAAGGCGGCTCAGACGCAGTAAGCGAAGCAAACAACAACGAGGCTGCTTACAAGGCAGTCTACGAGCAGTTTGCCGCTGGGCCAATGGTGCTGCCCGCTCCCGTTGCTCAGCCAACGCCAGCCCAGCTGCTGCTCCCCAGCGGACTCAAGGGCACTGCTGGGTCGTTCTTGGAGATTGCGCAGCGAGTTTGTTACGACGCAAACGTTGCTTCGTGGCAGGCGTACAACCTTACGCGCGCAAAGGAAGCTGTCAACGCTGTCTACCGAACGCTGCTTGACACTCCCGACCCTTGGGACTTCTTGGAGCGCGAGGGGCAGGTCACGATCACCGCTGGGCAGGGGACCTACACAATAGATTCTTTTGCAACCGCGCTCGGAGTCCCGGCAATCCGGCAGATTCTGAACGTAGTAAACGACTCAATCGACAACGCTAACCCGCTTGAGGCTATGGGCTGGCCTGAGCTTGAGGCTCTCACAAAGTCAACTCAAGACGGAGAGGCTGCGGATATCCCGGCTGCCTTTGCGATCTGGGACAGTAAGATCCGCTTTTGGCCACCCCCGCTTGAGAACTACAAACTTGGTATCTACTACATCTTAGGTACTGCTGACCTGAGCGCAGACGGTGACGTTCCTGTTGTCCCGGGCGAGTGGGTGCACGAGGTACTGGTACCGCTTGCTGCTGCCAGACTGCTGTACCAGAGCGGCGATGCTCCGCAGATCCAGAAGGGCCAGTTGCTAGAAGCGCGCGGGCAGGCACAGCTCAAGCTGATGAGAGAGGCGCGGGCTGCCTCTAAGCAGCCGACGCTGCGTTTGCAGTCACCGCGTTTCTCAGCCGACCTTGCGGGAAGTTACACGCAAGACTGGTACTTCTAGTGCGCGGCAAAGTGGTGTTCCGCCCGGGGTCCGGGGGACTCGTCACAGACGCACCAGACACGTTTCTCAAGCCAGAGTCGCTTGTTTACTCTAGCGACGCGATTATGTACCGCGGAACACTTGAGCAGCGCCGCGGGTGGGCGTACGAGGGTTCTGGCGTGTTGGGAAATCAGTGGACTGCAAAGCCTGCTTTTGGAACCTTCACCGTCACTATTGCTTCGCCCGGAGTCTGTACCAGAATGGCGCACGGGCTTGTTGTCGGCGACCGCGTGTACTTGACCACCACCGGGGCGCTGCCAACCGGGCTTTCTGCAAACACTTGGTACGTGGTTGTGGCGGCAAGCTTTACGGCAAACACGTTTACCCTTGGGAACTCTCCCGGGGGTGGGGCAATCAACACTACTGGCGTTCAGTCGGGCGTCCACTCTTTCGGATCTGACGCTTCCCCGGTAGGCGTTTGCCGGGTGAAGTATTCGCAAGACTTGAACACGCAGACCCTCGTAACGCTTGACGACGGCACCATTTACTACTCCAACAACGACGTGTTGGGAGTTCCCCAGTCGTACGGCAGGAACCTTGCGGCTCCGGTACGCAGCGTCGCCGGGGGTGTGTTGCCGCGTTGTATGTACAGAGACGAAATGATCTTTTGCTACGGAGACGGGAAGACCCCGATCCTCCGCTACGCAGGTGGCGGTGGAAAGAACTCGTTTGCAGGTCAGTCGCTGGCGGCAAACACTGTTACGTACACGCAAAACGAAGCAACGGTAACCGTGTCTTCGGCGCTCGGAACTGCACCCCCCACGAACACTTATCTGCAGCTGGTAGTTGGCGGCGCAGTTGCAACGTGGGGCAGAGTGCAGCCCGGGGCAACTACAACAAAGGTCACGATTGCGAATATCACCCACTCCGCCCTTGTGACGAGTACGTACGCAACCGGAAAGATCTATAACGAGGCGATTGTTTCTGGTGGCTGGCCGTGCGTGAGTATCTACAGCGACGGTGTTTGTACGGTCACCAAGACTCCGTACTCGGGCGGCGGAGCCACGTACGTTGCAACCGGAACCGGGACGGTTTGGAACAGCTCAACAACCGCTTTTGAAACCCCGTTCCCGGGCCGCACGGCGCTTAGCTACTACAACAAGTCAGACCGCCTCTACTACCTGAGAACGATCTCCGCGGTCAACTCAGCAACGTCTATGGACCTTGCAACAAACCCGGTGACGTTTTCAGACGGCGGCGGCGGTGGTTCTATTGGCGCAGCTTCGCTTCCGTCTGGTTCTGCGGGGACTACGGTAATCACGGAAAAGGCTCCCTACAACGTTCTCAGCGCGCCAACGTGGACAGACGCCACGGTGCACAAGGGGAGCCTCTGGGGAACTGGCGTCACCCAGTACAAGAACCGCGTCTACGTTGCACCGCCAAACTGGGACCCGGCGTTTCCACCGGGCGAGACTGTTCCTTACGACGTTTCTTTGAACCCCACTGCTCGCGTGGTTACCGTGACGATTGCCTCGCCAAGCGTGTTTACGCTGAGCGGCCACGGGTTCTCAAGCGGCGACTCTGTGTATTTGTCAACCACTGGTGCCCTGCCGACAGGCTTTACTGCGGGGACAAAGTATTACCTGATTGACGCAGGGCTTACGACTACCGCGTTCCAGCTTTCGGCAACGGTCAACGGGACGGCTATCAACGGTTCTGGTAGCCAGTCTGGGGTACACACCGTTGCAAACACCCTGAACACCGAGTTCAGTAACGCGGACGCCGGTAAGTGGACACTTGACTACTTGGACGTTCCCTCAACGTACGACGGCGACCCCGTCACTGCCCTGCTGAGCAGCTCTGGACCGTTGCTGGTCCTCAAGCGCTCTGGCGTGTTTGGGATCTACGGCACGTTCCCAACGTTTGACGTGTCGGTGATTCAGACCGGGTGCGGTTGTGTAGACCGCGCCGCTGCCATTACCGTCGGAGGCGCGCCATTCTGGGCGGGTGAGACCGGGATTTGGACCTACCGGGGTGGCCGCGTTGTGTCGCTGGTTGAGGGCAAGATTGAACGCGAGTGGCGCGGTCTGCTCAACGGCTGGGTGGAGGGCACGAGTTACTGCGTACTGGGCGTTGTCTCAGACCACCTTGTTGTGAGTGTTGGCGGACTCAACAGCGACGCAACGGGGCTGGCAAAGAACGGCCCAGACGCGTCAAACCCGACCACGCGCGTGCTGGTGTACGACCTTACAGCCAACGAGTGGGTGTCTCGCTTTAGCAACGCAACCGCAAGGGGTTTCTGGTCTGCAAGAGTCCCCGGCGAAGTAGAAGCGCTTTTGTTTGTGGGTCAGACTTCTACTGGCGTCGTCGGTGACCTTACCCCGGCGTTTACGGGCGTGAAGTGCACAACGAGAATTGCTCCCCAAGTCTTTACCGACGCAAAAAGCACTGACTCGGACGGGGGAGGGCCAGTGCTGGAAGTCTGGTCCTCGCTCGGGGTTTCCGGGGTTGCCGGGGTTGACGGAGAAGCGCGACTTGTGGATATGTCGCTTGTAACCAACCTGTACGACACGGACGCTTTAGGCTCCAATATTGACGTGTCAGTTCAGCAGGGCGAGGGTCTCCACGCCCCCGCGACAACGCCAACAACGGTTTCTGTGGGCACTCTGTACTCCGACGTGGTCAACGCCGTAAACCGCTACCGGCTTCGCGTTGGCCGTAGCGGGCGTACTCACCAGTTCAGGCTCAAGACCAACACGACAGGAACCAATTGCAAGCGACTTGAGATTCAGGAACTGGTGTTCAACTTTAGAGACGCAAGGCCAAGGTCTTGACCGAAACCGGAGTAGACGCAACAGCGTTTGAGACCTTTGTGCGCGGAGATCTGTTCCGGGCAATACTGCGTACCCAGCACGCCGACCTCTTTGCGGGAACGGCCACAACGGTAAGTGCAGTCCCCACGGGCGCAATCACCCCGTACGCGGGAACCGTCGCTCCTGAGAACTGGCTCCTCTGCAGCGGTCAGGCAGTGCTGCGTAGCCAGTACTCGGACCTGTACGCAGTGATTAGCAACCGGTTTGGCGCAGTAACAGACGACACAACGTTCCGGTTGCCCGACCTCCGGGGCCGGGTTCCGATTGGCGCAGGTACTGGGTCCGGGCTTACTGCGCGGTCGCTTAGTCAGACGACGGGCACCGAGACTCACCCGCTCTCCGTTGCTGAAATGCCGTCGCACAGGCACAGGCTTGCTGCAAACTACAACTTCCTTGGGACCGGGGCAGACTCATTTACCTTGTCTGACGCAAGCACGTCACTGAAGCAGGGCGTGGAGACTTACACCGATTACACAGGCGGCTCCCCCGTCACTGCTCACAACAACATGCAGCCCTCAATCGTCCTCAACTATCTCATCAGGACCTAGCTAATGGCTTACGACGAATCAAAGCTTAATCTCCCAGCGGGCCTTGGGGATAGGGTCAGAGCGCGTATTCGCACCGGTACCGCGACGCAGCTTGGCGTCTTGCAGCGCGGTATTGAAGGGCTTCCCGCGAAGTACGACACCCTCAAGGTGAAGTCGGCGTCGAACGCAAAGCTGGGCCTTACAGGGCTTGGCAACTACGTAATGGGTGACGACCCCAGTACGCCCCAGATTGAAACCGCGTACCGGAAAGACAACCGTATCGGCGAAAAGGAAACTGCTGCAGTGAAGCAGGCCGATAACGCAGCGAACGCGCGAGGCTTGCAGTTCTCGTCATTCCGCGACAAGAGCGTTGGCGACGCACTCGGGCGCATGACCCGCGAGGCTCAGCAGGTTATTAGCCAGTACGCAGGTGACATTGGCAAGCTGACTGGTGACCAGAGCGCCGAAGAGACAAACCTTTACGGCCAGATGTCAACGCTGTACGGCAGCGAGGCGACGTGGCTTGACGAGAACCCGCCGCCGCCGACGCAGGCAGAACTTGACGCAGCGGCAGCAGCGGCAGCCCCGGCAGCCCCGGCAGAGGCACCGGCAGAGGCACCAGCAGCCGAAGCACCAACACCCGGATCCGGTAAGGAGTTCGCTGTGCAGAACGGGTGGCAAGGTCCTTGGGACGCTAGGCCAAACTTGGGACCAAAATGGTCGGTATTCCAGAGAAGCAATAACTCCGGCAAAATGCAGTGGTTCGCAATGGAGAAGAAGAAGTAATGGCTGATTACAGCTACAGAGTAAAGCCCACAGACGCAAAGCTGATTGGCGATTACGGCGAAGGCGGCTACACGGTCAAGAAGACTGGTAGCAAGAAGAACAAGAACACCCGCTGGGTCGTCACTCCAAAGGTGCGGCCCCCCGCGGAGCCTTCGCTCGGTGGTGCAGCCACTGACGATCCGTTTGGTATCAAGGGCGCGCTTACGAGCTACAACGCCCGCCAAGACCTTGCAAGCCAGAAGCACCAGAGCTGGGCCGGTGACGTACGCAAGTTTGCAGAAGCCACTCAGGGAACGCTTTACAACGCAAAGGAAGCTTCCAACAACGCGTTTGTGGAGCGTATGCGTGGGATCGGTGCCCCGGTTGTTGGCGCAAACGCGCCAGCCGTTGCGTCCTCGTCCGGTGGGACACCCGTTGCCGACTCAAACGCTGCCGGTACGAACGCTCTCAACGCGAACGCCGTCGCGCAGTCAAAGGCAAATACCGGACTAGCTGCCCTTGCCGGGAACCAGAACAACCTGAACCAGCTGGACTACGTTTCTGGGCAGCTGAAGGGGCTTGATTACTACGCCTCGCAGATCCCGAGTATCTACAACGAGTCCAAGACGAAGTACGAGAACCAGCTCACGAGCGCAGTGCTGGACCTGCAGGCCAAGAAGGAGATTGCGCAGGTTGGCGCTGACGCCAGAACGTACAGCGCAGAGCAGAACCTCATTGCGTCGCTTGCGGCAACTCAGGGCCGTGACTCTACTGCGCTTATGCAGGCAATTTCTAGCAACCAGATTGCCAGCGCCGGTAACGCAAGCCGCGAGACAGTTGCAACTGCTGCCAACGCGTCGCGCGAGCGAGTCAGCCAGAACACCGTCAACGCCGCGTGGAACCGACAGTCGCGGACACTCGCTGCTGCCTCCGCAAAGGCAAAGACAAACGGCACACAAGCCAAGTTCTGGCAGAAGACGTATCAAGACTATTTGAAGGGGATTGGCATTGAAGACCCGGGAACTGGTGTCAAGACTTACACTCAGGCGGGTTCCGTGCCCCCCGCGTCCGTGCTTCTTGGCAATCCCGCTACTCGGGTTGCAGGAACGGTAAAGTGGTTCCAGATTGCTACCGGGCAACTGGGAATGACTCCGGTTCAGGCAGCCAAGTACATTACGTCTGCACTTGGTACCGACGCTCGCGCAGTAATCAAGCAGGCTGGCGCAAAGATGGGCTGGCGATAGTTAGTGCCCGTTGACCAGCAAAGCTGGAAGGCGCTACTAGCCAGTATCCCGGGACCCCCGGTTGTCGTCCGCCCAGTAGGTGGTAAGCCACCGCGCGCACGCGCACCCAGAAACCTGCCCCGCGCTCACGCGCAGCGCCCAGTGCTTCGCCCAACTCCGGGTGCTCCCCGCACACCCTCTGAGTGGGACAAAATGCTTGGCTCTATGCCAAAGTCTCCCGGAGGGGGGATTGGCGGCTCAAATACAAACCCGTGGTACAACCACACGCAACCCGCTGCTAAGGAAGAAGACCACTCCGTTATGGGGTTCCTCGGTAACGTTGCCGGGGAAGTCAAGGACGTAGGCCTCGGGTTTGTTGGCCTTGCGGCAACTGCTGCGAAGGCTGCTGGTACTGGTGTCTACGGTCACACGGTTGGGTGGATCCCCGGTATCGGTGGGGATATGGCCCGCGGGGAGTACTACAAGACTCAGAACGAAATGCTTGACGCTGCGTGGGCAACGTTGAAGCAGAGCGGTAGCAACTGGAAGTCAGTTCTGACCGGTGACTTCCAGCCGCTTTACGAGCACCCTGTTGGTATGGCGCTTGACGTTGCGAGTGTTGCTTCTCTTGGTGCCGGTGGGGTTGCAAAGGCCGCGGAGCTTGGGCGTGCTGCTTCTCTTGGGAAAATTGCCGCTATTACTCGTGACGCGGAAGTTGTTGACGCGAGCAGTGGTATTCGGCTCGGAAAAACTGCAGCTGGAAAAACAAAGCCGGTAAAGCGCACTAACCCGTACCCTGCTCCAAAGGGCAGTCGGACGGGAAAGTTCAAGCCGGGAACACCCCGCAACGCCCCGGTACGCCCAGCGTGGCTGAATCCAGAAGTTGTTGCTGCCGGTGGCCGCGCTGAAAACCTTGGCAAGCTGAACGCACGAGTCAATAAGCTTGGGAAGCTTGCTGACTCTAGAAAGCTCTCTAGCCGTGTTCGCCCAGACCGTATTCTTGAACCTCTCCACCCCTTGGTACTCAAGGGGCTTGACGCGGTTGTGCTTGATGCTGGGAAGGCTCCAGAAGCAAGAGCCGTTGCTTCGCGTAGCGCCATTGCTGCTGCAGTAAGGATCCCGCAACGGCCACTTGCACGCGGTCCAATTGCTCGGCAAATCCAGAAGGGTGCGCTCAAGAGCTGGGAAATTGCGCTGGGTAAGTCAGAGCGGTTAACCAACTTGTCCGAGAAGCGCCTTGCTGGAAAGGTTGTCAGTAAGGCCGACAGAATTGCAAAGGAACGATCTACTCAGATTCAGATTGACGCTGGGCGTTTGCAGTTTGACTCTGCTCTCCGCGCTCTCGGCAAAGACCCAATGGCAAGAGCTGCAACCAGTCTGCACCTTGAGGGTGTTATTACCCCGCGTGCTGGAAAGACTGCCAGCGAACTCCGCGATACTGCAGTGCTTCAAATGGAAAAGGGTCTTGCTGCCGAACGCAAGGCTCACCCCGACGCGCACCCAGATTCGTTTGTCCCGCTTGAAAAGCAGATACAGCTTGTAAAGGACATTCCAGACCATATGTTGCGACTTGAGGGTGACCACCCTTCTGTTGCAAAGATACAACGCGCTGTAGAAGCTGGCCGTCGCTTTGACCAAGGTATGCACCGTTTTGACCCGTACAACCTCGACAAAAGCAGCGGGATACGAGACGTACGTGGAGAGCGCAGCACTGTTGCGCAGCGCGTGTTGCTGGGCGGCGCTAAGGACGTGGCGTTGCACGCTCCCGGCAAAAAGGGACCGTCTCGCCTTATGGTCCCCGAGCGCTTCCGCGAACTTACTGCCAAGGGCGCTGTCTACGCTTCTGACCGCAAAATTGCTAAGGCGTTTCGTGAGGCCAGTAAAAGCACGAATGTTACTGGTGCGGTTGGCACGCAGGCAAGAGACTTTTTGCGGACAACAAGAGAAATTGTTCAACGCAAGGACAAGATTAGCCCCAGCGAAGAACTCAAGTTGCTTGACGCCGTTCAGCACGGTTCTTTTACTGACCACGCAACCGGCAAGCGCGTTATTGCAAACGACAGGGAAAAGGCCGACGCAAAAGCTGCAGCCGGACAAATTGTTGCAAGCCAGAAGCGAGCAGAGCCATACGTTACTGCTTGGCGGGTAAGGGGTGCAGACGGCGGTTCTACCAAGTGGGTACGGGAAACTGTCAAGGGCAAAGCGCCAGAAGAAATCGTTGCGCTACACAAGACTCGTAAAAAGGGCGACATACGCGAGACGATTGTTGTCCCCGCAGATCACTGGCGGGCAAATCAGGGGAAAGACGGTCGCGCTCAAAGCCTGAGCCGAACTCTTGAAAACGGGAAAGTCCGCTTGCCGGACGGCACTGTGGTTGGTCGCAAGGGCAAGTCCGCAAGGCCAATCGCCGGAGCAGTACCAGACGCTAAAAGGTACGAACTACCCAAGCAGGACGGTAAGCAAAAGCTTGGGAAAAACCTTGGTTACGAGCCGGGTGGTTTTGCGCGTTCTTTGCAGGGGGAAGCAACGCTTGTTCCTGCCGCCGAGCGAGCTTTGCGTGTAGAACTGGGTTTCTCAAAAAAGACTCGCAAGCTCAGCGCCGAACAGCACGTTGTTCGCAAGCTCGTGGAGGGTGGGCACGTTGACCTTCACGACATACCTGATTCTGTTGGTGCTGTTGAGAAGGCTATTGCGCAGTACACAGAGAAGCTATTTGAGGGCAAGCTGCCGCTTGACAAAAGCGGGCAGGTCAATTTCAAGGAAATGTTCAAGCGCCTTTACACTGACCCGGTACTGAGGGACATTTACAACGATCCTAAGTTGACCTCTAACGTGCCAGTTGAGCCAAGCGTGTTTATGAGCCACAGGGCTATTGGAACAATTGGCGAGCACGGGAAGAACAAAAACAAGGCTCAAGCGTCAAGCCCGCTGGCCCCGGAAGCTGGTACCCGGGTAAACACTGGTGCGCTCGCCGGACGCGCTGGTTACTCGCTCGACCCAGCGGTAATGCTTCACGACGCAAACAACATCAGCAGAATTGTTGCTTCGCGCGATTTCTTGCACACCGCTGTGAGTACTTGGGCGCTTCGCACAAGGAACGGCGACCCCGTCCAAATGAAGGCGGACGATGCGCTGCGGCAGGTAGACGGTAAGAAGTACATGATCTTCAGGGTTAAAGACATCAACAGAGCAGAAAAGTTTCTTGCCGACGGGGAACCAAACAGCGGCCAAGTGTTCAGAACGCTGGAACAGGTTACCGAAGGTAGCTCGGACCAAGTAATGATCTTTCCCAAGGACATTGGGAAGAAGATTCAGTATTCGTTTAGTACCCCCAATTGGTGGTCAAAGTATTACGACACGCCAATGCACCTTTGGCGCGCTGGCGTGTTGGCGCTTACCCCGCGCTGGTATCTGAACAACCTTGTTGGCAACACGTTCTTTTACGGCGTGTATACGGGTATGGATCTTACGAGTATTCGCATTGCCGCTAAGGCCAGAACTCTTGCCAAGGAAAACGGTGGTGGCAGCGCTGTTCCAGACAGGATCAGCGGCGGTGGCATTACGTCCCAAGCCGACAACAACCCAATTACTGCTGGGTTGCAGGTGCGAGAGCGCCGAAGAGCAGAAGGTATTGTCCGCAAGGGAACCGAGGCGTACAAGAACGTAACCGACAGCGGCTACTTGCTGAACAGCAAGTTTGAGGGCGCGATTAGAGACGCCGCCTACGTCCACGCGTTTAGGAAGTTCCAGAAGGACCAAGGTGTTAGTTACAGGACAAAGGGTAACTCCCGCGCCGAGAATGACGCTGAAATGCTTGACGCAATGGCAAACGCGCCAGACCACATCAAGCAACTTGTAATTCAAGAGACCGAGCGCTGGATGGGCGACTACCGCGGTCTCAACAAGTTTGAGCGTGACGTGGTCCGGCGAGCTGTTCCCTTTTATTCTTGGATCCGGGTAATCAACACTTGGCTCTTTGGTATGCCGTTCCGTAGTCCGCTGCGCGCAAAGGCACTTCAGGTCGCGGGGCAGATTGGACGCGAGCTTCAGGGGGACCGTTCGTACTTGCCGTGGTGGGAGCAGGGTCGTATCCAGTTTGGTGGGGACACTGGCTGGGCGCTCAGAACTGGTGGCCTAAACCCTATGTCTAGCGTGATGGACGAGTTGATTCCGTTTGGCAAGACCGGCGCCTCGGTGCCAGAGACAATGCAGTCTTTGGTTCTTTCGCTTGGAGGCTCTGCAGCGCCCCCGGTGCAGGCTCTTGTTGGCGCAATGACTGGACGCAAGCTCTTTGGAGACCGTGCGTACACGGCTCCCCCGGGCCTTGGCGGAACCGTGAGCGGATTTGGTAAGGAACCCCGCTACCTCAATAGTGTTACCGGTCAGGTCGAAACAGAGAGCAACAAGACAAACGCGTTCTTTGAAGGCGCTCTTCAAATGGTTCCGTTTGCTGGGCAAATCCGAGACCTTACTTCTGCTGGCAAGACTCCTTACGACTCCTCAACGACAGTCGGGCTTCTTTGGGACCGCCTTACTGGAAGCGGTTCTCCGGACCTTTACCAGCCGCCAAAGAAGAACTCTGGGCGAAGCAAGTTGCCGCCAATGTTGCAAGTTTCTTTGGGACTGATTGGGTTGCCGGGTTCTCAGTACGACGTACCGCGCGAGAAGGACGTGGCACGAGTGGCAAGGGTCAAGCTGACTCAAGACAGAATGGCGCAAAACCGAAAGATAGCCCGCCAGCGGAACGCTCGTGCTTCAGGGGACGCACCGTCTTCCCGTTACAGCCAAGTACCAAAGATAGGACCAGCGAAGAGTGGCTGACCTTACACAACAGATCCAAGCGTACCTGAAGCGAAAGGGAAGCCCACTTGCGGCGTTCGCGGGCGACTTTGTGCGCACTGGGCAGAAGTACGGGCTTGACCCGCGCTTTCTGGTTGCGATCTCGGGAGCAGAGACCTCGTTCGCTACTGCGGGGTCGAAGCTTGCAAACCCGTTTGGGTACAACTCTGCCCGCCACTATTCGGGGCCGCGCGAAGTTCTGGACCTGTTGGGGCGCGACCTTGCGCGCACCGGCAGCGGTGCCCTGT